>Ga0222714_10001763_pt1 | contig 24051 bp, 19 predicted proteins | sample C33_3DmetaG_FD_165048 | JGI IMG/M metagenome (GOLD analysis project Ga0222714, IMG submission 165048) | Estuarine water microbial communities from San Francisco Bay, California, United States - C33_3D | ecosystem: Environmental > Aquatic > Marine > Unclassified | place: USA: California...
CCATATCCATACCGGTGGGATTCGCCGTCATCTCAGCCTTGATTCTACTGGTAGGCTGCGCCCCCATGTGGTTCTTGCCCTAAAAGCAGAAGCCGATTCGGTAAACAATTCGACCCAAAGGCATCAGGCTGCTTATTTCGCTGTTGGTGGCGATTCCCAACATGACCCAAGAAGCCATGTTGGAGCCGTAGACGTATCCGATGCCAAAAATGGGAGAGGTAATGGTCTCTTTCTCCACTGTGCCCGTGTTTTGGGCCCGAATGATTTTGTATTCTCCCTGCAAGTAAAGGTTCTGTATCGACAGACGAGCAAAAACTTCACCTCCCAACTGAAGCTGGGCTCGTGGGCTCATGCCGGCGGCCGTTACCAATGCGAAGTGGGGTCCAATCCCGGCATAAAAGCGGTTTTGGACATTGTACAAGGCTATGGGGTATGCCTCGAGGTAAATGCCGTTGTACAAGGAGAAAATTTGAGTTTCGAGACCGTATTGCAGATGCTCCGTAAATGACAACTCAGACGATTTCTGATATTCATCGCTCGATTGACGTTCATTTGTGCGCATTCGACTGCTGTCCAGACCTTCGTATTGGCCAAATAAGGGTAGTGTACAAACGGCGATTAGGAAGCAAAAGGATTCTTTCAATTGCATGAGACTAGGCCTTGATTGCCCGCAATATTAGGCCTTAATTTGCAGTGCATGACCAACAGCAGCAAGCGGGTTCACAATTTCTCAGCAGGACCCTCCATATTGGCCCAATCGGCCTTCGAAAAGAGCATTCAAGATATTCAAAACTTTGCGGGCACGGGTTTGTCTGTGCTGGAAGTATCGCACCGTGGCAAGGAGTTTCAAGCCGTAATGGACGAAGCACATGCCCTGGTGAAGCAAATTTTGGGGTTGGACGATGAGTGGGATGTGTTGTTCCTTCAAGGGGGGGCTAGCACCCAGTTCTTCCAAATTCCCATGAATTTCTTGCGCAGCAAAGCGGCTTATTTGAATACCGGTGTTTGGTCTAAAAAAGCCATCGCTGAAGCTAAAGGCTATGGAGCCGTTGATGTCGTAGCGAGTAGCGCCGATACCAACTTCCATATCATTCCTTCGGCCTACAGCATTCCTGCCGATGCCGATTACTTTCACTGCACGAGCAACAATACGATTTATGGCACTCAAATGCCTGATTTCCCAGATAGCCCAGTACCCATGGTTTGCGACATGAGCAGCGATATTTTCTCTCGCCCGGTTGATGTTTCGAAATTCTCCATGATTTATGCGGGTGCTCAAAAGAATATGGGACCTGCTGGCGTAACCCTGGTGGCCGTTCGCAAATCCTTGTACGCCCGTACAGCAGATCGACACATTCCCACTATGTTGCAGTATGCCGTACACGCCGAAAATGGCAGCATGTACAATACCCCTCCCGTATTCCCGATTTTGGTTTCCAAATACAATTTGGAATGGGTGCGCGACATGGGCGGATTAACCGCCATGGAAGCTCGCAACCAATCGAAGGCTGACTTGCTTTACAAGGCCATTGATGATAGCCCGTTGTTCGAGGGTACCGCCGATAAGGGTTCTAGAAGCCGAATGAACGTTTGCTTTGTTCCCAAAGACAAAGAATCAGACCTCGAAGCCCGTTTTATGGCGGCTTGCAAAGAGGCAGGAATTAGCGGCATCAAAGGGCATCGTTCTGTGGGAGGGTTTAGAGCGTCTCTTTACAATGCCTTGCCGATTGAGAGTGTAGAAGCATTGGTTCAGGTCATACAATCTTTTTCGTAACATGAGAATTCTAGCCAACGACGGCATCGATGCAGCTGGTAAATCCATTTTGGAAGCCGCTGGTTTCGAGGTCATCACAGATAATATAGCCCAGGCTGATTTGGCAAGCCGAATCGCTGAATTTGACGCCTTGATTGTGCGCAGTGCCACCAAGGTGACGGCCGAAATCATGGATGCAGGTCAACTGAAACTCATTGCTCGTGCGGGTGTGGGTATGGACAACATCGACTTGAAGCATGCCGGTTCCAAAGGCATCGTCGTGGTCAATACGCCCAACGCATCTTCGCGCAGCGTAGCCGAATTGGTGTTTGCCCATTTGTTTTCAGTGGCTCGTTACTTGCATGAATCGAATCGCAACATGCCCCAGTACGGCAAGGAAGATTTTGCTTCCATGAAGAAAAAAGCCTCCAATGGTTTTGAACTCATGGGCAAGAAAATCGGGATTGTAGGCTTTGGCCGCATCGGCATCGAGGTGGCTAAAATGGCCATTGGTTTAGGCATGGAAGTACTGATTTACGACTACAAGGAACGCGAGTTCGAAGTGGTGGTTCAACACCATACGCCCTATCAGCAGCACAATTTTCAAGTGGTGCTCAAAGGGCAGAAGTTGGAAAGCGTGTTGGCCCATTCTGATGTTGTAACGGTGCATACCCCTGGCAGTGCTGAAGTAATAGGTTCTGCTGAATTGGCATATATGAAATCAGGTTCTGTATTGATCAATTGCGCTCGCGGAGGAGTGGTCAATGAGCCTGCACTTCGTTCAGCCTTGGAATCAGGTCATATCGCCTTTGCGGGTGTCGATGTTTTTGTGCAGGAGCCTCCTGTGAACGACGATTTGTTGCTGGCGCCCAATGTGAGTTTGTCTGCCCATGTTGGAGCCTCTACGCCAGAAGCCCAAGAGCGAGTGGGAATCGAGTTGGCCGAGCGCATTTGCCAACACTTGAAAGCTTAACGCTGTGAAATTCTTTCCATTTCGATCGCTGGTACCTCGTTCAGATACCGCGGCTCAGGTTACTTCGTTGGGTTCGGGTAAAATGCCCTTGAAATGGCTTCAAAAGCGAGCTCAAGATAATGCTTTGAGTTATTTGCGTGTAGTTAAGCCTGAATACATTCAGCCTGAATTGGAAGCGGGTACCGATGCGTACTATGCGGCATCCAAGGCCAATTTCGATGCTTTGTTGAATGAGAATGCGCTCGAAGAATGGCCAGAAGGTCTTTGCTATTACCGTCAATCCAAACCCGATGGTTCGCATTACGAAGGGTGGATCGTAGGAGTAACAGCAGAAGGATATAGAAATGGTCGCATTGTTCGCCACGAGAATACCATCAAATCCAAAGAAAACCGACTGGTGAAATACCTGCAAACCCTGCATGCCATGGCCGAGCCCGTGTTGTTTACCCAAAAACTACCCGCAGCGGTATTGACTTTGGGCAAAGAACTGGGAAGCGGTGCACCCCGCCTTCATTATACCGATGCACAGGGTTTGGTGCACGAGCTGTTTCCGCTGCCCTGCACTGACCCTCGCTGTCAGCAAGTACTGGAATCGTTGATGCAACTTCCCAAGGTGTACATCGCTGACGGGCACCATCGGGTAGCCGCTTGTTCCACTTTCTTAGAGGGTCAAGAAGATCAAGGTTTCATGGCCTTGTTGCTAGACGATGAAGAGCTGGCTATCAAATCGTTTCACCGAGTATTCACAGACCCATCGTGGACACAGACTTTGGAACAGTTTCAGGCTGACTTGGAAGCTTTGGGATTGAATCCTAAGCCCTGTGTCATGGAAGGGCTAGTCATTCAGCACGGAGAATGTGTCCTGATGCACCGCGAGGGAACTTTGAGAGTGCAACTGCTCAAACCCGAGTCGACCCAGGCCGATGAGTTATTGGACGTGCACCAAGCCGAAATACAAGTGCTCAAGCCCTTGTTTGACGTTCAAGACTCCAGCCACGATGCGCGAATGAGTTTCATGCGCGGGGATACACCCATGAGCGAATTGCAAGAGCAGCTCAACGAGGGCAGCATCCAAATGGCCATGGTTTTGGCTCCTTGCAGCATAGACGAAGTAAAGCAAGTGGGCGATCAGGGTTTGATCATGCCTCCCAAAAGCACCTGGATAGAACCCAAGATGCAAACGGGAATGATCACGCAACTGTTTTAAAACAAACTCAATTGTTTCTTCTCGGGCTTGATCCCGAAAACCTCACCCAGCGAATCTTGCAATTCGTTGAGTGATTCTTTGCGCAAAGAGTAAATGCTGGAGGTTTTGACCGGCTTCATGAGAATGTAACCACCTTCTTTGAGTTTTTGTAGATGACCAGATACCGTGCTTTGGCTATAGGGTAGGGCGTCTACTATGTCTTGGCAAGTACAAGCGCCTTGCTGCTTCAAATGCAAGAGAATCGCAATGCGAGCGGGGTGGCCAATGGCCTTGCTCAATCGAGCTAGGGCTTGTAAACTATCTTCAAATGAATCGGTCTTTCTCATGGCAATTTGAGGACCGCGAATATACGTTTATTCAAGTTTCAACTGAAAAAGGCTATGAAACTTTTTTGTGCTTCCATCGGCGATGACTCCAGAGCCAGTAAGCCGGTTGTTGGCGAATCTCGTTTTCGATGGCGGTGGCAATGGAATCGGTGATGGCACCCGTTGGTTCCAGAGACGGGTCTTGGCACAGCCAATGCGTTCTGGCTTCATAGCGACTGCGTCCCACTTTTTGGCAGCTCAGGTAAACCAAACCGAGGTTCAATTTCTTGGCAATTTTTTCGGAACCCATCATAAAGGCCGTTTCTTGATTCAGGAAAGAAGTCCAATGGGGTCCTTTCCCCGAGGATGGACTTTGGTCGCCTATGAAGGCCGTGACCGTGCAATGCGCTTTGTTTTGGCTCATGATTCGCAGAATTTGCTCCATGGGCACAGCGTTAACCTGAAACCGAGTGCGCTGATGGAACATCAACCAATCAAAACCCGGGTTGCTCAGGGTTTTGTACACGCATTGAACCTTTTGCTCGCAGCTCAACTGGGACATGAGGCAAATCCATTCCCAATTTCCGCAATGACTCATGACGACAATGGCACTTCGTTGGTCGCGGTTCAATTCATCGTATATGGACTGGTCTACATTGACCATGCGTCGACTCAATTCTTCGGCTGAAATGCTGAGGCCCTTGATGGTTTCAACCAATACGTCGCAGAAGTGGCGATAAAATTCGCGTTCGATGGTTTTTCGATCTGCCGCCGATTTCTCAGGAAATGAATGGGCCAGATTTTCGCGCACCACCTTTTTGCGGTAACCGAACAGGCCATAAATCAAGACAAACAAGACATCTGAGATGCGGTGAAGCACCCAGAAAGGCAATAATGATAAGCCCTTGAATATGGGGTATACCAGCACGCGAAAGGCCCAAGGTGCGGGAGGTACGCTATGGCGCTGGTAATCTTCCATTATTTGAAGTAGCTGAAGTCTTCGCCTGCGGGCAAGGATTGCAAACTGGCGTACATCAAGTCAATGCACGATTGCACATCGTCAAACTGAACCATTTCTACGGTGGTATGCATGTACTTCAGGGGCAAGGAAATCAGGGCTGAGGCCACGCCCATGCCAGAATAGGCAAAACTATCGGTATCGGTGCCTGTGCTGCGGCTTACTGCATTTCGTTGAATGGCAATATCTTTTTGTTTAGCGGCTCCTATGATATGCTGTAGCAACTTGTTTTGAACCGCAGGGCCGTAGGTAACCACGGCTCCTTTTCCGCATTGGGTATCGCCTTGCAATTTCTTGTTGTAAAGAGGGGCATGGGTATCGTGGGTGACATCGGTGCAAATCGCCACGTTCGGATTGATGCGGCGGGAAATCATTTCGGCACCTCTGAGTCCAATTTCTTCTTGAACACTGTTGACCACATACAAGCTGAAGGGAAGAGCGAGTTTATCTTCTTTGATTTTGCGCGCCACTTCAGCAATCATAAAGCCGCCCATTCGATTGTCTAAGGCACGGCCTACGATGTAACGGTCATTTAACACCTTCATGTCTGCCTCGAATACAACGACGGCTCCAATGTGCACTCCTTTGTCTAGAACCTCTTGTTTGTTGGAACAGCCCAAGTCTACGCAGATATTCTCGGGTTTGGTTTCGGGGTCTTTCCCCATGCGCACGTGTACGGCGGGCCACCCGAAGACACCGTCGACGATTTGACCGCCTTCGCAATGCACTTTGCAGCGCATGCTAGGAGCAATTTGCCAATCGCTACCCCCGTTTCGAATCACATACAAATAACCGTCGTCGCTGATGTAATTGACAAACCAAGAAATCTCATCGGCATGGGCTTCGATGACCACTTTGTAGTCGCAGCCAGGGTTGATAACCCCAACGGCAGTGCCATAGGTGTCGGTAAAAGACTCATCGATGTAAGGCTGGAGATAGTCGAGCCAAATCTTTTGACCGCTGTGTTCAAAGCCTGTGGGGCTTACGTTGTTCAAGTAGGTTTCCAGGAAATCGAGTGATTCTTTGCGCATGACCACGAATGTCGCCAATTCGCCGATTTAGACGGCGCCGGGTTTTCAACTTTGTTTGCACCGATGGGCAAATTTTGGGCAAATGGCTTTGGGCTGAGTCGGAGCACCGGGACTAGCTCGCCCTGCCGGGCTCGCTGATCCCTAGAGGGGGGAGTCCCAAACACCTAAGCCCGCGGCGAAGCTGCGGGCCATTTTTATGCTCATCATCGCCTTGTATCCCTTCGGGCTTCGGCTCGTTTGAGCATAAAAAAAGCCGCACATGGTGCGGCTTGGGTGTTTGGTGGGAGCTGAGGGATTCGAACCCCCGACCCTCTGCTTGTAAGGCAGATGCTCTAAACCAACTGAGCTAAGCTCCCGAGGAATTTCTTCCCTTTCGGGGGTGCAAATATAGCAAGAGAATTGAACTGCGAATCGCACTCTGAAGAATTTTTTTTGAAAATCACAAGCTGGGAACTTAAGTGAGTGAATGTAAAAGGGTTAAGGAAAGCGAGCCCGAGCGAGCTAGATGTACTACCTTTGAAAGCGCATGCAAGTAGCTCAAAATATCCTCGAAACCATAGGCAATACGCCCATGGTCAAGTTGAATAAGTTGGTGGCAGGGTTGCCCTGCGAGGTGTACGCTAAAGTAGAGACCGTGAATCCCGGCAATTCGATCAAGGATCGCATGGCCCTGAAGATGATCGAAGACGCTGAAAAATCGGGTGCTTTGAAACCGAGAGGGGTCATCATCGAGGGTACCAGTGGAAATACGGGTATGGGTTTGGCCATTGCGGCTGTGGTGAAAGGCTACCGCTGCATTTTTACTACCACCGACAAGCAGAGCAAAGAAAAAGTAGACGCCTTGAAGGCTTTTGGCGCTGAAGTCATTGTGTGCCCAACCGACGTGGATCCTGAAGATCCCCGTTCGTACTATTCGGTTTCGAGCCGTTTAGCGGCTGAGGTTCCCAATGCCTGGAAACCCAATCAATACGACAATTTGAGCAATAGCCAGGCCCATTACGAGCAAACGGGTCCTGAGATTTGGGCACAAACCGAAGGCAAAATAACGCACCTGGTGGTTGGAGTGGGTACCGGTGGCACCCTGTGCGGAACCGGGCGCTTTTTGAAAGAACAGAATCCCCAGATTCAGCTACTGGGAATCGATACTTATGGTTCGATTTTCAAGAAATACAAAGAGACAGGGGAGTTTGATAAGAACGAGATTTACCCCTACATCACCGAAGGCATTGGCGAAGATTTCTTGCCGGCCAATGTTGATTTCTCGCTCATCGATCATTTTGAAAAGGTTACCGATGCCGATGCGGCTATCATGACACGCCGCATTCCCCGCGAAGAGGGGATTTTTGTGGGCAACAGCGCTGGCGCCGCCATGGCAGGTCTCATGCAAATGAAAGACCGATTCAAAAAGGGAGACGTGGTGGTGGTGATTTTCCACGACCACGGCACCCGGTATTTGGGTAAGATGTTCAATGAAGACTGGATGCGCGACCGCGGATTCCTGGCGCCCAAAGCATTGACCACCGCCTTGGATTTGGTACAGAGTCATGTGCATCAGCCCTTGGTCACGGCTCTCGATAGCGACAAAGCTGAGGCTGCTTTTGCCAAAATGCAGAAATACGGAATCAGCCAATTGCCGGTGAAAAACCAAGCCGGTGAATGGGTGGGGTCGCTTGAAGATGCTCGACTGTATTCGGCGATCTTGCAAGATTCCAACCGATTGAATGATTCGGTTTCGGCCTTGATGGGGCCCGCTTATCCGACGGTGGCCTTCAGCGCGGGAATCAAGGAAGTTTCGAATTTGATAAACAAAGAGAACCATGCGGTGTTAATGATGGATATGGGCGGCCATTGGCACATCATTACCCGACAGGATTTGATACAAGCCATCGCCCATTAAGGCCATGCGCGAATGCATCGATATGCTCGGACGCGGCGTTCGGGTTCCTCACCGGGTGAGCCGCATTGTTTCGTTGGTTCCTTCTCAAACCGACCTGCTCTACCATTGGCTTCCGGCTGATACCATCGTGGGGCAGACCTTGTTCTGCGTGAACCCCGAGCGCCAATGGGCCATCGATAAGAGTGTAGGGGGGACCAAAAAGGTCCATCTGGATAAAATTCGCCAGCTTCAGCCCGACTTGATCATTGCCAACAAAGAAGAGAACGATAAGGAGCAAATCGAGGCCCTGGCCCAAGAATTTCCTGTATGGGTGAGCGACATCAAAACCTTGGACGATTTTGCAACTTTCGCCACCCAAATCGCCGATGTTTTGCACATCCCGCAAAAAGCAGCAGATTTTTTGCAAAAACTGCAAAATGCCAAACAATCCTGGCCTGATTTTGAAGGTGCCACCTGCATGTATTTGATCTGGAAAGACCCCTATATGGCGGCGGGAAAAGGAACCTTCATCGACAACATGTTGGGAGAATTGAATTTGAAAAATGTGGTTCAAGAGCCGCGATACCCCAGCTTAGATGAGTGGAAAGCCTTGCCCGAAACCCCCGACATTATCATGCTTTCTTCTGAGCCTTATCCCTTCAAACAGGAGCACATCGAAGCCCTAGAAGAACAGTTTCCATCGGCCTGGGTCTGTTTGGTTGACGGTGAACCTTTTAGCTGGTATGGCCCGCCCTTGTTGCGATTGGCCGATACGGCTAAGCGTTTGAAAGCAGAACTCGACGGGGCAGCCTGAGCCAATTGCCTTACCTTTGCAGCGTGGGAATCATCATCAAGACACCCGAACAAATTGAGGGCATTCGCCGCAGCTCCCGATTGGCAGCTGAAACATTGAAATACTTAGAGCCCTTCGTGGTTCCCGGCGCCAAAACGGCTGATTTGGATCGCAAGGCAGAAGAGTTTGTGCGCGACCATGGGGCGATTCCGGCTACCAAAGGGTATAAGGGCTATAAGCACGCCAGCTGCATTTCCCCCAACGATGTGGTGTGCCATGGGGTTCCCAATCAATACGAACTGCAGTGGGGCGACATTGTCAACATTGACATCACTACCATTTTAGATGGATTTTACGGCGATACTTGCAAAATGTACAGCGTAGGGGAAATCAGCCCATACGCGCAGAAATTGGTCGATGTAACCCGCGAGTGTTTGCGATTGGGCATGCAAGAGTGCAAACCCGATGCTCGTTTGGGCAACGTGGGCTGGGCCATTGCTGAACATGCCCACAAACACGGTTACACGGTGGTCTATGAATTCTGTGGTCACGGGGTAGGTTTGAAGTTTCACGAAGACCCCGAAGTGGCGCACATTGCCGAAAAGGGCTCTGGCGTCTTGCTCAAGCCCGGCATGACCTTTACCATTGAGCCCATGATCAACGCCGGCAAGGCTCGCACCAAGGTAGATCGCAAAGACGGTTGGACCGCGCGCACCATTGATGGCAAATTGTCGGCTCAATTCGAGCACACCATTTTGATTACCGAAACAGGCTTCGAGGCCTTGACAGACGTATACGGAGACTTCTGATGAAAATCACGCCCATTGCCACAGGTTTTTTCAAATTGGATGGAGGGGCCATGTTTGGCACCGTTCCCAAGAGCATTTGGAACAAACTCAATCCCGCAGACGAAAACAACCTTTGCCAATGGGCGATGCGTTGTTTGCTCATTCAATACGGAGATCGAAACATATTAATCGATACGGGCATTGGGCGCAAACAGAGCGAGAAGTTCTTTTCTTTCTACCAGTTGAGCGGTGAAGACAGCCTGTTGAGTAGCCTGGATGCAGCGGGTCTGCAACCCTGCGATATCACCGATTTGGTGTTGACGCACCTGCATTTTGATCACGTGGGTGGGGCCGTGAGCCGAGGCGAATCAGGTGAACTGCAACCCACCTTTGCCAATGCGGCCGTTCACGTAACCGAAGCTCAGTGGAAACACGCTCACAATAGCAATCCCCGCGAGAAAGCCTCATTCTTGGAAGAGAATTACCAAGCATTGGCAGACCGTTTGGTGATGGTTCAAGAAGGCCAAGAGTTTTTGCCGGGGCTTGAAGCTTGTGTATTTGATGGTCATACGCTGGGAATGCTGTGTCCCATGATTCACACGGCAGAAGGTCCCCTGTTGTACGCGGCTGATTTGTACCCTTCGGTGGCGCATATTCCCGCGAACTACGTCATGGGATATGACATACAGCCCTTGATCACCATGCAAGAACGCTCCCGAATGAATGAGAGAGCGGTCAGCGAAGGCATTCGGTTCTTCTTTGAACACGATGCACGCTGCATCTCAGCGGCCCTAACCCAAGATGAACGAGGTCGCTTTGTGGCTTGCGACTCTGTTTTGCCCTAAGGCTGAATGCCTGTTACTGGGCCAATCCGTATTTTTTCAAATCCAAGATTTCTCCCGTGGCCGTTTCGTACACGATGGCAATGCTTTGAATGCAGGCTTGCTGTTCAGCCGCGGTGGTAGCCGCCGAAAGCGAACCGGCACTGCGCCATTGCTTGCTGTTGTAAGCATCGCTCTTGGCTCCATACACTTGTGAACCCAATTGGTAGATGCGAGCATCTAAGGGATTGAGCTTCATGGATTCTGTCAGGCTAGCCAAGGATTCGTCGTATTGGCCTGCTGAGGCTTCATAAGCCGCGCGCATGTAATAGCCTTCAGCATCGCCGGGGCGGCTCTCGAGATACGTGTTCATGCAGGCTATGGCTTGGTCGAATTGGCGCAATCCGCCGTGAAACTCGGCTTTGGCAAACAAGGCCTTGCTGTATTCGGGAAACAGCTTCAAGCTGTTGTCCATGCAGATGATGGCTGAATCCATGTTCCCACTGTTGGCGTAGGCCATGCCCATGTAAAAATGGGTTTCGCTGTTGCGCGCATCGAGTTTGTGATAGGCTTTAAAATGCTCTATGCCTTCAGCAAATCGACTGCTCATGACCGCTTGAATGCCCTTGAGGTCTTCGCGGCTTTTGCGCTCAATGACCCAGCCCATGGGTTTCCCATCTACCATTGGGCTGTACAGGGTTCCCCAAACGGGAATTTCGTTGTTCAATCGCGCTTCGTCGAAGTAGGCATTGTAAAAAATAGCGTAATCCCAATCTTTACCGGCCCGGTCGTCAAAACGCGTATAACCCACGTGAACGTTGCTATCGTGGCGCATGTAATACTTGACCTGGTCCATGCCGTAGGTCAATACGGTGTATTTCTTGTTGGGGTTCTTGCGGGCAATGTTCTCCAAAAACCATTCAGAAGATGGGCGCAAGCTGGCCAGGTAATAATCCATCTCGTATTTCCCATAGGCCCCTTGGGTTCCCCCCACGGTTTCGTTGAAGTACACGTAGCTCAAGGGGTGATTTTGAGCGACAAAACTGGCGGGAAGTGCGCATCCGGCCAGGGCCAAGCCTGGAACGGCAAACGCAGCCCAGCGGGCTTTCAAGGCTTTTTCCAAGGACCAGAATCCCACGGCAGCTCCCGCTACAAAGAGGGGAAGGGTGAAGAGGATTTGGCGCAATCCGCCGTAGACCTGCGAATGGTTGTAGAAGATGTAGGCAATGGGGAAAATAGCGGCAAACAGAATCAAGCCTTGGCTGCCGTCTTTTTTCCAATAGCGGGGAAAGAACACCAAGAACAAGGCAAATCCCAACAGGCTGATCAAGGGTAAGGTGATGGCCACATACTGCATCAAATAGGTGCGGGGAAGCATGTTGGAATCGTAAATGACACCGTCGAACAGCTGCCGAATGCTGCCCTGATAATTGGTAAAGGCTTCCAAGGCAGCGAAGGGATTGCTCAGCGGAGCATCCCAGCCATAGGGCCATGCATAGATGCCCATGAAGAAGGAAAGCAGGGCAAACAGCGCCAGGGCCACGATCCAGCGAAGTCCACCGGTCCATTTCAATCGCAAGAAGGAACCCAGCTCAATGCGACGCACGTAGCTCAGCACCCCGTACAAACCAATGATGGCGATGGAAAGCAAACCTCCAATGCGAATGGAAATGCCCAATGCGGTGAAAAACACCAAGCCCAGGGCCGTCGAAGGCTGCACCCGGGGAAATTGGCGAAAGAATTTCACCGAGTAATACAAAGACGCTACATACCCCAAGGCGAAGGGAATGTCTTTGGGATTGTTCAGGGCTTCGCCCAGCAAGCGAGGGGTGAAAAACAGCAACAGCAGCGATATCCAGGCATATTTCCAAGATCCACCGGTCACTTGCCGAACCAACAATGCCCCAAAAAATAGGGTAAAGAAGCCAAACATGGCGTTCCACCAGTGCCGAAATTCCATGATGTCATCGGTGCCTACGGCATGCCCCAACAGGGTGGTAAAGGTGTCAAAACTGGACCCGTACAAGTGCATCAAACGCTCAGGGTCAACCAAAGTCGCAGTATTGGCGCCTTCCTGAGCATAGGCCCGCGCCAAGGTGTTCATTTTTTGCCCTTTCAAAGCCAGGGTATCTACGGGTATGCTCATGCCCACCTTGTCGAGCAAGTAATTGGCCGTGAGCTTGGAATATTCGTACTGCGTGAATTCGTCACCCGAGATGGCGGCATCGCGGCTCATGGTCAACATGCCCACCAATAGCAGAAGGGCCAGGGTTAGAAAACCCGTGCGGTGCAAATTCCCGTCGACTTTTCCATAATAACGAAGGCTTCGACGGCATTTTTCGCTGAGCAGAGCCATGGCCGTGCTTTTGGAATTGGCTTTTCCCTGTTCAACTACGCGAATGGGAGCGGTTAATTTTCCTAAGGCATAATGCAAATCAGATTCAGTCGCAGGAGAGAATCCTTCTTCAGCAAAAGCCGCTGCGGCCTGAATGGGCATCCATGCCATGCGGGTATCTGAGGCGTCTTGCTCGCTGCCGTGAAACAGCGATTTCCAATCGAAACCCGGTACCAAACTGCCGGTTCGAACCACTGCGTCACCCCGATAGGCTTCGCTCAGTTTATTGAAATCAGCTGCATTGGCCTGCCCGGTTGCAATGGCGTAAACCTCGCAGTTGGCGCTTTGAATGGCGTTTTTCCATTCGCTTAAGCTGCGGTAAACCTGGACCTTCTCAGGCCACTGGGTCTGCGATTCGCTCAACAACCAAAGGGCCGTACTAGGGGTCTGATTTGCGGTTGTCGCTTGGGATTTCTTGCTAGAAGCCATAGAAAGGCAAACTTAATTGACACAATTGGCAATTGGCAACTCCTTGTACAAGTTGTTTCTTTGCACTCAATGCTAGGAATAGGAATAGTGGGCTTGGGTTACTGGGGTCCCAATTTGGTTCGCAATTTTTCAGCGGCTGCTGAAGCTGAGGTTCGCTGCGTGGCTGATCGCGACGCCGCCCGTCTTCAGAAGATTCACAGTTTGTACCCGGCGGTTGACCTGCTCAGCGAGGCCACCGAGGTCTTTCAGCGCAGCGACATCGATGCCGTGGTGCTGGCTACGCCCATCAATACCCATTTCCCATTGGCGAAAATGGCTTTAGAAGCGGGCAAGCACGTGCTGGTAGAAAAGCCTTTGGCCACAAGCCGTGCCGAAGTGTTGGAATTGATGGAAATTGCCGACCGCAAAGGCTTGCAACTCATGGTTGATCATACCTTCCTTTACACGGGGGCGGTTCAGAAAATCAAGTCGCTGGTGGATTCTGGCGAATTGGGTGAACTGCAATACTTCGATTCTACGCGCATCAACTTGGGTTTGTTCAATCCCAATTGGAGTGTGATTTGGGACCTCGCGGTACACGACTTGTCCATTTTCGATTACATCTCATCGGGGAAAAAACCGGTTGCCGTAAGCGCTACGGGTATTTCCCATACCCAAATGGGCATTGAAGACATTGCCTACATTTCCCTGTTTTTCAACGATAGCACCATCGCTCATATCACCTCGAGCTGGATCAGCCCGGTGAAAATTCGAAAAACAATGATCGGTGGTTCGAAAAAGATGGTGATTTACGATGACGTGGAGCCTACTGAGAAAATCAAAATTTACGACAGTGGTTTTTCTGTGAGCTCTCCCGAAGACATGCACCGCTGGTTGGTCGATTACCGTTTTGGCGATATCGCCATTCCCAAAATTGCTCAAACCGAAGCCCTGCTTGGGGTTGCGCAAGATTTTGTGTCAGCCATTGTACGTGGGACTCGACCCATAAGCGACCGGGAAAGCGGGTTGAATGTGGTGACCATATTGGAAGCCGCCCAGCAAAGCGTCAAGCAGCGGGGGCAGACGGTTTCGCTGGTATAGGAAATTTGCATTCCGTATGCTAATTTTGCCGCCCATTCAAAGGAGGAACCTTTAACTTGATTAACGAAGAAAACATTCAACAAACCGAAGAAGCTCCCGTAGTTTCTACCCCTGCGAAGGCCAAGAAGGCCGATGTACAGGTTGTGTCTGCCCACGATGATTTCGATTGGGACGCGGACGACGCTGGATTCCAAACCTACAGCGCTACCGAGCGCCAAGCTTTGGCATCGGCTTACACCAACACCTTTAACCCCATTACCGAAAAACAGGTAGTGAAAGGCAAAGTAGTAGCCATCAACGACAAAGACGTAGTGGTGAACATCGGCTTCAAAAGCGACGGCATGGTGCCTCGCCAAGAATTCCGTGATGTGCCTGAGTTGGCCGTAGGGGATGACGTTGAAGTATTCATTGATATCGCTGAAGACCGCATGGGTCAATTGATTTTGAGCCGCCGCAAAGCTTTGCAAGAAACGGCTTGGGATAAGATTGTAGAAGCCCACGAAAGCGACGCTATCGTAACTGGTTTCGTGCGTTCTCGCACCAAAGGCGGTTTGGTGGTTGATGTATTCGGGTTCGATACGTTCTTGCCCGGTTCTCAAATCGATACCAAGCCTGTTCGTGATTACGACCAGTATGTAGGTAAAAACATGGATTTCAAGATTGTGAAGATCAACGACGTTTACAAAAACGTTGTGGTTTCTCACAAGGCCTTGATCGAAGACGATATTGAAGCGCAGAAATCTGAAATTTTGTCCAAGTTGGAAAAAGGACAAGTGATCGAGGGTGTCGTGAAGAACATGACCACCTTTGGTGTATTTGTTGACTTGGGTGGAATTGACGGTTTGTTGCACATCACCGATATCTCTTGGGGCCGCATCAATCACCCTGAAGAGGTGTTGAAGTTGGACGAGAAGATCCAGGTAGTAATCTTGGATTACGACGATACCAAGAAGCGTATTTCTTTGGGATTGAAGCAGTTGACTTCACATCCTTGGGACAATTTGGCCATCGATATTTCAGAAGGCTCCAAAGTAAAAGGCCGCGTAGTATCTGTAGCCGATTACGGAGCATTCGTAGAAATCACCCCCGGTGTAGAAGGTTTGGTTCACGTAAGCGAAATGAGCTGGAGCTCTCACTTGCGCAACCCATCAGAATACTTGCAGGTTGGTCAGGAAATCGAAGCTGTCGTTATTTCTTTGGACCGCAACGAACACAAAATGAGCTTGGGCATCAAGCAGTTGACTCAAGATCCTTGGGTTGATATCGCCGCTCGTTACCCCATCGATAGCAAGCACACCGGTTTGGTTAAGAATTTGACCTCATACGGCTTGTTCTTGGAATTGGAAGAGGGAATCGACGGTTTGGTTCACGTTTCAGATTTGAGCTGGAACAAGAAAATCAAGCACCCCAGCGAATTCACCAAGAAAGGTGAAAAGATGGAAGTGGTTGTATTGGAAGTGGACGAAGAAAACCGCCGCTTGAGCTTGGGTCACAAGCAATTGGAGGAGAATCCTTGGGAGACCTTCGAATCCATCTTTACGATCGGATCGGTTCACCAGGGTACATTGACCTCTATCAACGACAAGGGCGCTACTGTTCAAATGCAGTATGGTGTAGAGGCATTTGCTCCTACTCGCCACTTGAAGAAAGAAGACAACAGCGCAGCCAAAGAAGACGAAGTGATGGATTTCGAAATCATCGAGTTCAGCAAAGACGCCAAGCGCATCATCGTTTCTCACACGAATTTGTGGAAAGGTGCTGAGCGTGAGCGCGTAAAAGCTGATAAAGATGGCAAAGACAAAGCCCGTCGCAGCGCTTCTAAAGCCGTTAAGAAAATCAATCAAACCCAAGAGCGTAGCACCATGGGTGAGTTGGATGCATTGGCCGAATTGCGTGCGCAGTTTGAAAAAGCCGAGCGTTCAGCCGCCGCTGCTGCTCCCAAAGCGGAGAAAGCCGCAGCCCCAAAGGCTGAAAAAGTGGCTCCCGCTAAGGAACAAGCTTCTGTTGAGCAGGGTGATTTGAAATCTTTGAGCGGTTTGGGTCCTGCTATGGAAAAGCGTTTGAAAGAACAAGGTGTAAACAGCGTAGCTGATTTGACTGCCTTGGACGAAGCTAAGATCGCGAGCATCGTGGAAGCCGATGCCAAAATCTCAGCTGACGCTTTGAACAAGTGGATCGCTGAAGCCAAAGGCTAATTAATTGCAATTTCTCAGAAAGCCCCGCCCATGGCGGGGCTTTCTTTTTTACCCCAATCCCCAATTCTGTTGTATTTTTACCTTTCCCATCCATGAATGAGCAACTGTTAGCCGCCATCGCCCTGAGTTTGCTTCACGGTTTGATTCCGAGCCATTGGTTGCCCTTGTTGGCTCTGTCCAAAAAGCAAAAGTGGTCTTTGTCTAAAACCTTAAGCTACACCGCTATGGCGGGTATGGCCCATGCTGCCAGCACCATTTTGATTGGACTCGCTTTGATTTTTGGCTTTTCAGGCGCCTTGGTCTTTCTCAGCCAAGGTCAAGAGCCCTCCAATACGAGTTTGGTTCAAGGATTGGATTACTTGCCCGCCGTTTTGTTGATGGTGGTAGGGGGTGTTTTTTTATTCAAACATTACCGACATAAGCACTTTCACGTGCACGGCATCAATAGCGATAAGAGAGGCATTGGGTTTTTGTTGGCATTGCTATTGGCCATGTTCCTATCGCCTTGCTTGGAAATTGAAGTATTCTTTGTCACCTTGTTCGAACAACACGGTTTGTCTGCGGTTTATAAGCTCATCGCTGTTTACGGTTTCAGTACCATTCTTTCCATGTGCACGGGGGTTTGGATCATGTACAAAGGCATAGAGCGCTTTGATTCGCACAAGATTGAGCACAACGCGGGTATGATCAGCGGTTGGGTCTTGGTGCTCTCTGGTCTGATGATGTGGCCATTTTAATCTTCCGTTTGGCCGAGAAATCGATCAATCCAGGAATGGGCCAGGTACAATAGGGGTAGCAGCACAACGGCCATGCCTACTTTGTAGAAATAATTCAAGGTACCTACTTGTAGAACCCATTTCAAGGGGAAACCTGCGCCCCACCAGAAGGCGATGACCAATACAACATAGCTGTCGATGAGCTGGCTAACCAGGGTTGACCCGGTGGCCCGAATCCAAATTTGATTGCTTGATTGGCTCGATTTCAATTTTTCAAATACGAAGGCATCGACCAATTGCCCCACTAAAAAGGCGACCAATGAACCCATGATGATGAACAGACCTTGCCCGAAAATCGCATTGAAGGCAGCGCTCATGTCGCTAAGTCCGCGGTTTTCGCCGCTATTGAGCCAAAAATCGGCCCCTTTGAGCTGCATGGCGATGCGCACCGTAATGAAGGCGTACACCAACATACCGGCGGCTAAGTAGCTCAAAAACTTCACGCCCTTTTTGCCGAAATATTCGTTGATCAAATCGGTCAAGATGAATACGAATGGCCAAAGTATCACCCCTGCGGTCATGTCGAAATTGAATGCGTCTCCAAAGAGGTTCCACTGAGCCGGTGCAATGCCCAAGGTCCCTTCCAAACTGAAGATTTTGGCTCCAATGAATTCGGCTACCAGGGCATTGGTTAAAAACAAAAAGCCCAAAATCGTGAATAAAACTTGGCGTTTGGACAGGGTAGGAGTTGACTGCATAGGGCGTTACAAAGCACAAAGGTAGCCCGTGCTCGTTTATGATAATAGACACCCGAAAAAGCGGGGGGTAGACTTTGTGTTTTTGGATTGATTTTTGAAATCATGTGCCGAGTGAAAATTGTTGTCGTTAGTTTGTTCCTTTGGTTTGCGGGGCCTTTGTGGGCCCAGTCTTCGATTTCGGCTCAGATGAAGGAAGGGCAACGGCATTTTGATGCGGGCCATTTCAAAGAGGCCTCTCTCTGTTTTTCCAAAGCCATTGAAAAATTGCCAGCTTCCAAACCGGGTCTTCAAAATCCTGAGTTGGCCATGGCCTACTATGCCCGTGCCCTGTGCCTGTTGAAGCTCAAAGACAACGGTTCTGCGGTAGTGGATTTTAACAAATGCATTTTTCTAGACACTACTTTGCAGGAAGCCTATTACAACAGGGCCGTGGCCTATCATGCTACTCAGAACTACCACTTTGCCTTGGCTGATTTATCTCGTTTTTTAAGCTATCAACCAGCCGATACCTCGGCGCGTCAATTGCGCATGCGCATGGCTCAACAAATGAGTGAATTCGAATTGGCCGCCTCTGATGCTTGGTATTTGTACCGCTTGCAAGGGCAAGAACGCTTCTTTAAGGAATGGACCAACCACTGCTTGATGGGGGAATTATGGGGACGATATGTTCTGGGTTCTGATACGGCGTTGCTGGAGCATCCGCAGTGGACATGGATACACATGGACCGCGCTTGGGCCTTGCATGTTCAAGGTTCCTACGAGCAAAGCCAAGGGGAGATATCCCTTTACATGACAGGCCGCGACCGCGAATTCTCGGCTTATCACTTGCAGGCTGACAACTGCACCTACATGGGCGAGTACGAAAAGGCTCGGCAGATTTATTCAGAACTGATGGAAATGGAGCCCAATAACGCTGATTTATGGGTAGACGTGGCTCTGGTCTCATTGCAGGAAAAAGATTGGTCTCGGGCTGAAAAGGAGCTGACCAAGGCCATTTCAAGCAAGACCACGCTCTTGGCCTACGCATATTTATCTCGCGGAGTTGCGCGATACGAGGCTGGAAAGCGGGCAGAGGCTTGCCAAGATTGGAACCGGGGCCATATGCTGGGGGATCCGGCGGCTGGTCATTATTTTCGAACCCGATGCAGCACACAACCATGAAAAATAGAGGCATTCAGGTTTGGGCCTTGGTGGCTTTGTTGTTCGCAGGAGCTGCGCCGCTTGACATTGCGAAACCCTCCTCGCAGCTGGATTGGTCTGTTTACCAAGACTCTACTTTCGAAAAATGGGGGTCACGATTCGCTTTCTTAGCCTTGGACCCGGCTTCTTCCAAACAGTTGTGCCAGCAAGCAGGCCCTATGTTTTGGCGTCAAGTGTTGGATTTGAGCAAAGATTCTTCGGTGATAGTACACGTTCAAACCCGCCAAACCTTTGGAATATTGCCGGCCAAATTCATCGATTCGTTGGAACACATTGGAAAGCTTGATTCTTTTGCCAAGGCCTTTCGCATGGCTTTGGGCTTTGATAGTTTGGCTCCCATTAAGTTCGTTCGAGGCAAATCGCAGTTTTTCCAATACCATAAAATCGGGCCTCTCATGAATGAGGCTTTTGCTGTATTCCGTCAACAAGGGTTGGACCCGCGCATTGCAGAAATGCTGTTGCTGATTGAAAGCCCCAATAACCCAGGGGGTGTTTCAAGTTCTGGCGCCGTGGGGCACTTTCAACTCATGCCGTTCGTAGCGAAGAAATACGGTTTGAGTGTTTCACCCGGCCACGATGAGCGCTTGGATTTTTCGCGCAGCGCCTACGCCGCGGCTCGCTTGATCAAAGAGTATGCAGAACCCAATGCCGATGCCATTTGTGTTGCTGCTGGGTTAGAGGTAGACCGCCAGGCTTTGTGGTATCAGATGCTCATCTTGCACATATACAACGCCGGTGCAGCCAGCGTGAAAGAAGCCGCTGCAGTAATCGGTTCAGCCAGCGACCCGTATGAGTGGATTCAGCAGTTTTGGAAAACCAAAGCAGGTCGTTTTGGCAATCAATCCCAAAACTATTCTCAGGTGGCTTTGGCCTCTTATTGCAAGTACAGGGATTTCCTGTACCATTGATGGTTTCGGCATCTAAGGCTTGAGAAAATCAGCCGTCCAAAGGCCCCACTTGTGCAGGCGGTACTGAAGGCTTACGCCAAGTACTCCCAGCCCATATTGAACACTGCGTCTGAAGTTGATGGAGCTGGCTTCGGGAAAATAACGGGTGGGACAGGAAATTTCACCCACTTTGAATCCGACAGCGAACAATTGAGCAATGATTTGATTGTCGAATACAAAGTCATCTGAATTTTTATCGAAGTGTACCGTTTGTAAGACCTTTTTGTGATAAGCGCGATAACCTGTGTGGTACTCACTCAGGTGTTGCCCCATGATGGCGTTCTGCACGGCCGTCAACATTCGGTTGCTCCAGTATTTGTACCTAGGCATCCCTCCATCCAAAGCTCCTTTTCCCAGAATGCGAGAAGCAAAGGCTGCGTCGTAGACCCCGCTGGCCACCATGCTGACCAAGGCCTGAAGGAGTTTAGGGGTATACTGGTAATCGGGATGAACCATGACGATGATGTCGGCGTTCAGCGATAGGGCTTGGGTGTAGCAAGTTTTTTGATTGCCTCCATAGCCGCGGTTCAGAGGGTGAATCCAAATGTGTTCAATGCCCAAAGAACGAGCCAATTCAGCCGTTTGGTCAGAACTGGCGTCGTCTACCAAAATGACATGGTCTACCCAAGCCCGGTCAATTTCTGAGACCGTTTGAGCCAATGTGGCCTGGGCGTTGTAGGCAGGCAACACCACCGCTATGCTTTGACCGTATATCATGAGGCAAAAATGACGCTGAACCGCTTGATTTAATCGACAAGAGTGTCAAGAAAACTAAACAAATGAAATCTGTTGCCCATTATCAAACGGCGTAAATCATTAATATATTGAGTAAATATAGGGCTAATTTAGACGCATTTTAAATTGAATAACCTGTGTACAAATTGTTCCCCACCTCTCAGGGGTCAATCTATATTTGCAATGCGAAAAACCCCTTCGTAATCACACATGATCATTAAACATTTGAAAGGTTGGGCCCTCGCTGCCATTCTTGCAGTCTCGGCTCCAGTTCTCGCCCAGGATGCACCCAGTGCAGATGAAGGTAAAAAGCTCTACGAAGCCAACAATTGTGGAAGCTGTCACGCCCTAGACAAGAAAGTGGTAGGTCCCGCCCTGAGAGGGGTGACCGATCGCCGTTCTGAAGAATGGTTGATTCAGTGGATCCGTAACAACGAAAAATTCCGCAAGAGCGGTGATGCCGATGCCAATGCTTTGTACGAAGAGTATGGTGGAGCAGCTATGAACATTTTCGAGAATTTGTCTCCTCTGCAGGTTCAGCACATTCTCGAATACATCAAAACAGCTCCTGCTCCCGTTCAGGAAAAGGCACAGACTACAGATGTAACGGCTGAAGAAGACAACAGCAACAGCATCTACATTTTGTTGATTTTGGTCGCTGTATTCGCGGTGGTATTGTTGGTTTTATCAAAGGTTAAAAACACCTTGTTGCGCGTTGCCGCTGAACAAGATCCTGAAACTTATGCCGAGCAAATGAACAAACTTCCTTTGTGGAAGCGTTTGTTGCCCAAGAAGTTGGCCAATATGAACACCACGGTTTTGAGTTTGTTCATCACCTTGATCATTGGTCTTCCCATGGCAGGCTATGGATATAAGTTCTCCATTTCTGAAGTAGGGGTTCAGAAAGGGTACGCTCCCGAACAACCCATTGCGTTTTCTCACAAACTTCACGCCGGTGATTTGCAGTTGAATTGTCGCTATTGCCATAGCACAGTTGAAGAGAGCAAATCAGCGAGCATTCCTGCGTTGAACACTTGTATGAACTGTCACAAGGGTATTCAATTGACAGAAAAATACAACGGCAACGTGTCTCCTGAGATTCAGAAGATTTACGATGCCTTGGATTACGATCCTGAAGCCAAACCCGGTGAAGAATTTGGCGACAATCCCAAACCCATTCGTTGGGTTCGCATTCACAACTTGCCCGACCACGCTTATTTCAACCACTCACAGCACGTGAAAGTGGGCAAATTGGAATGCCAAACTTGCCACGGTCCCATTGAGCGCATGGAAAAGGTGCAGCAGTGGAACACCTTGCAAATGGGCTGGTGCATCGATTGCCACCGCAATGCAGGTATTGACGCAGCGAACAACAACTATTACGCTGCTTTGCACGCTAAAGCGGCCAGCGATTTGGAAAATAACGGCAACAACAGCCAATACTTTGGACCTGATGGAAAAGTGCGCATTACTCCCGCTATGAACGGCGGATTGGAGTGTGCCAAGTGCCACTATTAATTAGAAAAGAGAAAATCACCATGTCAAACAATATGAAATATTGGAAAGGCGAGGAGGAGTTGAATAGAGATGCCCGCTTTTTGGCGGCTCAAAAAAACGAGTTCAACGAATCATTGCCATTGGATGAAGTATTGAGCGAAGACGGATTCGAATTGAATTCCAATCGCCGAGACTTTTTGAAATATTTTGGTTTTAGTGTAACGGCCGTAACCTTGGCTGCTTGCTACAAGACCAACGTTCGTCACGCAGTTCCCTATTTGGTTAAGCCCGAAGAGGTGACTCCTGGTGTGGCCAACTATTACCGTTCTACCTGTGGCGCTTGCTCAGTGGGTTGCGGTATTGAAGTGAAAGTGCGTGAGGGTCGTCCCATCAAGGTAGATGGAAGTGCTGATTCTCCCATTTCTGGGGGTGGATTGTGCGCTGCTGGTCAGGCATCCATTCTGTCTTTGTACGACACCGAGCGTTTGGCTAACCCCTTGCATTTGGGTGCTGAAGCCAAAGATTGGTCAGAGCTTGACAACGGTATCAAAGCCAAATTGGCTTCCATTAGCCAATCCGGTAAAGGAATCGCGGTGGTTTCAGGAACGGTACACGGTCCAACCACGTTGAAAGCCATTTCTGATTTCACGGCCGCATACCCCACCGCGAAGCACGTGATGTACGATGCGGTTTCATACAGTGGCATGTTGGACGCAAACGCGGCTGATTTTGGAACCCGCGCCATTCCACGTTACGATTTTTCCAAAGCCAATGTCATTGTCAGTTTTGCCGCTGACTTTTTGGGAACCTGGGTTTCTCCCGTTGAATTCTCCAAGGCCTATGGTAAAAAGCGCCGTCCCGATGCCGAGGGAGGAATGAACCAGCATTTCCAATTTGAATCTGCATTGAGCATGACCGGCACCAATGCCGACCACCGCTTCCCCATGAAGATGAGCCAAGAGCGTTTGTACTTGTCTTCTTTGTACAATTACCTCGCTCAGAAGGCTGGTGCTACTCAAATGCCAGTGGTAAAGCAAGGTGAATTGGCTGGAAACGCATTGAAATCGGCTGCCGAAGCTCTTTGGAATGCCAAAGGTGCTAGCATCGTGGTCAGCGGTAGCAATGATAAAGTGAGCCAGCAATTGGTGAACGCCATCAACGTTTTGTTGGGCAACTACGGCTCAACTCTGCACATGGATCAGCACAGCAAGCAGCACCAGGGTAGCGATAGCGAATTGGCTGCTGTTTTGAAAGGCTTGAATGACAAGAGCATTGCCGCTGTGATTTTCTACGGTGCCAACCCCGTTTACAACCGCGGTCAAGAATGGCAGGCGGCCATTGCCAAAGCTGAGTTGTCTGTTTCATTTGCTGCCAGCAAAGATGAGACGGCTACGGTTTGCCAATACGTTTGCCCCGATAGTCACTATTTGGAATCTTGGTCAGATGCTGAACCCCAAGCCGGTGTTTACCATTTGGGTCAGCCAACCATTACTCGAGTATTCAATACCCGCCAGGCTCAATTGTCTTTGTTGAC
>Ga0222714_10001764_pt1 | contig 24047 bp, 28 predicted proteins | sample C33_3DmetaG_FD_165048 | JGI IMG/M metagenome (GOLD analysis project Ga0222714, IMG submission 165048) | Estuarine water microbial communities from San Francisco Bay, California, United States - C33_3D | ecosystem: Environmental > Aquatic > Marine > Unclassified | place: USA: California...
GCCTCCTGTGAAGAGTGGGGACAATCCTAGGCGAGCGAGTTTCTTGGCTAGGATGGGGAACATGGCTGGACCTGAGCGTGATGAGAAGGGGGAGCCTACCAGACTTCTTCTTTCATTGCAGGCTTGTGGTGCGAGCAGCAAGGCTGATGCTAGGGCGAAGGCTAGGGCGATCAGCAAGCGTTTGAAGAAGGACTAGGGCGATGTGCTTTGGTGGTGGCGGCGGTGGTGGTGGCGGCGGTTCTACGGAGGCTGCTAGTGGTGGCGCGACTGCTGCGCCTACTGGAAGCGGCCCCGGTGGTAGAGAGAAGACCACTGACGAGTTCTATGAGGAGATGAAGCCGGGTCCGTATGAGCTTCCTTCTCTTGGCACTGGTGAGGCACCTGTGACCAGAGCGCCGATTGCTTATGGCACGATCACGCCTACGCAGCGTCCGGGTCTTCCCCAGCGTTCCTTGCTGATTCCGTTCATCCGTCCTGCGCCAATCTTTGGGACGTTCAAGAAGAGTGGAGGTTAATGATGGCTGACGACATGAAGGTTGGCGGCGGTGGTCGCTATCGTAAACTGGTCAGGGAGCTTGCTGCCAAGGGAGCTAAGGAGCCTCGTGCTTTGGCTGCTTACATTGGCCGCAAGAAGTATGGGAAAGAGAAGTTTCAAGAGATGGCGGCGAAGGGTAGGAAGGACTGATGGGGTGGATCGTCAAGTCGAGCGGTGAGGAATACGAGGGGCCTACGCACGAGTTCATGGGTCATGTCTGGTCTGGCGAGACGAAGACCAATGAATCTGTGAAGCTGATCTGGGAAGGGGGCGAGGAAGTTCTGATCGAGGAAGAGGCTGCTCCTGCTCCCAAGCGTGGCCGGCGGAAGAAGACGGGATGAGTTTTCTCTCTACGCTAAAGCAGGAGGAGATCAGCCTGCTTCGTGGCATAGTTCGCAAGACGCACTTGGCCCATGTGATGAAGAAGCATGGGCCTAATCACATGGGCGTGAGCGACAAGGAGTGCGACAGACTGATCGAGAGCATTGGACCTGAGGTTGCGGAGCGCATGGTCAGGTTTGGCGTAGACAAAGGTCTGCGATGATCGACTTCAAGTATAAGCCTGATGGTGAGGTCCTGAAGGCTTTTATGAAGGACGACAATTTTTTTCGTGGCATCAGGGGTCCTGTTGGGAGCGGCAAGTCGGTTGCTTGCTGCGTTGAGGTCTTTCGTCGCGCCTTGATGCAGAAGAAAGGCGAGGACGGGATACGGAAGAGCCGCTGGGCGATCATCAGGAACACTAACCCGCAGTTGCGGACGACGACGATCAAGACTTGGCTGGACTGGTTTCCTGAGAACGACTGGGGCAAGTTTGTCTGGTCGGTGCCCTACACGCATCACATCAAGAAGGGCGACATTGATCTTGAGATTCTCTTCTTGGCTCTTGATCGCCCTGAGGATGTGAAGAAGCTGCTCTCGCTTGAGGTCACTGGGATATGGATCAATGAGGCTCGTGAGGTTCCCAAGAGTATTGTCGATGCCTGCACGATGCGCGTTGGTCGTTATCCTTCGATGCGTGACGGCGGTCCTTCTTGGAGTGGGGTCATTGCAGATACCAACGCCCCTGATGAGGATCATTGGTGGCCCATCATGGGTGGTGATGTTCCAATCCCGGATCATATTCCTAGAGATCAGGCTAAGATGTTGGTTAAGCCAGATAACTGGCGGTTCTTCACGCAGCCGTGCGGAATGACGGAAGTGAAGAACGAGGCTGGCGAGTTGGAGAAGTATGTGCCCAACCCGCAGGCTGAGAACCAGAAGAACATGCTCAAGAGCTACTACCCCAACCTGATACAGGGGAAGACGAAGAGTTGGATTGATGTCTATGTGATGAACCGCCTTGGTCATGTGCAGGAAGGCAAGCCAGTGTATCCCATGTTTGCGCCTGACGTTCACATCGCCAAGGAGGAGATTCCGATTGGCGCTGGCCTTCCTGTCTATGTCGGACTGGACTTTGGCCTGACGCCCTCTGCGGTTCTCGGCCAAAAGGTGAGAGGCCGCTGGCTTCTTCAATCTGAGATTGTAGCCGTGGACATGGGCATCGTCAGGTTTGCGGAAGTTCTCAGGAATGAGCTTTCTACGCGCTTTGCTGCTTGCTCCGAGGTCTACATCTACGGCGATCCGGCTGGTGACTTCAGGGCGCAGACTGACGAATCGACTCCGTTTCAGATACTCCGAGGTGCTGGACTGCGTGCCCTCCCCACGCATAGCAACTCGGTTGACCTTCGGCTTGAGGCAGTTTCCTCCCAACTGACCAAGATGGTCGAAGGCAAGCCTGCGCTGTGCGTAGATCGGCGCTGCTCGATGCTCATCAAAGGGTTTGAGGGCGGTTACTCCTACAAGCGCATGGAGGTATCGGGCGAGAGGTATGCCGATAAGCCCGACAAAAACATGTTCAGCCATGTGCATGATGCGCTTCAGTATATGATGCTGGGCGCTGGCGAAGGCAGGGCCTTGATGACCAGTCAGAAGCCTGCCATGCCTACTGTTGCAAAGCGCGAGTTCGATGTGTTCCAGAGGACTGGACAGAGGCGCAAGAAGCCGGGGCTATGGGCGCGACTTTAGATTGTGCGTTGATGCGGACGCCCTTCTATGCTCTAGCGCGGAAAAGTCTAGGAGGATGCCATGTGCTTTGGTGGTGGTAAGAAGAACCAAGAAACTCCTGCGGCTCCTGCTGCGCCAGCAACTCCCGTAGCGCCCGCCGCTCCTGCTGCGCCTGTTCTGACTGAAACTGAGCAGGAGCGCAAAGCTGCGGCAGAACGTCGCGTCGAGGCTGAAAATCAGCGCCGCGAGGAAGCTACTCGCCGTGCGGAAGCCAAGCGCAAGGACATTCAGGAAGCTTTGAGCGAGCGTGAGAAGCGCGCTACCATGCGGGGTGGCTTTGGCCGCAGCCTTCTGATGACTGCACCACAAGGTGCGGCTGGCTATCAAACTAGGTTCTTCTGATGGATCAAGACGCCAAGAAGTATATCGAGCGATACCAGAAGGCCAAGGCTTTCCGAGAGCAATGGGTTTCTCTGTTTGAGGAGTGCTATGAGTATGCACTTCCTCAACGTGAGTCGTTCTATTACGAAGAAGCTGGTCAGCGTCGAGACGACAAGATTTTCGACGAGACTGCTGTTGTCGGCGTTCAAGAGTTTGCAAGCCGTCTTCAGAGCGGCCTTGTTCCCAACTTTGCGCGCTGGGCTGACCTGACCTCTGGCAGCGAGATTCCTCCCGAGGATCGGGATGCCATCGACAACGAGCTTGATGAAGTCACCGAGTATGTCTTCGAGGTGCTTCAGAACTCCAACTTTAGCCAAGAGGTGCATGAGTCCTTCATGGACTTGGCCGTTGGCACTGGCGTTCTGTGCATCGAAGAGGGCGATGCTATTAACCCGGTGATCTTCTCTGCGATTCCTTTGCCTCATGTGGTTTTGGACACTGGGCCGGATGATCGCATCGACCATGTGTTCCGTGAGCGAAAGAAGGTTAAGTTCGCCCACCTTCCGATCATGTATCCCAATGCGACCTTTGATCCTAGGATCGTGCAGCAACTCAGCACCGAGAATACTACCACTGTGCTTGAGGTTGTGTGCCGCGATTACGAGCGTCGGAACGAAGAGGCGTATTATCACTACGCCATCTGCATGACCACGAAGACCGTGCTTCATCGCAAGCAGATGGTTGGCCTCGGTTCCAACCCTTTTGTCTGCTTCCGCTGGTCGAAGTGCGCTGGCGAGGTCTATGGGCGTGGGCCTCTCATCAATGCACTCTCTGCGATCAAGACGACCAACCTCACGATTGAGTTGATCTTGGAGAACGCGCAGATGTCCATCTCGGGCATCTACCAGATGGAAGACGACGGGGTTATCAACCCTGACACGATCCAACTGGTGCCGGGTTCAATCATACCCAAGGCTATGGGCAGCGCGGGTTTGCAGCCCATCCAAGCTGCTGGTCGCTTTGATGTCGCGCAACTTATCCTCAGCGATATGCGGATGAACATCAAGCGCGCGCTCTACAACGACATGCTTGGGAACCCGGACCGCACTCCTGCGACTGCGACAGAAGTTGCCGAGCGTATGGCTGACCTGTCACGTCGCATTGGCGCTGCGTTTGGTCGCTTACAGGCAGAACTTGTGCAGCCTGTTCTTCAGCGCGTGATCTACATCCTGAAGAAGCAGGGTCGCATTGAGGTGCCGACGATCAATGGCCGTGAGGTCAAGATTCGCGCTTCATCGCCTCTTGCTCAGGCGCAGGCGAATCAAGACATCTCCAGCGTTGCCCGCTTCCTTGAGTTGGTTGGCGGCGTGTTCGGCCCGCAGATGCTTCAGATGCTCATCGACAGCGAACAAGTGGCTATCCATCTGGCGAAGAAGTTTGGTGTCCCAGAGAGCTTGATTCGTGATGAGCAACAGCGTAAGCAAATAGCTGCAATAGCGCAGCAGTTGGCTGAACAGCAGGGGTTGAACATTGCAGGGCCGAGTTAACATCGGGATCGACGGCTTTCAAAGGAACGCCGAACTAGACTTGCAAATCAGCCAAAACATTGCCGAGTTGTTCTCCTCCCCCACCGGGAAGGAAGTGCTTCGTTATCTGCGCTCCATCACCATTGAGATGGTGAACGGACCCAACGTCACAACCGAAGAGCTTCGTCACGTTGAAGGCCAGCGATTTCTTGTTGGCTTGGTCGAGCGGCGAATTGCTCATGCCCACAGGAGCAAAGCACAATGAACGAATCGCTTCTTTCGACGGAGAGCGCAGAGCAGCCCGCTACTGCGGATGTGAACTCGCAGATCACTGATGCGGTAACTCAGGCTGCGCCCGAGCCTGCTCAGGGCGATCTTCTGCTTGGCAAATACAAGACGACCGACGATCTTGCCAAAGCCTACAAGGAGCTTGAGTCCAAGCTTGGGGCGAAGGATGACGACATCCGCGCGCGCATCTTGGAGGAGTTGAACGAGGAAGCCTACAAGGATCGCCCTGCGTCTGCGGGCGAGTATCAGCTTCCTGAGTCCCTCGATCAAGCTGAAGCCGTAGACAACGAGCTTCTCAAGTGGTGGTCGGAACACTCCTTCGAGAACGGCTACAGCCAAGAAGAGTTCGAAAAGGGCATCGAAATCTACGCCAAGTCCGTGATGGGCAACCAGCCTGACATGGAGGCTGAGTCAAAGCGCCTTGGGGAAAATGCAACGACGCGCATCCAAGCCGCCTCGATGTTTGCCAGCAAGTTCTTCCCCAAGGACGTAATGCCTGCCGTGGCTCGCATGTGTGAGACTTCGGACGGGATCATGGCTCTTGAAGTCATCATGGAGGCCATGAAAGATGGTTCGTTCTCTGGCGCATCCGAGCCTGCTGGCCGGGTCACTGAGCAAAGCTTGAGGGAGATGATGCAGGATGAGCGTTATCACAACCCGGCAAAACGTGATCTACACTTCGTTCGGCAAGTCGAGCAAGGATTTAAAGCTCTCTATGGCTGAACCCATTGCCAGCGCGCACGGCTTGGAGCTTCATCGCCTTCTGCCTAAGCATGTGATGCCGTTCTATGAGAACCTGAGCGATGAGAACCGCCTAGAGTTTGAACAATACTACAAGTTCGACCCGCTCGAAGCCATTCTTAGCATCCTTCGTGATCCGATGGTCTTTGCGATCACGAAGGGTGAAGAGGTTCTGTCGATCACTGGTCTGCACGATGGCGCTATGTGGCTTCTGTTCAACAAGAACCTGAGGAAGAATCGCGTCAGCTTCTTCCGCGCTTCGCCCGTGTTGGTGGACTACTACCACCACTTCTACGAAGACATTCACTGTGATGTCTGGGTGAAGAATGAGATGATCTGCCAGTGGCTTGCCAAGCTCGGCTTCAAGGCCACCGGCGTCTACGACCGCGAGGGCACGGACGAGCAGTTCGTGCGTTTTGTGCGTTGCAAAAAACCTGAAACTAATATCTTCAGCATGATGACACGGCCCGTGATGCACTGAGAGGCCCGCAAGGATACCCTCTAGGAAGTGACGCAGCGGATACCCGTAAGGTAGCAACTTCACCCCAAGGACTGCAAAAATGGCGAACACTATCGACCAAGCGTTCATCAAGCAGTTTGAGACCGAAGTCCACATGGCCTACCAGCGCATGGGTTCCAAACTGCGGAACACCATCCGGTCGACCAATGTGACTGGCTCGACTGCTCGATTCCAGAAAATTGGTTCCGGCTCTGCCGTGACCAAATCCCGCAACGGCAACGTCACGCCGATGGAGCTTGTGCATAACTATGCAGAGGCGACGATGGCTGACTACTACGCCTCGGAATACATCGACAAGCTCGATGAGCTGAAGGTCAACATCAACGAGCGTCAGGCTGTGGCCCAGTCCGCTGCTGCTGCTCTTGGCCGTAAGACCGACCAGATCATCACGGTTGCGATGGATGCTGGCGCGAACTCGACCCAACTCGGCAGCGCGGGCAACGTAGTTGACAAGGCCGATCTTCTCACGGTCTTCGAGACTTTCGGTGCCAACGACATCCCCGAGGACGGGCAGCGTTACATCGCCATGTCTCCGGCTGGCTTTGCTGACCTTTACAACATCACGGAGTTTGCTTCGAGCGACTTCGTGGGTCCGCAGAACCTTCCGTTTGCTGGCGGCATGACGATGAAGGAGTTCCTCGGCTTCAAAATCTTCTCGACCTCGGCTGTCGCTGGTGGCAAGAACTTCTGCTACCACATGACTGCTATTGGCCTCGGCGTGAACTCGGACGTTCAGACCGAGATCAACTATGTGGCTGAGAAGGTTTCGCACCTCACCACCTCGATGATGTCGATGGGTGCCGTGGTCATTGATGACCGTGGTATCTACGAACTCCTCGACAACAACTAAGGGAAGGGTTGAATCATGGCTTTTGCTGCTTCTGGTCTGACCCGCCTCGCTGGCGCTTCTGGCGTTTCGTTGTGGCACTACACCACCACGGACACCATCGCCACTGTCAACACCGCTGGCTACTTCAACGATGCCTCGGCCATGATGAACGTCAACGACGTTATCATTGCTGTGACTTCGACGGGTGGCACCCCGGTCGTGAGCCACACCTATGTCAACGCCAACTCCTCCGGGACTGTTGATGTTGTCGATGGCGTGGCGATCACCAGCACCGACAGCGACTAAGAAAAGGAGCGGGGGGCTTAGGCCCCCCGAACCATCATGTCATCAGGTGTCGCAAATACCCCGATCAAGATATGCTCGCGCGCCTCTCTCCTCATTGGAGGGCAGGCGATTCAGTCTTTCGAGGACGGCACCGCCGAGTCCAACGTGGCGGCTGCGATGTATGAAGACATCGCTCGTGCCGCACTGACCAACACTCGTTGGCGCTTTTCCACTAATCAGGCTGTGCTTAACCGACTGGTTTCTGATCCGACTGGCCGCTTTGACGCGGCTTATCAGCTTCCGTCAGGGTTCCTGATGGTCAATGCTGTGACGGTCAACGACGCGCCGATTGAGTATGACATCTACGGCAGCAAGGTTTTCTGCAACGCAACAGAGAACGACGAACTGGTTTGCGACTATGTGTTCCGCGCTGAGGAGAACACTTGGCCTCCCTACTTCGTGATGGCTGTTGAGTATATGGTGGCAAGCATGTTTGCCGTCTCTGTGGCTCGTGACTCGCAGCTTGCGACGATCATGGATGCCAAGGCAAACTTGCAGATGGCTCAAGCGCGTCGGCTGCACTCCCAGCAGCAAACGACCCGCAAACTCAACACATCGAGGTTCATTGCTCAAAGGCGAAGCTGATGCAAAAGGTCCGCGTTCCGATCAGCAGCTTCCAGTTTGGCGAGATCAGTGAATCGACATTGATGAGGACTGATAGTCCCGTCTATGCTGCATCTGCTCAACGTCTGGAAAACATGGTGGTGATGGCTGAGGGCAGCGTGAAGAAGCGTCCCGGCCTCAAGCACATCTACACCTACCCGAGCGTCACCTACAATTCCAACTACCCGGAGCAGTCTACGCTCTTCAAGTTTACCTTCTCGGACGACGAGCGGTATATCATTTCGGTCGAACATCAGAAAGTTCGCATCTTCTACCTCGACACGGATGGTTCTGTTGACTGGATACAGACCATCACGCTTGACACAAACGGCAACGCTCTACCGTTCGACCGGGACTATCTGCTGGAATACACCAACGCCCAATTGGGCGATGTGATGTTCATCTGCCATCCTCTGTTCATGCCGAGGATGCTGATCCGCACTGGCCTGTCGTCTTTCGAGGTAACGCCGTTTAGCTTCGATGATCGCCGCGACAACAAGGTTACTTACCAGCCTTACTCGCGGTTCCAAGCTACTGGCGTCACGCTTGATCCTTCTGGGACTACTGGCAGCATCACGCTGACTACCAGCGTTGCGTATTGGACCGCTGCTCACGTTGGCTCGATTGTTCGATACGGCACCGCTGAGGTTCAGATCACCGCTTACACAAGTGCAACTGTTGTTAGTGGCACTGTTGTAGACACTTTGACTATCCGCTTAGAGGTTCTGAACCCGCTTAGAACGCGCGAAGGCAGCGCGACTGTTGAAGTTACTTACCTTGGTCATGGTTTTGCTGGTGGTGAGAGCATCACGATTTCTGACGCCGCTGCAACTGGCGGCATCAACTCTGGTCAAATCAACGGCACGTTCACTGTCTCTGGCATCATCGACGAGAACACCTTCACCTATACGGCTGGCGGCTCTGCCTCTAGTTCTGAGGATGGCGGTGGTTACGTCACGCTAGGCTCTCATGCGCCTACGACCAACTGGGACGAGCAGTCCTTCTCCGCTGTGCGTGGCTATCCTCAAGCGGTGGTGTTCCACGAAAACCGCCTTTGCTTTGGTGGCACGATTGCCGAGCCAGACGTAATCTGGATGAGCAAGATTGGCGACTACTTCAACTTCGATACTGGTGAGGGAAAGGACAACGAGTCCATCAGTCTTGTGGCCGCGACTGGCGCTGTAAACGAGATTAGGTATCTGGTTTCCAACCGGGACCTTCAAATCTTCGCGCACACTTCAGAGCTTTATGTTCCCACCTTCCAGAACCAAGCCCTGACCCCAACCAACGCTCAGATCAGGGTCCAGACTTCGTATGGTTGCGAGTATGTGTCGCCTCATCCGTTTGATGGCGCAACCATTTTTGTGCAGAACGACGGCGCTGTGGTTCGTGAGTATCTATTCACTGACGCAGAGGCCGCCTATGCGGCTACGCCTATCTCCAACTTGGCGTCACATCTGATTGGCCTGCCCAGCTTTATGACTGTGTGCCACGGGGCTTTCGATGCTTCTGAGTCCTACGCCGTGCTGGTCAATGGCAACAAGGACATCGCGCTGTTCAGTTCCAACCGCACCGAGCGCCGCGCGGCTTGGAGCCGAGTGACCACCACTGGCGACTTCTCATCGGTGTGCAGCATTTTCTCGCGCCTCTTCGTAAACGTGTGGGGCACTGACAACAAGCTCTACCTCTGTGAGTTCACTGGCGACATTGGCCTTGATCGCTACATGTATGGGGCTGTTTCTGCGGGCTACGTTGACGTTAGCTCTATCTATCCTGTTGGTGTGAACGTCCAAGTGATTGGCTTCGATGGAACCAACCTTGGCTTCCTTGGGACGTTCACAACTGTAGACTATGGCGGTCATGCTCATGTGAACCTGAGCGACTATCCCGACTTCACTCATGCCTATGTTGGATTAGCGTTTACCTCGAAGATTGTGACCAATCCCATCGACGGCAATATGTCCAACGGGCCTGTAACTGGTGAACCTCGCGGCATCAGCAAGGCTATTCTTGATGTCCGCAACACTGGGTCCATCAAGGTAAATGGGTCCAACGCCGTGATCGAGATCAGCTTTAGCGGGAAGAAAGAGGTTCGCATCCTTGGCTATAGCCGCGATCCTCAGATCACTGTCGAGCAGAACGAACCCTTGCCGATGCAAGTCAACGGCATCATTGCGGAGATGATTGTATAATGTTCAACATCTTTTTTGGCATCTTGGGTTTGTTGGGCGCGGCTGCTGCTGCGAAATCGCAGCGTGAAGCTGGCAAACAGGCTGCGATTGAGGGCGAAGAAAAGAAGAAGGCCTCAGAGCTTAATGCCTACAACATGGAGACGGATCGCATCCTCTCCAAGACTGAGGCGATGCAGCGGCATAACGACAGACTTGAACTCTTCCGCAGCAACCTCTCCGCAAACATCGCTGCCTTCTCGAAGATGAACCGCGATCCAAAGCTGGATCGTTCGGTTGCTGCTTTCTTGGAGAACCAGAGATTGATTGCCACTGACGACACTCGCCGCTCTGACTTCATGGGCTGGGCTGAGGAGTCTAGGCGGGCAACTGAAGCTCTAGTGATGAAGGCTGAGGGTAGGGCGGCTCAACGTGCCGGCTATGCAGCAGAGCGAGCCTCTAGGGCGACTGCGTTCTCGACAATGGTGAGCGGCCTGACAAGCTTTGTTAAGGTCATGTAGGGGATACCAAGATGGCTGTGATCCGCGAGCAACGTCAATTCAAGATCGGTCCCGTTGGCGTAGCGCGCGCATCGGAAGCTGGCGCTATCACGGCGCGCGGCAAGCAAGTCGCTGCTAACACGATTGCTCAAGCTGCCAATCAACTTGCTGGCGAGTTCTTCGACCTTGGGGCGCAGTTTGCCCAGAAGAAGGGGACTGAGTTGGGCATGAGTGCTTCTACGGAAGCGGTAATGACCATCGACCCCAAGACTGGGAAGCCGCAAGCTTACAAGCCGGATCAGTTCATGGGCCTCATCGCCAGTGACGCTTACGAGCGTGTGGTGATGAATCGTTTCCAGCAGTCGATGGAAAACGAAATCCAGAACAAGGCCAAGGAGCTTGCCGTCAAATACGAGAACAGCCCCAACTCGGCTGCTCTCTACGAAACTGCGATGTCGGAATACATCGCGTCGATGACCAACGTCGCAGAAGGTCCGTTCAAGGGCTACATTCAGGACGTTGGCACTTCGTATCTGCAAGCTACGCGCACGAACCTTGCCATCAATCAGATGCGCCGCGAGCGCGAGCAGGCGGCTGCTGCTCAAGCAAGCGCGGTTACAGAAGGGTCTTTTGCGCTTCAGGCTATGATCGCGGAGCTTGGTCCTAACGCCTTTACTGGTCCGACCAACGTCGCCGCAATGATGGAGAGCCTTAGCGTCACGGTCAATGACGGCGTAGAGGCTGGTGTTTTCCAAGGCAATACGCAGACCGCCCTTCGCCGCGCAGTCAATATGGCACCTGTTAAGGGGTTGCTTGAGTATGCCGCTCGAAATGCCAAGGACCCTGAAGCCCTGAGTCTTCTGCGCTATGCTGTGGCATCGCAGGACTTTGCTTCTATCCCGCCTGAGTTCTCCTATGTTCGGGATGTCGTTGCCCAGCTTGGCAACAATCCTGAAGTGCTTGGTTCCATCGAGAAGTTTGCCGACGATGTGCTTGGCGACAAGGTGGAGTTTCTGAAGATCGAGCAGGACCGTGAGGCTCGCCTTGAGACTGCTCGTCTTGCCCAGATGTCCTACTCGCTTGGCGCAAACACGCCTGCTATGGCGGCGCAATATCGAAACTCGACCTTCACCGCTGATCCGATTGTCTCTGCGCGTCGTATTGGTGCTGAGTGGACTACTGCTTCTACCCAAATCAGCAGCGCGATTGCTGCTGGTCAAACCGATTACGCGAAGGCGCTAACTGAAAGCAGAGACGCTTTATTCAGCGCCTCGGTCGACGGGCTTTACCTTCGTGCGCTGGACGGTCTTGGCCGCAAGGACACCGAGCTTCTTGAGCTTGCGATTGCCAAGCGGGATGTCTCGGTTGCGCCTGCGTCAGCGCGCGATGAACTTGGGGCGCTGTTCAACCTTGAGGCCATCAACCCTAGTGTGATGGACGACTTTCTGCCGTTCATCGGCTCTTATCGTGACGGGGCTGGCAAGGCTATTGACTCAATCAACGAGATGCGCGCAGCCACTCAACTCGATCAGATTATGCCAGACATCACCAATGTGACCATCGCTCGCGGCGATGAAATCACATCGTCTGTGGCCGCACTCACCTCTAAAATCGCAAGCATCCCCAACCTCGACGCATCGCTCCGCGACAGCCGGATCAAGGATGTTCAGTCGAATGGCTCTCGCGCTTTTGTGAGCGACTTCTTTCTGACCAATCCTACAGCGCCTCAGATCGAAGAGGCCAAAGCCTACTTGGCTGGTGGCGATGCAGCTGACATTTTGACGCAGGGTCAGCGCGCTCTTCTCGACTCTGGCCGCAATCTTGCTGCTCAATCTGGCCGTGACAGCGAACTAAGAACACACTTCAACGCGCTCTCTGACGCTGCGTTTGATCGGCAAAAGCGCATCAAGGAACAGGCTGAAGCCGCATACACCCTCGGCCAGATAATGAACGCTCAAGGCGATCCTACTGACGCCAATCAGCGCAAGCTTTTTGAAACTCATCTACAGCAAACTTTTGGACCTGCTTTCAACAATAGGCCGTTGGCTTCTTTGTGGAATGACCCTGCCGCTCTTTCTGATCCGCGTATGGCTCCGATGCTGGACTATCTGCGGACCACCAACGTCCTGCCAGAGTCTCTGCATGATGCGTTCACCTCTGCTGCTCGCGGTGGCTTCTCGGGTGGCAACGTCTCTGCGGTTGCTTCTCTTTATGCCAACCTTCGCAACTTTGAGTTTGATGGGCAAACCATTCGTAACCCATCCATGCTTGCTTTGAGCGAGGCGCAGATTGCGACACTGGACTACATTGCTGATGCGCTGCCTGTTGTCGGCAGCGATCCTGCGGCTATTGCCCAACTGTTTCGACTTAGGTCTGAGTTTGCTTCCGATCCCATGTTTCAAAAAAGAATTGAGACTACGTTTGGGATGAAGATGGAAGATGTTGTGATGGAGCTTGATGGCATTGAGAACGTGCCTTCTTCTGCCTACAACGCCATGCTCGCCGCTGGTCTTGAGATATTCAAGATTGCTAGCCCTCAAGGCGCTTCTGCATCCGACATGATTGACCGCCTGCAATCGCAACTTGACAGAACTTACGTTGATGGCGGTGGTGTTGTTTTCGACGCCGTTGGCAATCGTAGAACTAACGCGGCCATCTCTTTTGCGGCACCCGGCAACGAATCTGAGTTTCGTGGATATGCCGTAAATCGTGCGCGAGAAGCTCTTTCTAATAAGGTAAAGTTTGTTCAGTTTGACACAAGTGGTGCGCTTATGCGGGCTACTTTGGGCGGGCTTCAACCTAGCGAACAACTGGCAGTTGTTTACCTTGAGCCTGTTGGTATTCCCGGTTCTGGCGGAAACTACACTTATGTTGTCAAGCAGCGTATGCCTAACGGCTTTGATGAAGTGGTCGTCACTTCTATGCAGATGTCTGATGATGCTGGTAAGCCTATCACTGTCTTTGCCCCCCTTACTGTGAGCAATACCGATCCTCGCTTCAGGAACATCATTGCTGCCAAGAACGCTGCAAGAGTATCTGATGTTGAGAACGCAATCAGGTCCTATCCGTCTGAAATACCCATCATGCCGTAGGAGTGCTGAATGGAACCTTTCCGCCCTGCCCTGTTTGAGCGCAGCGTCGTTCCAGAGGCCCCCGGAATCGGAGAAGTTGTTGGCGCGCAGCTAGGCTATAGCTATGCGCCAGTCCTCGACTCGATCTACAACGACCTTCGCTATGGTCCGCGCGATCCCAGCTATGATCCCAAGGCTGATGCCGGGGAATATTTGGGCATTGCTCCAGAGCTAGTTCTTCGAGCAAGGAACGAAGCCCATATGGCTGCCATCAAGCGCAGCATAAATGGGATGAATGAAGATCGTCAGGTGATGTCGCAAGCTTCTATTTGGCAGCATTTGGGTGCTGGCATCTTTGACCCGATTAACCTCATGGCCCTTCCTTTTGGTGGGCCTACAATTGGCATTGGGCGTTCTGCGTTGCGTATAGGCGCTGGCGTTGGGGCAATTCAAGCTGGCCTTGAAGCTGCTTCTTTGCCCGTTGACCCTTATCGCACCTATCAGGAAAGCGCGCTGAACATTGCTACTGCTTCTCTGTTTGGCGCTGGCTTTGGCGCTGCGCTTGGCGCGCCATTGACTGCTCGCGCTCAGGCATGGACCAACACGCGGAACCAACTTCGCGCTCAGTTCGATCAGATCAGGCGCATCGAGGAGGTTGCCAATCTTAGCCGTGACGACATCGCTGGGATGCAGCCGCGCGATCAGCGTCCTTTCGGCGCTTTGAGCGACGAAGAAATCAGAGTGACTGTTGCGCGCATTGAGGCTGACGCAGAAAACCTACAACGCTCTGCTGATCCTGCTGCTGGCGGTATGGACATCAGGGATCGCGCTGACGAGATTCTGGCCGAGGCTACTCCCTATCGTCGTGAGCTAGGGTTCCGTGCGCTTGAGCTTGAGAACATCGACATCAAGGACCCCTACAACATTGCGCCGTCATGGTTCACCGACAGCATGTTGTTCAAGTTTGTGACCACGCCGTTTAAGCGTCAGCTTCAAGCCAAGATTCCTTCTTCTGTGAAAGAAAAATTTGTCAAACTTGCATCTGACGCAGGCATGGCGTTGAACCTTAATCTTCTTGGATTGGCAACGCCTCAATCTGTTTATCAACTTGCTGCCGTCTCTCAGGGACGCTGGGTCGCTTCGCATGACGAGCTTCTCAAGCTCTGGTCTGCGGATACCAATGCTCCACTTGCAACTGTGCTTGACCTGAACATTGGCGATTTGGCGCGTCAGGCTTCTCGCGCGCCTGACACCTACGGCCAGTGGCTTAAGCAAGTGAACGAGAAGCGCATCCAGAATGACACGAACCTGACCGAGAACCAGATCAAGGCGGTCGAAGTCATCAATCGCTACTTCAAGGATGCAGAGCGCCGCCTTGAGGATGTCGGTCTTATTGGAACCAGCAAGGGGATGCAGAACCAGATTGCTCGCCTTGAACAAGAGATTGCTGCCCTTACGAATGAGCTTGCTGCGTTTCAGACTGTTCGCACGATTACTGTTGGCACTGGAACTGCTACTCAGACTGTGACCACTGGTCGCGGCATTAGAGAACGTGAGATGATCAAGGGCCGTCTTGAGATGCTTCAGAAGCGCCTTGAGGAGCGTCAGGAAGAAGCATCTGCATTGCAAGATTTTGCTGTGAACCCTGAACGTGAAGATGTGTTCTTCCCCCGCTTCTGGGACAACGCAGCGATCAACGCCAATCGCCAAGAGTTCGCTCAAGTCCTGTTCAACTGGTATCAGCAGAACCCGACGATCATGCGCTTTGACCCTGAGCAGGGTCGCTTTGTTCGCGTTGAGCTAGAAACCAGCGAGCGAGCTATCCGTGAGCGTGTAGATCAGACCATCGCCAACATCCTTGGCGAGAAAGACCCAACCAATGTGGACAACATTGGCTTTGGTTATGGCCGCTCCAAGCACTTCCGCCATCGTCAGGTAGACATCCCTAACAAGCTGGTGATGAAGTTCATCATCACTGATCCGTTGGCTGCTATGAAGGCATATGCCACGCGCATCGAGCCGCGCTACGAGTATGCCCGCATGTTTGGCAAGGACGTTGATGGCGTTATCTTTGACATGCGTCGTGAGATGATTCGGGCTGGCAAAACAGAAGCAGAGATTGCCAAGACTATTGTTGACTACAACCACCTCTATGATCGTATCGCTGGCACTGTGGTCCGCAATCCGGGCGCTCTCAACCAGCGCGCTGCCTTTGCTCTCAAGGAAGCTGCCTCGTTCACTTACATGACTTCTGCTGGCTTCGCTGCTTTGCCTGACTTTGGCCGGATTGTGATGGAGTATGAACTAGAGAATGTGGTGAAAGGCGTTCAGACCATCCTTGATCGGCAGAAAGTGTCGATGACTGTAGATGAGGTAAGGCTTGCTGGCGAGGCGATTGATATTCTTCGCGGCACGGCTCACCTTCGTCTTGTCGAAGGCATGGCAAACGACATCAACGCCAACGAGCTACTGACAAAAGCTCGCAACGCTTTCTACATCCTTAACGGTCTTGCTCCTATGACCACGCTCGCCAAGCAACTAGCTGGCATCGTGGACGCTCATACGATCATCGACTACTCGATCAAGCTGACACGCGGAGAGTTGGACGATCAGTCTCGCGTTTGGCTTGCTCGTCATGGCATTGACGAAGACTTTGCTGGCAAGATCGCCCGTGCGCCTTGGCATGTAAATGACAAGGGACTCTACATGGCAAACACCGAGCAATGGGCTGACAGCATTTTCATTCCTGAGATTGATGGCAAGACCGTCAGGATCATCGAGTCAAGCGAGGATGGCTCTCCTGTTGGATACACTAACGAGAATGGCCGCTACGTTCCCGCCCGATACAACCGGGAGACGAACACCATTTTCTTTGACCGCGAGTTCATCGAGGGCATTCAGTTCAACGAGAAGGCTTGGCTTGATCCAAAGGTGGAGGGCGTTGATGCGCTGCCCGACATCTTCAAAACCCCCAAGCAATGGTCCAACTTCGTGATGCTGCATGAGATTATGCACACGCGCTCTGCGAAGATGGATGGCGAGACACTGCCTGCCTACGAAAATCGCATCAACCAGATGGCTCTGACTGAGTATCGCAAGCAGCAGACGATCAACCAAGACACTGTTGAGAAGTTCCGTGTTGCTTTGAACAGCGGCGTCATGAACGTGATTATGTCTGGCACCCCGGCAGACAAGCCGATCATCACCGATGGCGTGATCTACATTCCGGCGCGGATTGGGAAACCGTTTGGGTTCAAAGAAGACTCGCGCAATCCCGGCTATGTTCGGATTGAGAACGGCTTCCTTGGTCTGCCCTTCCAGTTCTACAGCTTTGCTTTTGCAAACGTGAACAAGACTGTTGGCGCGTTGGCGCAGGGTCAGGTGAAGAACCGCGCCATTGGCGTGGCAACGATGCTTGGCTTGGCCTACATGTCTATGCAGCTCAGGACGCCAGATTACGTTTGGGACAAGATGAGTTGGCAGGACAAGTTCGCCAGAACCTACGACATGAGCGGCGTGACTGCGCTCTACTCTGATCTGTTCTACACGGCGATGCACACCTCGCTTGCTCTTGGCGGGCCGAACATCACTGGTGGCTTGCTGTCTCCCAAGTTCCCTCAGCAGCCCAGCATGGCAGATGCGATCAATGGTTTTGCTGGTGCTGGCCCGTCTTGGGCTACTGACATGGCTCTTGGCATCTACCAGTTCGCTGGGGGCGACTACGGCGAGGGCGCTAGGGAGGTTGTGCGGAACCTTCCATTTGCGCGGATGTGGTTCTGGAAGGACGAGATGAACCAACTGACGAAGGCGTGGGCGCAGTAACTTTGTCCTAGATACATTGTGCGTTGATGTGACCCCCTCTTCTGTGGATTAAGAGCCAAGGAGAGGGGGGAACCCATGACCATCGACATCTCGGACAACAACCCGCGCATTATCTATAGCGTTGCCCAAGGGGTGACGCAGACTTCGTTTGCTGTCCCGTTTGAGTTCTTCGCAGATTCAGACCTAAACGTGTATGTGGATAGCGTCCTCAAGACGATCACCACCCACTACACTGTGAGCGGTGGGGACGGCAGCACTGGCACGGTGACGATGAGTGTCACTGGTGCGACTGGTGGCTCTATCGTTGCAATCACCCGCGATGTGACCATCGAGCGAGTGACTGACTTCACTCCCGGCGTGGAGATTAACCGCGCCGCGCTGAACACGCAGCTTGATACGCTGACTGCCATCGCTGCCGACATCAAAGATCAGGCTCTGCGCGCTATCCGTGTGCAGGACTTCGATCCGTCTACGACTGGCTTCGAGATTCCGCTTGCTGCTGCTCGTGCGAACAAGGTGTTTGCTTTCGATAGCGCAGGCGCGGTGAGCATCACCAACGAGATTGGCGTCTACAAGGGTAACTGGGCTGCTTCTACCGCCTACGTCGAGCGCGATCTGGTCAAGGACACTTCGACCAACAACATCTTCCTCTGCTTGGTTGGGCACACCTCAAGCGGTTCTCAGCCTCTTACGACGAACACTGACAGCGCCAAGTGGGCGCTCATTGTCGATGCTGCGACCGCTACAACATCGGCCTCTGCGGCTGCTTCTAGCGCCTCTGCGGCGGCATCTAGTGCTTCTTCTGCGTCATCGTCCGCTAGTTCTGCTTCTGCCTCTGCAAGTTCTGCATCTACAGACGCAAGCTACGTTGCTGGCGTTGCAGACAACTATCTCGGAGCTAAGACAAGCGATCCAACCTTGGACAATCAGGGCGATCCCCTTGTTGCTGGGCAGCTTTACTTCAATACCGTTTCTGGCGACATGCGCGTTTATACGGGGTCTGTTTGGTCAATCGCGTATCTTCCTGCCACTGGCTATGTTACTCTTGCTGGAACAGAAACGCTTCTCAACAAGACGCTAGATGACCCTAAGATTTCCCTTGGTGGAACCAATGGAACATCTGGTCAGGCTTTGGTTTCTCAAGGCGTTGGCGTTGCTCCCACTTGGGGATCGGTTAGTTCTGTAATTACTAAGACCTATACAAACCGCGCTGATCTAAGATCAATTGATGGTCCAGCGGCGCTTATTGCTGTCGTTGAAAGTCTTGGCGTATTTGCTTGGGAGGCAGGCAGCGCTCAAGTCGACGACGACGAAACTTGCTTTGCTACAACTAGCGGTCGCTGGCTTCTCTACGCTGCCGCGTGGGACTTGGTATATGAATACATTGTTGGCGAGCTTGAGCTTTTTGATGAGCTTAGGTCCATCGTCGACACTGTTTACAATGCAAATACCAACATTGGCAATCTCACCAGCCTTCAAATAACTAAAAACATTGCTGGCGCAGAACTTAATGATGCTGTGATTGTTACTCCTGTTTTGCCACTTAGCACTGGCAATGATGGTTCTGTAACATTTTCTGGGGCAGTAACATCTTCTGGGGTTGTTACTGTAAACATTGGAAACGCATCTGCTTCTTCAAGAACTATTACTGCTGGCAACCTCAAAATACTCGTCCTGAAAGGAGTCAAGTGATGGCTACCGTCCGCGCACAACGTCTGCTGAACAACATTACTGACGGCACAACAAATAGCACCGCTCTTGAAACTGCTCTTGGAACAAGCAGTATTCGTAGCGACTTTCAGCAAATTGTAAACGAAAGAAGCAAGGCTAGATTAATTCTTGCGGTAACAAATTCTGCATCATCTGTCGGCCAAAGTCTAACGGCTACAGAAGATTTTCTATCGTCTGCTTATGCGCTAAAAGAGTTTGCGCTTAACCCATCAAAAATTGGTCAATATTTTGGGCCGTCTATTGCTGCAAGCAATAGTTTGATGAACATCTTTACTGGCAACTCTGGTAATTTACTTGCTGCTACAAATAACCGTTTACTTGGTAGTAATATTTATACCTCTTCTTTTTCAAAAAATTATGCGTCAAGATTTATTACTGGGGCAGGGGCTACGTCGGCATGGAATCTGCCGGTAATGACAAAAATAAGCACAATTTCCACTGGCAACACACGGCCTTGTGCAATAAATGGTTCTACTATTATTTGGAGCTTTGACGGGACTCCATATAATAACAGTAACGTATTGCAGATTTCTACAGATGGTGGATTAACTAGTTCATTTCAAAAAATTGACGCTGGGAACAGTCAATCAATACGGGACCTTTCTTATGGAAATGGACTATACATTGCTTGTGGGGATGCCAGCACGCTTTACAGATCAACAGACGGAACAACTTGGACTGCTGCTATTCTTTCTGGGAATCATAGCAAAGTTCGTTATGCTAATGGCAGATGGATTTTGATGGGACAAAGCACTGCATATTATAGCACTGATGGCATTTCTTGGTCTGTAGCAACCGGCAGTACTCCGGGATCACCTTCGCTAGACCTTCAATATATTGGAAACGACACATGGATTTGTGTCTACAATAGCACTAATATTTTGAGGTCAACTAACAATGGCGCAAGCTGGAGCGTCGTTGGCGCTGGAGCAACTAATTATTGCCTTGCTTCAGATAACGCTGGAAACGTTGTTGTTGGAAGCACTTCAGGAGAATATAGGTATTCTACAAACTACGGAGCAAGTTGGAGTAGCGGCGGCGTATTGAATGGCCTGAACTCAGCTTATATAGTTTATGGCGCAGCTTTTTATGGCGGCACGTTTATTTTTAACCAAAATACAGTAAGCAATATGAGCTATTTGAGAACCGTTGGGGGAACTAGCTACCAATTATCGGTTGGAGTCGCTGCTGGAATTAATCCTGTTCCCTCATTGGGTGCGGTAAACGCTGCGTCAAACTTGCGTGTTATTGATGGAAGGCTGACAACATCAATAGACCCTAATAATTTTTATGTGAATTATGTGGGCCAATAAAATGAAAGCAATCATCAAAGGCAGCAGAGTTATAGCAACTGCTCTTGACGACTACCCTGTGCAGGGGTGGGAGCAGGATGTTCTTGACGCACCTGATGGGCTGACTGTCGAGAACATGCACGAGTATGTCTATCAGGACGGGGTGCTTGAGCGCCCTGTCGCTAAGCTTGAACGGGACAAACGCAATCAACTACTCGCAGAAACAGATTGGGTTGTTGTGATGCACTCTGAGAAAGGAACGCCAGTTCCTTCTGAGTGGGCCGCTTATCGTCAAGCTTTGAGAGACATCACTAACCAACAAGGTTTCCCGGACACTATCAACTGGCCCGCTAAACCTGAGTGACGCCCATGAATACACTTGTCTCTGCTCACCAGCGCCTTGATCGTCTGGAACCCAAGGTTGACCAGTTGGAGAAGGATGTCGCATCCGTGAAGACCGAGGTTCACTTTCAATTCAAAGAAGTGTTCCATCGTGTGAAGCGGCTTGAGGCAATCCTGATTACTGCTGCTGGCACGATCATCATGCTGCTTGTCTCTGTGCTTCTGAAGATGGGGTGAAAAATGGAAGGCTACTTGGGTCAGGTGATTCTCTTCGCGGGTTCTTTTGCCCCCAAGGATTGGGCATTTTGCGATGGTCAACTCATGGACATCTCGCAGAACCCGGCGCTCTTCAGCATCCTTGGGACAACTTACGGAGGGGATGGGGTTCGCATCTTTGGGCTGCCGAATACGAAGGAGCGTGATGCAGATGGGATGCGGCACATCATCTGCATCTACGGCGTTTATCCTTCGCACGGGTAGTGAGTTAAAATGCTTGATCCTGTAAGCGCCATAGCTCTCGCTTCGAGCGCCTACAATGCGATCAAGAAGGGCATTGAGTTCGGGCGTGAGCTTCAGGACATGGGTGGTCAACTGTCCCAGTGGGCCAGCGCCATCTCTGACTTGGAGTATTTCGAGAAGAAGGCAGAGGACCCGCCTTGGTATAAGGCGTTCAGCGGCAGCGCCCAAGCTGAGGCTATGGAGGTCTTTGCTGCCAAGAAGAAGATAGAGGCGCAGCGCAACGAGCTTCGCACCTACATCCAGTTCAGCTACGGCCAGAGCGGGTGGGATGAGTTCCTCAAGATGGAGGCTGACATCCGCAAGCGGAGGCAGGCTCACGAGCATCGCAGAGCAGAGATGAAGGAGATGATAATCTCGGGCCTTCTCATCTTTCTTATGGTATCAAGTATCTCGGTCTTCCTTGCAGTTGTCCTGTGGCTCTATGTGGAGCAGAACAAATGACACCTAAGAAGTTAGAACCAAATAGCCTGTTGGATGTTGCCGATCTTGATGGAGATGGGGTTGTCACTAACTCCGAAATCAACCGGCACGAGAAACTGCTTCGCATAGACAACTGGGACAAGCAGCAAGATCAGCAAAGACAGATGGCATGGGTAGCTATGGGGTCGATGGTCTTACTGACGCTGGGTCTGATTCTGCCAATCTTGCCGACTGAACGTGTAGAAGTGCTGAATGGCCTGATGACGATGTTCTACACATCTCAAGCTGCGGTGGTCGCTGCCTTCATGGGAGCAAGTGCTTACGTCCGCACACGCGAGCGGAGCCATGAGGATTAACATCCTCTTACTGCTTTTGCTTCTTAGCGCCTGTGGCGCGTTGCCTCTTGGGATGTTGGGTGGCGGCGGGCCGAATGTAGCTGCGAATGTTCAGGCTGGCAAAGAGAACACCCAGCAAGTTGTAGCCAATCAAGAACGAACTGAAGCTGGGCGTGACATCATCACGGAAACCAAACAGATCGAAGCGGCTTCGGTCGAGAGCGTGACGATCAACAATGTCCAAGACATCCCGATTTGGATATGGATCGCGCTGATTGTGGGTTGGGTTCTGCCGTCTCCAAGCGAGATGGCTCGCAGTTTCGTGGACTTGTTCAGGAGAAAGAAGTGAAAGAGAACTTCGACGACTGTTTGGAGATGCTCCTCAAGCACGAGGGGGGCTACGTCAATCACCCCAAAGACCCTGGTGGCGAAACCAACTTGGGCGTGACCCGCAAGGTTTGGGAAGAGTGGATCGGCAAGCCTGCTGCACCTGATGCGATGAAGAAGCTGACAGTAAAGGATGTCGCTCCTCTCTACCGCAAGATGTATTGGGACAAGGTGCGTGGCGACGACCTTCCCGGTGGCGTCGATTGGGTGATCTTTGATTGGGCTGTGAACTCTGGCGTTGGTCGTGCAGCGAAAACGCTACAGAAGATTGTTGGCGTGAAGCCTGATGGTGACATTGGCCCTGCAACCTTGACGGCTGTCAAGAAGATGAACCCAAAGGATGTTGTGCATGACGTAACCGACGCGCGAGAGGTTTTCTATCGTAGCCTTCGCACGTTTGATACCTTTGGTCGCGGCTGGCTTCGTCGCAATGAAGAGACGTTACATTCGGCTCTTTTATTGACTTGAACTTACCATGCCGATCTGATTACTAGCCATCGGCGGGACGCAATGGGACACTTGCGTTCCGCACGAACTCCGCAGGCTTGGTGAAGATGAACCCCGGTGGGGTTTTGATTGGCTTTCTTAGAAGCCGATAGACGTTTGTATAGTCTATCTTCAGAAGCTTGCTGATGTCCTTCATTGTGTGACCTTGGGCGTAGGCTGCTTCGATGAAGCGGTTGCGGGCATAGGCTGCTGGTATCTTGACCTTGCCCGGCCCAGTGATCTTGTGGCCGTAGGTTTCTTCGTAGGCTTCGAGCATTGATTCGAGGGTCATGCGATTCTCCAAAGAAAAAGGGCGGGTATGACACCCGCCCAGTTGAGGTTCACAGGGAGAACAGGTGTGTCTTACCACGGAACATCGTCATCCACAAACTTCGTTTGCTTGACGGCTGCTGCTGGTTCTGACTTGCGATTGTCGCTGATAGACAGGCTCATGTAGGGCTTGTCGCCTTTCATCTTCCTCCATGCGGCAATGCGCCGCGTCTCGTTGAAGGGGCCAGTGTAGTCGGGCGAACCTTCGCTGTCTTTCTTGGTGTTGTCGAAGAGGACGCCAACCTTGGCGTAGACCTCGATGAGTTTCTTGTCGTCTTTGGTTTTGTCGCTGACGAAGATCACCTTCATGTCACGACCGTTATCGTTGACCTTGCCTTGAAGAATCATCTTTTGCGTGTCGAAGGGTGCAAACGCAGCGCCGCGATTTGTTTCGTCATAGTCTGCCATGCTTCTGGCTCCTCTGTTGATTACCAATCTTCCGACTTCTTGTTCGAGTCAGCGGCATACTTGTTGCCGTCCATCTCGCCAAGGAACACATCGGCGTTGAAGCCGAGGTGAGACAAGGCCTTTGTCAGGCCATCTGTGACAGCCATCTTGGGGCCGTCTTCGTTGATGCGTCCGTTCTTTGCGTCGAAGAACTTACGGCATCCGGGAAAGGGACCGAAGGTATTTGCGGGCGAGCCGTGCCATACGCTCACATCGCAGACGACTGCGGTATCGCCATTGGATAGGTTGACGAAGTGCGTTGCGCTATGCCAGCCCCAGCCCTCGCCGACAGGACCAAACTGATCGGTAGCCGATCTGATCTGATACTGCGGGTCGATAGCTGTGAAGCCGCGCTGACCGAAGCTTACCTTCTTTAGATACTTTGG
>Ga0222714_10001765_pt1 | contig 24042 bp, 26 predicted proteins | sample C33_3DmetaG_FD_165048 | JGI IMG/M metagenome (GOLD analysis project Ga0222714, IMG submission 165048) | Estuarine water microbial communities from San Francisco Bay, California, United States - C33_3D | ecosystem: Environmental > Aquatic > Marine > Unclassified | place: USA: California...
GAAGCGGCCCGGTTCGGCGCTCGCCGGTCACGGGCACTTGCGTCCGGTGGGGGCGTCGTGGATGCTCCCCCGCGACCGAGAGGGAAGGACACGCATGGCGACACATCGGCATGGGCCCCGCATGGGGATCGAGGCTAGCAGTGCCTGATGGCGCGCCCGTCATCGTCACCGGGGGCGCCGGGTTCATCGGATCCACCCTCGCTGACGCGCTCGTGGCCCAGGGGCGCGAGGTCCACGTGGTGGATGACCTCTCCACCGGCCACCGGCGCAACGTGCCCTCCGAGACCTTCCTGCATGAGGTCGACATCCGCGACTTCGGAACCATGGCCGACATCGCGGAGCGCTCCGGGGCATCGGCGATCTTCCACCTCGCCGCCCAGGCCGACGTGCGCAAGGCCATCGCCGAGCCCGCGTTCGATGCCGATGTGAACATCACCGGCACCCTCTCGGTGCTCGAGGCGGCCCGCGTCAACGGGGCGCGCGTGGTGTTCGCCGCCACCGGTGGCGGCTCGTACGGCGAGTACCCCGGCCTGCCCATCCCCACTCCTGAGTCCGCCGAACCCCGTCCGATGTCGCAGTACGGCCAGAGCAAGCTCGCAGGCGAGGGCTACTGCGGGCTGTACGGCCGCCTGTATGGAATCCCCAGCGCGCGGCTGAGGCTGGGCAACGTCTACGGCCCCCGCCAGGATCCCCACGGCGAGGCGGGAGTCGTGGCCATCTTCTCGGGCCGAATCATCGACGGCGACCCGGTGACGGTCTTCGGCGACGGCCTCCAGACGCGCGACTACGTCTTCGTCGATGACGTCGTCGAGGCGTTCCTGCGCGCGGAGGGTGGCCCCGATGATCTCACCGCGAACATCGGCACCGGTCGCGAGGTGTCGGTGCTCGACCTCGCGCGCATCCTCGGAGCCCCTGACCCGGAGTTCGCCCCGGCCCGCACTGGCGAGCTGCAGCGAAGCTGCCTCCACCCCGCGCGCGCGGAGGACGTGCTCGGCTGGTCGGCAGTGGTGGCCGTGGAGGACGGGCTGCCCCGCACGCGCGAGGCCATCCGCGAGGCGCGCTCCGCCTAGGCGGAGCCCCTGGGGAGGGGCACCAGCCGCGGCGCCCGCACGGGCTCGCCACCGGCGATGCGGCGGGGGCCGGCGTCAACCATCCAGGCCACCTCGTCGCGCGGACGCCGGATGACCCGCTCGAGCACGTCGAGCGTCTCCCCGAAGTCGAGGGCGTGGCCGGTGGGGGAGGGCTCGTCTGATGCCGCCACGGTGACCATGCCGTTGCGCAAGAGGTCGAAGGCCGCGCGCTCGGCGCGGGCACCGTGGATGCCGCCGAGGCTCCCGGCGCTCACCTGCACCAGCGCGCCGCGCCCCAGCAGGTCGCGCAGCCGGTCCGGGGACGCCTGAACCGACTCGGCGCGCTCGGGGTGGGCGATCACCACCCCGATGCCGCCGATCTCGAGACCCTGCAGCAGGTCTCCGAGCCCCAGCGGCCATCCGGTCGCGGGCAGCGTGGCCACAAGCCACCGACCGGCGCCCCCGGCGCTGCACCGGGCGAGCACCTCGGGCGCGACCTCGCGGATGCGATCCACCGGCACGACGGCGCCGGGAAGGAGCACGAGCGGCAGTTCGGCAGCGGCGATGGCCTGCGAGAGATCCGCGCGGGCGTCGTCCGCGGCGGCGAGGTCAGCGCCCGGGTCGTCTCCGATCATCGCCGGCGCCACGGCCGCGGTGACGCCCCCGGCCACGAGGGCGCGCGCCGCATCGACTGCCGAGGCGGCATCCGGCGTGGCCGCGTGGATGCCGGGGAGGATGTGGGCGTTCAGGTCGAGCACGGCGGGGGACACTACCGGGGGTGACGACGTCACCGCGCCGCGCTAGGATCCCGCACCGCGAGGGGCATTAGCTCAGTTGGGAGAGCGCCTGGATCGCACCCAGGAGGTCAGCGGTTCGAATCCGCTATGCTCCATAAAACCCCTGCTCCTGCGGGGTTTTTGTGTGCCACTCGACACTTTCAAGGTGACCTTTTCGCGATGAGCACGATTCCCGCCGAGTATCCGCCGCGCCACCGTCCGTCCGATTACGTCATCGCCCCTGAGGCGGGCGAAGACGAGTACATCGAGGTCGGTGTCCTCTTCGTCGGCGCCGGCCCCGCCGGCCTGGCAGGGGCGATCCGCCTCGGGCAGCTGATGGCCGAGGACGAAGAGCTGATGGAGGCGCTCGGCGAGGTGCCGATCGCGATCGTCGAGAAGGGGAAGGGGCCCGGCTCTCACCTGCTGTCGGGCTCCGTCATGCGCCCAGGCCCCTTCAAGTCGCTGTTCCCGGACGCCGCGCCCGGTGAGACCCCTGGCGTGTTCGAGGAGGTCCACAAGGAGTCGGTCTACTTCCTTCGCAAGGGCGCGAAGATCCGCATCCCCACCCCGCCGTTCCTGCACAACGACGGCAACTGGGTCATCTCCATCAGCCAGCTGTCGCGCTTCATGGCCGAGCAGGCCGAGGAGTACGGCGCCTACATGCTCCCCGAGACCGACGCCCAGCAGCTGCTGGTGCAGGACGGGCGCGTCGTCGGCGTGAAGACCGGTGACAAGGGTCGCGGCCGCGAGGGCGAGGAGCTCTCCACCTTCGAACCGGGTGTCGAGGTGCGCGCGAAGGTGACGATCATCTGCGAGGGCACGCAGGGCCACCTTGCAGGCGTGTTGCGCAAGCACTTCGAGCTCGACCAGGACTCCACACAGATCTACGAGATCGGCGTCAAGGAGGTGTGGGAGGTCGAGAAGCCCCTCGATCGGGTCATCCACACCATCGGCTGGCCCCTGCGCCTCGGCAGCAAGTGGCGCGAGTACGGCGGAGCGTGGCTCTACCCCATGGGCGGAAACATGGTGTCCATCGGCATGGTGTGCGGCCTCGACGGCGCCGATGCCAACCTGTCGGCCCACGACCTACTGCAGCAGGCCAAGACGCACCCGTTGTTCAAGGAGATCCTGCAGGGCGGCCGCCGGGTCGCCTGGGGCGCCAAGACCATCCCTTCCGGCGGCATCTACCACCTCCCGAGCCGCTTCCACGTGCCGGGAGCCGTGCTGTGCGGCGACTCCGCCGGCTTCGTGAACCTCGCTGCCCTCAAGGGCGTGAGCTACGCGATGAAGTCCGGCATCATCGCCGCCGAGCAGGTGGCCAAGTCGATCAAGGACGGCACGGTGGAGGAGACCACCGGCCTCTGGAACTACGACGAGGCCATCAAGGAGTCCGAGGTCTGGAAGGATCTCTGGAAGGTGCGCAACTTCCGTCCCGCGTACCAGAAGGGCTTCATCTACGGCGGCATGGTCACCGGAATGATGGTGATGACCGGGGGCAAGTTCCCGAAGAAGGTCACCATCAAGGCCGACAAGGACGAGCCGGTGGTCATCGGCCCCGACCGCGACTACCCGAAGGCCGATGGCGAGTACATCTTCGACAAGCTCTCATCGGTGTTCCTGAGTGGCAACAAGACCCGCGACGACCAGCCGAACCACATCCGCATCCGCACCGAGGTGCCCAAGGAGCTCGCGGTCTCGTGGGAGAACATGTGCCCCGCGAAGGTCTACGAGATTGTGGACGGCTCCGAGAGCAACGGCATGGTGCACGTGCGCATGAACAACCCGAACTGCGTGCAGTGCGGTGCCATCACCGCCAAGGGCGGGCAGCTCACGCCGCCCGAGGGCGGCAGCGGGCCCGAGTACACCCTCACCTAGGGGCGGCTCACGACATGCGCGTGGCCTCCGCGGCGTGTCGCGCCGCGTTGGCCACGTAGCGCGCGGCCTGCGCGGCCAGGCCGGCGCGCTCCTCGTCGGTGAGCTCCCGCCGCACCTTGGCGGGAACCCCCACCACGAGCACGCCCTCGGGCACCTGCATGCCCTCGGGCACCAGCGCGTGGGCGCCGATGATGCTCTGTCGTCCGATCACCGCGCCGTTGAGGACGGTCGCGCCGATGCCGACCAGGCATTCGTCACCGAGCGTGCAGCCGTGGACGGTGGCGCGGTGGCCGATGGTCACGCGGTCGCCCACCACGCAGGGCATGCCCGGGTCGGCGTGCAGCACGGCGCCGTCCTGCACGTTGGTGTCATCGCCCACGTCCACGCGCTCGATGTCACCGCGAATCACGGCACATGGCCACACCGACGAGCGAGCGCCGAGCGCCACGCGGCCGATCACCACAGCGGCCTCGTGCACGAATGCTCCGGCTCCGATGCGCGGGATGTCCCCGTCGAGTCCCTGAATCACGTGCCAATCCTCCCGACTTGGCCCAACGGGGCAGGAGCCCCGCGGCGATCGTCGTACCTGCCCGATAAGGTTGCCACGTAGGCATCCGTACCCGTCGCCGAGGAGCGAATCATGCGCCGAGCCATCACCATCGCAGCCGTCGTGCTCTCATCCGCTGGACTCGTCGCGCTCGGAGCAGGCTGCGGCGGCGGGGACTCCGCGGCGGTTACCCCCGCGGACGCCACGACCATCGAGAACACCGCGCCCCAGACCGACTCGCAGGGCAAGACCATCCCGGCCCCGGGCGCGGCCGACGGCGGCATGGAGGCCACCGCGGATGCCGGTGGTGCCGATGCCGGTGGGGCGGCCGGCGACGTGGCCGCGGGCAAGACGGCGTTCGAGGCCAACTGCCAGGGCTGCCACCCGGCAGGTGGCACGCAGGCCGGCGCGGGCCCGCAGCTCACCACCTCCATGCTCGACGCGGCGGGGATCAGGAACCAGATCGTCAACGGCAAGGGCGCGATGCCCGGCGGCCTTGTGAGCGGTGCGGACCTCGACAACGTCGTCGCATACGTCGAGAGCATCAAGCAGTAGCCATTCGGCATTGCCCGAGTGACACGAGGCCCGGCGCCAGAAGGTGCCGGGCCTCGTTACATTCCGGGGGGAGGAGGACCGCTGCTCGACCTGCGCCTTATACGCCGTGACCCCGACCTCGTGCGGGCCGCACTCGCGCGCCGTGGCGACACCGGCGCGCTCGATGAGGTGCTTGCAGTCGATGTCGAGTGCCGGGCGCTCCGCGCGGCCGTGGAGGAGCGACGCGGTGAGAGCACGCGCATCGCGAAGGAGATCGGCGCCCTCAAGAAGCAGGGCCAGGGCGTGCCCGCCGACCAGGAGGCCGCGGCGCGGGCCCTGCGCGAGGCCACCGCCACCGATGAGGCCACGCTTCGCGACGCCGAGGCACGGCGCGACGCCCTGCTGCTGGCGCTCCCCAACATCGCCGAGGACGCCGCTCCCGAGGGCGGCGAGGACGACGCGCTGGAGATCCGCGCGGTGGGGGAGATCCCGTCGTTCCCCGGCGGGGCGAAAGACCATGTGGAGCTGGCCGAGGGCTTCGGCGGCCTCGACCTCGAGCGTGCTGCGCGCACGTCCGGCGCCCGCTTCGCCTACCTCATGGGGCCGCTCGTGCGCGTGCAGATGGCGCTGGTGTCGTGGGCCGTCGACGTCGTCTCGTCGGAGGGCTTCACGCCCGTCATCCCGCCCGTCCTCGTGCGCGAGGAGGCCCTGATTGGAACGGGCTTCTTCCCGGCTGATCGCTCGGCGGTTTACGCCACGGCCGATGACGACCTCTACCTGGTGGGCACCTCCGAGGTGCCACTGGCAGCGCTCCACCAGGACGAGATCATCGACGAGGCAGACCTCCCGTTGCGCTACGCCGGCATCTCCTCGTGCTTCCGGCGCGAGGCGGGCGCCGCGGGCCGCGATGCGCGCGGCATTTTCCGGGTGCACCAGTTCGACAAGGTCGAGATGTTCTCGTTCACCACGCCGGAGCAGTCCGCCGACGAGCACCTGCGCATCCTCGGCATCGAGGAGCGCATCCTGCAGGAACTTGGTATCCCGTACCGCGTTGTCGACGTGGCGGTGGGCGACCTCGGCGCCTCAGCTGCGCGCAAGTTCGACTGCGAGGCCTGGATGCCCGGCCAGGAGCGCTACCGCGAGGTGACGTCGTGCTCGAATTGCACCGACTATCAGGCGCGCAGGCTCAAGGCGCGCACCAAGCGCGGGAAGGAGACGCTGCCCGTGCACACGCTGAACGGCACGGCCGTGGCGGTGGGGCGCACCCTCATCGCGATCCTCGAGAACCACCAGCGCGCGGACGGCAGCGTGGTGGTGCCGGAGTGCCTCAGGGCCTACGGCGCACCCGAGGTGCTGGGGCCCGCCTGAGATGACTGCGGCGCATCCACCCGGCGCGGTTGCCGTGGTGGGGCACGTGGAGTGGGTCACCCACGCGCTCGGCACCGTTCCGGGGCGCGGGCACATCGCCGACCTCAGCGACCCCCTCACCGAGCCCGCGGGGGGCGGCGCCGTGGCCGCGTGCGCGGCCGCCCGCCTGGGTGCGGTCACCACGCTGGTCACCGCGCTCGGGGATGATGAGCCCGCGGCCCGCAGCCGAGCCATCCTCGAGGCCCGTGGAGTGCAGGTGATCGCGGCAGGACGCACTCGGTCGCAGACACCGGTGCTGTCGATCACCGAGCCCGATGGGGAGCGGACCATCATGGTGGTGGGAGCGCGCCTGCAGGCCGGACCGGACGACCCCGTCGACTGGAAGTGCATCGGCTCCATGGATGCTGCGTACTACGCCGGGGAGCATCCGGGGGCCCTCGTGCATGCGCGGCGCGCGGCATCGCTGGTGGTGACCGCCCGACGCCTCGAGGACGTCCGCGCCGCGGGGGTGCGCCCGGACGTGATCGTGGCGAGCGCAGCCGATCCGGATGAGGACCCGTGGGGACTTCCCGGGCACCTCGCCGCGCGCGCGATAGTGGTCACCGACGGCCCCCGCGGGGGAAGCGTGCACGAGGCCGGGCGCGCCGCGCGGGCATACGACCCGGTCGCCCCCCCGGGCCCGGTCATCGACTCCTACGGCTGCGGGGACTCCTTCGCAGCGGGCATCGCCGTGGGGCTCGCCCGCCGGCTGGATGTTCATGGGGCCTGCAACCTCGGGGCTGTCGCAGGTGCGCGCTGTGCCACGTGGCGCGGCGGGCTGGGGCCGGCGCCGTGACGGCAGGCGACCGACAGGACACGCCTTCGCAAGCGGAGAATGGCAGCGGCCTGGACGGTCATGACCACGGCGCGCCGCATAGCGTCTCGCGCCGCACGGTGGTGCTGGGAGTTGCCCTCGTGGTGGTGCTTGCGATCGGACTGGTGCTGCTCCTCGGAAAAGCAGCCGGCTATCGCCAGGTGCTCGACGCGTTGGAGAGAGCCAGCGGGCCGTGGCTGCTGGCGTGCCTGGTGCTCGAAGCCGCGTCGTACGCCGCCTACGTCATCTCCCTGCGCGCGGTCATCGCGATGGATGACGGACCGCGGCTCCGTCCCATTGAGGCCACCCGCATGTGGCTGGCCAGCCTCGGGGGCACGCGCATCGTCTCGCCGGGGGGAGTTGGCGGCATGGCGGTCATCTACTGGCTGCTGCGTCGCGCCGGGATGACGGCCGGCGGCGCCGTGTCACGCGTGCTCGGCTTCAACATCCTCATCTTCGCGCTATTCGGGGTGTGGGCATTCGCCACAGCCCTCGTGCTGCTGATGCCCCAAGGGGGATCCGTGCCCCTCGGCATGGAGTTGCCCTGGATCATCGGCATTCCCGCCATCGCCGTCGCGGGACTGTGGACAAGCCAGGGTGAGAGAGGACGCCGAATCGCGGCTGACACCTCGCACGGGTGGGCGCGCAAAGGCCTCGCCGCGGCCGTGCGCGGCATCGTGGTGGCGCGCGCAGTGCTCGCCCCGCGGCGCATGAACATGCCCGCCATCATGGGCGCGGTGGTGTACTGGGCGACGGATGTCGCATGCCTGTGGGCGGCGCTCAGGGCGATCGGAACGGAGGTCTCGATCGCGGCTGTGGCGCTGGCCTACGCGACGGCCTACATCGCGATGCTGGTGCCGCTCCCCACCGGTGGATACGGCGCCATCGACGCCGCGGCCACGTTCACGCTCACCGTGCTGGGCATCCCGCTGGCCGAGGCCGTGGTGGGCGTGGTGGTGTGGCGGTTCTTCAACTTCTGGCTGCCGACGATCCCTGGGCTGATCGAGCTCGGGCGGTCGGCAGGTCTCGGCCGCACGCTCGCGGAGCGGCACGCCGGGGCGCCGCCACCCGAGGCACCGCGACCCGCCTGATTCAGCCCTCGGGCGGCCAGGCCTCGCCGGGGCCCGCAGGCTGCTTGCCGGCGGTGAGGATGCGCTCGCGGCCCGGGTCCATCGCCTCGTAGGGGCGCACAACCGGGGCGCGCCACGTGACATACGACTGGCAGGCCGCGTCGGCGTCGTCGCGATTCTGGGCAATGGCCTCGCTCAGCGCGTGGGCGTCGCCAAGCCCGATGCCCGACGAGATACCGGTCTCCGGGCCGAAGAAGTGGGCGGAGTCGCCGATGAGCACGAGCCCGGGCATCCACCACTCGGGCGTGGTGAGCAGCTCGGGCTCTGAGTAGCGCACCTGGTCAATGCTCTCCAGGCCCTCCACGCCGAGGGTCGACTCAGGCAGCAGGCGCGACCACATCTCCTTGATGGCGTCGAGGCCCGGGGCCAACGCGGCCTCGGCGCCCACGCGCTTGCACGAGCGCCAGCCGCCCGAGCCCTGCGGCCAGGAGAGGTGACCGATGTGCCCGCCGTCGGCCATATAGGCCATCGAGAACGACGTCTCGGCGGGGGTGGTGCTCATCCAGCCCAGCTCACCTTCCGGCAACTGCGTGAACACCGCCTCCATCCCGGCCATCTCGCGTACGCGCGACTGCTTGCCGTCGCAGGCCACCACGAGGTCCGAGGGAATCTCGACGTCGCCTTCGGGGCCCTCGGCGATCACGCCGACCACCCGGCCGCTGTCGTCGAACACGAGGTCCTTCACCGAGTGCTCGTACATCACGGGAAGGTCGCGGGCGATCGCGTGGATCACCTTGCCCACCTCCACGCAGACGGCCACGGCGCTCGTGCCCTGCGGGGCGATCTCGCGCCCCTCGGGCCAGACCTCGTCGAGCACCCCGATCTCCTTCAGGGGCTCGTATCCCTGGAACCCGAGCATGTAGCCGCGGGGGATGTACGCCCCCTCGGGCATCCGCTCGATCACGACGGGCTCCACGCCCCGGGCGCGCAGAAGGCGCGCGAGGGTGAGTCCGACCATTCCTCCACCGGCGATCACGACGTTCATGGCACGAAGCCTAACGCGTGGCGATGTAGGTGAGGTTCTCCTCCCGTCCCACGCGGGACCCATCCCCGAGCCATCCGTCCTGCACCGCGATGACATCCGCCCCTCCAAGGCGGATCGCGGCCTCCACGTCGCGGCGGGCCAGCCAGTTCATGCGTATCGGATCGAGGCCGAGGCGGTCGTAGAGCGCGCGCTCCGGGACCTTCAGGGCCCGCAGGCCGTGGTAGGCCCTTCGCCGCCACTGCACGCGCTGGCGCAGCGGCATGGAGGCGGGCATCTGCACCACCATCGCCCCGCCCGGGGCGAGAATGCGCGCCATCTCGCGCAGGTAGGACGAGATCGCGGCACGGTCGGGCACGTGCTGCAGCACGATGAACGAGACCACGAGGTCGTACTCGCCGTCGCCGAAGGCCCCGAGATCCGGGGCTTCGTTCACCACCCACTCGCAACTGGAGCGATCGGCGTTCATGTCCCGCGCCCGATCGATCATCGCCGAGCTGATGTCCACTCCCACGGATCGAGCGAAGAGAGGGGAGAGGGCGCGGGTGATGCGCCCCACCCCGCACCCGAGCTCCAGCGATGCGCCCCGGCGGGCAGGCAGCCCCATCGCCTCGCAGGCACCCATGATTCGCGCGGCATCGGCTTCGCCGGTCGCGAAGAACGCGTCGATATCCCACTCGCCGTGCTTGGCGTCGGGCGCGCTCAGGATGGCGTAGAGGGGATCGATCTCCCCGAGTGCCTCCCAGTCCCTGCGATGACCGTCCATCTCGCCCACGCGTGGACTGTACGCGCACCTCGGCGCATGAGCCGGCGCGGTTCGGCGCCCCCCGGGGCGCCTCCGAGAGGCCCCGGGTGGCTCGGGCGCGCGCGCCGCTTGCCGGTGGGCGTTAGCCGGTCACGCGTGGGGTCGGGCAGCGCTTGCGCACAGAGACGACGCGCTCCTTCGAGCGTGCCGTCCCGCCCGTGGGCGTGAACGTGGTCCGCACCGAGACCCGCACGCTCCCACCACGCTTCCTCGGCAGCGCACGGGTAGCAACGCGGCAGATGAGGATTACCCTGCCAGCCGACCGCGACGTTCGCGAGGTCGCGCAGACCGAGCCCGTGGCCCCGCGCGCACGGCCGACCTGCGCCGTGCGTCCCGCGCCGGGTACGCGCACCACCGTGGTGATTACTGCTCCGCTGACCCGGCTCGAGCGGACCGAGAAGGCGTTCGAGGGCGCGGGGGTGAGCTCGGCGGTCAGAGCCGGCGCTACTGGTAGCGGTGTTGGCTCGACCATGGACGTCGGTGCCGAGGTGGCGCTCGCGGAGCCAACCGGGTTTGCGGCGGTCACCCCCACCCGGATCGTCCCCTCCTGGTCGGTTGAGGCCAGTGTGTGTGTGGACGAGGTCGCGCCGGCGATGCTCTGGCAATTCCCGCCCCCGGCATCGCAGAGGCTCCATTGGAGGGAGAGGGTCGGGGTCGGGTAGCCCGTCCATGTGCCGGTGAGGGCGGTGAGGGTCTGGCCGACCTGCGCCGTGCCGGACAGGGTCGGGGCTGCGGTGTTGACCGGCGCCTTGCCAGCAACCTCGGCCGAGCTGGGACTCGACGCAACCCCGTCGGGCGTGACGCCGTTGGCTGCGGTGACCTCCACCTTGACGTACGCCCCATAGTCGGCCGGGCCGAGGGTGTAGGTGGAGGTGGTCTCGCCGGAGATGTTGCTGCAGGAGAGGGTGATCGCGGCCTCGCTGGTCATGACGCGGGGGCCGTTGCCCAGCTGGGAGACCGCGACGAACTTCTCCTGCCCGGGCGGGCCGCCCCAAGCGACGGCTCGCCAGACATTCTCCGAGGCCGGGGTTCGGGAGGTCCACGTGATCCCATCGGGGCTCGTCATGACCAGGTTTCCAGGCCGATCACCGGAAACGGCGACGAACTGTCCCGGGATCGCCCCGGGAGGATCCCCCCACGCGACCGAATACCAGGTTTTGTCGGAGGCCGAGGCCTGCGTGCTCCAGGTGATTCCATCGGGGCTGGTCATCACCCGGTTGCCGGTGCCCGTCGACGAGACGGCGACGAACTTCTCCTGGCCGGCCGGGCCTCCCCAGGTCACTTCCCACCACTGGTTAGCGGCGGCCGAGGTCTGCGAGGTCCAGGTGACTCCGTCGGGGCTGGTCATCACCTCCCCCGTGGTGGCGACGGCGACGAACTTCTCCTGGCCGGCCGGGCCACCCCGGACGACCGAGCGCCACTCGCTATCGGACGCCGAGGTCTGGGTGCTCCAAGTAATACCGTCGGGGCTGCTCATCACCCGGTCGCCGCTGCCGGTGGACGCGACTGCGACGAACTTCTCCTGGCCCGCCGGCCCGCCCCATGCCACTCCCCACCAGGCATTGTCGACGGGAGTGGTTCTCAGGGTCCATGTGATCCCGTCGGGGCTGGTCATCACCCGGTTGCCGGAGCCCGCCGCTCCGCCGTTGCCGGCTACGGCGACGAACTTCTCCTGCCCTGCCGGGCCGCCCCAGGTCACCGCGAGCTAGTTGTTGTTGGAGGCGGAGGTGCGGGCGGTCCAGGTGACTCCGTCGGGGCTCGTCATCACCCGGTTGCCACTGCCCGAGACCGCTACGGCAACGAACTTCTCCTGCCCTGCCGGGCCGCCCCAGGTGACCCCGAGCCAGTCGTTGTCGGCGGCAGGGGTGCGGGAGGTCCAGTTCACCCCCGGGGGCGTGGGGGTCCCGGCCGAAGTGCACCGCTGCCACTGATAGGAAAAGGTCGGGGTTGGGGCGCCGGCCCACGTGCCAGGGGCGGCCGTGAGCATCTCGCCCACCTCAGCCGTGCCGGAGATGCTCGGAAGGGAGGTGTTGGACGGCGCGGTACCTGAGGCGCCGGCCGCGAAGACCAGGGAAGGGAGGAGGACCAGCGAGGTGGCCAGCAACCACGTGAGTCGTTTCGGTCGAGTTCCGATGTCCGTCTCCGGTTCGCTCGATCTGCACGAATGCCCTGCTAACAGAAGACGTTACAGGATGATTGGCGGTGCCCCGAGCGGGCACCAGGCGAGCCACCGAGCCCGCGAAGAAAGGGGGCGGGCGGGGGTGATGTGCCCCCTCCCGGGGCACCTCATCACGGGGCCCGGTACGTTTCCCGACCACGAAAAGCAGTGACACGAGGAGCCCCCATGCGTCCCCTGGCCTACCGCCTCGCAGCACTCGCCGTGGCGGCCCTCGTCGCCTTCCCCCTCGTGGGGTCCGCGACGTCCAGCCTGAACCCACCTTCGGGGACGATCACGAGCATCACGCCGGCGTCTGGCCCGACGGCGGGCGGCACCACGATCACGATCCTGGGAACGGATCTCTATTACGGCACTTCCGGCCCGGCGGTGACCATCGGTGGCGCGAGCGCACCCGTGACCTCCTGGCGCAGATGGGGCGCGTTCGGGGAGACCGAGATCATCGCCACCACCCCGCCCGGCGCCGCCGGAGCGGCGGACGTGAGGGTGGTGACCGCCGACCCGAGCTACAACGACAGGCTCCTGGCCCTAAGCCAAGGGGGTTTCACATATGTGGCCCCGGCGCCGACGATCACCGCCACGGCCGTGTCACCCACCTCGGGGCTCACCACCGGCGGCGAGGTCGTTACCATCACCGGCACGGGCTTCTCGGGCGCCACCGCCCCGACCGTCACGTTCACGGGCGCGGACGGCACGACGGCCGATGGCACGGCCGTGACCGTCGCGAGCGACACGAGCCTCACGGTCACCACGCCGCCGCTGGCGAAGGGCAAGGCCGGCATCTCGGTCACGCAGGGCGGCGCCACCGCAGTGCTGGCAGGCGCCTACACCTACAACCAGGGCTACTGGCTCACGGTGACCACCAAGGGTCCGAACGACATTGGCACGCTCGGGTCGCTGGGCGCGGTCCGGACCCCATCCTTCGGCGACTGGGCGACCCGGAGCTCGCCCTTCACGTCCTATTCCGGTGGCATCAACTGCGGGGATCGGACGAAAGTGCAGAAATGGGGGCCGAAGGACCCCTCGACCATCATCTCTTGGGCGGGCGGGCCATGCAGGTATGCGTTCCCCGAAGACACCAGTGTGAAACTCGCGGCGCTTTCCACGGGTTCCTCAACCTTGGATTTCCCAGTTGCTGATGGTGATTTCACAGTCGGTGGTCGGTCGAAAGATTTCGCGCCATACCGCATAACGGAGTACGGCTTCGTCAGAAGATGGTTCGACGCGTGCCTCGGCGTCACGGGCAGTAACTGCACCGTCAAGATGACAGGTGATCGGGTCGTGGGGGCGGCGTGGGCCTACTTCAAGTTCGTTCAGCCTACAGCTGCAGAAGGGGTCACCACGGTCAGGGACGGTGAGCTTTACCTGAGCCTGCTTGCAGCGGAAAAGCCGGTAGGAGTAGACACCACGTACTTCGTGGGCGCGGGATTCTCCACGGAGTCGGGAACAGAGAATGGGGCCAGGGCCCGCCCGCAGCAGGTGGTCGCATGCAGGGCAAAGGCGCGCCTGTCGGGGCGCAGGCTCACCGCCCGGTGCGCGCCGAACCAGGCGCTTACCCGGGCGCTCCGCAAGGGGAGCGTGCGCATGACCACCCGGTGGTACGTCCGCCTTCCCAATCAGCGCGCTGCGCGGCTGATAGCGACGCGGACGCAGATGGTCCGCAGCCCGAGGCCCGGGGCGGTTACTGGATAGGGACGAGTGACGTCCCCGCCCCGCGGTCGGCGGGGCGGGGCGGCACGGAGGGGGAGGGATTTGAACCCCCGGGCCGGGGTTACCGGCCAGTGGTTTTCAAGACCACCGCATTCGACCGCTCTGCCACCCCTCCGCCGCGCACCATACCGGCGCGCGCGAATCACTACGATGCCGCGCGGAGAGGTGCCTGAGTGGTCGAAAGGGGCCGCCTGCTAAGCGGTTAACCGGGGTCAACCCGGTTCGAGGGTTCAAATCCCTTCCTCTCCGTCCGCGCGGCGCGCCGACTCCTCACGGGGCGGCGCGCCGCGCCCGCGATGGCAACGCGCAGGGCATGGGCTACCATTGGTGCTGCCAGTGAACGGCAGCGAACCCTCACATAGTCCGGCCTCCTCGGCCGCCGCCCCCGTGGCGGATGACGAGCCCCCGTCTTTCGATAGGCGCGCCCGATGAGCACCGGGCTCCAGATCGTGCTCCTGCTGCTGCTTGTCGCGTGGACGGCATTCTTCGTGGCGGCCGAGTATGCCTTCATCGCGGCACGCCCCACCCGCATGCGCGAGTTGGCGGAAGGGGGCAGCAAGCGCGCCGCCAGGGTCGTGGCGATCCAGGAGAACCCGACCCGCTTCATATCGGCGATCCAGGTAGCAATCACCTTCAGCGGCCTGGCAATCGGTGCCGTGGGGGAGCCGGCCGTGCGGGGGCTGGTGGAGGATGCATTTGGGCCCCTCACCTCATCCCTCGGGGAGGGCCTGGTGACGGTGCTCAGCGTCATCATCGGCTTCGCCATCATCATCGCCATCACCGTGGTGCTTGGGGAGATCGTGCCGAAAGCTCTCACCCTGGCGCGCACGGAGGGCGTGGCCCTGGTGGTGGTGGGCCCCGTGCGCGTGTTCACGGCGATTGTCTACCCGTTCGTATGGCTCCTCGAGCGACTGTCGGCGGTGACGCTTCGCCTCTTCGGCTTGCGCGGCGACATCCACCTCGGCCGCGGCCACACCGAGGAGGAACTACGGATGATCCTTGCAGCCTCGTACGAGGAGGGCGTGCTCGAGGCGGAGGAGTCGGAGATGCTCGACCGCGTCTTCGACTTCGCCGACACTGAGGTGCGCCAGGTGATGGTGCCGCGCCCCGACGTGGTGCTACTGCCGATCACGGCGACGGTGGCCGAGGCCGCCACGCTCGTCTATGCGCACCCGTACACCCGCTATCCCGTGTACGGCGACGATCACGACGACATCCGCGGGGTCATCCACATCCGCCAGCTCTTCGAGGCCGCCACGGCGGGGGACCTCGACGCGTGGATCCAGGACCTTGTGCGCGACGTTCAACGCGTTCCCGAGACGAAGAACCTCGACGACCTTCTGCACGACTTCCGGCGCAGCAAGAGCCACCTCGCCGTCGTGGTGGATGAGTACGGATCACTCGCGGGGGTCGTCACGCTCGAAGACCTCATCGAGGAAGTCATGGGGGAGATCGAAGATGAGTTCGACATCCCCGAGACCGACATCGTGCGCACCGGCGGCGGCCAGGCACTGGTGGCCGGGTCGGTGGCGCTCGACGACTTCAACGAGGCCTTCGGCACCGAGATCGACGACGAGGATTTCAACACCGTCGGCGGGGCGGTGTTCCACGCGATGGGGCGGGTGCCCGAGGTGGGGGACACCGTGCGGGCGCATGAGCTCGACTTCACGGTGCTGGAGATGGACGGATCGCGCATCGTGCGGGTGCGCGTCGACCCGTCGGCCAGCCCGCGCTCTGATACGGTGCCCGCCGCATCACGCGAGTGATGCGCCCGCGCCAGTAGCTCAGTCGGATAGAGCGTCGGTCTACGAAACCGAAGGTCACAGGTTCGAATCCTGTCTGGCGCGCTCCCCCCGCGAAGAGGCCGACCCGCATACCCGACACGTGCCGCCGGCATGGAGTGCCGAGGGATGATCCCGGGGTGACGAGAGGTGCTCGAGACATCCATGGACTCATCGCAGCCGTCGTGGCGGCGCTGGTCATCAGCGGCGCATCCATGGCAGGCGCAGCACCGACCATCGGGTGGCGCCTGGTCGAGGCCCGGCCCCACGACCCCGGGGCCTTCACCCAGGGACTCGTGCGCAGCGGCAGCGTGCTGCTCGAGACCACCGGGGCCTGCTGCCCGAGCGGGTCCGTGGAATCGACCGTGCGGCGGGTCGACCCCCGCACCGGGGAGGTGATCGATCAACGGCCCATCCCATTGCCGCTCTGGGCGGAGGGGGTCACGGTGTTCCGGGGCACCGCCTGGCACCTCACCTTCTACGACGGCGTGGCGTTCTCGTTCTCGCCCGCCACGCTGGCGCCGATCTCACGGATGCCGTATCCACTCCAGGGATGGGGCCTCACCGTGCAGGCCGGGCGCCTGCTGGCGAGCGACGGCACGCCCAGACTGCGGTGGCTGCGTGTCCCCGACCTGCGGGTGACCAAGTCGGTCGTCGTGAGGGACGCAGGTCGGCCCGTGAGTGGCCTCAACGAACTCGAGATGGTCGGCGGGGTGCTGTGGGCCAACGTCTGGCCCTCGAACGACATCGCGCTCATCGACCCGCCGTCCGGGAAGGTTCGCGCCTGGCTCGACCTGTCGTCCCTACGGAATCGGGTGCCGGAGGACGTCGATGTGCTCAACGGCATCGCCCGGGACCCCGTGACCGGCCACGTCGCCGTTACGGGGAAGCGCTGGAACCGCCTGTTCGTGATCCGGCTCACCGGGCCGGTGCCGCGAGCTACTCGATGATGCGCCAGAACCTGGGCGCGAATGGATCGCGGTCGCGCACCTCGTCGTGGACCGGGTCCACGTGCAGCCGGCCCTCGACCTCGAGGCGCACCAGCGCGGCTATGAAGTCGTCCGGCGCCACGTCGATCCCGTCGGCGCTCACGCGCTCGTAGAGGAAGGCCTCGCGAACCGGCTCGCCGGATGCACGCAGGTGCCGCTCGATGGCGGCCTCGATCTCATGGCGTCGCTTGGTTCCCATGCTTCGATCGTAGCGTCGCGGGGCCACACGCGCGCCAGGCGTATGCTCGGACGATGGGGGAGGAATGACGGTCCATCTCGCCGTGGTGCATTCGGATGATCTCGGCATGGATTACGCCGATCACCCTGCGGATCGCCGCAGGCATCAGCTCGCGGTCGCGCTGGCGAGGGAGTCGGGCGTGCTGGCGGCGCCGGGCGTGAGCATGGTGGGCGCGCCCGGCCCGATGGCAGATGCCCAGTTGGCCACCATGTTCGCCCCCGCGTTCATCCGGGCGATCAAGGTGTTCAGCGCGAACCCCATACTCGCGGCGGCGCCCGAGGCCCGGCAGTGGGGGGTGACCCCCGACGTGCACCCCTACGCGAACATGCACCACGATTCCGCCCGCCTCGCCGCCGCCGCGTGGCTGGCGGGCAGCATGGTCGGCAAGGGTGAAGCCCTGCGCGCCATCGTTCCCGCTGGCGGGGCCCACCACGGCCTGCCCCACAAGATGAATGGCTTTGGCGTGTACAACGACACCGCCGTGGCCATCCTGGCGCTCAAGGGGTGCGGAGTTCGCCGAATCGCGTATGTCGACCTCGACGTGCACCACGGCGACGGCACCCAGGGCTTCTTCTGGGATGACCCCGATGTGCTCACGGTGTCGGTGCACGAGAGCGGCCGTTATCTGTTCCCGAATAGCGGGTTCCCCGACGAGACCGGGGGCCCGGGTGCCGAAGGGTCGGCCCTGAACCTCGCCCTGCCGCCCGAGGCCGGAGACGATGCCTATCGCCGGGCGATGGCGGACGTCGTGGTGCCCGCGGTGCGGGCATTCGCCCCCGATGTGCTCGTGACCCAGTGCGGGGTAGACCACCACCACGCCGACCCCCTGTCACACCTGCGCACCACGATGGCCGTGTATCCCGAGTTGTGGGATGCCCTCGCGGATCTCTCCGCGGAATGCTGCGGCGGCAGGTGGGTGGCCCTCGCGGGAGGTGGTTACGACCCCTGTAATGCGCCACCGCGCGCGTGGGCCATGCTGATGGCCCGAATGGCCGACACCGGGGTGCCGGACGACCTTCCCCCGGGCTGGGACGCCATCGTCCGCGCGGCAGCATGCGGGAAGCCGGCCAGCGGCTGGTTGTCGGAGGACATCCCACCCGACCTGTCCGGGCTGGAGGCCGCCGGAGTGGCGGTGGGGGAGGCCATCGCAGCGTGCCGGGCTGCCTCGCCCCTCCTTCCCTGATCGCAGCTCCGACCCGGAGGGCATACGCCGGGCGCGACAAGGACATCCTGGTCCGTGGGCGAAATCGCAGGCGTGGCGCGTCAGAAAGAGACGGAGGCAGAAGTCGCGCGGGAGTTCGTCCTGCGCGGGGGCATCAAGCCCGGCTACGACGTCTTCATCATCATCGTCACGACGCTGTCGATCCTGAACTGGGTTCTCCTCGTCACCCCGTTCAGCGATCCCCGTGACATCCGGGGCCTCCTCCTCTTCATGGAGCCGATCTTCACGGTGATCCTGCTTGGCGACTTCGCGTTCCGGCTTCGGCTCGCCGGCAAAGGCCACCGCTGGGAGTACATGAATCGGCACGGGGGGTGGCTGGACCTGCTCGGGAGCCTCCCGTACGGGCGCGTCCTGCGCTTGTTCCGCCTCGTCCGCGTACTGCAGGGCTTTCGCGACTTCGGATTCCGGCGGACGATCAAGTGGTTCGTGGCCCACCGTGCCCAGGGGACCTTCTTCCTCGTCCTGGGGTTCCTCATCGTCGTGCTCGAGGCCGGGGGCCTGCTGGTGCTGTGGTTCGAGGCCGGTGCGAAGGGGTCGAACATCGAAACCGGCGGCGAGGCCCTGTGGTGGGGTGTGGTGACCATCACCACGGTGGGCTACGGCGACTACTACCCGGTCACGCCGGGCGGGCAGGTGGTTGCGACCATCATGATCTTCTCGGGCGTCTCGCTGATCGCGATCTTCACGGCATGGGTGGCGTCCACTTTCCTCTCGCCGAGCTCGGAGGCGTCGTCCGCGCAGCCCGCTGACCCGAGCGGCGGGGCCCCGGGATCATCGTCGTCTGGCGATGCCCCATCGTCGGCTGACGCGACACGCGACGCGGCGGACCCATCGGCGATAATCGCCGACCTGCGCATGCGGCTCGACCAGCTCGAGGCACTCGTGGGGAAGGGCAGCGGGTCGTCCTAGGCCGCTGCGCCTGCCGCCCTATCCGCTGCGCCTGCGGTACTGCCGAGTCGCGAGCGGGATCATCACCGCCGTGATACCGATCATCCACGCGAGGGTGAGCCACACGTAGTTGCCGACCGGCTGGGCGAGGAACAGCGCGCGAACGGCGTTCACCACGATGGTGAAGGGTTGATTGTCGGCGAACACCTGGAGCCAGGTGGGCATGGTGTCGGTGGGCACGAAGGCAGAGCTCGCGAAGGTGAGTGGGAACAGCCAGATGAACCCGGCCGACTGGACGGCCTCGACAGTCTTCATGCTGAGGGCGATCACCACGCCGATCCACGAGAAGGCAAACGAGGTGAGCAGGAGCAGCAGGAACGCCAGGATCTGCGCCCAGATGGACCCCTCGGGACGGAACCCCACGAGCAGGCCCACGATGTACATCACCGTCACGACCGCGAAGTTGCGCACGAGATCGGACACCGTGCGGCCCACCAGAACCGCCGAGCGGGCCATCGGCAGCGACCGGAAGCGGTCGATGATGCCGCGCCGGAGGTCCTCCGCCAGGCCGATCCCGCTCGCGACGGCCCCGAAGGCGACCGTCTGAGCGAAGATGCCGGGCATCAGGTAGTTCACGTAGCTCTCGCCCGGCGTCGCGATCGCGCCCCCGAATACGTAGCGGAAGAGCAGAACGAACATCACCGGCTGGATCAGCGCGAAGATCAGCACCTCGGGGATGCGCGGCAGCTGCACCAGTTGGCGCCAAAGGATGATCCCGGAGTCGCGCAGCGCCTTCACCGGCGCCGTCATGACGATGGCTCCGGTCCGCCGGGTGGCGCGGGGCCATCGCCTCCGCCGTCGGTCCCGCCGTCTGCCACCTCGTCCACCGGCCTGCCGGTGATGGCGAGGAACACCTCATCCAGGGTCGGCCGGTGCAGGCCGACGTCCTCCGTGGTGATGCCGGACTCCGCGATCGCGGCAGCCACTCCGGACAGCGCGCGCGCACCGTCGCTGACCGCCGCCCTCACGCGGCGGCGCTCGGCATCGACGAACACCTCGTCGGTCGCGAACCGCGCGACAATCGACCGCACGGCCTCGAGGTCGTGCGGATCCACCACGGCCACCTCGAGGCCCTCGCCGCCCACGCGGGACTTCAACTCCGCGGGCGTGCCCTCGGCGATGACGCGGCCCCGGTCGATCACGGCGATGCGCTGCGCGAGCCGGTCGGCCTCCTCGAGGTACTGCGTCGTGAGGAGGACGGTGGTTCCGTCGTTCACGAGCCCCTGGATCACTCCCCACATGGTGAGGCGGCTTCGGGGGTCGAGCCCGGTGGTCGGCTCGTCGAGGAACAGCACCGGGGGCCGCGAGGTCAGGCTGGCCGCGAGGTCGAGGCGCCGGCGCATGCCGCCCGAGTAGCCCTTCGACGGACGGTCGGCGGCATCCGACAGATCGAACTGTTCAAGCAGGTCACCCGCCCGTGCCTTCGCCTGCGGGCGCCTGAGCCCGGACAGCATCCCGAACATCACCAGGTTCTCGCGTCCCGTGAGATATTCATCCACCGCGGCGTACTGGCCCGCGAGGCCGATGTGGGTGCGTACCGCCTTTGCCTGGCGCACCACGTCGAGGCCATCCACGCGCGCGGTTCCCCCATCCGGGCGCAGCAGCGTGGCCAGCACCCGCACCACGGTGCTCTTGCCCGCGCCGTTGGGGCCCAGCAGGCCGTACACCATGCCACGGGGCACGCGGAGGTCCACGCCGTCGAGTGCCCGGGTCTTCCCGAATGACTTCGTGAGCCCCGATGCCTCGATGGCAGGGGGTGTGGGAGAGCCGGTGCCCATTCCATCCAACCTACCGTTCACCAGCAAGATCAGGACCGCACGCGCATACATTGCCGGATTGATGAACGAACACGACCGCCTCGACCTCGATCCCGCCCTCTTCGAGGACGCCCGCGCAACCCTCGCCCTGGCGCTGTGGTGCTCCGCGGCGAAGCTCGCGCGCACCTCGGCTCTCGAGGATGCGGTCGGGCTCGCGTGCCTCGGCGACGGCGCCGAGCTCCTCGGTGCCCCGGGCGAGCCCGGGCTGTCGTGGCCTCCGTCGCTGGCCGAAGGAGCCCTGCGAGAGGCTGCGCGCCGGGTGATCGAGGAGGCCTCGCTGCACACCGAGGACCAGCCGCCCGAGCGCGCCGAGTGGTGGGACGACCAGTCCGCCCGCGCCGAGCGGATCCTCTCGGCGATCTCCGCGCGCTACTAGTCGCCGAGCGCCGAGGGACCCAGCGCCTCGCGCCCGTGCCCCGCGTGGAGGTCCGGGCCGTCGGACACCGGGATGATCCCCGATGGGTTCAGGGCGCCGTGGGTGCCGTAGTAGTGCGACTTGATCTGGTCCATCGCGATGGTGTCCATGACCCCCGGCACCTGAGCCACATCACGCACGAATCCCACCAGGCTCGCTGAGTCGGCGATCAGTCGCGCGTTGCACTTGAAGTGCGTGTGGTACACCGGGTCAAAGCGCACCAGCGTGGTGAAGAGACGGATGTCGGCCTCGGTGAAGCGATTGCCCACGAGCCAGCGCTCGCGGGTGAGCACCTGCTCCACGAAGGCGAGCCCAGATGCAAGGTCGGCCACGGCCTCGTCGTAGGCCTCCTGGCTGGCCGCGAAGCCCGCCCGGTACACCGCGTTGTTGATCTCCGGATACACCCGGGCATTCATCGCATCGATTCCGGCGGCAAGATCCGGGGGCCTGAGCACGGGAGAGGGGAGAGCGAGGTCGCCGAACGCCGCATCGAGCATGCGCAGGATGTCCTCGGACTCGTTGTTGACGATCGTCCCCGTGGTCGTATCCCAGAGCACGGGGACGGTCACCCGACCTCGCCATCGGGGGTCCGTGGCCGCGTAGGCCTCCGCGAGGAAGGCGAACCCGTTGATCGGATCGAGGCCCCAGCCGGGCCCATCGCGAAACGCCCAGCCGCGCTCATCGCGGATCGGATCGACCACGGTCATCCCGATGATGTCGTCGAGGCCCTTGAGGCGGCGGGCGATTACCACGCGATGCGCCCACGGACACGCGAGCGAGACATACAGGTGGTAGCGGCCGGCTTCTGGAGGGTGCGCGCCGCCCCGGCTGATCGTTCCCCGGAAGGCAGACCCCTGGCGGACGAAGCGTCCGCGGGAATCGGTCTCGGCTCCGAACTGCGGCGGGGCGCTCACGCGCCCCGCCTCACCATGCGATGTGTCAGCCGTCGTACTAGGCGGCCAGCATGCCGCTGCTGCGCTGCTGCTGCACCTTCTCGAGGTAGCGGTGCGAAGGGCAGTAGTCGGAGCCGGTCACCGGGACCCGCTGGCACGCCTTGCCCTTGCGGTTGGTCGCCCTGCAACGAAGGAGGTCGGCGGAGCCGCGCTCAGCGATCTCCTCGTCCAGGTACGCCAGGGCGTTGTCCATGTGCACCTCGATGACGTCGTAGGCCATGAGCTGCATCGACACCGGAAAAAGGGCACGAACGTCGGAGAACAGCGAGGCCGCGGGGCGCGCGAAGCGGCGATGGTCACGTGCGAGGCGCTCGATGGTGCGCTCGCAGGCCGACAGGAGGAGACGCTGGCCGAGCTCGGGGCGGAGCTGATCCTTCAGGAGGTACGGCTGGAGGTCCCGGTAGATCGCACGTGAGAAGCGGTACATGTCGCTGTCCTCATTCATTTGCTTTGTCGCTTTGCAAGGTCTATCCAACCTGTTTGTCCATGTTCTGTCAAGGTTTCGTCGTCAAGGAAATTGCCGCTCACAGCGCACAAAGGAGCAGGTTTCGGACCGCACTCATCGGATTCTGCGCTACGCGGCGTCGGGCGGGGCAGCCGCCGCCCGCTGGGCGGCGGCCTCGGCCTCGGCCTTCATGCGCGCTTCGGCCACCTCGAGCGGCTCGGGTCCGCACATGCGGCAGTAGCGGCGGCCGGTGACGCCGTCAACACGCACCTGAGGGCAGCTGTCCGGGTCGTCCCAGAGGCACGAGAGGGCGCTCATAACCATGCTTCGATTGTGTCAGAGGCGGCGTCTGCATGCCGGAATGGGACAATCCCGTCAATGGGTGACGCGACAGCCAAGGTGAGGCTCGACAAGTGGCTCTGGGCAGCGCGCTTCTACAAGACGCGCGCACTGGCCACGGAGGCGGTCAGTGGTGGCCGCGTTCACGTGAACGGGCAGCGGGTGAAGCCCGCACGAGACGTGCGCATGGGCGACGAAGTGGAGATCACTCGCCCAGGACACTCACCGCTGACGCTCATCGTGCAGGGCCTCAGCGATCGCCGTGGGCCGGCGACCGAAGCGCAACTGCTCTACGAGGAAACGCCAGAGAGCATCGCGGGCCGGGAGAAGGACCGCCTGATGCGGAAGATGGCGCCGCCACCGCCTGGAGCGGAACTCGGCGCTCGACCCACCAAGCGCGATCGTCGCCGCTACGACGACGCCCGGAGGCGTTCACGCGGGTAGGTCACGGCCTGGCCCTCCGGCGGCTAGCGCCCGGCGCCGTGCAGATACGTGATGTCCCGGTCGGGAGGATTGATCAGCGCCTGCCGCCGGTCCTCGATGGCCTGTGCCCAGGGCTCCTGAATGACAGGCCACCGGTCGAGAACCTGTTCGTTCCGCATGAACCACAACAGTTCGGGCCTTGTCCGGTCACGCGCCGTGTGGAAACCGGGATCCTCCGCCATGCGGGAACGATGCCCAAACGGGGCGCGGTTTCAAGGGACTTCGGTCCCCTCCTCGCCGGAAATCATTGTTATGCACGCAGGTACCGCACCCGTGCGGTACCTGCGATACTCGGCCCGTGCCCCCCTTCCGCCATCCCCGGCGTTCTCCGCGGCGACGCGGACTGCGGCTGGCGGTGGCATCCGCCGTCATCCCGGCGGCCCTCGCCGCGGCGGCTCCCGCCATGTCGCTCACGTTCCCGTGGACGACCATCTCCGGATCGAGCGGTCCGAGCATCACGCTTGGCAGCGCCGTGAGCACGCTGCCGGATGGCGGCGCGATCGCGGGCGGGTACTTCGAGGGCCAGGACGTGGACCTCGGCGACGGCACGCCCCGGACATCCGCCCAGGGCGGTGCCTCGCAGTCC
>Ga0222714_10001767_pt1 | contig 24026 bp, 10 predicted proteins | sample C33_3DmetaG_FD_165048 | JGI IMG/M metagenome (GOLD analysis project Ga0222714, IMG submission 165048) | Estuarine water microbial communities from San Francisco Bay, California, United States - C33_3D | ecosystem: Environmental > Aquatic > Marine > Unclassified | place: USA: California...
TCATTCCTCATAGTTTTCTTCGCGATGGGCGTTGGGTAATGAGGTGGCGGCTCACACACCGCGTTGTAGTGATTCCCACCTGACGTGCCCGCGTCACTCGCACGCGCGCGAGTGACCGACGGTGCGCGAGGTGCGCGTGAACGTCGCCAAAAAGAAGAAGCACAAACGCCACACATCATGTACGGTGACGCGCACGCCCCGGGCGTGCGCCCCGGTGCAAACGTTTGGAAGGTGGTTGAAGAACATGGGTGGTTGCTCACTGCCGTCGTCATCGTCGTGTCCATCGTTGCGCCGTATGTTTTTGCGTATTTGCGCGCTCGAGAAATGGAAAGAGATGCAAGTGATACGGAAAAACTTCGCGCCTACGCGTCGGCGAGACGCAAAGCTCTGGACAAGGTTGAAGAAGACATGCGCTCAGAGTACGCGAAAAACGGCGCTGCAAAGAACGCTGCGTTGGGCAGCGAAGAGGCGCAGGCTCGCAAGCTCGCGGAAATTGACGCAAAAGCAGCGCGATTAGGCGTTCTACCGAAAGGGAAGGGTCGTGTATTAGGAAGTGATCCTACGCTACGGAGGGACGATTACAACCCGCTCATGGGCGCGTCGTCGTCGACGGGACGCGGATACAGACCAACGCAACGACAGCGACCAGGCGGAGGAGGTTGACGATAAGGTGCGCGCGTGATTGAATTGGCGACGCAAATGTCGTTCATTTCCATGATGCGTTTCCTGCATGAAAAGAAGTTTTTGAATCATTTTTCAGGGAGAAGAACTGTGCGTGACGCGCGCGAAGTCAAAACGTTAAATTCGTTCTTCGCGAGCCGACGATACCCCTGACCGCGCCGTTGTAGGCGCGTAGGACATTCGAAAACGTTGTACCAACTATTAGTGAAATCAAACATCGCACCTTCGCCGCTGACGGTGTCAATATTTTGTAACAACAATTCGCAACCTTTGTGCATAATAGGTGGACGCGTTGTCTCGCCCTGCACCCCACAAGACGACTCCTCGTTCGTTCGTTCAAGTTGAACGAGTCAAACTTTCATCAGTAGAGATCCGCGGCGAACGTGCGTGGACAAGTGCAACAGGCTCAAGTCTATAACGTCGTCTGATCCGCTGTAGTCCGTACGAGCGCCACGACATGCGTCGTGGAATTATTAGCGGCTCGTCGACTTCACGCGGGAGCAGGGGAGCTTGTTTAGTGGCGATAGTCTTGACAGCTCTTGCACAAGTAGTCGGCATTCATGGTTTAATTATTCGCAATGATCAGAGTTTAATTGCGGCGTCGAGCGCGTCGGCGCTCATATCAGATTTCGGTTTCGAGAGTGGGGGCACGTTGACGGTAACGGTTGAAGAGTGGAGCGGTGCAGCGGCGAACGTGAAAGCGTACGTAGCGTCATGTGCGGAAAAGACGCTAGATATTATGTCTTCCAACGTTGATGGACTAGGATCGTATTGCATCGACTGGTTTGCTTCAGAAAATGCCTCAAAGGAAAACTGTTTCGTCGAGCCGCTTAGCCTAGGAGAGCACCGCTTTGAATTCACTCAGGACACGTTCTCACGCACGGTGGTTGTGCTTTGTGAACAAAACGCTACGGAAACATTCAAAGCTACCAGTGTGTTTATGAATCCTGGTGGTGAACATTTGGGCACGGAGTACATTCCGGTAAAAATGATGTATTTGTGTTTCATTCTCATCTGGGTTTGTATTTTTGCAGCCGCGGCGTCGTTTTATTGGCATAGACGCAATGAGTTGACGTGGATACATGCGTTAGTTGTAGTGGCGATCGTCATACGTATAGCATGGCTTTGCACGGCTTATGCATTTTGGATGCAGGCGTCAAAGACTTCGAATGGCATCCCGCTCTTAGAAGCACAGTTCAATGCTCCGAATGGCAAGTACATCACATCCTTGAGTTACATTGTAATTCTTGCGCTCAATCAAGCGACGATTTTTTTGGTGTTGACCCTCATTTCGCGTGGCTGGCTCATCACCCGTCGTCAACTGGAAAGGTTTGATTTGCTTATTGACTTGCAGTTTTTCATCGGCTTGTTCACCGTAAACATCTTGACGAGATTGGAGAAGTCGAACATCATACTTATCACGTTGTATTTATGGTACCCAGGTGTTTGTGCGTTTATTCTCTCAAACTGCTCGTCAAATCTCAAGGCACTGAGACTTCAGTCACTCATCGTGTCCCACGCTCAGGTCGCAATGGAACAGACGACTGTGTACGCAAAGGAAGGGATCTTTCGGTCAATCCAGGTTTTATTATTTACGTACCTCACCGCCAAAATCATCCAGTCTTTGGCCGAATTGTTTTTGACTGGATCGGATTGGGTGCGGTATTGTCTAGGCGAGTGCCTGGATTTTCTTGCCTCCATGGCGCTCGCTCACAGCATTCGGCCGCGAGTTGTTAATCCTTTCAACACGCATATTGTTCGCGACTGGACCGCGATGTTTGAAGGGACGATGAATACTATTAGTGAGCGAATCGCTGCTTTAGGTCTCAGCGCCCAAGAAGTGCCTGCACCGGCATTTTACGTCGCAGAAGTCGGTGGTGGGAGTCGTGGTTCCACCGGTGGCGTTGGAAGCAACCATGGCGTTGGCTGCTTGCACTTGATTCTCGTTGAACACCCTTCGCTGCGCCATCAGGTGCTTGAAAATCTGGCGATAGCGCTGCCAGATCCAGATATGCACTGAATTCGCTCTGACGTGCCCTTAAATTAGTTTTAGTAGCTTTTAGTGATTATTCAACAAACACGTTTGAAACAAATTACAAATTAGAAAGGCACAAACTTGCGCGCTATGCTAACGAAGATGCGAGGAATGAGCGGTTTCTCGTCAAAAGGTTCAACTCGTCTTCCGAATATAGAGTTTGCGATATCGTCGAGTAATATATCGCGGCCTAAAATTGGATCTGTGACGAATGGATCTGTATGCGTCTTCCCCACATAGTAGTGTTCGGCAACTGACACGCCGACGCCTCGCAAAGCGTTTGCAAACGTCCTCGATTGCTCAGGAGGTGCCGAACTATCAGCTTCGCCATGACAAAGCATCACTGGTGGTAAAATATGAACCGATTGTCTCACGGCTTGTTCATGTAACATTGAAACCGGTGATGCTCTGGGTAACGCCTCCGAGGCGCGCGAGCCCGTAAATCCAGCCTCCATGATGCTCCAAAAGACATTTTTGTATAGCCCTTGTCGATGAAAATGTTCAATCAACTGCGGGTCATCCGGGGCATACACTCCGGAAATGCCTATGAATTTCGAAATTGATCCAGGTGACCACGTGTTTGGCGAACGAGCCAACCACTCGGTTTGGCGCAAGATGGCTGTCGCCGCCAGGTGCGCCCCGGCCGACTGTCCAATCACCACTACCTTGCGCTTGTCTCCCCCGAGAGCATCTATTCGATCTAGAACCCAACTAATTCCATTACTAACGTCTGCAATCATATCACCTACGGTGCCTTGCGGAAAATTTCGGTAATCAAGAGACGCTACGATGATTCCTCTCCGAGACAAACGTTGCGCGAGTAACGCGCCCCAGGCTTTGTATCCAATAATCCACATGCCTCCCGTGATGAATATGACAACCGGACGCTTCTCTTCATCCTTTCTCGTCGTTCCCATCGAAGTCGACGAATCCACGTCTGCTATTTCGCACCCATCCGGAAGGTACAGATCTAAAGTGTTCCGAGCTTGCGCGCCGTATATCAATCCTCTCTTGACGTTGGCTGACGTTGCGTAATACCACGCGACTTTGAGAAACGCTGGCGCTAAAACTAATGAGTACATCACCAACCCTAGAAGTTTAAACACCCATCGAATCGTACTGTACCGCGCTAATCGCAACGTAAGCTCCACAAGTGTCGCCAACCGGCGAAGCAGTACGGCACGATTGCGCAGACACATCACGAGAAGTGTCACGAGCGCGAGCGAACGTACGAATGACATTATAACGCGCGCGTGATGGTGCTGTTAGTGCGACGTTCGTTGCACTCGTCGCTATCCGTGTGTGTGTGTGTGTGTCCTCGTCCTCGTCCTCGTCTTTCGTGTGTGGAAAACTCACGAGCACGTGTCACGGTGTGCGGAACTCGCGCGAGTGTTCAAACGAACGACCGCTGGCGCCAGACCGCACCGAGAACGTCTATCGATAGACACACACGCGACACAACGCGACACCCGCGATAGGTGGATGTCGGCGTCAACCGCGCGCGCGAACGTCGCGAGCACGAGCTGGCGCGGCGGCGTCGTCGGTCGACGCGATCGCGACGCACAAAGCCGCGCGCGCGAGCGACGACGGCAACGACGCGTACCGCGTGAAAAGTGCAAGTGCGGTGTCGCGAAGGACACGGCGTACGACGCGAGCGTTGTGCAAGCAGCGAAGCAGCGCGCGGAGGAAACGACAAAGAAGTATGCCAAGTCGTTTTATTTAGCTTCTTTATTAATGACGAGCGGGCGTGACGTGGCGTATGCGCTTTATGCGTGGTGTCGAGAACTCGATGAGTTGGTCGACGGCAGCTCGAGCGCGTCGGTTGACGAAACCGAGCGCGCCTTGGATGGTGTCCTCGACCGACTTCGGCAGATTTTTAAACGGCAGATCCCGAAAGAATCTACATATGTTGATTTAGCGATGTTCGACGCCGTGCCGCAATTGAATGGATTGGGCGTCGAACCTTTTGCAGACATGGTTGAAGGCATGCGAATGGACGCGAGACGTAAACAATTTGAAACATTTGCTGACGTCGAGCTCTATGCATATCGTGTCGCAGGTACTGTGGCGTTAATGATTCTACCAATCCTTACCGTTGGTCTCGTCGAGGACGCCGCTGAAGACACGAAGCGCTTGCGCGAGGAACGCGGCGTAGCTCTAGGCATGGCGCTGCAAATGACAAACATAGCGCGCGACGTCGGCGAAGACCGCCGACGCGACCCAGCAAGAGTGTATTTAGCGGCTGAAGATCTACGTTTGTTTGGATTGACCCGAGCAGACATAGTTGCGATGAAAGAGCCGACATTTGCGTACAAAGCGGTGGTGGAGTTGCAAATTCAGCGCGCTTTGGCGTATTACCGCGTCGCCAGAAGTGGTTTGCGGCTTTTGCCAAGTCTCTCGAGGCCAGCCACGAACTGTATCTCAGGATTGTATAAGAAAATTTTGCTTTCGATTCGCGATAATGACTACGACAATTTGAACAAGCGGGCGTTTGCTACAAAGTTGTCGAAGATATTCGCGTTGCCGTCTCTTATTTGGAACGCATTTAGCGAAACTGATTTTCGAGCAGACGACGACGAATGTGATTTACATTTGCGTTTTGACGACGTTAGTGATAGAGAACGGCAAGCTGCTCTTTGTGAATTGGTGGTTGCGATTCGAGGCGCTGATGACAAAGCAATCGTTTCTATTACTCAGCGCTTACAGGGCTTGCAACACAAGAAGAAGACGAGCGCGATGGAAGCTTCGATGTTACCAACTCTCGAAGACGACCTCACACTCTGGTACACTGTAGGACAAAGCATCGCTTCATACGTCGATGATACAATCAAAATTATTCCAGACTTAGAGCGCGGTAGCTGTGCGATTTATCGTCGCTCGACACAGCATATATAGATTGACAGCGCGTCAAACATTTCACCTCACCCGTCGTACCCTACGTTTGTAAAGCAGAGCCCGCCCATTCTAAACTTCACAATTCGACTCGCTGCCTTTCCTGGGGTGAGGCGTCCTTGACGCTGGCGTTGACGTCATGCTGTCGGGTTTAACGTTCACCGACGAGCGCGATGACAGGAAACGGTCGAAAAAAGAGTCGAAGAAGAAGAAGTCTCACGGCAAAAAGCGTCACAAACGAAGCAGTGAAGACGACCGTAGACGGCGAAGCGAGGATGACTCGAGCGCTTCCGATAGCGATGAGTCTCTTGACAAGCCGCGTCACGATCGTGCACCGACGGGGCACATCAACGACGCCCCTTCGACGACCGAGGTCGGAGAAGGACACGAGAGCAAGCGTGAGGAAGATGATTTCTTTTCAGCGGCGCTTGCATCCAAGGCGAGCGCTAAAGGAGAAGGAACGCGTGGAGCGGATCTGAAACGTAAGGAAGAAGAAGAGCGTGTTGCGAAGATAGTATCTCAACGAGAGTTGAACCCTGAGATGCGAGGAGATGGAGATTCACAAGGCGCGGCAACCAGAATGGCTCCCGCGAGCGTCGTCGGCGATGGCGGTGCGAGTTGGCGACTGAAAGCACTCCGTCGCGCGCAAGAGCGCGCAGCTGCGGAAGGCCGCAAGGTTGATGAAGTCGTTAGTGAGCATTGGGGATCAATTAATGAGCTCGTAACGAGTATTGGCGATAGTGCAGCGCATGGCAAGGCACACCTACACGCAAGGCATGACCGCGCGCGCGGCAAGCCGCTAGGACGAGATTCTGATCGTACCCGCTACGGTAATGATACACGACCGCGTATGCGCGTACCAGAATCATTTAGTCAGCGTGGCGAGCGCCAAGCCGATCGTCGAGGCGGTAAACTTCGAGACGAGGATAGAGAGCTGATTTCATCAGCTGTGGCGTCGAGCAACAAATTTGCCTCTGATGGCTCGTTTATGGAGGCATATGAAAAGCAGCAATCATCTTCTGACGAAAAGCCAGAAAATCCAGCAATGGAAGACGATAGGCAGCCAGTGAGGAGACCGGCACCCGTGCGAGATCCTCCTCCTCCTCGTGTGATGCCAGAGAGCAGAAATGTGTCACAAGCGAATGCGTCTACGAACATGTCGGCAGCTGCGGCGCTCAAAGCCAGACTCATGGGCAATAAGTCGACACAAAATCATGATGCAGATGTACCAGCTTCTATAGAAGTATTGCCTATGGTCACCGCTGATGGTCGTGCCGCACCTGGCGCGTTTGGTCGAGAAACGACAATCAAGGGTGGTGTACACGTCGCGGAGGGCTCAGTGCGCAAAGCCCCAAAGACTACGCAACGTTTCGACGAGGGTGAGCGAACGCGTTATTTTGCGGATGACGATAAGAAAACATTACGGGATTTGGTTGCGGAGCAAAAATACGGCGGTGTCGAAGATTACGACAGGAACCTAGCGGATAACATTGCACGACATAAAAAGTACAGGGGCAAGGAATTGGATGTGGATGACGAGTACGATCACGATGGGGGCTTGGAAATGTACGAGAATCGAGAAAAGAAAATGTCAGGTGCTAAACAGCAATTAAAAGCGAAGGAAAAAGCTGTGCGGGACTATAAGCGCATGCAGACATCTCAAAATAAATGCATTTATTGCATCGATGCGCCAGACAAGCCAAAGCATTTGCACGTAGCGTACGGTAATCTAGCGTACCTGATGCTTCCGGCCCAAGGACGACTACTTCCTGGACATTGCATCATAGCACCTATCGCGCATGCGCAATCCTCTAGGCAAGTCGACGAGGATGTATGGGAAGAAATGCGCAATTTCAAAAAGTGTTTAGTTCGCATGTTTTCACAGGAAGGAAAAGAATGCTGCTTCATTGAAACTGCGATGAATCTCGGCCACGCTGGTCGCCACGCAGTTGTAGAGTGCATCCCAATCTCAGCGGATATTGCGGCAAAAGCTCCGATGTACTTCAAAAAGGCGATTGACGAAGCCGAAAGCGAGTGGAGTACGCATGATGCCAAGAAATGTCTTTCAACGGCACCACCGAAAGGCTTGCGCGGCACTATTCCGGCGAATTTCCCATACTTCCATGTTGAATTCAACATGAGGGGCGGTTTCGTACACGTCATCGATGACGAAACAAAATGGAAGTGGAATTTCGGCCGCAATATTCTCATCGGTCTTCTTGATCTACCTGAAAATCTCACGGATGCAAAGCAACGCCCGCTTGCGCCATCCGTACTTCGTCAAGAGATGGACGCGTTCTTGGACCTTTACGATCCCGTTGATTGGACAAAACAGCTACAATAATGTTTTATAGCGATTAGAACTTCATGAAATTAGGAAAACAAGAGTAAGACGTCATCACATATCAATCATATTATCATCACTATTCTATCACGCTCAAGTCGTGCCAAATTTATTAGAGACGTATTCCATGGCGCGCTGTTTGACGTGTTTGATTTTGTCTTCTTCGCCCTCGGAGCGCTCGAAGTCCAAGTAGCGTTTAAAGAGAAATTTCATACTCTTCGCGTTGAGATCCAAGTGTGTCGCGCGTTCGAACAACGCCCGAATACGTTGAATGTCGCCTTGTTTGATTTCTTGGTCAATATACACAGACCATATGTCGGTACGACGCGGATAGTTTCGTAATATACCTTCAAACATTGTTCGTCCGCGTTCTGGGTTGCCTTCTTTCATCTCAATAAGTGCGGTGCGCATCAAAACTTTGATGTGCTTGTGCTTGGGTAACGCTTGCGTCGCACGATCCAAAAGCTTTCTCGCCCATTCAGAATCACCTTTCAAAATAGTGCTTCTGATGTACGCCAACCAGACTTTTGCACTATGAGAAAACTTCTTGACAGCCTTTTTTAAAGCTTGCTCGAGAAGATCATCTTGCCCGTTCCGCTCATACATTGAAATTAGAGTGAGGTTCATGTGCTTTGCGTCTGCAATTTGCACTGCCCGAGTGAAGAGCTTCTTCACGGCTTCTTCAGGCGTCGGCATGCCGTACATGTTTTCCAAGTTCAAGTACGCCGCCCAAACATTCATGCGTTCAGACTCTTCTGCCGCTGGAATGGCTCCAAGAGCGCGCTCGGCAACTTCTCGTGCTTCTTCATACGCGCCGCAACTGACATGAAACGCCATGTACCTTACCCAAAGGAATGACGACCTGGGAGACGCGATGAGAAGCTTTTCAAACTCCATCGCAGATTCTGGAACATGGTCTTCGTCTTTCAACGCTTGTTCTTTGGCAAGAATTTCCATTTCGCGCGCCTCCTTCAATCGTTTTTTCTCGCGCTTAGACAATTTTTGATCCCCGTCTGATTCTTGCGCATCATCAGCGTCTTTTGAATCATCATTGTCCTTTTCCGCATCCCAGTCAAAATCCAGGTCTTCCCCGATGGATTTGTCTTCAGATTGTGAATCATCATCCATCGCATCCGAACCATCGCTATCGCTAGCTTCGGATTGCTCCGAGTCATCTCCACCATCGTCATCGCTGTCATTGTCTTCGCTTTCAATGCCTTGGTCGTCGTCATCATCGCCATCTTCGCTGACACTGTCATCCTCCTCGTTCGTCTCATCCTCATCATCCTCGTCCTCCTCCTCGTCGTCCATCTCGCTGTCACTTGAATCGTCAACGTCCATCAAGGGATCTGCTTGCCGCATATCTTCATCGTCGCCACTCGCATTCGCGTCTCCATCGTTGTCGATGTCGTTCTCATCGTCGTCTTTGAATAATGACGGTTTAATGCCAAGAGAGATACGGTTTGTTTTGGTGTCAATCTCCAAAACTTTAGTTCGCACTCTCTCACCTTGGCGCACGTGTGCCGACAAATCATCTGGGATGCGCGCATCGGCAAACATGGAAATGTGACAAAGCCCAGACAAGCCACCAGTGCCATCAAGAGTCACAAAAACACCATATGGCTGAACGCGGCGAACGGTGCCCATAATGACGGACCCAACTTCAACGGCGGAAACATCCGTGTTCCCTTGATTCGCTTCACGCTCGCGGAAAGATATTTCGACACGTCCCTTAGTGGCATCAGCGCCAACAATGCGGCCACTTACAAGCTTGCCAGGCGGGAAAGATATCGCCGGATCCGCAACAAATTCATCCGCAAGATTCGACAATTTACACATAGCGTCAATATTGCGAGAAAGAGTTATGAAGCATCCTTTCTTTGACGTAGCCTTGATGTAGCCTCTAACAGATTGACCGGGTACCAAACTCGCAATGTCGTGAATTTCTGAATCCGTCACCTTACCAGATTTGGTACTCAGTTGAGAATCGCGCATGGATAAATCAATTTCACCACCGGGTGAGACGTTGATGACCCGCACTTGCACTACTTGACCAGTACGGTAACCAGCGCACGGGTTACTTTCATACTTGTCGGCAATATCGGTTATGTGCACGCGCCCACTCGAATGCGAGCCAAGTTGCACCATGAGGCCTACATTGTCAATGATACGAGTAACAATACCCTGAAGTTTTGCCCCGGCGCATACACGTGAAGACTGAGCTGCATTGTCACCGCGAAGCGTCAACTCAACTTTTTTCTTATTCGCCTTGACGCTCGTAATGACAGCTGAAACGCGCTCGCCCACGGTAAATCGGGACGATAACGACTTCTTGAGTTCCGCAGGGCTATCGGAAGTTTCAATCGCCGGAATAAATGTTGTTATTCCCGGAGCAATCGTCACTTTCAACCCTTCGTTCGTGACATTTGTAATATATGCATCAATCGAGTCACCGTCAGCTGCGGCGTCCAACGAGTAGGCGCTCTCGCGTCGCATTGAAAGGTCTAATAATCCACCACGATCACCCGCGAGCCCAAGAACGGTCGCTTCAATTGTTGAACCGACTTTAATAGATTCAAGAGGCTTGTCATCTTCAGCACTGAACTCGCTGATGTAGATGCGCCCACGAGCATTATTTGGTAACGCGACCAATGCTTGAAGCGCTTGGATTTCAGAGACGACGCCTTTCACGGCCGTGCCAGCAGCAATCCGCCCACCCGATGAGCTTGACGCAAGCGGTACAGTAAGGAGCAAGCGTTCTCCTTCATCTTTAGGAAGCTGAACCACAACAGCTTTCACCCGCTGCATGGGCGCAAATCGCTGTGATGGATCTTCATAGCGCATGTTGAAATGATGCACCGGCGCAAACCCAACTAAACCACCGTGATCTGGTAGGGTCAAAGCCGCGTACTCAGCTTTAACGAGTTCAACATCTGCCGCAACTTCATCGCCGATCTTAAGTTTCTTCAAATACTTGCCAGCAGCTGTCTTGTTGCGCTTAAACGCATCCAATCCCTCGCGCAAGCCAATGTCAACAACGCCCTCTCGTCTACTGATATCTAGAATGTAGCCCTTGACGTCGTCGCCAGATTTTAACTTTGTGTCATCTGGTACTTGATGTGGAGTAACTAAACCGACGACATTCGAATCAATAGGCACGTCAACGAGAACACCGTAATCTTTTGTCTCGTTCACCGTGCCATCCATCCAAGTTCCAGGCTTGAGCAACTTTGCTGTGTCCGGAGATATACCGACTTCCTCTGCATCCACATCTCTTTCATCAAGTACTCGAAGATCTTCAAAGAATGCACGAACTAAAGGACCATCGCTCAAAGGCGAAGACGTGGCATTCATTCTGAGTGAAAGTGATAAACGCGGAGGCGATGACGTCGAGTCAACGGAAAGCACAAGCACGTTTACAGTTTGACCAACCGTGTAAATCTCAGACGGATCCGCGGCGACGCCGTCAGTGAGCTGGGACGGTGGTGCGAGTCCAGTGAGTTTGCCGAGAAACCTCACAAAAACGCCCGAAGACGTCGCTGACGCAACGTAGCCTGGGTAGACTGAACCAGGCACAGCGTCGCTCGCCAGTGCCGGAAGCTTTGAGTCGCGAACGCTTTCAACGAGAGAAATCTTGCGTGACATGACTGCCCGAGTAGGTTTTCCTTCAAGAACAACTAATGGACCAATTTCATCTCCAGGATTCAAAGTAGAGCTCAGTCCTTGCGCAGTCAAGGGATGATCAGACAAATGCGCGGCGGCGACGATACCTGGCACGTTGCCCTTTTCCGTCGAAAACACGACCTCGATGTTACCTGTGTGAGGATTAACGTGAGTGACGACAGCCGCATCGACAATTAATCCGGGTTGTAAATCAATAGCCGATGCGTTGACAATCATCGTTGATGACCGAGCTTGGACGTCGCCTCCACTTGCGGAGAGAGACAATCGGAGTCTTCCTGACGAATCAGCAGAAACAATAGAAACTCGAACGACTTGACCGACACCAAAAGCATCGGAAGGCTTTTGATCACCAATCAATCCTAATTCATTTATACTAGCCAAACCTTTCAAATCGCCATACAGCGAGACAAACACCCCGTATTCGTTTACACCGGTCACTACACCATGCGTAACTGCCCCGGTGAGCGCCTCTTCAAGAGACGAAATGACTGGGAGTTCAGATTTGATCAATGTCCGCTTATGAGAAACTGTTACTCTTCGACTGTTTCTATCAACATTCAACACTCTGAATTTCAGCTTTGCTCCAGGGCTCACCTTTGACGACGTAGTTCTACCAACAATATCAGAGATATGCAGCGGTGGGCAAAGAGCCTTGATGCCTTCAGCCAATTTTACGATTGCTCCATAGTGTTCAACCGCTAAGACTTCACCATTCACGAGCATGCCTGGAGTGAGTTCATCCAGAGAAAAGAAGGGCTGCGCCATGACTGAAGATTTCAAACTGACACTCACCAAACCATCAAGCAACCGATGGCCGATGACGCGCACGTTTACGCTACGCCCAACTTTGAACTTTTTCTCAACTTTTTCTACGCGCTCATCAGATAGCTGCGAAACGTGCGCATAGCCGGCAACTGCGTGTTTATTGTCAAGGATGCTCAATGCCACACCCTGACCAGAATCTATGCGCTCGACTTTAGCCGTCGAAAACACTTGGCCCAGCTTTGGAAGCTCGATTGGCTTGTAGTCAAGCAAATGAGGCAAAAGCGTCAAGCAAATACGCTTTGAAGCGGTGTCGACGAACAAAATTCGTGCGCGCATACGTTCTCCTGTTTTAAATACCGTCGCTACGCCCTTTGCCGTCGCGGCCGCACCAGTATGAAAGCAATCCACCGTACCAGAAAAGTATGTCATGAATGAGACATTGATACCGTCTTCTAAAACTTGCTTCACACGCGAGTTGACGAGCATGCCCGGAAGCAGCGTCGAAACTGATGTCGCTGATGTCTCATGTGCCACTGCACTCGTTGCGCGCTTACGATCGCTCGTTACGGTAAAGTATCCTTTATTGCCGGATGGAACGCCAGTGATGACGACGTCAATAATTTTCCCTTTGCACACCGTCAAATCACTTGAAACGTTTTTCTTCGGTAAAAATCCACTCGTATCGGCAACTCCGAACCCTAAGATGTAACCATGATCTTCGACACTTTGCACTACGGCGGGAGTCACTGATCCTTCAACGAGGCACTCCTTTGACACTCCCTCGCACACCGCTGATAGTTTCAGCGTGAGTTCGATGCGTTTTCCGCCAGTCTTACCTTTATCCAAGCTAATTACCGCACATCGCACGACTTGGCCAGTCTCAAATAACTCATCCAAGTTCAATGTGCCGTCTGCTCCATCATCATCATCGCTGTACTCGTCCGAGTCTGACTCTGAGCTCGAGCCGTCGCTCGCACGCGCCGCTTTCCCTGACGCCTTTGTGAAGACATCTGAAACCTCTGAGCGCGCCACCGTCCCTCGCAAGCCATTCGGCAGACTCACCACTAATCCTTTTGGAGTAATTTCACTCACCACACCTAACATCTTTGCCCCATTCCGCAGAGTTTTAAACTTGAGTGTCTCCACGTACTTGGCCCCGCTCTTGCCGCTCCCCGAGGCAGACTTCCCCGCGCGCGCGAGCGACGCAAACAGATCGTCTCCGTCATCGTTTGACTTTATCGAACGTTTCTTATGCCGGTCACGTGAGCCGCCATCTCTACCGTGTCCATCGTCGTCGTCGTCATCGTCTCGGTCGCGTCGTCCACCTCTCGGGAACGCACCGTCATCGCCGCCGCCGCCTCGTGGAAATGCGCCTTGCTCATCGTCGCCATCGCTGTCGTTGGCGCGGTTTGCCTCGCGTTCTCGCGCGCGTTTAGCCATGATACAACGCGAGTGTTAACTATGCACGCCCGTTCGTTCGTCGCGCGACGCCACCCTATGGCCACGCGCCGGGCGCAGTGTCGCGCGCCGCGACGTCCGTCGTGCGCGCGTGCGCAAAGCGTGTGAAATGCCAAATGTCCGAACGTGCCAGGCGATGGATGGTGCCTTGGTGCGCGCGCGCGCATTTCCCGACGCGTTCCGTCGCCATGGAGCGATGGAACGATGAATTAGACGATGCCAGAGAGTTAACCGCGGAGGGTGAACTCAAAGTGCGCACGAGAGACGACGCACGAGAGCAACGAGGACGTGGACGTGGAAAGACGAGGACGAATGATGATGGTGACGACAATGCGAGCGCAGACGACGCGCGACTTACGGTGGAGGCGCGAAGGAACATCTCGGGTGCGAGAGCGAAAGTGTCTAGACTACGTATTATGCTTGAAACCGCGAAGAAGGGTGATATGTTGGAGACGGAGTACGAGAGACGACGAGACGCGTTGGATGCGGTGAATGCTCGCTTGGATGCGCTCGTGAAAAGAGTTTCAGTACGCGAAAAGCCAAAGGAAAAGGAGCCAAGCACGAGTGTTGCTAGTGTAGACATAGAGCGAGATGGCGTTAATGAGCGCACGCGCGCGCCAATGGATGCGAGGGAAGTGCTGCAACTTCAACGCGACATGCTCGTCGAACAAGACGACGCCTTGGACGACTTGTCGAGCGCGGCTCAAACTGCGCATCACATCTCACTGGCGGTGAATGACGAGCTTGATTTGCACGCAAAGCTCTTAGATGGTTTAGAAGACGACATGGAGGATACGCGAGCAAAATTAAACGTGGCGACGCGCGCCATTAAACGCATGATGAGCCGCGCTCGCGAGTCAAACTGCCGCGCTTTGGCGTGGGTCGTTCTCGTCTTGTTGATTTTAGTGCTCATCTTAGTCCTAGTGGTTAAGCTGCAGCGGTAGTCGTGTAATTTTTAATATTAGTTGGCGTTAGATTGAGCGGAGTGCGCAAGGCCGTGGGAAGTATACCGAGACAAATATTCCTTTTACAAGCATCGAAGGAACAAATTTTTCAAAAGCGACAAGTGTCGAAACGTCACACGAACGCGCGCGCCTTAAGGGCGTGACCTCGTGTTGGCGCACCGAAACACACGCTAGAACGAATTAAGCGCTGCTCTCGACGAACTCAGGCGCGCTTTCTCTCGTGATGCTCTCGCGTTCGGCAACAGTTGCGTTCGAAGGCGCCCGTCACGATGGTGTGCGTGGGCATGGGCACGCAAAGGGTGTGGGTCGCTTGCGTGCTCGCGTTAGCCTTCGCGCGCCGTTACGTTCGGCCAGGCTACTAGTGCGACACTCGGCTGTTGTTGAAGACGAAAGCGATAGCGCCGAGATCACTCAGGAGGCGTCAAAGCTCGAACGTCTGGAGACGCTCCTGACCAAAGCCTCCACGTCTCCGGTGGACGTCAAGGATATTGTTCGCTTTTATCCGTACGACCTGGACGAATTTCAAATAGAAGCCACAGATTTACTCATCAATGGCTCTTCGGTCGTCGTTTCGGCGCCAACTGGTAGTGGGAAAACATTAGTCGGCGAGACAGCAATCTTAACTGCGCTCGCGCAAGGCAAGAAAGCTATTTACACGACCCCACTCAAAGCTTTGTCGAATCAAAAGCTCCGCGAATTTCAGCAAATATTTGGCAAGCGCAGATGTGGATTGAAAACGGGTGATGTAGATATCAACGGCGACGCGGACGTGATGATTATGACAACAGAGATCTTGCGGAATATGTTATACTCTTCGGCGGCTGGAGGACGAGACGATGAGCGCTTACAGGACGTGAGTGTGGTTGTTCTCGACGAAGTGCACTACCTCGCCGATCGCTCGAGAGGTACTGTGTGGGAAGAAACCATTATTTATTGTCCTTCGCGGATTCAGCTCCTTTGCTTGTCTGCCACGGTCGGTAACCCAGAGGATTTGACGGGATGGATTGAGGAAGTTCACGGGCCATGCAAAACGGTCATTTCAAACTATCGACCAGTGCCTTTGACGTGGCAATATAGCATGAAACCATCGAGAATGTACCCTGGTATGGGACCCTTAATGAATTTCAAAGGTACAAAGCTCCACCATGACCTTTATCCTTTCACGCGTGAAGGCATCAAAGAACGAAGCGAATGGGACACAGGAAATGGTGGGCAGTCTAGAAACTACGCAAAAGAGTCTGAGCGTATTGCGCGTAGGAGATTCGTTCCTCATGTGGAAACGACAGTTCAGCAGCTCATTGCAAGCGATATGATTCCAGCGGTGTGGTTTATTTTCAGTCGCAAAGGCTGCGACCAATCTGTGGAATTCCTCGTACAAGCTGGTGCGAATCTCGTCACGCGTGCCGAACAAAATGAAATCGACATCGCATTGAATGAATTTTCCGAGAAAAACAAATCTGCAGTCAGGTCAAGCATGGTAGAGCCCTTGCGCCGAGGCATCGCGTCCCACCACGCAGGCTTACTCCCCGCTTGGAAAGGACTGGTTGAAAAGCTCTTCCAGAGAGGTTTGATCAAAGTTGTTTTCGCCACGGAAACGCTTGCTGCTGGAGTAAATATGCCCGCGCGCTGTTCGGTGTTAAGCGCATTATCAAAACGTGACGACCAAGGGCCGCGTCTGCTAACTTCAAACGAATTCATGCAAATGGCTGGCAGAGCGGGCCGACGTGGATTTGACAAAGTTGGTCACGTCGTTTGCTGTCAGTCTCCTTTTGAAGGACCAGATGAAGCTTTTGAGCTCGTGCTTGCACCTCCTGAGAATTTAAAATCTCAATTCTCAATTTCTTATGGTATGGTATTAAATTTACTTCAAGGCCGTACGCTTGAACAGGTACAAGGGATTGTTGAAAGAAGTTTCGGTAACTACCTTGGTGGTAAGGCGCGAGCGGTACGAGAGCGAGAGCTCAGGCGTTGCGACGATCAAATCAAGAAGCTGAAGGCGCAAATTGAGCAGGATGACGGTGATGACGAAGGCGCGGCTGAATGGAAGAAGTTTATGAAATTAGACGAGCGTCTAAAAGAAGAAAAACGCTTGCTAAAAATCTTGAAGCGGCAAATCGCCGAATCGCAGGCGTCAGAAATTCGAGAAACCGTTCAATCGGCGATAGAACGTTCAGACAGTCCCGTTATTGTCGCGATTGATATTGGAAATAATGTGCGAAAACTCCGAGAAGAGCGAAAATCGACGACCATCGCACTTTTTGAAAATGACACACTGAAGATGGAAGGGCAAGATTTGGCCGGTGAGTGGCGTTTGGAGGATGTGAATGGCGACAATGCACCAAGCCTAGACGACTTATTTGGTTATTCAGATAACGATTCTTCAGAAGGTGATTTTATGCAGCCGTTTGATGAAGATGGATTTGAAAGCGATTCTACGGCGAGATTTTCCAGAGGAGTGATCGCTGCTGCCATATTTGAAGCGATCCCGCCAGCGAAACAACTGGAGGGTACCGTCATCAGCAAACCATATCCAATGGGCGAGTTCACCGCCTTGGGTAGTGATGGCGTCTGGTATCGAATTTATTCTGATCGAATCAAATCTATCGGTCTTGGCGGGAGTGACATGAGCTTAACGAGCTTAAAGGATGCTGGTGCGCCACCATCGTCAAGTTCTCTCCGATGGGTTCGAGCGTCGGGCGGGGGCGTGTGGAAATCAGACACCTCGAAGCGCGCGTTTTCAGCAGCGCAAGCTTTGCCGAGCAGTATAGAAAGCTTTGTTCCGTTTGAAGATGCGCCTGAATCGGCAGAATACATCAACGCGCAAAAGATGCAAATTCTGAAAACACAGGAGGAAATTTACGACATGGAGGGAATCGCGGCACTCCGCCGAATGGCGAAACAGCAAAAGAAGCGAGAGTCAAAGCTCAAAGCGCTAAAGGAACAACGAGCTAAGATTGAACAACGTATTAAAGAATACTCCGCGGCTGGTTGGGATGAGTTCTTGCGCGTCGTTGATATTCTTGTCGAAACTGGGGCGCTTGAATCTGAGACATTGAAACTGCTTGAATTTGGCGAAATTTGTGCGGATTTGAGAGGTGAAAACGAATTATGGTTGGGAATGGCATTGAGCTCACCTCAAATCACAAACCTTGACGCGATATCTTTAGCTGGGTTTGCAGGAGCTCTTTGCATGGATAATCGCCCAACAACATGCTTCTATGGTCCTTCAGAAGAACTTTCTACAATTCTTCAAGACCTCGAACCAAAGATGAATGACCTTTTGTACCTTCAAATGTCTTCTCGCATCGATGTTCCAGTCGGTTTGAGCTTTGAAATTGCAGCACTTGTGGAATCTTGGGCGTCAGGTACATCATGGGAGCAAATTAGGCGCGATACAACGCTTGATGAAGGAGACCTTGCGCGAATTCTCAGACGCACGGCGGAACTTCTTGCCCAAATTCCGCGCGCGCCACACTTACCAGAGAGTATGAAAGCAGCGGCGAAGAAGGCTAACGATATAGTAAACAGACCACCAATTAGTGACCTTTCGTAGTTTAGAAATTATTGTATTGTACAAATCTATCGGCTTCAAAACGCTCGTCTGGAACCTTTGCTCACGCGACGCCTGTTTTTCACTAACTGGCCACCTTGGCCACCGGATTTGAGATCGCTTTCCTGCTTCTCAAGGAAGGATAGCACCTCACGTTGTCTCGCACCACGTTCATCAGCCGCCGCGGCTTGTTCCTTCGAACGAGCATCCGCCATGAAGCGATTATCCTTACGAAGTTCGCGAACAGCTCCACGAGTTTCTTGTTTGAGTTGCTTCTTGAGCTTCTTCTTTTCTGCACGCTCACGATTTGGATCGTAGTCGCGACCAAGCACGTATCCATCCTCTTCGAAACGAGGCAAGTATGTTTGGATTGCTTCAATAGCCTTGGTGTGGTATGCAAGCGGCGTTTTGACAGCACCAGCCAGAGCGTCATCCAATTCCTTGACGAAATCAGCGCAAGAATCAGAGAGTTCAGAACGTTTGGACTTTTCATTGCTCGCCTGTGCAAAAACATGCACGATCTCGCGAACAGGTGCCAATAATTCTGCAGCCGAAGGCGTTTTCATCACCGGTCGTGACAATTGACGCAAGCATGAAATCGCGGCTTTGAGGGCTATTGCCGCTAATTCGCCATCATTCATTTGACCAGAATAAATGCCATTCAATGCCTCTGGTAAAGAGACCGCTGACGCTTTAGCGGCGATACCTTGTGACAACCACGGTCCTCCAATCTGCTCCGCTAAGTGAGTAGGTAATCCATTTTGCCAGTCAGTTTTTGAGCGAGTAGCACTTTGAAGAAGGGCACTCATCAAAGCCAACGCCTCGGGAAATATTCTTTCGGCACTTGACGAATATAAACTTGCCATTGTGGCGACAATCACAGCCAAAGTGGCATCCCTTGTTGATCGAATCGCGCAGTGCGCAAGTAAATTTCCGATGTAAAGCGACGCTGGAGTCGTGACTGGGTGCGACTTATCCGTGGTAGGGAAAATTGCAGCAAACAAAGACAGTAGTAAAATCGTACGTGCGGGTGGCCAGCCAGTCTCACCGTCGCGCAAAGCTTGTCTAAGCCTGGAACTCATTTTTTCAACACGTGCCTTTACTGCAGTTGCTGCAAAGAAAGGAACTTGAGCGCTGAGATCCACGATGTGTCTTGATAGAACATCCAAATGATCTATTGGCAAAGGCGCTTGACCGGCGAGGACTTCAAAGCGCTGTAAAAGAAGACCGAGCAAAGTTTGAATACGTTTCCTGTTGTCTTCTGCCAGTGACGGCGCGTTGCACTTTCGTATTCTTGTGATGATCGTAAATGCATCTTCTGCGTTATAGCTACCAATCATGGAATCGAGCGCCGCAGCGGTTTCGGGCATAGAGAACGTAAAAGGTATGTCAACGCGTTCGACAGCGACAGAATCCTTTTTACTTTTACTTTTCAAAAGACCCTTATCGGACGACTTCGTGATGGCCGCGCTCGCATTAGGTGGCTCTTTAGCATCCACGTCTTGTTCTATTTCTCGAAGGAGACCAGCGTGCTCGTCGTCGTCATCGTCGTCATTGTCGTCCTCGTCATCGTCATCGTCATCGTCATCCTCGTCCTCATCCTCGTCCTCATCCTCGTCTGAAGCACGCGCCTCGACCCCATCTTGTAAGATACCCAACTTTCTGAGACGATTTTTACCTTGTTCTAACTCTTTATCCACGTGTTTCATCTCTGATTTAAGCGATTTACGCAGGCGAGCGGCATCATCTAAGTCTTCGTCTTCGTCGTCCTCATCCTCATCATTATCATCGCTATCAGATTCGTTATCTGAGTCTTCTCCGTCCGATTCTTCGTCAGAATCCTCCTCATCACTCTCCAGCGCAAAGTTTTCCTCTAAATCTTCACCACCAACGTGATCATGCTTACGATCAGACTTGCGCAAGGAGTTGTCGTCCTCATCCTCACCCTTGCGCAGTTTACGTCGCCGAGCCGCATAACCACCTTGAGGACCGTCATCATCGTCAGAACTTTCATCATCGGACCCACCAGTACGCATTCGTTTCAATCGTTTTCGTTCAGCTTGCTCTAGAGCTAACTTTTCTTGGGTTTCGATTTCTTCTTGCGTCTTTGCTCTATCACCAGCCTGACCACGTTTCTCAAATGCTAATGTTCGTGCCCAAACGTCATACTCATCCTTCTCGGGTACTTGAGTCTTTTTTTCTGGACCCGTCGGCTTCATATGGCCGACCGCTTTCCTCAACGCGCCAGATAAAAGCCCACCTGAACTAATAGCTTTGAAATCGGAATCAAGTTTATCAAGTATCTCTTCGTCGTCGTCTCGCTGCTTTTGCTTTTCAGCCTTGTAAAACTTGCTCTTCGCAATGAGTTCCTCCATGACATCCTTCTTGCTCTTTCTTCGCTCGGGATCTTCATCGTTGGTATTATTCATATCACCGCCGCCAAAGTGAAAGTTACGCGTGATTTCATCGTCCAAATTATCATCGTCGTCTTCACCGTGCGCGGGCTTTGTCGTAAAGTCGCGTTCAGCGAGTGGTTTTCCCAGGTGCGTGAGCGTTTTGAATCCATCATCATCACCGTCGTCGTCGTCGTCATTCAATGCAAACGTTTTCGTCCTTTTCAATTGGCGTAATCTGGCTTTCGCGAGACGACCGATATTCTTCTCTTCGACGCTCATCTCGCCGTCGTGCTCGCCAAAGCGTCTGTCCACGAAAGCATTCGCCTTGCCACTCTCTTCATGTTCGCGCAACAAAGTTCGCCGACGCTTCTCCACAGCCTCTGTGCGTGCTTTCAACACGTTACCACGCTCACCTTTAATCTTTCTACCCATAATGTCAAACTTTTTACGCGTCGAAATCGTCTCGAACGCGCTCTTCGTCTTCGTCTGCACCGGCCCATCGTTGGCGTTTTGGAAAAACTTGCGTCGACCACCGCCGGGATTAGCTTTGGATTTCTTCTTCTTCGCCATGACGGGCGAAAGAATATCGCGAGTGTGTACCTTTCGTACGTTCGCAACGTCCGCGTTTCTAAAACGCGTCGCTGTGACGCGCGCGCTCGCGTGGTCACACCGCCGCCGCCGGCACAAGTCGCACGAAAACGACGAAAACAACAAACGCCATCATTGTGGTCGATCACTTGTACCCTAGACACGTCGCGCGCGCGCCGCGCGCGACGGGCTTTATTGCGAGCGACGATGGCGAAATGCTCGAACGAGCGAAAACAAAATGCACTACGAACGTTGAAATCAAATTATTTTACAATCCTTTAGTTTTGGCATCAGCAACTGCACAGAGTGGATAAATATTCAGCTAATCGGTTACCACCGGAACGGGCCGCCACGCATCTTTCGCTCCATCCATGAGAGCGATACCGCGAGCGGAAAGCTCATCGCGCAAGCGATCTGATTCGGCAAAGTCTTTAGCGTCTCTCGCGCTCTTGCGTTCTTCTATTCTAGCTAAAAGGTCAGCCTCAGTCATACCCGCGCGACTCAACGCCACGGCGCGAAGTTGTGGCAGAATAACATTTTCATCATCTTTAGGTAAACCAACGGCATCCATGAGACCTTCAACGGACGACAACAACGACTGCAACGCATCAACCCGTCCAACAGCTTTCTTACCCGCTTTAGTTGTCATGAAATCATTCATCATCTTGAGCGGAGCGGAGAGCGTCGCCATGACAGCTGGCGTATTCAAGTCATCGTTTAACGCTTCAAACACTAAAGTTTCGGTTTCACCCGCCAGCTTCAATGCGTCTGAAACAAGAGGCGCTGGTTTTTTCGCATTTTCCTCCACGGCTGCATCTCGAAGGACGTCTCTGACATCTTGAACGGTCTGGTACAAGTAGTACACTCTATCAGACGCTTCTTCTAAAGCGCGCTGCGTGTAATTGATTGGCGCTCGATAGTGCGCTCCGAGAAGCATGAAACGAAGCACGTAGGGATGATACTTATCTAAGACTTCACGGATCGTGAAAAAGTTGCCCAGTGACTTAGACATCTTCTCAGAGTCCACCTTGACGAAGCCGTTATGCACCCAGTAGCGCACGAATGGGTTCTCGTCGTCGCTGTGTGCCCCACATCCGCACGCCGCTGATGATTGCGCGAGCTCATTTTCGTGGTGAGGGAACACCAAATCTTGTCCACCACCGTGGATATCAATCGTTGGTCCTAACATCTTCTCAATCATCGCGCTGCATTCGATGTGCCAACCTGGTCGCCCGTCGCCCCACGGGCTCGCCCACGTCGGCTCATCGGGCTTTGCTGTTTTCCAAAGCGCGAAATCAGCAGGGTTTTTCTTGCGATCGTCCACAGCAACGCGTTCGCCTGCGCGGTTATCTTCTTGCTTTCGCCCCGAAAGTGCACCGTACGCAGGTAAAGTGTCCACAGAGAAGTATACGTCGCCATTCGCCTCGTACGCGTTTCCTTTGGCAACCAGACGCTCGATAAAATTGATGATATCATCCACACACTCGGTAGCGCGCGGTTCGAGCGTAGGTCGAAGACATCCAAGCGCAGTCATATCTTCATGAAATGCTTCAATAAATCTATCGGTAAGCGCATCGCACGATTCACCATTTTCGTTTGCGCGTTTGATGATTTTGTCGTCAATGTCGGTAAAGTTTCGGCAATACGTTACGTCATAGCCTAACCGCATCAGTTGCCGATACAAAACATCAAACGCTACGTAAACCCGCGCGTGACCGATGTGAGAATAATCGTACACGGTGACGCCACACACATACATCTGAACCTTTTTCCCCGCCGGGTCGCGCGGCACAAACACCTCTTTCTTCCTCGTCATGGTATTTTGGAGCCAAAGCCTGCTCAAATCCCTTCCTTCGGACGTGGGAGAAGACTCGCTGTCCACGCCCGCACCATTCACCGCCGCACTAAACACCGTGCGCGGCACTCCAGTACCAGTAACCGCACGAGAACGAATCATCGTCGGGGCGTCCACGCGAATCAATCGTCGAGTCGAGTCTGAGGACTGCGACTGCGACTGCGACTGCGACTGCGACTGCGACTGCGACTGCGACTGGGCGACGACTCGCACGCCCCGTCGTGGGATGTAGTTGACGTAATAATTTCCATGTTCACCCGCTCTCGGTCGCGCGATACGTAATCCTTTACCTAAAACCACGCGTCCACTGGTGTGAAACATCGCCAACATCGCCCCCTGCCACGCGCGCGGCGCTCTCCAGAGCGGTGCGTGGCCCCGATCCCCGATGATTGTGGTGCGCGCGCGAAACCCTTTTTTTTGGACAGGCAGGCAGGGGGGACTCCATTGACCAATCATGAACACCATACCCCCCTCGACCGATCGATCGATCGATCACCCATCGCGGTCGAAAGCGCTCGCCAAAGCGACGACGACGCGAACGAAAGGCACGCGCGTGCGTGGGTCGAAAAAACGACCGCGCGCGCGCGACACCCCGACGACGACGCGACGGGGCCCGAGGACGACGCGTGAGATGTCGACGCGACGATGACCTTGAGCACGATGACGATGACCGCGTCGACGACGACGACGAGAATGTTGACGACGCAACAACGCACGCACTACCGCCGCGCATTAAGTGCGTCGACGTCGACATCGTCGAGACGCACGACGACGACGACGACGACGACGACGCGAGCCACGGAATCGGGCTCG
>Ga0222714_10001768_pt1 | contig 24026 bp, 24 predicted proteins | sample C33_3DmetaG_FD_165048 | JGI IMG/M metagenome (GOLD analysis project Ga0222714, IMG submission 165048) | Estuarine water microbial communities from San Francisco Bay, California, United States - C33_3D | ecosystem: Environmental > Aquatic > Marine > Unclassified | place: USA: California...
CAACGGCATCGTGATGGTGGCGATGGTCAAGGCTGGTGTTGAATTAGCCTTCGAGACGATGACTGCCAGCGGCATCATCGAAGAATCTGCCTATTATGAATCCTTGCACGAAGTGCCGCTGATCGCGAATCTGATTGGCCGCAAGAAACTGTACGAGATGAACAAGGTTATTTCCGACACCGCCGAATATGGGTGCTACCTGTTCTCGCACGCCTGCGTGCCCATGCTTGAGGAGTTCATGACGCGCATTGATACCGATGTCATCGGCAAAGGTCTGCAACTCAATGACTTCGGCGTAGACAATGCCGAATTGATTGCGGTGAATTCTGCCATTCGCGCTCACCCTATAGAGATTGTCGGTAAGCGCCTGCGTCGATATATGACGGCGATGAAAAAGGCAATCTGAGCCGACGACACTCACGCAATAAAAAAAGGCCCGAAAGGGCCTTTTTTATTTTCTGATCGGCGAGTAAACCTAAAACAGGACTAGAGGCTTAATACCTTCTCGCCGCGAGAAATGCCGGAAACTCCGGTACGCGCCACTTCCATGACAACGTTGTCGCCCAGTGCCGTGATGAAGGCATCGAGCTTGTCACTGGTGCCTGTAAGCTGGATGCTGAACACGCTGCTTGTCATATCCACTATCTGACCTCTGAAAATGTCGACAGTGCGCTTTACTTCTGCGCGCTGAGCTCCAGCCGCCTTGACCTTGATCAGCATCAGTTCGCGCTCAATGTGGGCTCCTTCAGTCAAATCTACCAGCTTCACGACGTCGACGATCTTGTTGAGATGCTTGGTAATCTGCTCGATTCGCCGATCGTCCCCACTCGTTGTCAGCGTCAACCTCGACAGCGATCTGTCCTCGGTCGGTGCAACGGTGAGTGAATCGATGTTGTAGTTGCGCTGCGAAAACAAACCAACGACTCGCGACAATGCACCGGGCTCATTTTCCATCAATACAGAAATTATATGGCGCATTTCAAGTACGCTCCGTTTTGCTCAAAATCATGTCTTTCATGGCTCCGCCCTTGATCGCCATTGGATACACATGCTCCTCCGGGTCGACCATGACGTCTACAAATACCAACTTGTCCTTGAGCGAGAACGCTTTCTTCAACCCGGATTCCAGATCAGCCAGCTTCTCAATCTTCAGACCCACATGACCGTAGGATTCCACCAGTTTCACAAAATCAGGCAGAGATTCGGCGTAGGTGCTATGTGAATGACGTCCGCCGTACTGCATGTCCTGCCACTGCTTGACCATGCCGAGCGCCTGGTTGTTAAGGCAGATGATCTTGATCGGCAATTGGTACTGCATGCAGGTTGCGAGCTCCTGCAGACACATCTGGAAGCTGCCTTCACCGGTGATACAAACAGACACCGCCTTTGGGTGCGCAAACTGCACACCCATCGCCGCGGGAAAACCAAACCCCATGGTGCCGAGACCGCCGGAATTGATCCAGCGACGCGGCTTGTCAAATCCATAATACTGCGCGGCAAACATCTGGTGCTGCCCCACGTCAGATGACACAAAGGCATCACCTTTTGTAATCTTGTGTATAGCCTGAACGACTTGCTGCGGTTTGATGGAACCATCATCGGCAGGTGTCACAGCCAGACTCTGTTTCTCACGCCATTGTTCAATCTGTTTCCACCAGATAGCCAGAGACTTCTTGTCAACCTTGGCTTTTGCCTTCTCGACCAGATCGAGCATTTCTTCGAGCACAAGCACCACAGAACCGACGATGGGAACATCGGCGGCGACCGTCTTAGAGATTGAAGCCGGATCGATGTCGACGTGCAGGATGGTGGCGTCCGGACAGAATTTGCTCACGTCTGAATTCGTGACACGGTCATCGAAACGCACTCCGATACCCAGGAGCACATCGCAATAATGCATCGCCATGTTTGCCTCATAGGTTCCGTGCATCCCCAACATGCCGAGAAACTGCTTGTCACTGGCAGGATAAGCACCGAGCCCCATGAGCGTGTTCGTAATCGGGAAACCAAGCAGGCGCGTCAATTTCGTCAACAGCTCGGCACCTTCACCTTGAATGACACCACCGCCCGCATAGATCATTGGACGTTTCGCAGACAGCAGGGCATCGACAGCCTTCTTGATTTGACCGGAATGTCCCTTGCCGGGCGCCGAGTACGACCGCATCTTGATATCTTTGGGATAGCTGTAAGGCAACTTGATCTTGGGATCCGTCACATCCTTAGGCACATCGATCACGACCGGACCGGGTCGGCCGGTCGTGGCAATGTGAAAAGCCTTCTTGACTATCAGGGGAATCTCGGACGCGGCCTGCACCATGAAACTGTGTTTCACAACGGGTCGCGAGATGCCGACCATGTCGGTTTCCTGGAAGCCGTCGGAACCGATCAGACGGCTCTCGACCTGACCGGAAATAACAACCATTGGAATAGAATCCATGTAAGCGGTTGCGATGCCGGTGATTGCATTGGTGGCACCAGGACCGGAAGTGACGAGCACAACGCCAGGCTTGCCTGTTGAGCGCGCGTAACCGTCCGCTGCGTGAGTGGCTGCCTGCTCGTGCCTTACCAGAATGTGGGCGACCTTGTCCTGGTTGAAGATCGCATCGTAAATATGCAGAACCGCGCCGCCAGGGTAGCCGAATATTATATCTACGCCTTCATCGTGCAGAGCACGAACCAGCATTTCACCACCAGATAAATGTTCCACTTGTATCGCCTCTAACCCGCTTCAGAGCTGTTGTCTGAACCAAATACAAAATGCACAGCAGGCGTGTCAGCCGACTGTAATCGCTCAGTTTGATGAATAATTGTTAACAATCAGCAGCACAACCTACACCAGGTCGATTCTTGCTTCTTGTCGGCCCCGTACGCGATAACGTGATAGAGACCTTAGGTGGAACTTGTCGGACACCTAGATGGCAGACGGCAGGGTTGCCTGGTTACGGCAGTCACAGTCTGCGGCAGATTGAATGGGGTGTGGCCGACTCGCTCTGCTCAAGCACTGCGATTCTGCCATTTACTCAAGGAAAGTCAAGCTCTTATAAGTTCACTCGGGCCGTGTGCACTATCAGTCTACCGCGCTTTCCGGGGCCAGTTTGGTGGCACCAAACTCGAACTCCCCGGCTCCATTGGCGGTCACTTCGATCGTATCTCCGGCCACGAAATTGCCTTGCAGCACTTGTTGCGCCAGCGGGTTCTCGATCAGGTTCTGAATCGCCCGTTTCAGGGGGCGCGCACCATAAACCGGGTCGTAGCCGATTGCCGCCAGACGATCGAGCACCTCCACACTCGCCTGCAAGCGCAGATCCATGTGGGACAAACGCTTGTTAAGCAATGCAATCTGGATCTCCGCAATACCGCGGATTTGCGCCTGTTGCAGTGGATGGAATACCACGGTTTCATCGATACGATTGACGAATTCGGGTGAGAAATGCTTCACAACCACACCCATCAGCGTCTTTTTCACCGCTTCATAGGCCTCGTTCGTGACCGAACCCTCCTGCATGAGTTCCTGAATACGATCCGAACCAAGATTTGAGGTCATCACAATTACTGTGTTCCGGAAATCAACGGTACGGCCATGCCCATCAGTCAGTCGACCGTCATCCATGACCTGCAACAGGATGTTGAACACATCCGGGTGCGCCTTCTCCACCTCATCCAGCAACAAGACTGAATAAGGACGGCGGCGAACCGCCTCAGTCAGGTAGCCGCCCGCTTCATAACCGACGTAGCCGGGAGGGGCACCGATCAGACGAGCGACAGAGTGTTGCTCCATGAATTCGGACATATCGATGCGTACCATCGCGTCTTCTGTGTCGAACAGGAACTCGGCCAGCGCTTTACAGAGCTCCGTCTTGCCGACTCCAGTTGGGCCGAGGAACAGGAATGAGCCATTGGGCCGATTCGGATCGGACAGTCCCGAGCGCGATCGGCGCACTGCATTGGCGACCGCAAAGATCGCCTCATTCTGGCCAATAACCCGCTTGTGCAGCGCATCTTCCATGAACAACAGTCTTGCCTTGTCACTCTGCAGCATTTTACTGACGGGTATGCCGGTGGAGCGGGAGACCACATCGGCGATTTCTTCTTCGGTGACACGATTGCGCAGGAGTTGCTTCTCGACAGCCTCGGCCGCAGCGGCCTCCTCGAGCTTCTTCTCAAGACCCGGAATCACACCATATTGCAACTCTGACATGCGTGCGAGGTCACCCGCACGCCGCGCCGCTTCCATATCGTTACGCGCCTTTTCCAGTGAACTCTTGATTGACTGGGCGCCCTGCAAGGAGGCTTTCTCTGCCTTCCATATCTCGTCAAGGTCGGAAAATTCCTTCTCCAACTCAGCGATGTCGGCCTGCAGTTTTTCCTTGTGTTTCTTGGAGGCAGGATCCTCATCCTTCTTCAAGGCTTCTCGTTCGATCTTCAGTTGGATGAGTTTGCGCTCGAGCTTGTCCATTTCCTCCGGCTTGGAATCTATCTCCATGCGAATCATGCTCGCGGCTTCATCGATGAGATCGATTGCCTTGTCAGGCAATTGTCGATCCGGAATGTAGCGTGTCGACAAACGGGCGGCGGCAATTATCGCAGAATCGGAAATATCGACACCGTGATGCACCTCGTATCGCTCTTTCAATCCCCGCAGAATTGCGATTGTGTCCTGCTCGGTAGGTTCGTCAACGAGCACCTTTTGAAACCGACGTTCCAGCGCTGCGTCTTTTTCAATGTACTGACGATACTCATCAAGCGTGGTCGCGCCAACACAATGCAGATCACCGCGTGCGAGAGCCGGTTTCAGCATGTTACCGGCATCCATGGCACCCTCAGCCTTGCCAGCGCCAACCATGGTGTGTAGTTCATCGACGAACAGAATGACTGAACCTTCCTGCTTCGCCAATTCATTCAGAACAGCCTTTAATCGCTCTTCAAACTCCCCGCGAAATTTCGCGCCTGCAATCAGCGCCCCCATATCGAGCGCTAGGATTTTCTTGCCTTTCAGTCCTTCCGGAACTTCACCATTCACGATGCGCTGCGCGAGGCCTTCCACAATAGCAGTCTTACCCACCCCAGGCTCTCCGATGAGCACTGGGTTGTTTTTCGTGCGACGTTGCAACACTTGAATGGTGCGACGAATCTCCGAGTCACGACCGATCACCGGATCGAGCTCATTGTTTTGTGCGCGCTCCGTCAGATCGACGCAGTATTTCCCTAGCGCCTGCCAGGAGTCTTCGGCTCCGGCATCGTTTACTGTGTCACCACCGCGTAAATTGGCGATGGCATTCTCGAGCGCTTGCTGCGATACACCATGCGATTGAAGAATTTTGCCGACCGTGCCCTTGTCATTCATCGCAACCAGTAAAATGGTCTCACTGGAAATGAAACTGTCGCCTTTCTGTTGCGCCTGTTTGTCCGCCAGATTCAGCATGCGGGCGAGATCGCCCGACACGGCTATCTCACCTTGGTGGTCCTTGATTTGCGGCAGGTTGTCGACGGCTTCCTGTAGTTGCCGGTGCAATTCCACGACGTTGAAACCAGTCTGCGAAAGCAGCGGTCGCACTGATCCACCCTTCTGATCGATCAGCGTTAATAGCAGGTGGGCTGGCTCGATAAAATTACTGTTTCGACCCAGCGCCAGTGATTGTGCATCCGCGAGCGCGGTCTGCAGCTTGCTCGTTAATTTGTCAATTCGCATAAACTCCAATTCCTGTTCTATGCAGAGGGCAAGCTCAATCTGACACTCACCACCTTCTGTCTAACCTGACACAGTTATTGGGACTTGCATGCAAATTTTCAATGTGGAAAGGGTGGTATTTGATTTGGATCAATCAGTTCGCCACCAGGGTGCGTCGGGCGAAAACCAACTCCACCCGCCTCCGCTGACGCTGCTAGGGTGCAAGGTAGATCAAGCTGAGGTGGCGACCCGTTGTCTGGTCTCGCCGATAGGAATAATAGCTCTGCGCTTCACACACAGTGCAGGTATCGCCCCCGCCGATGGCGGCGACACCCATTGCACTCAGTTTCACTCGCGCCAACGCAAACAGATCAGCGTTGAATTTGCCGCTCGCTGTTCCTGGCTTGAAGCAGGCGGCGAGGCGCGATTCGGTCAGCGAGTCGGCCGATTCCAGAAAGGCGCTACGCACCTCTTCACCCACTTCGAAATGGCAGGGTCCGATTGCCGGCCCTATCCAGGCGAGCACCCGCTCTGGCGGTGCCGACAGTGATCGCACGGTACTTTCGAGTATGCCTGCGGCAAGTCCGCGCCAACCGGCATGAGCGACGGCCACTTCCCTGCCCTCGGCATCGGTGAAAAAAACCGACAGGCAATCCGCCGTGAGCACGCAGCACACCAGCCCGGGCACAGAGGTCACCAGTGCGTCCGCAACCCGCGGCGCTGACGCTGCCTCGATTCTTTCAACACTGGCACCATGAACCTGATCCAGCCACTGCCATCGCAGTTCGCCACCCAGAGCGTTGGCCACCGCGCGACGATTAGCCTGCACATCCAATCCTCTATCACCCACATGCAACGCCAGATTGAGCGAGTCAAAGGGCGGCTTGCTGTAGCCAGCGGCGCGGGTTGTGACACGGGCAATCACATGCTTCGGCGCGTTCCAGTCAGGCACTAAAAAGGCAGGTTCGTGAGTCATGGTGCTCGGGACACCGAAGCATCATGATTATCAGCTGCCAGTAATTGCAGCAATTCCTCAAAATCGCGGGGGTGTTCAACTTCCCATTCCAGCGCCTGCCCGGAAAGCGGGTGAACGAATCCGAGTCGCCGAGCATGCAGAGCCTGGCGTTTGAACTGACGCAGGAATTCGGCCAGCACTGGTGAACAACCCGCTGGCAATTGCAATCGTCCCGCGTACAGGGGATCGCCGACCAGCGGATGGGAAATCGATGCCATGTGCACGCGAATTTGATGCGTGCGTCCGGTTTCCAGATTGACTTGCACGTGGGTATGAGAGCGGTGTTTTTCCAGCACACGGTAATGGGTGACGGCATGCTGGCCGGCGTCAACGATCGCGCGCTTCTTGCGGTTGACAGGATGCCTGCCGAGAGGCTTGTTAATAGTGCCTCCTCCCGTCAACACACCTTTGATCACGGCCTCATATTCGCGTGTTACCGCCCGAGCCTGCAACAGCTTGACGAGATTCGTGTGTGCTTTCAGGGTCTTCGCCACGACCATCAATCCGGTCGTATCCTTGTCCAGCCGATGCACAATACCCGCTCTGGGCAAGGCCTCCAGGGCCGGACAATAATGCAGCAATCCGTTAAGAAGCGTCCCTTCGCGATTGCCAGCCGCCGGGTGCACCACCATATTGACTGCCTTATTGAGCACCAGCAGAGCCTCGTCCTCAAAGACAATGTCCAGAGGCAGTGCTTCTGCTGTCCAGCCCTCGCTCACGGCGAGCTCTGTTTCCACTTCAATCAGGTCGCCAGCCGCCAGCTTGTCCTTTGGCTTCAACTGCGCCTGATTCACGCGGAGGCTGCCATCCTTGATCCAGCTTTGCAGGCGAGAACGGGAGTATTCCGGAAACAATTTCGCGGCAATCTGGTCTAATCGACTGCCGGACAATTGTTCGGGCACGGCGGCTTGAAGTGAGATTCGGGTCGTCATGAGCACATGATACTTGATTCGATCGCTACACCCTACGCAATCTCACGCGTTACCATTGGGTATCCGCAGCGGGCTGTGGTTAAATAGCGCTTTTTTCAACCGGACCGGCCAAGCCATGACTATGGTACGTATTACGCCCCCTTCCCTGAGCAACCTGCTGAAATTCGGCGCTATGCTGTTGTTATGCCTGACTCTCGGCGCGTGTGGTTGGTTTGGCGACAAGGACCGGGATGAATTTTCTGATCTCACCACCGAAGAGCAGTTCTATCGCCGCGCCCTGGACCAACTCAATGGCCAAAACTTTCGTGGGGCAATCAGCACCTATCAGGCGCTCGAATCCCGCTTTCCCTTCGGCCGCTTCGCCGCTCAGGCTCAGATCGAGATCGTGTATGCCTACTACCGCAATAGCGACATGGAGGCGGCACGCGCTGCCGCCGATCGCTTTATTCGGCTGCACCCTGAAAATGAGAATGTCGACTATGCCTATTACCTGAAGGGACTGTCTTCATTTACCGACGACAAGGGCATCATCAACCGCTTTCTGCCGGTCGATCCCACCAAGCGCGATCCGGGGCGAGCCCAGGAGTCCTTTAATGACTTCGCCCAATTACTGGCGCTCTACCCGGACAGTATCTACGCGGCTGATGCCAGAGCGCGGATGATCTTCCTGCGCAACAACCTGGCAGCCTATGAGATCCACGTCGCCAACTACTATCTGGAGCGCAGGGCCTATATTGCGGCGCTCAGGCGTGGTCAGTACGTGGTCGAGAATTTTCAGGGCACGCCCGCCGTTGCTGACGGCGTCGCCATCATGGTCGAGTGTTATATGCGACTTGGCCTGAATGACATGGCCGACACCTCGTTAGCCTTGCTTCGGGAAAATTATCCAGACCACAATTCCCTGGCAGAGGATGGCAGTTTCATTATCCGGTCAGAAATTACCAACCCGTCCCTGCTCTATACCGTCTCATTCGGCTTGCTGGGCGACAATGTGGTGGATCCTCCTCTGGCCCCGACCACCCGGCCTGGCGTCTCTGGCAGCGACCAGATCATCAACTCCCAGACCGAGCCTGAGCGCCAGCGCCGTTCACTGTTCAGCATCATCACGTTCGGCATCTTCGACTAGCGCACCCGGCGACGGCAGGCCTCCAGTGAGGTGTGCCTGTGTCAACCACTCTCCCTGTTCTGCGTTATTGCGGGTGTAGAACGGTAATTTCGGGGTTCCGAAAGCCGATAAACTGCCTTATAACGCTCTGATCAGGCATAAAAAACGACAGCAGACTCGGGAGACGCGGCTCTGGACAATTCAGCGTTGCTGGACCAATTCCTGCAGGGAGTGCAATCGCGCGCATTCCGCATCGCTCGTATTGCCACTGGCAATACGGACGACGCGCTCGATCTCGTGCAGGATGCGATGTTCAAGCTGGTGGAGAAGTACGGTAATCATGCCCAAGAGGAATGGCCCCCGCTGTTCTATCGGATCCTGCAGAGCCGCATTAATGATTGGCATCGGCGCAATACCGTGCGAAATCGCTTCCGAAGCTGGTTTGGCACACCCGAGCCTGACAGTGAAGACCCGATCCAGACGGCACCCGACCCTCAGGTTAAATCTCCGGAACTGGAGGCACTGACAGATCGGAGTATGGAGAAGCTGCAATCCGTTTTGGAGGCTCTGCCTTTGAGACAACAACAGGCGTTTCTGCTTCGCGCCTGGGAAGGGCTGGATGTCAGGCAAACAGCGCTGGCGATGTCCTGCGCAGAAGGTAGTGTGAAGACGCATTACTCCCGCGCAATCCACAGTCTGCGGGAGCAACTAGGCGAGCATTGGCCATGAATCGACTCAGCGACAACGACCTGATTCGGGAAATTTGCACGCGGCTGGACGCCAGCTGTGCCAATCTGCCTGTCGAGCTGGAACAGCGATTGGATGCAATGCGGCAACGGGCCTTGATTCAGCAAGGCACTGCGGAGCTGCAACCTGATCCGTCATTCCGGCTCGAATCCGGACACGAATTGTCTCCCGCGATCGAGTCACGATTGAATGCTGCCCGCCGCCGCGCGATTGCCCACTATCAGACACAGCAATCGGAGTCCCATTCTGGAGAGTTCGCACAGTGGTTGGACGCACTGATCAATCCATTACGCTTCGCGCGATCCGCAAGCATACTGGCAACCGCTTGTGTACTTGTAACTGTCGTGTCGCTGTTTTATGTTGCTTCGAGGCCGGAATCGCTTTTGCCCATCGATGAAGAAATGGGCCTGATCGCCTCAGCCGACGACTTTGAATTATATGAAAATCTCGAATTCTATCTGTGGCTGGCTGAAACTGGGTTGCCCAATTAGGCATGAGCACGGTCTCACACTCAGCGCTTGGCTCTGGGCAGGAATGGTGCCAACCCTGATTACCCTGCTCGCAGGCAGCTGGTCACCGGTGGTATTGGCGGCGGAGAACACCGACACCACACCAGATACGGAAATGCAGGCCCCCGACCTGGAATTTCTGGAATTTTTAGGCCAGTTTGAGACCGATGACGGGGAATGGATCGGTCCGACAATTTTGCAGGCAGAAGAATTTGATGAACTGCTCACAGTCGCCGAGAGCATCGAAGCACAGGATAAGAACAGCACCAGTGCCGGAACTGATAACCAGTAGATCCAGTTGATTCAGTAGACAATGTCATGAAACATCACGTAACCAAGCTACTTGTCACAATCGCCCTGCTCGGCTTCGGCGCAGCCCTGCTCGCGCAGGAGAAAAGTCAGTGGGCCGAATTGTCTTATGAAGAGCGGCAGGTGCTACAACAACTGGAACCGCAGTGGGAGAGCTTGTCGGCAGAACGCCAACAACGCCTGCGTCGCGGCGCCAGTCGCTGGCAGCAGATGCAACCTGAAGAGCGCAGCGAGGCACAAGCACAACTCAATCGCTTCCGGCAGTTACCGCCGCAGGAGCGACAGGAGATCAATCAACGTTTCCAGCGTTTTAACAGCCTCAATCGCGCCGAACAAATACGGCTGCGAAATATCCAGCGGCGTTATCAGAATCTCCCCGAAGAGCAAAAAGTCCGTTTACGTGAACAATTCGAACAGCAGGCACAACGAGCTGCCAGGAACGAGAATCGTGACCAAGCACAGCGCCCCCCGGAGAGGCCTGATCGCAATGCGATAAGAGAGCCAGAGCGACAACAACGGGTACAGGATGTCATACGCCAGAACAGCAATGTGGTTCGACCCAATGCAACCCGGCAAGTTCAACCGCAACGACCGGCGCAGATCGAGAGACAGCGCCCTCCACCCCCACCCCCGCGCTAGTGGGGGCCATGAAGTCCGAAGCAGGTAGTTCGAGCCGGGAATTTTGCGACAGCTAGTCGCCCAGAGGCCAGGCGTTGGTAATTGGGTAGCGCCGGTCACGACCAAAACCGCGGCGCGTTAGCCGCACCCCAACCGGACTCTGTCGGCGCTTGTATTCGTTGATATCCACGAGTCTCAATACCCGCTTCACCACCTCGGCATCGAAGCCCATCGCAATAATCGCAGCCGCACTAAAATCTTTCTCGACATAATATTCCAGAATCTGGTCGAGTTCATCGTAGGGCGGCAGGCTGTCCTGATCGACCTGACCCGGAGCCAGCTCGGCCGAGGGCGGACGATCGATGACCTGTTGCGGAATGATGCTTCCGTGATTCGGATCGAACAGAGTATTACGATAGACCGACAACCGGTAAACCATGGTCTTCGAGACATCTTTAAGCACATCAAATCCACCCGCCATATCGCCATACAACGTCGAATATCCCACCGCAATCTCACTCTTGTTGCCAGTGGTCAGAACGAGATAGCCGTGCTTGTTGGATATCGCCATCAACAACACACCACGGCAGCGTGCCTGCAGATTTTGCTCGCTAACATCCACAGCGGTACCGGCAAACTCTGTCGCGAGCGCCTTCAGGAATTCCTCGTAAATACCCGAAATGGGGATGACCCGATATTGCACTCCCTGTTGAGCTGCCTGTTCGGCCGCCGCATCAAGACTCAATTGCGATGTGTAGGAAAACGGCATCATCACGGCGTGAACGCGGTCTGCTCCCAGTGCATCGACTGCAATCGCCAGTGTCAATGCGGAGTCGATACCTCCTGACAGGCCCAATACCACACCCTTGAATTTGTTCTTGTCGACATAATCCTTCACGCCGAGCACCAGCGCATGATAAATCTCGGCCTCAACCGATAACTCCGGCGCAAGGGCTTGCGGCTCAATGGTACAGGGCGAAATCTCGTCGCTACATTGCACTGTGAGCGGATACAAACCAGTGGTGAAGGCTGGCGCGAGCACCTGGCACTTTCCGTCCGCGTTAACCACCAGAGAACTCCCGTCGAAGACGAGCTCATCCTGTCCACCGACAAGATTCACGTAGATGATTGGAAAATGACCTTGGCGAGTGCGCGTGAACAATAAATCCTTGCGCTCCTGCAGCTTGCGCTGGTGGTATGGTGACGCGTTGATGTTAATCATTAATTGTGCAGAGGCATCCCGCGCCTGGGCAACAGGCTCACTCTCCCACATGTCTTCGCAGATCGTAAACGCGACGCGAATGCCGTTTAGCTCAAGCAGACAGGGCTGCGTGCCGGCATTGAAATAACGCCGCTCATCAAACACCTGATAATTGGGGAGATGCTGTTTGCGATAATTGGCGAGGCAGCGATCGCCACGAATGACGACCAGCGAGTTGTACAGAAGGCTGTCGACGCGCTCCGGGTAGCCAATAACGAGCACGATATCGAGATTTGCCGCCAGAATTCTGTCAATCGCCTTCCTGATTCGAATCTGCAGGCTCGGCCTGAGCAGCAAGTCCTCTGGCGGATAGCTGGTAAGAGTCAATTCTGGAAAAGCAATAAGCTGCGCGGAGTGTTCGGTAATGGCACGTCTGGCAGAGTCGATTACGGCATCAGTGTTCGCTTCGATATCGCCCACCAACAGATTGAGCTGAGCCATTATTATCTTGAGTTCGCGGGCCATATGTGTGCCTTAGCTGTTATCCTTGTCCCAGATTTGATGGCGACATCTTCACAAAGGTGCTTATTGTCCGATAATGTAACGACCCAAAGCAATTCCTAAACCTACCCGCAAAAGTCATTTATGGCAGAGAGAACCGCCCAATATTCGGACCAGCTCAACAACGTCTCTGTTGTCTACAATATCTATCGAATTGTGCTGCCGCTAGTACTGCTCGTTACTTACCTCAGCAGCCCCGGCATCACCCAACTCGGCGCCGTCGCACCGACACTGTTCGTTCTGGTCAGTACCGCGTACGCAATCTTCGCTATCATCACTACTTTTTTTACACCCGGTGGTCGGCGTTATGTAAGCAATCCGAAGCTGGTGGCAAGTACTTTGATCGTCGATATTCTGGCCACATCACTCATAATTTATACCTGTGGTGGAACCAGTAGCGGGCTGGGCTTATTGCTGATCGTCACCATCGCATCCGGCAGCATCCTCATTCGCGGCAGAATCAGTACTTTTCTCGCAGCGATTGCGACTCTCGCACTCATCTATACCGAGTTGTATTTGTCGTTGTCATTGGAAGATCCACCCAATCGTTTCCTGCAAACCGGAATCCTTGGGATGATTCTGTTTGCCACCTCGCTGTATGTGCAGACGGTAACAGATCGTATCTACAAGGCTGCCCTGCTGGCCGACAAACAGGCTGGCGCGATTTTCGACCTCGAAAAACTGAATAACGAGATTATTCAGCGCATGCGCACCTGGATCGTTGTAGTCAATCCTCAATTGGAAATTGTCAGCATGAACAGTGCTGCCCGCACGGCGCTTGGGCCCATCCTGAAACCGGCAGGTCCTGCATCCGAATTCGAGTTCCTGTTGCCATCGCGCCTGAAGGAACAATTGCAGCACTGGAAGCTCAATCCGAAACGCCAACCAGAACCCATAACAATCCCTGAAACCAAGAAACAACTCCAACTGAATTTCGCGTTTCTCAAGCCCGGTCTGGAATCTGAAATTCTTATCTTTCTCGAAGACAATCGGCAGATCGTACAGCGGGTTCGACAGATGAAACTCGCATCTTTGGGACGTCTGACGGCCAGCATCGCACATGAGGTGCGCAACCCGCTCGGGGCGATTAGCCACGCCAGCCAGTTGTTGCGCGAATCGAAGTCTGTCTCCAACGATGACAGGCGCATGATCGAGATAATCCTCAATCATTGCAATCGCGTGAACATGATAATCGAGGATGTGCTCGATGCCTCCCGCCATGACGAGACATCTTCCCAGAAATTGATTCTCGGGGAATGGCTGGCGGCTTTCATTGAAAGCTACCGTGCCACTCACCAATCCTGCGACGAGATCGAGCTGAACCTGAAAGGGTCGGTAATAGAGGTAAACGTCATTCCCGGACAACTCGAACAAATTCTGAATAACCTGTTCGATAATGGCTTACGGTATAGCAAGACGAAGACCGGCCGCGCGACCCTGTCGATCGAGGCTGGTGTCGAGCAAAAAGAGGACGACACGCAGGCCTATTTGCATGTGATCGATGAAGGTCCAGGCATCGACGAAGAGGCCGAGGCTCGTTTATTCGAACCGTTTCACACCACCGAAGCAACCGGTACAGGACTCGGACTTTATATCTCCAAGGAACTGTGCGAAGCTAATCAGTCTCAACTTGTCTATGGACGAACCGCCTCTGGCAAGAGCTGTTTCAGTATTTATTTCAGTCACCCTGAACGCAGCGTAGCCTAAGCTCATTCCTTGTTATGAACCCGAATCGATCCGCAGTGTTGCGATAACATGACTCACAAAGTGCTCATTGTTGACGATGAACCCGATATTCGGGAATTGCTCGAGATCACGCTTGGGCGCATGTCTCTGGCAACCGAAAGTGCACCTAATCTTGCGACGGCTCGAGAGCTCCTGAATTCGCACAGCTTCGCGCTCTGCCTCACCGAAATGCGCTTGCCCGATGGCGATGGCATCGAACTTGTCGAATATATACAAACCAACTTCAATCAAGTACCGGTGGCCGTGATTACGGCACACGGCAGTACTGAGACGGCGATCAAGGCGCTGAAGTCCGGCGCATTCGATTTCGTCTCGAAGCCAGTGGATCTGCAAAAGTTGCGTGATCTCGTCAACTCTGCGCTGCGACTACCGCCTAAGAAGTCGACGCAGGAACCCGCTATGAAACCCGATGGCACTCGCTCGGGTGTACCCATTACCGGCAATTCTCGTCGTGTCCAGTTACTCAGAGAGCAAATCGCCAAATTGGCACGCAGCCAGGCGCCGATATTCATCAGTGGTGAATCCGGTAGCGGCAAGGAACTCGCCGCTCGCGCCATTCACAAACAGAGTTCCGGAGCAACTCTCCCTTTGTCGCCGTAAACTGTGGTGCGATTCCGGAAGAGCTGATCGAGAGCGAGTTTTTCGGGCATCTCAAGGGCAGTTTTACCGGTGCTGACAAGGACAAACAGGGCCTGTTTCAGGCAGCCCACGGTGGCACGCTGTTTCTCGATGAAGTCGCCGATTTGCCGCTGCATATGCAAGTGAAATTGCTGCGTGTCATTCAGGAGAAGTCGGTACGCCCGGTCGGTTCACAGACCGAACAGCCAGTAGACGTGCGCTTTCTGAGTGCAACTCACAAGAATCTGGCTAAGGAAGTCGAACAGGGTCGCCTGCGGCAAGACCTCTTCTTTCGTATCAATGTGATTGAGCTCAGCGTCCCGAGTCTGCGCGAACGCGCAGAAGACATTCCGGAACTGGCTCTGAACCTGTTACAGAAGATCGCTCAGGAAAATGCCGCTCCGATGTGCCAATTGAGCGAGGAAGCCAGTGTCGAAATGCAACAATACCACTTCCCCGGCAACGTTCGGGAGCTAGAAAACATATTGCAGCGTGCGGCGACTCTCTGTGAAGACAATATAATCAGGGCATCCAACCTCGAATTTATCCGGTTGCCGTCGATGCAAGGTTCAGCCAATCGTGTAATGCCCGAGCCGAACGATGCTAACGACCGAAAACAGAGCGGTGCGTCCTCCGAATTTTCCCTCGAGAAACACCTCGAGGCGATTGAAATTGAAGCTATCGAGAAAGCGCTGGAAGAGACGCGCTGGAACAAGACCGCCGCCGCCAAGAAGCTGGGGATGTCATTCCGCTCTCTGCGCTATCGTCTGAAGAAGCTTGGCCTGGAATAACGCCCTCCTCTCATGCCGGCAAAGCATAGGGTCGTGGGTCGACGATCGGCGTTCGCTCCAGCAGGATATCCACCAGCAATCGGGCAGAAGCCGGGGCAAGCACGAGCCCGTTGCGGTATTGTCCTGTGTTCACGTACAAGTTCTCCCATAGTCGGCTGCGCCCGATATAAGGGATTCCGTGTTGGGTCCCGGGACGCAGGCCGGACCACTGCGCAATCGGTTCGTTCTCTTTCAGAGCCGGCAACAATTCCCTGGCACTTTTCAGTAATACTTCACGCGCCTGCGCTGTCGCCTGCTTGTCAAATCCGCAGTGTTCAAGCGTGCTTCCCACCAGCAAGTGGCCATCCTGTCGAGGAATCACATAACGCCCAGCCGTCAACAGAATCGACCGGGTCAGCGGCTGCTGCAACCGGAACAACAACATCTGACCTTTCACCGGCGCCACCTCGACACCAGGATCTGACTCCCGCAGCAAGGCGCGGCTCCAGGCGCCAGCACAGACGATGAATCGGTCTGCACCAAATTCCCGAGTCTCACCGTTGACTATGGCTCGTACTGACTCGATGTGCGCATTCGCTACTCGGAAACCCTGGACTTCGCAGTGGGAATTCAAACTGACCCTGCTTTGTTCCAATAGCCCGATAACGAGCGCTTTCAGCAGTCTGGGGTTGCGAATGTTCGCAACGCGAGGCATCCATAGACCGTGCTTGAAATCCGGACCCAGATGGGGTTCCCTGATCCGCAGCTCCGCCGCCAGCAAGTCTTCCATGGGAGTCTCGTTGGCAATCGCCCAACGCTTCGCCGTTTCGGCATCGTCTGCATCCAGCATCAACAATCCGGACGCGACGAGCTCCACATCGATGCCGGTTTCCGCCAGTAAATTTGCCTGCAAAGAGGGATAGAAGCTTTGCGCCCACCGCGCCAGCACCGTGACGGCATCGGCATAGCGCCACGGATAGAGTGGCGAGATGATCCCGCCTCCTGCCCAGGAGGCTTCCTGACCAAACTTGCTGCGATCCAGCAACGTAACTGAACATCCAGACGCGACCAGCTCACGCGCGACGAGCAAGCCGTTAATACCTCCTCCAATTATGAGGCAGTCAGTGCGTGTAACTTTCACGTGATTTGTTGCTCGTTTGGAACCTTGCTCATGGACTGACTAAACTGGAAACAGGGTTCCGGTACACAAGGAGGTGAAGGGAACGATGAAACGGGCGATGGCGCTTCTGAAAACCTTGCAACATTGGACTGACCAACGGAAAACCACCAATTCTGGCCTGCTCAAAGAGTCTGTGAAAACAACCAATACCGACACTGTCAGAACGGCCAAACATAGCACGGGAACCAGCCTGGTCGAAATCCTGATTTGTGTGTTTGTGCTTGCCCTATTACTCCGAACTGGTATTCCCGATCTGCTCGCATTGGTAACTGCGACGCGCAGTCAATCAGCCCTGACGACAATACACGATGCGATTCTGCTGGCTCGCTCGCAAGCGATACTCGATCGCACGACCGTAACCGTGTGCGGCAGCGATGATCAACTCCGGTGCGGCCGTAATTGGAATACGGGACTACTCTTGTTCAAAGACACGGATTCCGATGGCTCGCTCGGTGAGCATGATCCCCACGACCGCCAGGGTGACCATGAGTTCGACCATCGTGAATCCGGAATTGCTACGCGACATCAGAGGCGCTCTCTAGTTATTTGATTTATCGACCAAAATTTTTCGATGTTCACTTATATAGCAAGTGGCAATATACATAAAGGCATGAAATTTAAATGTGATGCACGTAATAGATTGAATGAAATTCACCGGGCTCTGAAATCTGTATTTTTCTTATAGTAATCAAACTATTAGCTTTTTTATACCCGCTGCGCACAGGATCGGTCAGTGATTCGGCGCAGATTTGCTACACTGCGCCGCTAACAGCTCTGTCCCGTGCCGAAATGACAGGGACAGTGTTACCCACAAGCTGCCGTACACTCCCGAGGTCCTCGTGCAACTGGAACTGTCATCGATCGCTCTGCTAGCCGTCGCGGGTTTTCTTGCCGGCGGCATCAATACCGTCGCAGGTGGCGGCTCCAATCTCACGTTGCCAGCACTGATGATGTTGGGAATTCCTGCTGATCTGGCCAATGGCACTAATCGCATCTCCGTAGTTCTGCAGTGCATCGTCGGCCTGCGCGGCTATGACAAGCACGAGTCGCTCGACCGCGGAGCGCTCATTCCGATTCTTATTCCGACCATACTCGGCGGCGTGGTCGGGGCAGTAGCAGCCACCCTGATTCCGAATCTCTATCTGAAACCGGTCTTGCTGGGCACCATCCTGACAATGACGTTGATTATTCTTATCAAACCTCAGGTCATTGCTCCGCCACCCGGAACACCGACACTCTCACCGAGGGAGAATCGGCGGGCCTGGTGGGGACTGTTCGCCACAGGTATTTACGGTGGCTTCGTGCAAGCCGGTGTGGGTTTCATTCTGCTGGGGGCGCTGGCCGGCGGGCTGCGCTATGACCTGTTACGTGCGAATGCACTGAAGACTGCCTGCGCGCTGGCATTTACGGCAGTGGCATTGGCCGTGTTCGTTGTCGTGGGAGAAGTGTTGTGGATTCCGGGACTGGTGCTGGCAATGGGCTCCATGGCGGGCGCACATCTGGCAGTAAAAGTCGCCGTCAAGGCGTCTCAAAACAGCATTAAATGGTTTTTGTTTGTGATGACGCTGTTCGCGGTTATCGGCGGACTCGTGTTTTAGTGGTGGGTTCCAGTGGGGTGTTTTAGTGGGGTGCTCTTGCCGAGCTAATTGCCGCCGCTGAGTGTGGGCGTGTTGAACAGCATTTCAATCAAGACTCCCCCCAGTTCGCTGCGACCCACCCGCACTGTGCCCTTGTAACTGCTCACAATATCAGTAACCACAGCCAGACCAATGCCCTGCCCCTGTAACAGCGTGTCGGCCCGCGCGCCGCGCTGCAAGACATATTCGACCTTGTCTTCCGGAATCCCCGGTCCGTCGTCTTCGATCGCGAGGCGCAGACCCGCTCGGTCGCCTGCGCCACCGGACTGGCTGGAGGCGGTCACCCGGACTCGACTCCTGCCGTACTTGAAGGCGTTATCCAGCACATTGCCGACCAGCTCCATCAAATCCCGCTCATCACCGTAAAAAATTGCCGCAGGATCGAGCCGTGTTTCAGAATGCATCGCTTTGTCGGCATACACCTTGCGTAAGGCATCGAGAATGCGCTGGGTAGCAGCAGCTACATTGACCTGTCGACCGAGGGTGGTCAGTTGATGTGTCTGCACGGCGCGCTGCAGCTGGTAAGTAACTATCTGATTCATGCGCTCGAGTTGCTCTTCGACGCCACCAAGCTGAGCACCCACCTCGACACCTTCATTCCCGGCAGGCGATCGTGCGAGATTCTGGATAATGCCGGAGATAACCGCGAGCGGCGTTTTCAGGCTGTGCGCCAGATCTCCCAGTGTTGTGCGATAACGAGCCTGCTGTTTGCGCTCCTTCTCGATCAACAGATTGAGGTTGTCTGTTACACCCCGCAATTCCTTCGGGTAATGTCCGGCAAGATGGTCCTTATTGCCGGCTTCGATCTCTTTAAGATCACTGGCCATGCGATGCAGGGGCAGCAGCCCCCAGCGCAGTAACAGAAACTGCATAAGCAGCAACAGGGCCGCTACGCCGCCGAGCCAATACCAGAGACTGGTGCGAAAGTTGGAGATCTCTGAATAATACGGTGCGGCACTCTCGACCACGCTGAAGCTGTATTCATTGATGCCATCCTGCCACAGAATGCCGTAGCTCAGGACGAAGTAGATGTCTCCCTGTTCGCCTGACGCAGTTGTGAAGCGCGCCTCTCCCACACCAAGGTGTTCATTGAGGATGTCAGGATCGGCCAGGTTGAAAGTACGCGCCGATTTACTGCGCCACAACTCGCCCAGGCTCGGCTTGTTGATGAAGCCGTAGAGACCTGAATTCAATTGACTGAATCGGGGTTCCTGCAAGTCCTGCAGAAAATAGAATTCGCCAGCCTCTTCCTCAGCTGCTGCCAGAATCAGATAGATCTGCACTTGCAGGCGTTCGGCGGCGCCGGCCTCGATGCTATTCCGGAACGCCGAATCCAGAACCAGACCGGTGAGCCCCAGGAATACGAACAACAGACCACTGAAAGCGAACAACAGTCGCGTTTGCAGGGAGTAATCGGCAGTTCGGGCAGCTACAGTCATGGGTTGGCGCGATCCGTTACCGTATTCGGCATCGCGGCTCAGGTTTCTTCTGTGAGGTCGAAGCGATAGCCCTGGCCGCGAACGGTCTCGATCGGTTTGAGCGTTTGCTCTGGATCGAGTTTTTGTCGCAGTCGCCGCACAAATACCTCAAGCACATTGCTGTCGCGGTCATAGTCCTGAGCATAGAGGTGTTCGGTGAGTTCAGTCTTGGAGATGACCTGTCCGGGATGCAGCATCAGATACTCCAGCATCTTGTACTCATAGGCTGTGAGATCGACATTTTCGCCACTGACAGTGAGTCGCTTCGCACTGAGGTCAAGACAAAGCGGCCCAAACTCGAGCCGAGGCTTGGCAAAGCCGGCAGCGCGCCGCAGCAACGCATTAAGTCGGGCCTTGATTTCTTCGAGTTGGAACGGTTTGACCACATAGTCGTCGGCCCCGGCGTCCAGACCAGCGACCTTGTCTTGCCAGTCGCCCCGCGCAGTCAAGATGAGGATCGGAAAGGTGAGCGCCTTGCTGCGGATCTGTCGGATGAGGGATATTCCGTCGATTTCCGGCAGGCCCAAATCGATAATCGCCGCGTCAAAGCTGAATTCGGTGGCGTAATACAGGCCAGCCTTGCCGTCGGCAGCAGCATCCACCACATAGCCCTCTTTGGCCAAGCCTTGGGCCAACTGCTCACGCAGTGTGGTTTCGTCCTCGACTACCAGCAAACGCATGAACGAGTTCTCCCTGAGTTACAATCCATGGCGCAGGCCATTAACCGCCTCCGGTCACCCGCCCTGTGGCTGCATGCACAAACACGGTGAAGACCTTGCCTTCATTCTCCATGCGTATCTGATAGCGCTGGTTGGCACCCTCGCCGATCAGGCTGATCCGCAGGATATTACCGGCGTATCGCTGACGCGCGAGATCTACCGCCTGCCGTTCAGTGATCTTGATATTCGCCTGTGGATTCTGACGCACCTCGCGCAAATCCGAATTCGGCTTGACGTTCTGGTCCAGTGGGATAGGCACGACCTGAGCGAAACCGGCACCGGCCGCCAGACTCAGAAACACTATCGAAACGGCCGGAGCCAGAAATCTTTTCAACTCACACCTCAAGAGCGCGTGCATGCGCTCGCTGGCATCGCAGGATTGTGGCAACCTAGAGTACAGGCTGCACGCTCACTCTGATACGGATTTCATCACCAGGATCAGAATCCGTTCGCACGCTATGTTCCTCACCATTATAAAGATAGGTGACTTGATAGCCGACAAGCCGTTCTTCCTTGTGCTGCTCATAGACAGTCTTGCAGCGCTGAACGGTCTCGTACTCTGTGTATTCGGGTCGCTCGTTCTGGCGCATAATATCACGTCCGATCGAGTGTCCCAACACTGCACCAATCACAGTCCCTACCCGTTTGTTGGACTTGTTGTGACCAACCGCGTTGCCAATGGCTCCGCCGAGAATAGTACTGACGACTACAGGGGTGTTGGACGCGTTGCGACTGGAGTAGCGATCTACTGCAATCTCTTCTTCCCAACACTGTTCCTGTGGTGCCGACACTTCGACCACCTGATAGATCGGATTGGATTCAATAACCGGAGCAAGCTCATAACTGGTTTCGGCCCAACTGGTGGGAATTGCCAGACCCAGACTGCAGGCTACTGCGGTTAACACTGTGTTTTTCATCATCAAGTCCTCTGAAAGCTTCATTTTGGACCGATACCTGGTGTGCAATGCGATTAACTGACTGCGCAAAGGACACGGGTTTTCGATCCATGGCAGCCAAATTATCAGGGTCAACCTGAATCGTAGCTGAAGCGAACTGCGACTCAATTCACTGTCCGACGAGCCGGATCAAGCGGTTTTAATTCCCTCGGCCATGGTGTATTTTAGGGTTCAAACGCGCGCTGAAGGAGACCAGTCAAGACCCGGCTGATCGCGACCAATAAGGACGGGGACAAATCCTGAGGGAGCTGAAAACCAGGCAAGAAATCAGGCGCACGCCTGACAACTGAATACGACAGAACACAGCCCAATTTGGCGCCGCATTACACAGTAGACGCGACAAACACCAATGAATGAACTAAGCGATAAATGAACTAACCAATAATAGAACTAGAAATAAAAACAAGAATAAATTCAATAATAAAACCAATAAGAGTATTTCCATGCCAAGCAAATTGTTTCTCAATTCCGCCATACTCACCTTGCTTTCCTGCATACCGCTCTACGTTCTAAGCACCATCGAATACCAACTAATGATGGCCCATGTACCACTCTTCGGACTTTCCCTGTTCATTGTCATTATCATTGCGATGTACTGGAGTCGAACGCTCATCAGCCAGGCGTCCGGATCAGGCCTGTTCAAGGCGCGATCCGGAACCACCAGGGAATCGGGCAGCGTCAAATGGTTCAACGCCAATAAGGGATTTGGCTTCATTACCCGCGATAGTGGTGACGATATATTCGTGCACTTTCGCTCGATTCGCGGCAAGGGCCATCGCGTCCTGCGAGATGGTCAGCGGGTCCAGTTTGTGGTGAGCGAAGGCGACAAAGGCCTGCAAGCGGAAGACGTTGAGGCCGCCAGCTAGCCGGTCTCAGGACTCTCTCCCGACGGGGGTAGCGGCAAGAGACTTCTCAGAGACTTGTTAATAGTGCGGCGGTTTCTCAAACTCGCCCGTCCCGATCGGCTGGCGGTTGCCGTGTTCGATCGCTTCAGCCAGCTCCGCTTTAACGGCAGCGAGCTCCCGCACGAGTTCATTGATCTGTCGCTGCTGTGCCAGCAATTCTTCCTGTAGTTCGAGCAACAGGTTTTCTTGAAAACTGAACTTGGTCTCCAGATCGATAATCTTCTCGTGCACGGAAATACCTCTTTACAGGCACCCGAACGGGTGCGAATTGTTACTCTGCGAAACACTTCGGAATTCAGATCCCGTTCATGTCCTGATTACTATACTTTGACTGGAGAAATAGGCAAAAATTGCACATACTCCTCACCCTGATCCCAATTTCATGAGAGTGTTGCAGGAAGATTAACGAATGGAAAAAGCCCCTATCAACTGGGTGAATATGCTGCTCTTCAGCATCACCCCTGCCCTTGCCATCACGCTGGTTCCGGCGTACGGTTTTCTGGTTGGCTATGACAGCTATGAATGGCTACTGTTTTTCCTGCTGATGGGATTCTGTGGCATGTCGATTACCGCCGGGTACCACCGTTTGTGGTCGCATAAAACCTATAAGGCGCATCCTGTCCTGCGCCTCATCTTTGCGATTGGCGGGGCAATGGCCCTGCAGAATGATGTGTTTCACTGGGCCTCAGATCATCGCCGCCATCACCAGCACGTCGATAATAACGAGCGCGACCCTTACTCGGCCGGCCGCGGATTCTGGTTTTCCCACATCGGCTGGATTTTGCGCGATTATCCCAGCAGCAAGGAAGATTTCTCCAACATCAAAGACTTGATGCGAGACCCGATTCTGGTCTGGCAGCACAAACATTATCTATCCCTGGTGTTGGCGACCAATATAGGTATTCCGGCATTACTCGGCGCACTGCACGGAGACATTCTGGCGGGGCTGTTGCTTTCAGGCTTACTGCGATTGGTATTGAGCCAGCACGTGACTTACTTCATCAATTCACTCGCGCATATGTGGGGCAATCAGCCCTATAGTGACGAGCATTCGGCCAGAGACAATTCTCTGCTGGCGCTCATTACCTATGGCGAGGGCTATCACAACTATCATCACACTTTTCAATGGGATTACCGAAACGGGGTGCGTTGGTGGCACTACGACCCAACCAAATGGGCGATTCGGCTGTTTTCCTTGATAGGCCTGACGCATGACCTGAAGCGCTGCTCACCCGCACAGATCGAGAAGGCACGACTTGAACAGCAATATCGCTCCTTGTCAGTACGCTGTGAAGTGCTGAACATTCCGGAAAAGTGGCGTGTTCGACTGGAACAGGAATATGAACAACTCC
>Ga0222714_10001769_pt1 | contig 24023 bp, 33 predicted proteins | sample C33_3DmetaG_FD_165048 | JGI IMG/M metagenome (GOLD analysis project Ga0222714, IMG submission 165048) | Estuarine water microbial communities from San Francisco Bay, California, United States - C33_3D | ecosystem: Environmental > Aquatic > Marine > Unclassified | place: USA: California...
CGTAGACAACCTCCACGGGGTGCTTGTCGTTGTCGTGATGTGCGAAAAACACATCTCGGCGTTCTTGGGCACTCGGGATGGTCAGGAGATATGACTTATACTCGTACTTTTCCTTGCTCATCGCTAAAATGATCACAAGTACAATGACGAGCACTAATGCGAGTAACATTATTATTTAAATTATATTTTTATTTTATTTATAAATAACTTAAAGAATTAAATCGTTATATACTTGTAGCCAATCATAGCTCAGTTGGAAGAGCAACTGACTGTAGTCTCACGACTAACATCTGCTGTCATCAGTGGGTCCCTGGTTCGATTCCGGGTGATTGGATACACTCTCTTGTCGTCTAGTGGTTTAGGACATTCGGCTGTTAACCGGGCAACCAGGGTTCGAATCCCTGTAAGAGAAATACCTTGCTTTTTAGATACATATTCTTATGTATCTAAAAAGTATAGATATGTTTATGCGATTTCTGTTTGGGGGACCCCCAGAAGTCCGTCGTCGCGAAGTTTTCAAAGAAACCGTTTTGATAGAGGCGTATAACGAAGTCGGTGAATGCGTCATATTAGAGGCACCGGCCCCTGTCAGAAGCGATTTACATCCAAGATTAGCGTCACCCGCCGTGAGGAACCTAACTTTTCAACGCTATGATATTTTGCGTGATCGAACATGAATTCCTCACCAGTTTCGTGTACGTGTTTATGTGTCCACGTGTAAAGCGTGCAGTCGCCATCACCCTCTAAGGTCATGTGGTAGCGAAGTTGTAAATTACTCTCCGCCCTGTGGGCTGGGATGTGCATCGGTCCTTCTATGACTGCGATGACCCCTGTTTCTTTGTCAACGCTTGGAATTTTGTTAATAATATTTTGTATCAATGGAAAATCACAAACATTGTAATAATAATACTTGTCGTTTTTGGGAAACCAAGCATCTTTGTCGTGGAAGTAATGTTTCGTGACACGCCCCTCGTGTTCAAAAAAACATCTACGTATTTTTCCAAAATTAAACCCAATCTCCCAAAGTGCAAATGGATGATATTCCCTCTGACCACAGAAGATGTCGACGAGGGTATTTCGCATGCCCACGAGGGGGCGCCATGGGTTTTGAAAATATAACACATCCATGGGAGGTTTGCAATAGTCCCAGGCTACTAACGCGAAAGGCACGCTCGCGATCCACCACATTAATTTCTTTGTATATATTAAAAATGCCAGGATACAGGCGCTCGATGTACACCGCCCCCGAACCGACTGAGGAAACGCCCGACCTGAATGCTCGTTTTTTCATGCCGAGCATGGAGGAACTTTTGATGTTCGTCATCGTCCTGGCGTTGTTCTTCATGCGAAAGACCATGAACAACGTCGCCTACACCGCCGCGTTGGCTGGTCTCGTTGGTTTGTACGCGTACAAGCGCGTGCAAAAAGTTGAAAAGTATTGCGCAAAGTGCATGATGTAAAAAAATATATGTGAAACGTAAGATATGATTGAGGTGAAACTCATCAGGTCTCCCAGTCCTAAACACAAATTTAGGGTTATCTTTAGAACTGGAAGGTATGTTGATTTTGGTGCGCGTGGGTATTCCGACTACACCCTTCACAAGACCCCTGAACGAATGCGTCTGTACGTGCAACGTCACGGTGGTTCTATTCCCGGGTCGGTTTTGAAAGAGAGCCGACCTGGTAAAATTCAAAGTGGTATGCTCGCCGTGAACACGAGTCGTAAAGAGTTGTGGACCGCGGCGGGTGTGGGTACCGCGGGTTTCTGGTCGCGGTGGTTACTTTGGTCGTACCCAACCCTTGATGATGCAAAAAAGTTTATTTCTAAAAGATTTAAAATAAAGTTTACAAACGTTTAAATACAAATGTCCTGGAGACCCGCAACCCTCGAGGAATTGCAAAATATAGTGAGAGATGTCATTCTCCCTGAACTCGTCCAGTTGAGGGAGGAGGTCCACTGCCTCCGTAAACACACGTGGCCGTACGTGCAAGCCATGAAGGAGAATGGGGCGCAATTGAGCGACATGCAAGCGAAGAGGGAATTCTTCAACAACCTATACGACGAGGATGTTCAAGAACTCTTAGCTCTGAAAGCAAAGTGTGCAAAAAGTGTGGGGCTCAGTGCCATTGAGTACGACACGATTAGAAGAAATCATCCGTCCGGTACATCTTGACGTTGTACTGACCATCTTTCCCGAGAACGTCAACACTCTCATTCCCATAGAATTCGGGGCATCCAATGTCCTCGGTACACTCGCGACCTTCGTGTGTCACGGGCACTGGGTACATCTGTTCCCCTGACGTCGTCGTGTAATAGTTATAGCGGTCTCTGTACCCACGCGCCTCTTTGCCGTACAGGGGCAGCGTCTCATTCCCCGGACCGACCAACAACCCCATTTGCTGCATGTGTCCCGGTTTGTACTTCTTGATGGGTGGTCCCCTGTATTCGGGTTCTCGTCGCACCGGTTCGGATGGCACGCGCACCGGCACGGGCACTTCGACTCGCACTGGCACGACCACTTCCTTGGGGTTGTACCAGTTGTAAAGCACGACCGAGACCAACACGAGGATGGTCGCATACATGAGCCTTGTTTTATTTTTATTCTTCATGTATTATATATACTCATGGTTGAGAAAAGAAAAGCGAACGTGATCGACGAAGTTGTTCGTAAAAAAAAGAAACGAGACGAACTGCAAGCGCGGAGAAATGCGGAAGCCGCGCGACTGGCGCTCGAGGCGAAGAGAATACGCAATAAACGCGGGAGGGAAGAGCGCGACATGGCACGAGCCCTACGAAATCTGAATACCAGGGGGTCGATGATAGAAGTCATGCGTCTTCGTGCGTTGCAAGAACGCGAACGCGAACAACGCCGAGTCGAGGGCATGTACCAACGAATGCTCGGACAGGTGATGCGACGAGCGAGCTTTACGCCCACGGATTTCAAACAACTTGGAAAGATTGCAAAGGCGCGTTCGGACCGCAAAATTGCTGAGGTCGAGCGTCTCATTCAAGAGTGGACGGCTATGGTGAAAACGCGCGCGTGTCGTTTGAAAAAGAAGAACATGCAAAACATTGCCACTGGTCTGAACATCAACACGAGCGACAGGAAAAAGAAGAGAGCTCAGATTTGTCAAGAAATTAAAAATAAAATCTAGTCATAAATTATACTACAATGGTCAGGCCTGGAGACCTGCGAAAAATGTTTACGGAAGTGAATGACGAAGAACCCCGCCTCGATGTCATGGCGAAGAATCTCGGTAGCGCGACAAACTTGTATACGTTTCAGAAAAAGTTGGCAAACTACAAGGATAAGAAAATCCCCAACTATCTCACCGCTGTTAAAAACGCACGCCCGATGCTTTACGAGCGGGTGTTGAATAAGGCGCGCGCGCTCCCCAACCGAATCCTCGTGAGTGGTAAGCAAATCTCCAACGCCGTGAGTAAGAACTCGTCCCCCAAGGAGTTGTTCAATGCGATGAAAAAGTTGAATACCTTGAAGTCGACGCACAACAAAACAAAGACACTGGCGAGTCCTTTTGCTACGAAAAATGTCTCACCCATCGGGAATGTGAAATTCACACAAAACCAGATGGCGGAGGATTTGGCCAAGTCCCGTAATTGGACAAACTACTCGAAGAAGGCGCTGTTGTATCAAGACCAGGCCAACTATTCCAAGGCGGTGGTGAACGCGAAAGCCGTGCTCTCGAATCGCGTCAAGAAGCGGTATGAAGAACTCACGAAGAAACAACAAGAAGAGACTCAAAAATACGTCAACGTCGCGGCCATGAACAAGTCCTCGAGCCCTGCGAATTTGTTGAATGCTCTCGAAGAGATGCGTCGGTTCAAGCGCCCTTTCATGCGTTGGACTTGGAAGCAAACCTAAATGTATCAAAGATGTGTACCGACGTCCTAAAGTTGAAATATACAATCATGCATAAAGCATCACCAATATCGTGTTTTCTTTCGTAGGGGACTTCCCCCTTGATGTACTTTTCCGCGATACTGGTGGTTCTCTCTTTTCGTTCCTCGTAGTTCAGGTGTCGCATGCCAAAGTGTGTGTGCATGGACACTGGATGCACTAACGTGACTTTATCTTTGAACATGTAGTGTAACAACACTTCTATGTTTTGAAATCCCCCGGGTGGCTGCCGTTCTATGAGTATGTGTTCCGCCGCATCGAACCATTCCCTGTGTTCGTTGACCATTAACGGAACGAGGTCTACGATGTCGTTACTATGAATGTATTTGTAATCATGTAAACTCACCTTTTTCATCCACACCGGGTTGACTTTAGCGCCCTCGCACTCGGCGAAGACTAAACCCATGTTTAAGTATCCGACATCGATGGCGAGAACCTTTCGCATACATTTAAAAGGTTGGAGACTCTTTAAATGTAATGAACGACCGAGAGGGTATCATAAAAAATATTGCACTGATTTGTCAGTACTTAGTTCTTCTTGACTCTATATTTAGAAAGAAGAATTTTTAAATCATCTTCGACAATCTTGAATCTCTCAAGCCTATACTGGACAAACATCCACAGGAAAAACAACATTGATTTTAACAAGTTGTTCGCGGCTGTGTCATCCATCTTATACACAGGGGACACGAGTCGATGAAAAAATGTTTCATCCTTGTTCTTCCCAGTGACGTAGGTTTCAAACTGCGTCATCGCGCACGTGTCGTCGTTCACGCTCCAGTGATAAAATATGAATGGAATGAGGATGGAGTACATCTGCAAAAGTCTGTCATCGTTTACGAATGGAATGATGATTAGAAACAGAAGGAAAATCGTGTGAAGTGCGAAAATTATATTCATCTATTCTAAGATGGAAAAAGATAAAAAAATTCCAAAAATATGGCACCCGCAGCAAGAATGTATACTTAAAGGATGGGGGGAGAGTGCGGCCTGTTACAGGTACATGCACTACCAGGCTTTCTTGAGATATAGGCAATCAAACATGCGTTATACTTTGCCCGTGATTGTGCTCTCGACCTTGACGGGCACCGCAAACTTTGCCCAGGAACAATTTCCCGAGGGTCTCAAGCCGTACGTGGCGCCGAGTATTGGTGGTTTGAATCTGATTGCCGGTCTCGTGGCGACGATTGCGCAATTTCTGAAAATCAGTGAACTGATGGAAGCCCATCGCGTCGCGGCGATGCAGTTTGGGAAGTTTTCGCGCGTCGTTCGTCTGGAGCTCGCACTGCCTTTGGTTGATAGGTCGCGCGACGGCTCGGACATGGTCGAGTTGTTGAAAGGGGAATACGACGCACTCATTGAACAGAGTCCGTCTATTCCTGCTTCTATTTTAGAACTTTTCGAAAGAGAGTTCCCTTCGGACGATGACATCACGAAGCCTGAAATTATTCACATCAACCCCATCAAGACGTTCAGTGCGGTGTTGGAAAATTCAGTCGTCTCTAAAATGAAGGGCCTCCTCCCATCGGACAAGAGCAGACAAGAACTCATGAATGATTTGAAAAATATTCAACAAACAGAGAGCGCACCACCTAAAAAGTTTTTCAAAAAAGTCGTCGATACCATCGCACAGAGACAGCAAGATGAGACAAAGAAGGAATTGGAAAGTTTGCGTGGACTCACGGCGGTGAGCAAGAGGAATCAAAAGTTGGATGAAGAACTCTCCAGACGCGCGGAAATCATGGAAGTGGCTATTGCAATTCCAGAAGAAAAGGAGGAGGGTGAAATTTAAATGTATACGTATCTTAATGTTCTGCAAATATAAAGACGCCCTCGGTAAACCCGGGGAAGGTGTGCATAGTTACAGAGTTGGAGGGCTCGCGATGTTCGATGTTCTCGCCACCATACTCGGTGCCTACCTGCTGAGTCGACAGACGACGTTTTCTTTTTGGTGGGTCCTTTTGTTTGTATTCATTTCGGGTGTTGTGTTGCATAGACTTTTTTGCGTGCGCACGACTCTCGATACACTCATCTTCCCCGCATCAAAATAAAAATCAATAGAATCAAGATGATCACATTAAATGCACCCACCGCGCACATGTATGGGAACAATTTCTTTTTTAAAGGAGTGATAACCTTTTCTTCTAGGACTTCCAGGGCCTGGTCAGTCAAATCTTTATTGTCCGCATCAGTCATGGATAAGTTTATTAAAATCACCCGACAAAAAAAGAAACCCCCTGATGACACAAATATTCACATCGCGAGAATTGAAAAATTCAAACAATGCCTCGCAGAAAACAAGAACGTTTTCATTTATGGTGCGTGTGGCACCGGGAAGACGTTCGTTCGCGAATACGCGCTGGATGAATCAAACAGCATCGAACTCTCTACGGACCTTTTACGTGCGAAAAGTTTATTTTCCGAACTCATCAGTGGTTCAGACAAACACCTGTACATCGAGGATTACGAGCCGGATAATTTGATATTAAAGAGTGTTATCGAAAAAACGTCCGAAGGAACCAAGCTCTCGAATGGGTCCATGGTCGTGCTTTCCACGCACTTTTGTTTGTATCCTAATTTTGAAATGATAGAGATTCCTCGGCACGACCCGGATACTTTACGCGTGGTGTCCCCGAAAAGATACAACGAATCCGCGGCGTTAAAGTGCAGGGGCAACATCAGGGATTATTTATCATACCTCGAGGGTTCGGATGACAAGGATATTTTTGAAAGCCCGAAAGAGGTTATATATAAAATTCTGTGTGACCCCGAGTACAACTTCAACGCCGAGAAACTCTCCGAGCATGGACACATGTGGAGTATTTTTCAAGAAAACTACGTCAATTCAAAAGGCGTCGATTACGCGCGAGTGAGCATGTCTTTTTCTGACGCAGATATTTTTGACTCAGCCATGTACGCCGCGTCGTGTGGCGATTGGAACGTCATGCCTTTTTTCGCAACGAGTGCCATATTGATTCCGAGATTTTACATGCCAACCCCTTTGAAAGAAGAAAAAATACGCCCGGGTGCGTGTTGGACAAAGCACGGAAACTATAAGATGCGCATGCGTAAACTAAACAGCATCAGGTTAAAAAATGATAACATTTGCATAGAAGCTTTATGCCTTTTACAGAAATATGCGGGATATGGATACTTAGAGCCAATCAACTCGTACAACATCACGCCCCAAGATTTTGACACCATGAATCACTTGTGTGTCGTAAATAAATTAAAACCAAGAGACGTCAATACAATTAAGAAAAAGCTGAAGAATGGTGTACTTTAACGGTGAGACTGAAGAAGATGAAGCGCTCGAAGTCACCAAGGTTGTCGGCAACGAACTTTTTTATTACGGAGACATCACTCCCGAAAACATCTTGGAGTTCACGGAAAAGTTTCGTAAGTTGGAATCGTGGCTTTTGAAAATGACGAGCGACCTCATAGGATACGTCCCGAGCATTCGCATCAACATCATGAGTGATGGAGGCGACCTATTTTCCGGGTTTTCTGCGATGAATGCGATTCAAAAGAGTCGCGTGCACACCATCACCGTCGCCCAAGGCGCGTGTTGCTCTGCGGCGACGTTTATGCTTCTAGGTGGTAAAGAAAGGAGAGTGGGACGGAACGCCCACGTGCTCATTCACCAACTATCAACGGGTTCATTTTGGGGCAAGTTTGAAGAAATGAAGGATGAAATGCGAACGTGTTCCAAATTCATGGACATGATTCGCAACACCTACACGTCTATGACTAAGATTCCGGAAAAGAAGTTGAAAAAATTGTTGAAGCGGGACGTGTACCTGACACCCGAGGAGTGCATCAAGTATGCCATCGTTGATGACTACGATTGATGTCCACATATCTTTTATACAACAAGAGCACAGCTATGATTATAATAAAAATAGAAATCGTATTCAAATCAAATCGAATCCCCCCGTCATGTTCTGGAGCGAGACGCTCCATGCGTTCATAGTTGACCACGGGCAACATGTTCTATTCTATACGTGTGAAATAATTTTTCTTTGTTTATGGTAAGATGCCTGAACTGGACACGTCTGACCAATCCATCGACACGAACATTTTAGGTACAGATAGCAGGGCGCTGTCCATCATTCAGGACATTGTCGTGACCTCCGCGGTCACGGGCGTCGCCGAGGCTGTCGCCTTTGGCGCACTCTGGAAAGCCGGGGGTAAACAGCTCGCCCGTGGCATCGAGGCAAAGATGAGTCAAAAGATGGCTACACGACTCTCAAAGGCAAACTTTAGCCATCTTCGTAAACTCATGATGGATCGCATTCGTAAACTCATGAAAGATGGGCTTCAAAAAGCGGGTGTTAAGGCGGGAACCACGGTTGCGGGGAAAGTCGGCACGCGCGTTACCACGGCTGGTGCGCGCGCGAGTTCTGGATGCACCGCCGGTCCGGTGGGATGCGCCGCGGGGGCGCTGTATTTTGTCGCGGACATGGCGTTTACGATTTTCAGCACAATCATGGACATGACGGACAAAGAGGGTCTTCTCGTGTTGTTGAATAAACAATACATCGACGAACTCACCGACGATTTCCACGAAATGTATGAAGCTGGGTTGAAGGATGCATTCGATGAAAGCGCGGTCCCAGACAGCGCCGAGGCGGCGTCGGCGTACATGAATGAAGAGAAGACGTTCGACCCCATCAATTTTCTTTTTAGCTACGATAAAACTGAGAAAGCATTTACATTAGACCTGAAAGAACCGACGTGGATTTTGAGATTTCTCGATCTCGAGGATGAATACATGAAGAGCATCGGTATCACCGGAGACTGGCGCACGCGCGCCGATGACGCCGTCACGATTGGCGACAATATAAGCATTCCTGACCCCACTAAAGGTGAAAGCGGTTCTCTGTTCACGTCCAGCCTGTTGTCATCGAGTTCATGTCTTTTTTTCATGATGATTATTTTGTTCATTCTATAGTAAGATGAGTGACACGAGAATACCAACACTCGCAGAAATAGAGGCGGCCGAAGAGTACGCCCTTTCGAAGTTGTGCACGGAAATACCCGACAAGTTTTCACCCGGGTTGACGACGTGGGACGACAGGTCGAAAACGTGTAAGATAACTCAAAAGGGGTGTCAGGCGGGGTCGGGTAATCCAATCTCTCAACTGCCTTTTGATGGTGCGGGGAACATTATTAGTTTCGACGAAAATAATCGCACGTTCGGGTGGTTTTGGAAAAAGTTCCCAGCGGACTATCTCGTGTGGAGAGCCACGAACACCAGCGGTGGTCGAGCGTACTGCGCCAAGGGGAATGAAATGCTGTATCAGTGGTGCATGTACCCAAAGACGCGCGGTGATGGCGACCACATCAAAGGCATCACGAACATTCCACGATTCCAGTACAACGTACGCAACGGCAAGGAGGAGTGTTACATCCCGGAGAGCTATTGTAAAAACAGAGGGGTGAGCTACAACGCAACGACGCGCGATTGCTACGTAAGTAATGCTCAAAAAGTGCGGGAGTTCTTCGTCGGCTCGGTGATCACGCGCCGGTCGAGACGCGCCTCCGACCCGCGGTTGAAAAAGAACATCGAACTGCACACCAAAGACTTTCCAATCCAGGGGATGAACGTGTACACATACGAGTGGAACGACGTCGCCATGACAACCTATGGCTACGTGGGTGCGGACATTGGATTTCTGGCCGATGAGTTCCCTGAAGAGTACGTAGGCGTCGATGATTTCGGGTACAAATACATCAAAACACACATCGAAGATGAGTTCATGATGCGTGTCACGACGTTTTTGAAAATCGTTGAACAATTGAAAAATAAAATGTAAACCTATTTAAATGGCAAAAAGCAAGGTCGAATTCGAATTCAATGGAGTTAAATACAATCTCGACCCAGATACCATGCGGGTTAGAACCGCTCAGAACATCGACGTGGATATACAACTACAAAGACAAATGCTCAGCGACCCGTCCATCAGGAACCAACTTTTCCGGAGCCTCGATGAAGTCGATATTAACCGAATGTCCTCAGGTATCACAGGACCTCGAGCGGGTACTCGGTCGTTGTTGGACCGATTTCGAGATGCACTGAGTCTCAATGGAAAAACGCGGGGCGACAATATCGCGGCGAATCCTTCGAGTAAAACAGCGGTTGATGCCGGTCAATCGACACGGGAAGTCGCGAATGCGAGAACCACCAAAAGTGCAACCCAAGCTGACGCAGAGAAAGTCGTGAATGATGCTGTGCCAGATACACCGGAAGGTAGAAAACTAAAGGAGGATGCCGACGAACTCGCCAAAGACCCAAAAGTATCTCAAACTCTTAAAAAATGGGGCATTCGTGGTGGTGTCGGTGTCATATTCTTGATGATGGTGTACAAGACCGCAAATCCGTTTGAAGCTATGGGGAAGGGTGCGAAAGACTTGGAAAAGGGTGTCAAAGGTCTTTCTGACCTCATGAATTCCATTTTCGAAGCTTTTAAAACCCTCATTTCATTTTTAACAAAGAATTGGATGGTGTCGGCCGCATCCTCGTGTTGCTGCGTTTTGTTGATTGTGCTTCCACTCATCATGGGTAGCGTACAAGGCATGACACCGAGACGTCCCAGGTACGGTGGCGGCTACTAATTAAAATAATCTCAGTCAATACCATAGATGTCTAATGACGGCGGCGCCTCAATCGCATTAGTCATGTTTGGACTCATGGCCATGAGTGCAAGTGCCGGTACGGCGGCATACTTTCTAACACGCGAAGATGACGAGGACACGCCGACGCCGACGCCGACCCCGACTCCACCATCGGACATAAAGGTCGTGACACCGGATTCCATCGTACCATCAAATTGCCAGGGGGACACAAAGATTAGAAAAAAGGTGTGTCACAACCCAGAGACAGGGGTGCCGTTCGATGGAACCCCTGATAATTGTGGTCCAGGTAAAGAACTATGGGTTCCAGACCCATCAGCTCCCGGATACGTCGCCGCGGTAGGTGATGGGACGTGTGAGGGTGAACTCCGTGACTGCGTGAGCGAATGTCCGGCGCCGTGTTCAGGGGGTGAATGGAAAACGGACCCGTCGGATTTTTGTAAAATTGTCTCGTACGATGATTCAAATCCACCACAAAAGATTGAAACGCGCTTGGATGGCACGACTTCGTGTGGTACGGGCGTTGTCCGTGAAATTCTAGATGAGACTAGAAACAACTTTGTGGAAGCGCGAGGTTTGGGGTCGTGTACGAAAACGAGAGTCGGTGCGTGCAGCGTCTCGTGCCCCTCTGGCATGAGTCCATCAAGTGGGTGCGCGTACTACGCGAATAGACAGAAGAGCGCGAACGGATGTATGAGACTCGACGCCAATGGGAATGCAAAAGAATATAAAACAGATGGTTCCAATAACGTCGCGTGTGGTGAAAGTGGTAAACAGGAATATTTTTACTTGCCAATCAATGCGAGTGGGTGCAACAAGTTATCCGAATGGGAACCTTGTGTTGGTGAACCATGCCCTATCAATTGCGTGGGTAACTGGCGACAGGCGTCACCTTCGAACCCCGAGGGTTGGGAAGCGTGCACAGGTTCGTGTGGAACACAGCCGGAGAGACAAAGGGTGTACCACGTTAGCCAAGAACCCCTGCATGAAGGTGCGGCGTGTACAAAGACACATGGTACCATTGAAAAGGAAAATTGTGGAAGCGTGCAGCCGTGTTGTGAAGTGGGTGCATGGCAAGATGGAACGTGCAACGCCAATGGTTACATGACAAAGACGCGCACACTCAAGGAGAATAGCCCGGGTGCGTGTGCAAACTATGAAAGTAGTGAAGTTGATAGTTGTTGTTACCAAGCCGGGGATTGGAAAGTTGATGGAAGTTGTGAAGAAAAGGAAGCGGGTAAACAATTCTATAAACAAACCATAGCTGGTAATTGTCCAAGTGGTACAGACACAAAGTACGAAGAATGTAAAAATTGTGTGCGTGAACTTACTGGGTATAGAAAACAAGAACAATTTACGTGGCGGAGTTGTTTCAAACCTAATGTCGGTTGTCGCGACGCAACAGGTTGTAAAACATACACGAAATACAAAATTACACAACCTATCGTAGGTACAGGTACGGGAGACTGTGATGAAGTATCCGTCACGGAAGATTATCGTGGCATTGCTTGTGCGAGTTTTGACTGGACGTTTCACCCCTCCTGGCTCCGAAGTTGAGATATATGTATAAAGATTACAACCAATTATATAGTAAATACTAATGACCCTTCAAGTGAAGTGTCTCCGTGAGAATGTCCATCTTCCTACTCGTGGCTCTAGTGGCGCTGTTGGATATGATTTATATTCTGACGAAGACATTGTTGTCGTACACGGCGAGCGCGCTCTCGTGGGGACGGGCATCGCACTCGGTTTGCCTATAGGGGTGTACGGGCGCGTTGCCCCGAGGTCGGGACTTGCCGTGAAACACGGGATCCACGTGGGTGCTGGGGTTATTGACCCGGATTATACGGGTGAAGTCAAGGTGCTCCTTTTTAATCACGGTAGTCATGATTTTGAAATTAAAAAGGGGGACAGAATTGCACAATTGGTGTTGGAGCGATGCGAGACCCCAGACGTTGAGGAGGTTAAGGTTATCGCAGACACGGAACGAGGTGAAGGTGGATTCGGTTCTACAGGTACCAACCATCTTCCGCCGTTGGCATAAATAAAATACCTTTCCGCATCGTCATGAATAATTTAGACTGGTGCATCGACGGGTAGGACCACAACAACCACCGGTCCCAGTATTCAGCCTTGTAAAAATCATCCCAGTCTTCGTCACGACTTTCACACACGTGTAACATTTCTCGATGAATTTCCGTCGTATCGCGTTCCACGCGAATCTTCTTAGGCACCACAGCGCCGTGTCTAAGAAGGTGTGCTCGCATCAAACGAGGGTTTCTGTGGTCGGTGTAATCCTGGAGATTTTTATCACCGAAATCGATGGCGCGAGTGTTTGGTAATATGACTCTGTACTTGTGACAAACGGATGGACTTGGTTTGAGAACCACGTACATATTAATTAAAGTTTTTAGTTTTTTTATATATAAATGTCGCAAAGGGATGTCCTGGATCATGGATTTGTTCGCCTCGTGGACCACATGCCTCAACAAGACCTGGACAACGCCATCGTGCAGTCAGCGAGAGTCTCGTATGGAGATGGGACTAAAACAACACGAGGAGACCGGGGACTTATACGATATCTGCTTAGACACTGGCACACCACGCCCTTCGAGATGGTGGAATTCAAGTTTCACATCAAGATGCCAATCTACATCGCTCGACAACACATGCGACACCGAACCGCGAGTATCAATGAACTCTCCGCCCGCTACTCCGTCGTTCCAAAGGAATACTTCGAACCCGACGTTTTACGCGGGCAATCTCAAGTGAATCATCAAGGTTCCGAAGGCGTCGTTGAAATCACGGAAGCGCAGCGACAGCGAGTGTCGCGACACTTGAACGAAGCTTTCGGGGTGTATGATGATTTACTCGAAGGTGGGTGTTGTCGCGAACAAGCGCGCGGTGTCCTGCCACAAAGCACGTACACGGAGTTTTACTGGAAAATCAATCTGCACAATCTTCTCCATTATCTCCAACTTCGAATGGAACCGGGGGCGCAGAAAGAAATTCGCGACTACGCCAACGCCATCTACGAGCTCGTGGAGCCCTTGGCGCCCATCACGATGGAAGCGTTCAAGGATTTCAGAGTTAACGGAATGTTTTTGACTGGACCGGAGATTCAAGCCTTGCGCACGGGCGTGGATATTGAATCACCAGGGGAGCGTAGAGAATTTGAAGAGAAGAAGAAAATTTTAGGCATTTAATATATATGTGGACATACATTGCCGTTTTTTTAGCACTCGCGGCAAACTGGCTCGTAGGATATTACATCACGACGCGACGCGGCGAAGGTAATGATGGAAAAGCGAAAGATATTGGGTTCGAACTCTTACCAGACCTGAGCCGTTACGAAATTCTTCACGACCTCACCGGTGTCATCCCCAGCATCTTCTTGTTGTACAAATGGTTCAGCGCCGATGGGTGGTCAAACGCGGTGAAGAACAGATACATGACGACCATGACTTTCATGTATGCCGCGAGGGCGATGACGACACTCGTCACACAACTCCCAGCGGCCAAACCCGGGGCGTGCAAACCTAATCCACCCATGAGTTTTTGCAATGATTACATGTTCTCCGGACACACGACGTTCAACATCGTCACCTCCTACTTTGTCGGAAAAGTGTTATACCCGCTGTATCCCATGGTAGCCTCGCTCATCACGATTGCGACGCGCGAACACTACAGCATCGATGTCCTCGTGGCGTGGATTATCTTCTTCGCCATCCAGTGTAGGATTTAAATATCAACTATAAAGTATAAGAATGAGTGGTGGTGACGATGGGGCAATTCTCATAGTCGGTATGATGGCGTGTGTTTGCTCAGTTGTCCTATCGGCCGGACTGACCTACACATGTACAGGAGGGTCCTTTGACCCAGATGATTTTGATACAGATAAGTGTCTCGAACTTTTCCCAGAAGATACCTCCGATGGAGGTGGAGGTGGAGGTGGAGGTGGAGGTGGAAGTGGAGGAAGTGAAAACGTACCTCGTAGTCAGGACCTCACCATTTGTGGCACACAATTCTTTTCAAATGAAAGTCGGACGTGTTTTACTGGAAGTGAACAAGTTGGTGTTCGTTGGGCGTGGTTGAACAACGACACAGCGTCTTCTTGTAGAGAAAAGGTTGCAAAATACCTCGTCGAAGTGTCATCCTCAATGGATAACCATAACACCAAGAAGATGTATAATGTTCTCGGTAAAGATGCAAATAGTGTTATTATTTCAGGTGCATCCTCCTTGATGACATCCAGTGGCAATGCTCAAAATGTAAAAATTTACATCACACCGCTGGATGCAAGTGGGGCTAAAATTTCGGAGACCGCTGTTGCGGAAGTTGACACGGGGAGTTCGGACACAGATACGTGTGATGCCATTGGAGGAACGGCGGTGCCACTTGCTAATTTTGTGCAGGTCACTGCAGGTACTGCTGGAACTGGTGAAGACTGCTCTGGTGGGACGTGGAGTCCACCTGGTCCATGCATGGCGGATGACGGAGTCACTGAACTCACCGGAGAGGTTGGTAAGTGTGGGACGGGTAGCGCTTTACTCACACTTTCTGGCCAAACCCCAGCGTCTGCTGGCGGAACTTGTGTTGTTGAAAAAAGAGACAGATGCACAAAACCATGCCCAGTGGAAACTCCTTCGGATTGTGTGTTAGCGAGGCTTCCGAATGGAGAAATCAACTGGAACCCATATCCGGGAACACCAGACTATAATGCGACATGTAAACAACAATGCGAAGCAAGTGGTGCAACGACTGAGGAAATTTATGCATCTGCGGATGTTATGGAAGATGCCGTCGGAACTGGTAATTGCCATTTTACACAGACAACGACGTGTACGTGTCCCAGAGATTGTGTTGGACATTGGAACCCTGCAGGCTCTGATACGTATCCGGGACGTAAGTGCGCCGAAAGTATATATACGCCGGCGCCATACTTTTATTATGATAAGAAGGAATATGTTGTTGACCAAAATGAAAATGCAACTGGTAAGTGCCCCAATAGAGGTAAAAAAATTAAAACTAGGGGCCGTGCTTATAGGTTTCTTCACACAGGTCCTCCATCAAACCCATTGGTACAGCACGAGTATGAAGTTAGTGCCGATGGCATGCAGCTCAGACGACCTGGGTCTACTACTTATCAGTGGTTCAACTTAACACCTGAAAATCTTCGTATATGTCCACAAACAGAAACTTATAATTAAAAAAATATTCACGTAACGTAAGACATGTCCGGGAAAACTATTCCCGTTGCCATGGTGGCTGTGTGCAGCGTCTCAGCAATGCTCAGTTTTGGGTTAGGGTCATACACGTGCACCGACGGAACTTTTGATTTTTCAAATTTCGAAGGTAGTTTGTGTTTCACCTGGCCAAACAAAAATGAAGATGGCGGTGGCAGTGGCAGTGGCAGTGGCAGTGGCAGTGGCAGTGGCAGTGGCACCCCAGATGATGACCCGGCTTTGTTCACAAGCGATTTTCCAGCCTCGGCACATTTTAGTGAATGTGATGGAGCGGTCACTATCACAAAACAATGTCAACAAGAAGTTAACAGCTCTCAAGGAAAAGTAGGTATCCGTTGGAACACTCTGATGTGTCAGGAGCATGTGTCGAAGTTTGCCATCGAGATATTCTCTTCGGCTGATACCAATAAAAGATATCGATACATCACGGAAGTATCTCCGAACAAAAATTCAATAATCATAGAGCTCGGCACTAGCTTCTACAAAGATCATAACATGACAATTATTGTGACTCCGTTGGACCAGTATAATAAAAAATTAGCCACAGGTGCAGAGGTTGTTCTCGATAAAGACTCGACATATGAGACATGTGATAGTATCGGAGGTACACCTGTGAGTTTTTATTGGTTCAAAGAAGTCACTGAAGCCCCACCCGCCCCCGTGGATTGTGCGGGTGGGGCGTGGAGTGCGCCAGGTTCTTGCATGGCCGACGACGGTGAAACGATTCTGACAGGGGAACCTGGAAAATGTGGTGCGGGTATAACAAAAAGTATTCTCACTGGTTACACGCCTGCACAAAATGGGGGTGCTTGTAAAACAGAGGAAGGTACGAGGTGTTATGTCCCATGTCCCAGCGAAACACCCTCGGATTGTGTGTTAGCGAGGTATCCCAACAACCACCCAACACGGGCTGGTCAAATTGCATGGAATCCCGCCCCGGGTACGCCAGATTTCAATTATATGTGTTGTTCAGTCGAACCGAAAGGTAAAGTCTTCCAATCCGTGGACATTTTCGAAGACGCTCAAGGCACAGGAAACTGTCATTACACACAGGAAGTCACGTGCTCATGTCCCCCGTCGTAAGGGTGGTAGACGAACGCCGATCGTGCGCAGTGCGTGGCGACGTTCCCTCGACAAGTGTGTGTCTGGGTCTTTTTGTTGTTCCAGCCAGAGGCACAGGGCTGGGTGCGATTCCGCGACAGATAGGTGCCCATTTTTACGATGAAAATCATTCAACTTCGTAAACATGGTCAACCACTGGTCCTCTGACGGGACAATCCATTCATCTTTATTCGCGGGGTCATTCATGTACTCAATAGCTCGGTTCATGAATTCGTCGTAATACTCGCGATAGTCGTAATCCTGCACGCGGTGAAGAAGGTGTACCGGTGGGTCGATTACAATCTCGAGTTCGCGAAGTTCTAATTCAAACGCCCAGTTTAATAATTCCATGGGGTCCGTGCTCGTTTGTACGTATTGAATCATATCTGCGGTGAGAAGTCCGCGTCCCTGTTTCTTTTTAGCGCGGTTGTGTTTTGATATACCAGAATTTATATAGTCTTCACGACATAATTCTATTGATTTTTCTAGTATTATCTCCTGAAGTTCGATTGGTATAATGTCCCATAATGAAGTTGTCATGAACACTTACATTTTACGCAGAAGTTTTTTTTAAAACAAAAATAGAAATGCCCGTTATTCACCCCACAAGTAGGTGAGGGAACGGGACGTTGATAACCTGATTCGATTAAATGGCCACCACCAACTCATTTATTGTTATACAGAGATAAATCTTTATCTGCCGTGTACCACGTCTTTCCCTTTGTCGCGAAGCTGTGCACCCGAGCGTAGGCCCACGCCTGTGGCGACGCCCCTGGCCGGTGTCCGGTGCGCCACGCGGCGAGTCCCCTGTTGTACACGATGCGAAGGGTCTTGAGTGGTATGCCCGTCGCCTTTGCAATCTGTGGCAACGTTTTGACATCGTCTCCATACATCCCACGAAATTTTCTCGTGTATGAAGACGTGCGCACCTTTTGCCCCCTGTCCGTGGGGAAGGGGGTGTACGTTTTCTTCAACATTTTGAGGTATCGTCGTTCCACGTCGCGAAGGGTCGTGAGACCCCTGAAGTAACGCACGGGTGCGTAGATTTTCCCATGGCGTGCGCGGAGCACTCTCACTTTTGCTCTGATTTCGGTATCTGAGAGGGTGCTCATCTACCAGTTTTTGAGATAAAAATCCTTGACAATGACGAAATGTGGTGTTGGATTTATGAACGAATGCGACTCGAGCTGTTTGATTGTGCACGCGCCCCTGTCCTCGAGGAGTTGGCACCACGTCTCCGGGGTTTGCATGTTTTCGATGGTGTTCATGGATTGACGGAAAAACAGGTAGTGTAATTTTGAAACGACGTACTGATACAACGTCTGTGGCGCGTCTTCGACAATAATGATTCTCTTGGCGCACACGCGTTTGAGTTCTTCTATGATTTGTGTGTGGTGTGGGATGTGGTGGAGAACGAACATACACACGACCACATCAAAGGCGTCGTCGTCGTATGGTAGCTTGTAACCATCGTACACGTCTGCGTCTTTACACCCCTTATATATGTCCACGCTCGTGACGTAATTGCGATTTTTCAGGTACTTGGCGAGTGCGCAACTTCCTGAGCCAAAGTCGAGAACGTTTGTAAACTTTGGTATGTATTCTTTTATTTCCTGAAAGTATTTATTTCTGTTCATGACATCTTTGTATATGAACAATGCCGCCACCACACATATAATAAATGGGATGCGCATTTAATTTAAATGCAGATTAAAAACCGCCAGTCATTCGCTGGGTCTGGGCACGTGTCTTCACAATGAGTGTCTCTGAAATTCAACACCTCTTCCTCTCACTGAGCGATGCGTACAGGCAGCGGGATGACGAGGGTCGTGCGGCGTCGTTCGCGCGTGCCTCGGATGCCATAGCCTGTCTCAAAGTCATCAAGAGTGGTGCGGACATTTCGAATCTTCAGGGCATTGGAAAAAGTTCTGTAGAAATCGTGGATGAGTATCTCGCGACTGGTCGATGTGCACGTCTCGATGACATGCTTGATTTTTCAGACATCATAGAAAACTGCAAACGCGCGAGGGAGGATGAATTATCTCAAATGAAAAAACCGACGAGTAAAGAAGTCACGAAAGCCTTTGTTCTCACCAACCATCCATACGTTGGACAGAGAGCAAAGGAGGTGAAAGATGTTATTAAAACGATGGATGTCCATCTCAGAGTTTTGGTCGCACACGCATTGAAGCGCGATGGATACTTACCGAGAGAAGTCAGCGACGACACGCTCTGTGAAGATTGTCACTTGATTCTCGATGAAAGTTGTAGAGATGAGTGCACGTGTGTTCGCGTGCGAGAATATGCCGAGGCCGAAGCTCTTGGGTGTAAAAATTTACCTGATTTTAATTAGTTACCGAATGCAATCCCACCCATGCCATCCTTAATGCGCAACACATTCATGTTCACCCCGTAGGCGCGAATCACCGCACCCGACGTCCCAGCGCCGTTCGGGGTGTTGAGCTTGAGGGTGGCCGTGTCGATGCGACTGAAGTTCAGGGAACCCGTCATTTGTGTCTTGTTAAGCGTGAGCGCGAACGGCCACGTGTAGAGCGGCAGCGTGTCGAGCAAACCATCCGGGAGCGTCGTCGTGTGCATTTCCGGAACGATGGTGTGGTGGAACACGTTCGAGGTTTCATCGAAGAGCGGGGTGCCGTTGATGTAAAGGGTGCTGGTCTTGAACCCGTAGTTGGCCGCCCAACTGGCACCGGCGGTATCGGACGAGACGACGTGCACGGCTCGGCACGGGTGGTTGAAGTACGTCAAGTCAACTTCCGTGTCCGTGATGGCCATGGATTGGTATTGAACTTGGTTGATGAGCATCTTTTGTTCATTCTTGACGAAGAATTCTCGCTCTTCGGTGTCGACGAACGCGAACATGCCGTAAACCTTTGGCGTCTCCGACGGCGTGAATCCCGAACGGCACTTCACGCGGATTTCGACCTGATGATTCGAGAGCGCGACCAACGGAAGGCACTTCGTCCAGTCTTCGGAGAAGAAGAATGGGATCAAGTAGTGTCCGGAGTTGCTTCCGCTGTAACCGACGGCGTTAGCCTTGACGTCCGTGGTCGTGACCGCCATGGACGACTTGGCCGCGTCCGGGCGGTACAACACGTTGTGCACGCCTTGAATGAAAAGGGCGTCCAACTTCACCACTTGTTGGCCACCGATCCACAACGAAAATTCGGTCGGGTCGGTGTTGCGGCTGAAAAGGCCCGAGCTGTTGGCACCGGTCGCGCCGATACCGGAGGCTTCGATCCACACATACGATAACAAATCACCCTTACTTCGAATCGGGATCGTGACTTCGTTATTAGAACCGAACGTACCGATGTAGTCCATGCGTTCCGGTTTAATCGCAAAGTTCGTATAACGCTTGTAGTTTTGCCTAAAAAAAGACACTTCGGGATTAGACGTCGTGTAAGTGTCCTGGACACCTCGGCTGACTAATTCAATTAAAGCCGCGGACATTGTGTATATATTACTATATAAAACATATTAAAATTTTGGCTCCATTATTACACAAGAAGGACATGGTGGTTTTTCAGGCGCTGACTTGGGAGGCAAAAGATTCGGACGACGATGGTCATCTCATCTCCATCTTCGGCAAGACGGAGGATGGCAAGTCAGTCTGCGTCACGACGGAGTTCACGCCGTATTTTTACATCAAACTCCCTGACGCAAAGTCGCAAACCATCCGCGAGGTGTATCACGTCTTGAATAAAAAATGCCCTGAGTGTTTGATTGGGTATGGTTTAAAAAAGGCTAAAGATGTATGGGGGTTCCAGAACAATGAAGAGTTTCCATTCATGCGCTTAGATTGCGCGAGTTTAGCGAAACGTCGGTACATCTCAAACACGCTGAAGTACCCCATACAACTCGCGAGAGGTTCGACGAAACTTAAAGTCTACGAAGCAAACTTAGACCCCATGCTTCGTCTGATGCACCGCACGGGCATTGAAAGCACGGGTTGGTTAGACACTGGTTCTCAATGCGTCCGGTCGTACCTCGCACACGTGGACATTGACCTCTTCTGCAACGACTGGTCGACGCTCACGCCCGTGAAAAGAGATGACATCGCACCGTTCGTCGTCGCGTCCGTAGATATTGAATGCATGAGCTCCACTGGAAAGTTCCCGGATGCCGACGTGCCTGGAGATTGTTGTTTTCAGATTGGAATCACGCTCTGTCGTTTTGGTTCCGACGAACCCTACGAGGAAGTGTGTTTGTGTTTCAAACAGACTCTGGGTGATAACGTGCGTTCTTTCGACACCGAGCGCGAACTTCTGGAAGAGTTTCAAAAGTTTTTAAGGGTGAAAGATGTCGACGTCATCACTGGGTGGAATATTTTTGGGTTCGATCTCGAGTACATCATGAAGAGGGGTGTCATGTGTAAATGTCGTCCAGAGTTTTACAACTTGGGTAAATTTAAAGATGCCTCGTGTGAAATCGTGTACAAAAAACTTTCATCGAGTGCGCTCGGTGATAACGAGTTAAAGCTTCTTCCCATGAGTGGTCGTTTTGTTTTTGATTTGTTTCATGAAGTTAAAAGGGGGTATAAATTGGATAGCTACAAACTCAACAGCGTCGCGCAACTTTACCTCGGCGACCAGAAACTTGACATGCCCCCTCGTGAGATTTTTGCGAGGTTTGAGGAAGGCGACCCCGCGCGTTTGGGTGAAGTCGCGGATTACTGCATCAAAGATACCCTCTTACCACACAAGTTGCTCTCGAAACTCTGTATACTCGTCAACCTGTTGGAGATGGCGAAGGCCACTTCCGTGCCACTGTGTTTCCTCGTCGAGCGAGGGCAGCAAATTAAAGTCTTTTCAAAGTTGACTAAAAAAGCCGCCGAGCTTGGATTTCTCGTGCCCGTGATTTATCAGGGAACCTTACCGGAGGAAGGGTACGAGGGGGCCACCGTTCTCGAAGCGCAATCCGGGGCGTACTACGCACCAATCACCGCACTCGATTTCGCCTCGCTGTATCCCTCAATCATGATGGCGCACAATCTCTGTTATTCCACATTAGTCATGGACGAGAGAAAATATGGAAACATTCCCGGTGTGGACTATGAAACATTTACACTCAGTTCGGGCAAGACGTACAAATTCGCTCAAAACGTGCCGAGTTTGCTACCGACGATTTTGGCAGAGCTCAAGCAATTTCGTAAACAAGCCAAAAAAGACATGGCCGCGGCGACGACGCAGGGCATGAAAGAGGTATACAACGGCAAGCAGTTGGCGTATAAAATTAGTATGAACTCGTGTTATGGTTTCACGGGTGCGGCGAAGGGTATGTTGCCGTGCGTGGCCATCGCGTCATCCGTCACGTTCAAGGGGCGTTCTATGATTGAGGAGACGAAAAACTACGTGGAGGCCAACTTCCCAGGGGCAAAGGTTCGATACGGTGACACGGATTCAGTCATGGTTGAATTCGATGTCCAGGGTCGAACGGGTCAGGATGCCATCGACTACAGCTGGGAGCTCGGGGAGCAGGCGGCGGCGGAGTGCACGAAACTTTTTAAAAAACCCAATGACTTGGAGTTGGAAAAGGTGTACATGCCCTACATTCTGTATTCAAAAAAAAGATACGCCGCAAAGCTTTGGGAAAAGAATAAATCTGGAAAAGTCGAATTCAAGTACGTGGATGTCAAGGGGTTACAACTCGTACGGCGCGACAACACGCCGCACGTGCGAGAGGTGTGTAAAGAATTACTCGACGTCATATTGACGTCTTCGGACCCGGAGCCCCCACAAGTGCTCGCGAGAGAGCGCGCGCTCGAGCTCCTCACCGGTGATGTACCGCACGACAAACTCATCTTAAGTCAGTCGCTCTCTGATACGTACAAGGTTAAGGGCACGCCCGTGTCCATCAAAGACATCGACCGGAGTTGGGACATAAGTATGGCGCACGTCCAAGTGCATAATAAAATGCGTGAGCGTAAACCGGGTTCTGAGCCACACAGCGGAGACCGGGTGCCGTACATTTTGACGAAAACCGAAGACGCCAAGGCACGGGCGTTTGAAAAGGCGGAGGACCCCCAATATGTCAAAGAGCACGACATCCCGGTGGATTATCACTATTATTTCGTGAATAAGTTTTTAAATCCAGTGTGTGATCTTCTCGAACCCTTGGTATCTGGTGCTAAACAGACTATATTTGGAGAAATTATAGAAAAAAATAAACCTCCAAAAAAACCGAGGGCTAAAGCAGCGCCTAAACAAAAGACGACCATCACAGATTTATTTAAAAATTACGAGCGCTCTAAAAGTAAGAGCCATGAGTGAGGAACTCACACAAAAAGTCGCGAGAATGATAGATGACGAGGTGGAGCGTAGGGTGCGAACCGAAGTCGGCGCGATAACTTTAGAATACAACGACAAATTAGACGGGTACATAAATCACATTGCGAAGCATCATGGAATATCGAAAGACTTGCTGCTTCGCGATGTCCCGGAGTTTACGGACAGGACGCGGTGTAAGGGTGTGAAGAAGGATGGTGTGCGTTGTACCCGAACAGGCACACACGGGGGATATTGTACTTTACATTTGCACCAAAAGCAAAACTTACAACCCATCGTCGTGGTGAACTCTATGAATTCGCACACGCACGGGATGGATATACTATACGACCCCACATGTCAGGCATGTCAGGAACAGGAGAGAAAGAAGCTTATAGATTTGAATAGTATATTATTTAATGAGTAAATCCGATATTCTACTAACTTCTATAAATGATTTTTACAATGATGAAAAGAATAAAGCAACTTTGGTGAATATTTTAAATAAAAAATCTGGAATTTCTTTGAGAAATCTGGAGTGGTTCATCACAAACTACGCAAAGAAACATCACACATCCTATAAGACCGGGGACGGCAAAGTATTTAGTGTGCACTGCGCGTACAAGTCTTCACTCCTAGGTTATTCAAAAAAACTTTTCGACCCGTTTTGTAGAGCAGAGAAAATTCAATACACGATTCCTGGAACATCTGAGGAAATCCACACGACGGTGGCCCAGTTGAATTTCATTAAATGGTGTATTAAGAATGACGTGATTCATTTCGTGTCAACGCACAAGTCTGAGTTGATGGCTAATAAGCAAGCGACATGAAACCTC
>Ga0222714_10001770_pt1 | contig 24004 bp, 19 predicted proteins | sample C33_3DmetaG_FD_165048 | JGI IMG/M metagenome (GOLD analysis project Ga0222714, IMG submission 165048) | Estuarine water microbial communities from San Francisco Bay, California, United States - C33_3D | ecosystem: Environmental > Aquatic > Marine > Unclassified | place: USA: California...
TAAATATACTGAATGTATACCATGGTCGATTAATGATTGTGTTACAAGTAATGGTCCAGTCGTACAATATACATATACTTGCGATGGCGAGTCACTGTTTTCACCTTGAGCAATTAAAATATTTTCAGGTATTATGCGTTGGCATATAATATTGTCAATAATTCGCTTCAAAAATGGATGATTTGGTGGTGAATAAAAAGCATAATTACCAATTAAATGGGGGAACCCTTGTGAAGTTATAATTGAATCGGTTATGTTCTGCAATTCGACCGGGAATATACATTGGTCTCCATATTCGTAATATATATTATCAAGTGATTCCAACGGTTCTACATCAAGGTCTAGATAAACTCCACCATAATGGTAAATCGCCAAATAGCGAAAAAAGTCGATTTGTTGAATTTTATATTTCATGTTTGCGAATGCATTGTAATATTGTGGCATCTTTTCTTTTATAAAGACAACGATATCATTGTCGTCAAATAACATGTATTTCCAGTCAGGGTTTAATGATTGCAATTTCATAGAGTTGTTATAATAACATGCAGGTAATTCATGTGTTTTCCAAGTTTGTATTATATTCATTTACTTGAGTATTTATAACCTATTTTGCCCTATTTCTTTATACGTTCTATGGTATTGATTATATGTTGTGGATAATCCATATCCTTTAATACTCTTACCCCTCCTTTTAGATTAGAAATACCCTTTTTGATTTTATATGTATATTTAAATGTGCCATCTTCATTTACTAGAACAACCATTTTGTAATTTTGTACAGTCGGTGACGTTTTGAATTTTTTACAAATGGACAAATAATGGGTTGTTAACACAAAGTTAACATTCGAATATTGTTGCAAATATTCCAAAAATGCGTATCCGGCCTTGGATGCTTCCACTGGATTTGTTCCCGAATATAATTCATCAAACATACAGAAATGGCGAAATTTAATATCGTTAAATTGCTTGATATTGTCAATAATTTCTTTACAGCGTCTAGACTCCGCCTGGAATAAGCTATCTCTTCCGGATGTGTCTGGTATATTTAAGTATGAATGGATATGTGTATATGGGGTCAGCGTAGCCGATTTATAAAACCCACATGCAATTTGTTGTGAAAAAATGATATTGAGTGCGGTTGATTTTAATACCGTTGTTTTTCCAGATTTGTTAGGCGAAGATATTATCATGTTTTTAGTGAAGTCACAATCATTTTTAATCGCTTCGTCATTTGACAATCCAGGATAATACAATTGTTTAAATTTACAAGTATTTGTATTGTCGAATGTTGCATATGATACGATACCTAAACGAATATTAGATGAAACACCTGATAAATTATCAATATATCCATGGTAGCCGACAGAGTAACGAATACTATCTTCATATTTACTATTAGAGTGCAATTTATAATAACATTGTAGCATGTATCCAATCGTTTTAAATTTTGTCAAAGAACGTTCAAATGGATATATATCATCTAAATCGTGTTTTATTTGTTTTAATGTGACTAGTTGCTCATTACATGTATTATGAAAGTCATTGTATGATTTACAATTCGTATAACATTGGGAGAACATTTCCATGGAATGAATAGTATAGTCTATATAGTTACGCAGTTCGAACAATTCATCGTTGACTTTAACTATGTTCGAGTAAAAACGTTTACAAAGTATTATATTTTGATATATTTGGAATACATATAACCCTAACATCACTAGCAAGTAAACGATTTTATCCCAACTCATATCGGTAATACTGCTTATTGCTTTACCAATAAAATGGTTTTTAGCTACATTTTGTAATGTACTTATGTATACGTTCATGTTAATCGGTATTCCTTGGATTTTTAATAAGATGAAAGGTAAAATAAGGAATAGGATTGGTAATGCAAAACTAATTACGGGTGACAATATGTGTATAACAGACAATATTTGTAGAAACGAAGACGATTCGTTAAACGGTTTTAACATCTCCCAATCCATGTAATTATACTTTTCTAAAAAATAGCTATCCATTTTGATTGATTTCCATATCATTTTAATTTTATCACAATCAAGATTATATGCCTGATTACTGATTGCATTATTATATGTGTCAAACTTTGAAAGTACTTGTTTGGTGTCGTTCAAATATAGCATATCTGTAGTGTATTGTTGTTGCCATAAGGGTATGGTTTGTCTTGCAAATGCATGCTTCGGTTTAAATAAATGCTCATACATTGTAACACTTTGTTCTGGTGTCGAATTTGGCTTTAATTCAAGGTCATATGCAACGACATCGTTTAATGTAAACAGGGTATCTTCGTCTAAATATTGAATCGGTAATTTAAAGGTAGTATCTATATCAAACGACAGTGATTCGTCATCTTCCGCCGTTTTTGGTTCGACGGGAGTATTATTTGATATGGATGCAAATAAAATCATTACTATACATATTATAGTAATAAAAAGGTAATGCGATAAACGCATACGTTTTATATTACATTAGGGAATTCCTTTATAGTAATCTTATAATGTTGTTCAATACGTTTCATAACATGAATATCCTGCTCGGTTATAAAATTAATTGCAATACCTTTTCGTCCCCAACGTCCACTTCTACCAATTCTATGTAAATAGGTATGAACACAGTTGGGAATATCAAAGTTAATGACCGTACCTACTTGCTGAATGTCAATACCACGCGCAGTAACATTTGATGAAATTAATACTCTATATTTACCCGCACGAAAGTCATCCATTGCTAGTGTACGTTGATTTTTTTCCATTGAACTATGAATACAGCATACTGGAAATCCATCTCGCTTCATTGCATCATATAAATCACTTACCCGTCTAACATTATTAGTATAAATAATGGTTTGTGATATAGTAAGCTGTTCAAACATTTTTTTTAATATTTCGAATTTCTCGTTGTCTGAATACATCGCAATAAAATACTGTTCAATACCATCCAGCGTTAGTTCTTCACGTTTCATTGTTATTTGAACCGGATTTTGCATGAATTTACTGGTTATTTGTAATACTTCAGGTGATAATGTTGCGCTAAATATGGCGACTTGTACATCATTGCTTAAATATTGAAAGATATTGTAAACTTGTTCTTTAAACCCGCGCGATAACATTTCGTCCGCTTCATCCAATATGAATAGTTGTACTGTACTTAAGTTAATGTGTTTTCGCTTAATCATATCAAAAATGCGCCCAGAACATCCAACCACAATATGTGGTACTGCTTCGCGTATTTTATTTATATCATTTTGTACAGATGTTCCGCCGACTAATAGTTGATTTCGTAGACCAGGCATGAATGCGCCGATTCTATCCACAACGGAGTGAATTTGTCGAGCTAGTTCCTGTGTTGGCGCAATAATGATTGCTTGAAGTGTCTCTTTCGTTATGTCAATAAGTTGTAGTGCACTAATAGTGAATGTACCCGTTTTACCAGTTCCTGACTGGGCTTGTGCAATTACGTCTTGTTTACTGATTATTGGTAATATTGCTTTTTGTTGAATTTCACTTGGCATTTCAAAACCATTTGCATAAATACCTCGTAGTAATTCGTTTTTTAAATTTAAATCATCCCATCGTTTTACTTCTTTGAAATTTTCAGTTTCTGCATTTGAATCCTCCATGTTTGCTGTATTATTTATATAAATACGTTTAAGTGTATTCAATATATATATTAAATTACCAACAAATATAGAAATTATGTACCAAGTATATTACATCTGTTATCATGTATACCTTGGAAGTTTATGATACTATTGTTAATAGTTTATATTCATATGAATTACCAACCAATATAGTGAATAATATATGCGTACTTCATGCACATCTAGGTGTAAGTAATCATCATAATAAACATAAAAGTCTTGATACATCAGTACGTCGTTCGAAGCATGAATCTACTGAATTGTGGAAAAAGAAAGAAGTATTTAAAGCAACGGTTATTGTGAAAAAGGAAGGAGCGGATGTCTTATTTGGTGATTTAAAGAAATATTTAAATAAAATGACCACCGCAAACTATGATGTTCAAAAAAATAATGCCATCGAAACCATTAACTCTATTATTAAACTAGACGAAGAAGAAGCGGAGGAAGATGAGGATGACGATAACAGTGAAACTAAAACTAAAAATAAATATGTTTCTCAAATAGTAGATACCTTATTACATGTTGCATGTAGCAATCAGTATTATTCTATGTTATATGCAGAACTATACGTGAGTATTATGTCATTACATGAATATTTTGCAAGTACTTGTACTGTGATATATGATAAATTGGTATCAGCACTAGACAAAATAGAATTTGTAGACCCAAATATTGATTATAATAAGTATTGTATTGTGAACAAACAAAACGATGAGCGGCGCGCGTTGATGTTGTTTATCATAAATTCTTATAAAAATGGTGTTTTTACTATTGAACAAGTAAGTGATATCGCTGTTAAGATTATCAAAATGATTGATGGTAGCGTATGTGATATAACTCATGCCGAAGAAATAAATGAATTAACAGAGATTATGAATATTTTTGTTACCAATATGCATACTGAAATAAGCAAAAATGAGGGTTTGTTATTTATCAAAGAAAAACTAGATTGTTATTCGAAATATAAAACGAAAGAATATCCAGGAATGTCAAGTCGAACCATTTTTAAATACATGGATATGATGGATTTATTGAAGTGATTTAGATCAATGTATATATTATTTTTATAGTAATTGAGATAAAAATAATCCTATTATGTATATAATTATGATAAAGTCATTATATGAACCTGCGCATATCCACTATGAAAATGGATACGGTATAGATAAAGATGATATAGAGTATGATGCAAGCATATATGACTATGAGTGGAATGGCATTGACATTGAAATTGCTCTTGGTAAGATAAAATATACATATTCGAAGTATGGGGTTTTATATTGTTCTATTTATCTTGTTGTGAATGATACACCTGTATCGCGTATAGGTGTGTTTGAAATCAAAGATTCTACAATGCTTAACAGCATGGATGATGACAGTATAAATATGGAAAATGGAAATATATTGATATTTGCATCGGTCAAGTATGTCAATAAATTAATTAGTAAACATGGTACAAATAGTGCTATTAATATAGATAAAGATGCCACTATGGATAAATTAGAATTAGACGTAACAAATATGGATGATGTGATGAAATTAGATATTGCAGATTCACAGATGTCTACTGGCGTAGTGAAAACGTCAAATGTGATTGGTGATTCTATTTTTACAATGGATGAATCCAACAAAACTAGCGACGAATTACACGAAGAAAGTAAGTTAGATAGCGATGAGCTTAGTGATGAATATAAAGAGTCGACTAAGAATAATTGGGTTGAGACTTTTTTTCGAAATAATAAATATTCAGTTCATGAAAATGAGGGTAAAGGAGAATGTTTTTTCGCGGTTATACGCGATGCGTTTCGACAGATTGGTATGCAAACATCTGTTAGTAAAATACGGGCGCTTGTGGCAAGAAATGTAACCGATGATTTGTTTCAGGAATATAGAACATTGTATACGAATTTTTTAACGGAGTATCAACATATTAACACAGAAATGACTGCGATTGAAAAACTGAACAAAGAAATGAAACGACGCATCTTAAACGTTACAGACAAAGCAGAACATAAACAAATATTAACCGATGCAACTGAATTATCTGAACGCTATAATAGATTGAAAGAACACCGTGGCATTACCAAGAACTTATTGAACGAATATTTGTATATGCAAGACATTGCAACGATTGACCAATTGCGTGAATTTATTATGACTCCCCAATATTGGGCGGATGAATGGGCAATATCGACATGCGAACGCTTGTTAAACATTAAAATGATTATATTAGACGAAAACTCGTATAGTAATCATGATACCGATGGGGTGTTGTTGTGTGGTCCAACACATAACAATGTGCAAAAATTTGCTCCTGAATATTATATTATTACGAGTTATGATAAGAATCATTATAGGTTAATTTCTTATAAAAATAAAACGATTTTCAAGTTTCGTGAAATACCTTATAACATAAAAACGATGGTGATAAATAAATGTCTCGAGCGCAATTCTGGAATATATTATTTGATTGATGACTTTCGACAATATAAAACAAAATTAGGTATGGATGCAGATTATGGTAAACCGACGGTAGATGAAGATGATGTTTTAAATAAGGATTTATATGATAGTGATGTTGTGTTTATGTTTCATGCTAAGTCAAATGGTATTCCTAATGCAGGTAAAGGCATTGGGGAATCTATTCCGTCGAGTAAAATTACCGAATTTAACAATCTCAATAGCAAAAAGAAAAATGATATTACGTATGATTGGCGTAAAAAGTTGGATGATTCATGGATGTCACCGTTTACAGTAGATGGGCATCGATGGGGCACGGTAACACACTATGTACTTGGTGCCCATTATAAAAAGGGATTTCCAGATTTTTACAAGATGTTTTCGTTGGATAGCGAAAGTGAATTGTCGAGAAACATTGATATGGCAAATGCTGCATTAACTAAACATGGTAAACATAATGATATACAAGTAAGACCGGTTAATGTAACAGTAGATGCCGATTTTTATAGTCTTAATCGTAATCCAAGAAATGAAGCGGAACGATATACTGCACTTGAGGCAAAATTCTCTCAAAACCTCGATTTAAAACGAATTCTTATGGATACTAAACGGGCCAAATTAGTTAAGTTTGTTCGACGTAGTGACCCTGAACCAGATATGTTATTGATGAAATTGCGAAAAGAACTCGCGTAATATTCTTTCTTGTTCTCGTTTTACAACATAGATTTCTATTTTGTAAAAAATTGATATTATTTTGGTGTTGTAACTAGATGCATCTTAACTTAGTTTACTTCTATTTATAGAATGAGTAATATTGTCAACCAACCCATTAGCGAGCTTGTAGTTGAGCCGCCAACTGAGTTTGCCCAGTTGGAACTTCCATCAGGGGAATGGAATAGTATTTATATTCCGTATTTGTCCAATCATTTGGTTCTATGTAATCACTTAGATACGATGCATCCTTTCTTGCCCAAGTACTTGCGTGACTTCCTTGAAAAAATACTTCGTATTGGTAAGGTACGACGTATTGATTTCGTAGACCGTGATGTACCTAGTTCACCGGTTCCAGTGAAGGCGGCATTTGTTCATTTCGAGTATTGGTACGATACACAAAATGCGCGCAACCTTCGTGAAAAGTTGAATACTTACGGGCAGTACCGTCAAAAGGGTTATATTTATCGCGGAAAGCGTTGTAATTTCTATCAGTCTAATGTCGTATCACACGACGGTAGTCTTCGTCCAGGTTACTTCGAAATTCGCATTAACCATAAGCCAATTGAAGAAACGGAATGTGACCGAAATATTCATCAGTTGTATGCCGAAAATTTACTACTAGAACGTGAGTTGGCTGCTAAAAATGCGATTATTGCGCAGTTACAACTTGAGTTACATAACATTCGCTCGAATTCTACCATTGGCGTTGAAACCTCGTTTGACTATTCGAGCGACAATGAAATGGATAAGACAATTTATCCAGATTCAACACCCATGACACTGGAAGAATTGACATGTGATAGTGCCTAATCAATCAAATACGAATAAAAAATACGAATAAAACAAACATTTAAAAAAATGTGCACATCGGGGGGGTGCATATTTTTTATTGTTATTATTTCAGTTCATACAAGGACATACGCAGCGATTGTTTAATATACTTAGCTAATTTAGCATGAGACAAACATTTGGACGTGTTGTTTAATTCTGTTATAAAGGGCGGATTTTTGTGTAGTTTATTCACCATCTGGCAATATTTATGCATGTTCTCGTTAATACGGCTTGCATTCTTGTCAAACTGAATCGAATATCCATTTATGTGAATACATTCTTCTATAAAATCGTTAATATGATATAGTAGTATAGTTTTGATTATATAATAGGATAGTACGTGTGTTTTATCACGATAGTTCTTATTAGGACTTTTGGTTTTATTATTAGCATACAACAAATCATTGTATTCTATATTAAAATAAGTAAGAATTTTCGCACATTGGAACATAGAGAACACTTGTTCGTTAAATATGAGAACATGTAGTTTGTTGACGCATGTTTGTAGCCATTTTGCTTGATTTTCATTCCATTTTGTGGAAAAGAATACAACAAATATATTATTGATTAATTCTGCCCAAATTTCACAGTATGATTCAAAAATACGAACATCTGCAATGACATGAAATATTTTTAATATCATATTGTTTGTAACTGTGAAATTAAATTCCGAAAAATCTAATCCAAAACTATGAAATGTTTCATGTATGAGAACTTTGAACCATTCTTCCCTACGAAAAATGTGTATTTCGTTATTTTTTGTACATGAATATGTGTATGCAGTATTAACATGTTCTCGATTGATATGTTGCAAACTAGCTGTCGGTAATTGTTTTATATCATTCACCATAGAGAGATATATTGTGAGAGTTTGAGAACATTTCGCATCTGCAAAAAACGATGCAACATTTAACCACATATAGACGCGTTTTACAATCCGGTCAATGTCATATTTGGTTGGTTTGGTTGTATTTCCTATTACTACTATTACTTCACGTTCTCCAACTTTAAACATAATTGTGTTGTACCAATGTATTGTGTTCTCGATAGATTGTTTTAGGTCGGTTGGATAACTCGACATATCTGGCTTATTTATCGTGATATAATTATATACTATGGTCGACTTATTCTGTTCCCATGATGCATTTGCATGAGCAACACGATTAAATAATAGTGACAACATTTTAGTAGCAGGTTGTCCTAACCTGCCTTGTGGTGTTTTATAAACCTTGCGCAATGTGGTTTCCGTTAGTTGTATAAATTTATTCGATATTTCGGTTAACATCTAATATAGCGATAGATAAATATTCAAATGTGTATATGAGAAAATTGATTTCTAGTTATCGTTAAATTAAATGGTAATAACACTAAAAATAAATAATGGGTATTAAAAATTTAAACAGGTTTTTGAGAGAAAACTGTGGTAAAAAATCAATTCGTAAGATACAACTATCACATCTTGAAAATAAAATAATAGTGGTTGATACTAGCATTTATATGTATAGATATCTAAGTGAAAACGCTTTGATGGAAAATATGTATATGTTAGTTTCTTTATTACTTGCAAACAAAATAACACCTTTATTTGTATTTGACGGTAAACCACCCCCCGAAAAACGCGAATTATTAAGACTGCGTCGAATCGAGAAGAAAAAAGCAGAACATAAGTATGAAGAACTAATGAATGAATATAATAAGGATGTAGATTTGTCCCCTACTGAAAAACAAGCAATGTTACAACAAATGAATGAACTTAAACAACAATTTGTTAGGTTAACAGAAAATGACATTCAACAAGTAAAAGATTTATTAACAGCATACGGTGTAATGTATTATGAATCACAAAGTGAAGCGGATACTGTATGTGCGTATATGGTAAAATCTGGTAAAGCATGGGCATGCTTGAGTGACGACATGGATATGTTTGTATATGGTTGTAACTGTGTATTACGTAATATTAGCTTATTGAATAAGACTGTTATCTTGTATGATACGACTAGTATATTGGAAGAACTATGTATGACAGAAGAAGTATTTCGTCAAATAATGGTATTGTCCGGTACTGACTATAACACGCATACTGAAACGAATTTGGACACTACTATCAATTGGTATACAAAATATATATCTAGTATAGCAAGTGTAACTAATAGTAACTCACAATCCACGACATTTTATGATTGGGTATGTGCAAATGGAAACTACATAGACAATAAAAATGAACTATTGATAATATGTGATTTATTTACTATAAATCATATACCAGAAATGGGAGTTGATACTATCCAAATAACTTCGAAACCATCCAATCAAAACATGATTCACGACATTATGTCAAAAGCCGGTTTTGTATTTACATGAATAAAGAAGACATATAACATCCTTTGAAATCATGAATGCCAGTGTGTGTAAGATTAATGGTAATATCTATCCACAATTCACCTCCTAATTTACTCCAGCGATTACAAAACATCCAATCTTCTGATAAATAATGGTCGTCAACCACCCCACAGTCAAATAATGCATATGCATATTTATTTTCTTCTGGAACTAAAAAGTTGACATCATCTGTATATTTAGTATCCAGATGAGCAGCAAACATTTTTTCAATAGCACCACGCTGTATCATCATAAAACCGGTCGCAATATGTTTTACTTGCGTTAAGTTTTGCTCGATTTTGAGTTGTTTTGAAATATAATTTACATTATATCGCAACATACTCATTTGTATCGCATCTACATCGTTCACTGATTTTAGCTGTGATTCATTTTTTAGTGATATAATACGCCCAGTAGGGTTGGGTATTTGTTCCGTTGGAATCATTTTATCAAAATTATACGTTTTTAATGGGTAAATACCTCCAATTACTGGTTTATTTGCAACCACTAGCTTAATAACATCAAATGGACTCCACGTAATATCATTGTCAATGAAAAATATATGGGTCATATTTGGGTCATTCATCGCTTTTGCTACCAAATTATTTCTAGCACGCGAAACAAGACTATCACTTTTACAGAAAAGTACTTGCGTTTCTACCCCTAATTGTCTACATAAATCCCGTGTTTGCATTAAACAATGAACATAATTCACAAAACATACACTACCAAAACACGGCGTTAAGATGTAAATGACGGGCTTGTTGGTTTCTACATACTTAGTCACGAATTCTTGTAAGTCCACGTTCATATAATTGAGATTTTGGTTAGCAGATGTACTCATAATATACAGTACATGCTATAATACTTTATGTTGTTTAATTATGAAAGTATTTTACACCCTTGAATATTTACACCCTTGAATAATTAAATCCGCACGGCAGATTAATTATTCAAGCAAGATATCAGTAATGATTTGAAACCAAGCACGATGTTAGCGTGCGGTTTTAAATCTTCACTGGTATAAATTGGGACGCCGACTGGGCGTTCTAATAAATATTCAATGGCAACGTTACCGATAAATCAATTAAAATGTAAACCACCGTATGTGGTTTGTCCCATTTTATATGTTCATCGGTGTATATATTAGCGCGTTAACAATTATAACAATTTAATATTGTTATAATTTTTGTAGTTTCGTTCCAAGTTTATAAATCGTACTGCATCGTAAGGTGATTATTTTTATCGATTATTGTTATTTATTTTTTATCGAATGGTGTTTTATATTTTTTATAATATATGATTGTGTTTATGCAGACGCAACAGGCGCCTTCTGGAAGTGGTGCTTCATGTAGCGCTGAAGGTTGAAGTAGGTGAGCTCGTCACCCTTGGCAACCTTAAGCAACTTCGTGAGCTTAGCATCAGGATGGATGATGCGTCCATTGGCCTTGTCCTGAAGATTATGGGAACGAATGTAAGTGTTGATGTCCTTGCTGACCTCAGTGCGGGCCATCTCGGTACCAATCTCCTTGCCCAAGAACTGAGCGAGCTCGTCGCTGATAACGGTGGGCTTCACGAAACCGGAGGGCTTTCTGTCACCAGAGCTGCGGCGCTTCTTGGTAGAAGCCTTGGCAGCCAGCTTCATCTCACGGGACATAATCTTCTCCAAAGTCTTGAAGTCATTCTTAACGGTAGCAAACAAACCAGCAAGCTGCTGGAGCTTTGCATTGAACTCAGCCATTCTAGCAGCAACGGATGTCTGGGCAGTAGGCTCAGTTGCAGCAGCAGGGGCAGCAGCGGCGGGAGTAGCAGGAGCGGCAGAGACTGCGGGCTCAGCAGATTGGGCGGCAGCCTCGGCCTTCTTGGAAGGGGCCTTGGCCTTGGCAGGGGTAGTAGTGGCGGTGGGTGCGGAAGTAGTCTTAGATGCTCTAACCATTCTGGCTTGTATACACTACATAGTGTGTATTATTTAAGTAAGTTTACGCTAATATATATTATTTAGTAAGTAGTCATAAGTTTCATACCATGAATCGTATCAAACTTATTTGAAATATTCAAAATATATTAAATTCGAAACAACCAAATATTAACATTATTGTTCCATGATGTTTTAACTATATAAGTTCTTATGAGATATGCAGCCATTTTATTATTATATTCAAATAGAATACAATATCCAGTAAATTCTCGCAATATTTTGTCAAATAATTCTTCGTTTTCTTTCTCACCGAAAATCGTGTTACAACAATATAATACATTGTAATTTTTGAAATATAATGTTCTATAATCACCCAGAATAAATTCTACGGTTTCGTATAATTCATATTTATCTAGTAATATTAACGATGCATCATAACGAGTTTTGTGTATTTCTATTCCTGTAAAATAATTATGTGCAAAGTTCGTATTACTAGCTAGACTTATCATTAATTTTCCGCAACCGCTTCCTATATCTAAAAAAGATTCACCATCTCGTAGTATATGTTCATTATACAGTAGTGAAATGATTATAGTTGGGTCAACTTCACCATAAATATATGATTTATTATTTACATCCAGGTCTCGGGTATATAAATGGAAACGTCTCTCGATACATGTGTAATCTAATGCTTTTGCGTCTTGAAAACATACATTGGATGGTTTATTCATTGTATTACGTTGTGTAATAAAAAACTTCTATCTTTTTATTACAATTTATATGTACTTATATTTTTGTTACTGGTTCGTATCATTAAAATGCGATAGATTCAAACAACCACGGTAATGCTGCTCTAGCTGAATATGATACTATAGTTAATGCAGATAATGCATGTATGCATCCAATTTTTCTTGCATCATCGTCTATTCCACTATATACCATGTTTTCAAATACAATTAGACATGCCCTTTTTAAATCGTCAATGGATAAATCTAAATGCCGCACAGTCACATGAAAGATACCTTCAAATGGCCCGTGGAATGGACATATTTGAAGCTTTAATGTTAAAGATATTTGTCCTCGGTATGCCCATATGTCATACAGAGCACGATATAAGCGAGCGTATTGTAAATGAGATAATTCATTAAACCAAGAACTTTGTGTGTAATTACCTAATTGGTCGATTTCTATGAATAATTGGGTAATACGTGTATCTACTGTTTCGTTACGTATTCTTTCTATACGTTGATATTGTCTATGCGCAGTTTCATTTGTAATATTCGTAAATGGATGGTAATTGTTATACGAACTTACTGTAGAGTGGATATTAAATTCTCTATTTACACTATTTTCTATATTTACATTCCGTTCTATTACATTATTTACAGCTGCACGTCTAGGCGTGTGAGGAACCACCCGACTATATGTATGATAATACAGATTTGACTCTTTAAATGACGGGTCAATAAGAGTTGTTATGTTATAAACTGAAATGATATTATTTCGCTGCATGTTTGATATTTCTCGTCGATTATACGGATTTAATAATTTTGGTGTGTTGCGAATTAATTCGATTAATGACGCAATATTAAAACCATATGTGAAATTGTCGGTATCGGTGTAACAATATAAATACGAAGGAGACAAACTGTTTAATGGGTCAAGTGTAGAAAAATCAGTATCGTTTACACATTGTCCAATCAGCTTATTATTTTCTTTTTGTTTTCTAATAAACATTTGTATCATGTGTCGTCTCGTGTACTTTTGGATTATAATGGCATTTTTAATACGATGAAAATATCTTGTTAGTCTATCGATTACTTCTCTTTTTCTACCAGATATACATAGTTTATAAGACTTACATACTTGTTTTAATATGGGCATGGTATACGTCGTTAGTGTGATGTTATTTGTTATATAGTCAGTGTATGTGAATACAGACATAACCTTCTTTTTATACTTGGTTCTTTTAATGGTTGTATCATTTATTACTGTTTTATCGAGTGTGTTTTTTGCATTATGTTCATTATACGTATCAACTGCGATTTCATTCATTTATATAATTGTATGTCTTATTGTGTTTATATGTTATTATGATATAATTAGTAATATTTGTTGTATATATATCGAGAACATGTCATGCGACAATGATGCAGAAATGACATTGATTTGTATGTGTTTTTGGTTCAAATAATTATGGTTTTAATACTTTATCATCAGTATATATAGAAAATTGATTTAAAGGACTGCATATATGATATAGTATAATTGTAAGGTTTTCGTTATAGATAAAATGTCAAAGTCAACTCCTATTGTTCTAAAGACCACTGAGTGGAATACCAACGCATTGCGTTACATGCAACCTAAGGTTAATGACCGTGGTGGAAAGTCTATTAATATTATTAGTACACAGTCGAATCGGTCTCTTCATATTTCTACTCCCCTTATGATGACATGGGGTATTGGGGATTATGTGGATGAGAAGACAGGTGAGTCTGACGGTAAGTATAGTATGTCGCTTGTGTTTCCAAATGATTCTTACAAGACTCCTGCTACAAGTATGTTTCTGGATAAGATGAAGGCATTTGAGAATCAAATTCTTGATGATGCGGTGAAGTATAGTGATGCGTGGTTTGGCGAAGAGTTGTCCAGAGAGGTCGTCAAGCATAACTTCTTTCCTTTCTTAAAGTATACAAAGGATAAGGTTACTAAGAAGTTTGACTATTCTAAGCCACCTTCTATTCGTGCGCGTGTACCATTCTATGCAAATAAGTGGGGCGTAGAGATTTATGATACCGCATCGAAGTTGTTGTTTCCATGTGATAATGACAACATGACACCCATGGACTTTGTACCAAAGAGCAGTCAAGTCGCAACTGTAATCCAATGCGGCGGATTGTGGTTTGGTGGCAAGGGCTGGGGTGTCACTTGGAAGGTAAACCAATGTGTTGTCAAGCCTCAGGAGGTGGTGAGTGTATATGGCAAGTGTCATATTGAGCTGTCCACTGATGATATCAAGGCAATGGATTCTGCTCCAACTACATCAGCTGATGTCGCTGATGAAGATGAAATGGAAACATCTACATCAACGCCGGCTGTGGATACGACAGTTGATGACAGTGATGCAGAGGAAGAGGATTCAGCACCAGCTCCGGAGCCAGTTAAGAAGGTCGTGAAGAAGGCAGCTCCTGCTCCCGCACCAGAACCCGAACCGGCTGCTGATTCTGCACCGAAGAAGAAGAAGGTCGTCAAGAAGGCAGCTTAAATGTCTTATTTATATACATAAATTACTATAAAAATAGCACAAACCATCAGCCTCAATTATGCAAAAAAAATACTTCACCCAGCACAGAATTTAAAGCAAATAGTCTTCGCAAAACTAAAATAAAAATATAGTAAACTGTTATGTTATGATACGATAAAAATATTATTTACTAACATTTTTTATTGCATAAAATGTAAAAAATTGAAATACTTTATGCGTATACATTGTTTGTAACAATCATTTATACATTTATGGAAAAATGTATGCTGCTCCGGTTGACCAAACTGTTTTTCAAACCATTGTAGTTGGTTTAATGTGTTGGGTGATATATACGTTCTTGTATAAACCAATATACTGTGAACCCGAACCTATCTTATTTACAGTAGAAGATGTTATGAAAATCATTCAAACCGGAATGGATGATTTTCACAATTCTTCTACTGTTGATTTGGGATACAAACCTCGTAATGTGATTTTGGTAAGAGATAGTAGTCAAGTTAGGTAATGTGAACCGCTTTCGAAAACATGGAAATCGTTCTTTTGTCGTGCAAAAATAAAATATACACCATTATAAAAATATGTAAATAGTTTACATATTTTTTCTTCATTACATTGAAATATGTAGCGTGATGTGTACATCGCTTTTATTTGTTACGTCATATATATTTTTTGCGTTTATTTTGGATATCCCTTGCTTTGCAAAAATAATCGTTTGTATTGCAGTTAGCTTTAATGTATTTACCTGAATTGGATATACTTTTGTTTCGCATTCTATTTGTATATAATCTTTCCCCCATATGTCCTGCATACTGTAATGTATATCGACATGCACATTGTTGTTTTCGTCAATTGTTATATTACTTGGTAAATCCGGTAAACAACTTACATATAAATCATGTCCATTGCTGTCGTATACAAGCTCATGATGCCATAAGGGTATAATATACACTTCTCCGGTTATCGATAGCTTATATAAATTGTTCTCGTATAAATCTTTTAATGCTGGATTTAATATGACATATTCGTCTGTCACGTTTTTATTTTGTATTAGTGTGGAAATCTTGTCAATTAATATATCTGTTACATGAAATGCTTCCTTATACTTTGAAAGAATATTTCGTGTTATAATCAATGTCGGTTTATCTAAGCGTTCAAGTAATTCACATGCTTTCGATTCACATAGAGTTGTTATTCGTTGTATGATATTGTATACAACCATTTTACTCTTTTCACTTTCTAATATTTTCTTTAAAAAAGTCATAAACAAATTACGATAAGATGCGTCCGTCATATTATCTTTGTGAGGTGATTCATATCCGTTAGAATACCCTTCTGTTTTTAATAAATAATCATAAGCATCTCTAATTTCATGAAATTTTGCAGGTGCGTTTGGGTCCTTATTTTTATCTGGATGATAGGTCAACGCTTTCAAACGATAATGTCGTTTGATTGTATCTATATTAATATCGGGGTTGTCAATATCAAGCTCAAGAATTTTATATGCATTTGCTTGGTTCATCTAGCTTATGCACTTTATTTATTATATAAAACAAAATACTCTCTAAATGGTATATTGGTCGATAGTTATTGTTGTAGTACTTTAAAAAAATATATATACGATTCAAAACGTGGGATATATCACATTCTTCTATTTCACCTGTATTAATAAAATGACATATTATATACCATATAGATTCCGTCACGTCTAAGTTATATGTTAATATATTGTAGAGACTGTCTCGTAATTCCATAAAACAGGAATTATTTATTGCATATATATCCGCAATAATTTTATCACACACAATATTAAATATATCTTCTGGGATATCACCACTATAATAGTTAAATAATTCAAATTGTCTGGTTTCTTTGATGTTTAATATATTTGCGGGTGGGATTTTGTTAAGATTGACCATGTTGGGTAATTCCTGATTATTGTATTTATTTTTTGTATATGTAATTCTTTCTATAAATTTATTTGGTGTTGGTTCTACCCTTGTTTCTTGCTTGTTCATATAAATGTAATTATAGTCAGTTGCGTTTGGTCGTCCCACATTTATTACGTGACATATGTTTATAATAGAAGTTGGTATAAAACTGATGTGTTCTGTTATTATAAAAAATTTTATAAAAATACTTGTGTGACTATGGTTGTATTGTTGCATGTAACTATAAAATATATCTAATAATTCTGAGTGAATTTGGTGGAAATTTTTACATACAATAATCCCAATTTTATCGGGTTTCATTGATATGATGTCCACAATTTGAAAGAATATCTCATGCCATAATGATTTTGAATTACAACCGAGTAATGCCATGTCTATTTCGTAATGAATATCGCTTATTCGATATATATATTCTTGTTTGTCGGTTGTAACTGTTATTTTTTTATCATATTTCATATGTGTTGGACTATATCGATTTAAACAAGTTAGCGTTTGGGTGTACTTGCCTACACCAGGTGGACCATATAATATAGTATTTTCAAGGTGATATACGTTTGCAGGAAATTTGGAAAATGTATAATTTAATTCAGGGTGAATATTATGTTTTTCTGCAGATTGTATATATTCATCGAAATTTGTTTCATAATATTTCATAATAATATTATGAATATATGTTATTATTTATTTATACGCATTTTTGGTTTTATATTATCATGTTACGAGATATGTGTACAAATTTTGACGAATTCAATATTTCAAACGCAGTAGTATGTGATAAAAGCAAACCAAATATATTTGTTAGAAAGCCTGTTATAAATAGAACGAATCTGGAAGGTTTTTCTGCTGCATTTGCATTGATATAAAACTTATATGTGACTGTCATTAAGATAGTATATGTAATAAACATTTTCATACTATTCATGTAATTGTCATAATATTCCGCATATGAACCGGATAATTCAGGCTCTTCCCCTGTATTTTTTTTATAAGCTGATGAAAATAATTTATAGGATATTAAAATTATCAGTGATGATGCAACCATTAATACGGTAGATAATAGTAAAATAACGGTTAAGTAACCGTATGGTTGTGCATTGTTGTTAACTAATAATGCGAATATTACTGATAGTATGAATATAATTATTGGTTCTGCAAATACGAATATAGCAAGTGTCAATACGGATATTATTATTAAATAATTATATATACTGAACGACTCCGTGTCGAATATGGATTCTTTTATGAATATGTATATTATGCTAAATATCAAGTATATAACAGGGAATATAATTAGAGTGTAATTTAACGGTGTATATGTAAATAAATTTATAAATAACCATATAAATGACGGAATGGTTATGAAATACAATATATATTTTAATATGTAAGGTTTCCAATATGGGACAACTAACCATGCAAATATCTTAACTATGCTATATATCGCATATATACCTAGTGCAATACCTATGAATACATATGCATAAAATGATTGTGACCTGAAAATGAGTGGTATTATTATGAACATAAGTATTAATAAGACACTAGCAAAAAAACTATAGAATAAATATTTTCCTATACTTCTCCAACTTGGCAAACGATTATAAAAACTAGGTATTTCATTGTCATTTACAATAATTTGTTTGTTATATGTATTATTTATCCAGTTTAATATAGCGGTTATGAAAAATATATCCATAAATACCTTATTACTATAAATGGATATTTTATCATGATGGGGGTGTAGGTAATTTATATGTTGTACATAACCAATCCACTAATGTTTCTACCGAGCAGTTCAAAAAACCGTGTGGGCATTTTTTAATATTTAAGAATTGTGGTTTACTCATATCAGGTCGCTTATAGTACACGTATGCCCCATATTGGCCTCTTCTTATATCCATGTGTGAATTCAGTTCTCTTAAAACGGCCTTTTTTTTGTCTGGGAGTTCTAACAGTTGTTTTATATCCTCTAAACAAATTGTCTCGAACGTTATATGTGCGGATTTTATGCTGATACGTTTATCACCATATTCTACATATAATCCATATCGACCTGACTTCACATATACATCTATGTCCTCTATTTTACCTACAATACGTTCTGTTACTTCAATCAAATCATCTAATTTATATTGGTTCTCTTTTAGCTTCTCTAAATCTATGTTTTTTTTGGCAACTATGTATTCCACGCTTCCATCTTCTAATGTATGTTTGATAGATGGGCCATATTTTTCAAAAATCAACTCATATCCGTCTTGTAGTGGATAGGATTGTTTTTTAATTTGGCGAATTGGTTTTGATTGACGCTTTATTTCTTCCACACATGCACGACATATGGCTGCCCATTCAGTTAGTTCTCCGTTTGATACTTTATCTAATTCATATTCCATGTTTTTTGTATATTCATACGAGAACATATCTTGGTAATATTGCATCAAGAACTCAATTGTGATGATTCCAATCGATTCTATTATTAATTTCTGCTTTTCAGCACCAAATACTTTTTCTACTCGGTTGGTCGTAATATTTTCCCCAACTAACTGGTATTCTTCACACATCTTTGTAATACCCTCTACGTCTGTTCTCTTTACATATCCTCTTTCTTGAATAGTATCTACAATAGTCGCAAATGTAGACGGGCGACCAATACCAAGTTCTTCTAATTTATGGATTAAACTGGCTTCGGTGTAATGTTGATGTTTATTTGATATATGCAGTTCGCTTTTTATTGTATTGTAGAGAACCTGTGTTTTGGAGGCCTCTATGTTCTGTAAATACATACGCATTGCAGTTGGTGTACTTTCATTTTCTATAGGTTCTCCCTTTTCTTCTATTTTTTTCCATCCAAGGAAGGAAGGAATCTCTAATGTATATGTGTAATGCATATCGTTCGGTGCTGTAATTTTTACTTGTGATACGTTGTAATTTGCGGCCGACATGCAACTTTCGACTGAATTTTTCCAGATTAGCTTATACATGGTATTCATTCGGGTGTCTTCGCATTGGGGTATAGCTCTTACATCGATTTGAGTGACTCGAATTGCTTCATGAGGATTATTTGTGTCCATGTTCTCCAATTTGTCCAAATTTCCTATGTATTTTTTATTATGATATAGGTTCTCAATATAGGTACTTGCCTTTTCTAAAAATGCTTTCGAATATTTTATACTTTCTGTTCGCATGTAGGTAATAAAACCTCCTTGGTATAATTTTTGACATACATTCATGGTATCTTTTGGAGACATGTGGAGAACATTACTTGCGACTTGCAATAATCTTGATGTATGGAATGGTTTTGGAGGTTCTCGTGTCGACTTTTTGTATTCTCCTACAGTTAGTTGATGATTATATTTCTTAGATAATTCGAGGAATTGGAGAACCTGGTCTTTAGATTGTAAGTCAGTATTTAAATGAAACAGTATATTTTTTGCGAAAAAGGAGGCATTTATTTTGTATTTTTCATCCAATATGTTTGTTTTGGTTAAATGGTTCTCATATACTAGACGTAATGCGGGTGTTTGACACCGCCCTGCTGATAAAGAATTGGATTTATTGTTATACAAATACTTCCATAAAGTGGGTGAAATCTTATATCCAACCAATATATCGAGAACTTGTCGAGCATGTTGTGCATGCACTAGATTCATATCGATGATTCTGGGGGTTTTTATACATGATTGTATCGCATCTTTTGTCACTTCGTGAAATATGACTCGTTTGGTCGTATTTATAGGTAAATCGAACTGAATACAGATGTGCCATGCAATGGCTTCACCTTCTCTATCATCATCTGTAGCTAAAAAAATATTGGATGATGAGAACCTGGATATAACTTTCTCCATTTGCTTTACATGGTCCTTTTTTTCGTCAATTATGGAGAACGTCGGTTGAAAAGAATCTTTGGTATCGATAGATGTTAAACCCTCTATGGCCCGGAAATGACCTTTTGATGCAATGCAACAATATTCTTCTCCTAAGAAATGCTCGATTTTTGCACATTTAGAAGGGGATTCGACAATGAATAAATATTTTGCTTGGGCTATGTTGGTCGATAAAATGGTGGATGTACTTTTGCTTTTTGCAGTTTTTTTATAGAATTTTGGAGGCATAGGGAGAACCTGACTATTTGTAGTATATGAAGGTTATGTTTTATTAGGTTTTATGTATAGTTATAGAACCTAATAAGAAGGGGGTCTCTATTTGGAATCAAAATAGTACTCAACTGTTATGGTCAATATACCCTGTAGTAATGCAAACACTATCATTATAATCGCCATATGAGACCAATCTTTCATAGATGGTGAAAAAAACTCGAACTGGGTCGTATCGTTTTTGTTACGACCTATGTTATAATGAATATAGTTCTCAATCATGTTTATTACTGCATATACTAAAACTGAAATAATGAATATATGCATCATTTTAGTACGGTAATATTGTTGTAGTTGACGAACTAAATAATACATTGATGTTTGTATATAATACTGATATATATAATATTCACGCCCGACATATTTGGTTCATTATATTGGCCACTTGAACGTTATCCATGCCACATTTGGTTCATTTATATAATCGTCTGTAATATAAGTATCTCGTACCAAATCAATATTGTATTCATTTTCATCCCCTGACTGTGCGATTGTGCTACACGTTACGTGAGCATCATTGAATTGCTTGTATCTACGCGATTCAATACTATCCCCGTTTTTATACATGCGGACACCCTTAAGGTCTCTCATGTGAATGTTTAGTTTTTTTACGTTATTCTTGTCGATTAGTTGCAATTTTCCAGTGTCCAGTCCATCACAAAATAATTGATGCAATTGTTGTTTATACCTAGGCTTAGCTCTATCGCGAATGGCTAATATCAATTGAAGATATTCTTCATCGTGAAATATTACTTTTACTGGAATAGTATTAGCAGATGTTACGAAGTCAGTTTGATTAAATTCACTTGGATTCATCCTGCATATTGCTTCCAAGTTTTCATTGAATTCAATTACCGCATTTTTAACATCGCGGGTACAGACAATCTTCATTGTGTTTACATATTTCTTACCGCCACTTGCGCGTCCGGCAATTTGAATCAATCGATTTAATGAATGTAAATGGTAGTTTGATAGAATAATCGACGTAAATCCAAAACCATCTGTATTAAAGGTTATCCCTCTCTCAATTACCCAATATCCTGTGATAGCTAGATTCATATTTGGATATAGCATATTCCATCTCCGTAAACTATCGCGCAACTCACCAACAATGTTGTTTTGTTGCTTGAACTCGTCTAGCGTAACAGTGGAACAATCAGGAAACTTGAATCCTTTGAATGTTCCATTCATGAGAAGAACACAATAGCCTTTTTGCAAGAAATATTCTGTCACTTCACTATGTGAACCGACTAATAATTTACCATCAGTTGGTTCGCATCTAATATGCGCAGGTGCAAACAATATTTGACGCGTATTTTCATCAATCAACTTGCGTTTAAATACTTCCTCAATATAGCTAAGCGGATTTGTAGTATCGTTATCTAACAACACGATATCATGGTGCTTAAACGAACGATATTCTTCTAATTCGTTGTCGAAGTTGTCCATATAATCACTATTTAAATTTAACAGTGTGGTAATACCATGAGTTGCTAACATCTTCCAAAACTCGGCGACGGGCGTGGCTGTAATAAACAATATGCCATTAATGTGGCCAGACTCAATGTAGGGTTTTACTCTTTTTAAAAATTTAGTGGTTACACCTAGATTTGCATCAGGTTCATCAAAATTAATATGAAATTTGAAATGACTGGTGATACGAACAAATGTTTCGCCACTGAATGCACGAATCAACCTAATCAAATCTTCACAGACACGTTTGGAATGATAACATACAATCAATATATTTGGTAGGTCTGCCTTATTAGTACAAGTCATGATATTTGTAATATAATCGTTAATATTATGGAAATCACTCGTGTTTTTACTGGATAAGATGTCGATTTGAATATTTGCAAACCGTTCATCTGGTTGATTTTGGAACTTGATCGTCGTACGGGTTTTCCATTGGTCGGTTTCAGCCAAACTTTTATTTGTTACAACGATATCTATAAGATGTTCGTCGTGATTCAAACAGTTTAACAAATACCGCTGGGTTAAATCACACAATGTATCTTCCGTTTTTCCACGAGTAAATTGTGTAGGTTTGGAACGAAGACCAAATTTGAACATAGGATTCATTATGTATAAGTTCGAGAACTAAATATAAGATAGTTTTTATTATATTGGCCAATAATTATCAATTTTATGCAATGGAAAAACAGGTAAATTACTATATTCTGAAATCAAACTAAAAAATAGATAGTATAACTATATTTCATTGATATATATGTGTACTATAGTCTATTTCACAAAACGATTGTATAGTTCTACAATTACTTCAGTGCACTGCATATGGAAGTCCAATAAGGGGGTTAATTCTTTTGAACTATTTTTCACAATCGGTACAAACATCTTTGTGAGATAGTCTTGTAATTCTAATTTACTATCCAAACTTAATGATTGTATGTTTTCACGAGAATTGCTATTTGATACAGCTGAATTTTTTAATACTTGTACTATACTTGCGTTATCAGTTTCGTTGGCGTTAGACATGGCAACTGGTTCTAAAACTGGTTCTGGTACAGCTGTAACTGGGTTGGCGGCAAGAATATCACGTTCAGTGTTTGTCAGTGTTGTATTTTGGACAAGTACCCCAGACAATTGAGGAGCCGGTGTATTTGTCAACTTCACCGTCCGCTTGGGATTAGGCTGCAATTGAATAATGTCAGGAATAAT
>Ga0222714_10001771_pt1 | contig 23997 bp, 16 predicted proteins | sample C33_3DmetaG_FD_165048 | JGI IMG/M metagenome (GOLD analysis project Ga0222714, IMG submission 165048) | Estuarine water microbial communities from San Francisco Bay, California, United States - C33_3D | ecosystem: Environmental > Aquatic > Marine > Unclassified | place: USA: California...
TATCGGTTCCGTATGCGGATCTCTCAGATAGCTCGATTCGTCCTGTGTTGAGTATGTTCGCGCTGGGATTGTATGTGATACCTGCGTCCGAATACACGGAGACATTACTCCCAGTTGTTGTGCTGAGGAAAGGAACTCTGTAGTCAGCGGATGTACTGTTCGCTGTGATCGTTACGGTATTGGCAGATGTGGCATTCGTCGCAGTGGTTGCGTTCCCACTAAGAGCACCACTGAACGTCGTTGTAGTCAGCGTGTTCGTCGAGGGGTTATAGGTAAGGCCGCCGTCCGTCTTGTCAGGCAAGTTTCCGCTGGTAGCAGTCTTAAAAGATACATAATGGGTTGCGTTGGTTGAGGTCGTTGCAGTCGATATATTCGTAGCGTTAACAGCGTTTGTAGCGTTATCGGCATTTGTGGCGTTATCGGCATTTGTGGCGTTATCGGCATTTGTGGCGTTATCGGCATTTGTGGCGGTATCTGCACTGCCAGCATGCGTAGCGTTAGTAGCCGTAGCTGCATTTCCGGTGATGTCAGCATCTATAGTCCCACCGCCTTGCACGATCAGGTTTGCGCCATCCGTCAGCTCTAGGTCCTGATTCAAATTGAGTTTGTATGGGAGCGTCCAAGTAGCCATCGTATACATATCCACGAGAAAGTTAATCCGAGGGTATGAATGTAGTGGATGCGCGTCTATACGACGACCCACTCTTTGTTGGGTCGCAACGCGATGGATGTGGACAGTGATGTCGCACAACATGATTGGGGCATGACACCGAACAGGGTTAGCGCCTGCTCTCCCATACAGAGTGCCCATTTGCCTGCTGAGAACGCGATAGCTGCGAGTTCGTTTGCTAGCACACCCTCCTCAAGAATTATGACATCACTCTTGCAAGCTGCGTCAACTGCTTTCGGAAGGCTGTCCCTGGAGTTCGGCATATCCACAACCGATATATCGCAGTTCTTGAACGCATCAAATCCAACCGTTTCTATTCTCGCGGCGGACGCCTGTTGAACAGCTGATCTGTGACTGGTTACCAGACATACTTTCTTTCCAGTAAGCAGATCTGTCCATCTCGTCTTATGGAACGCCATCGCTATTGCTGAGCATAGGTCGACGTCGAACGCCGGCTGATGGAAATTAATATCACAGAAGGCATAAGTCACTCTATCGTCAGTAGTCTCATCAGATGCCGGACCAGTCCAAAAGCGTTGCTCGCAAGTCCTTATAGCGCCAAGTAGCGCGTGAGCAGTGGTATGTAGATCCGAGTCAGGGCCTGGATTGAACCCGAAACGCGTTCTCAGTATGTGTCTGCAGTCTCCAGGACGGCCAGACACTGCTGTGACGGCTGCTTGCATTGCCTTTCCACCACTACGTGGGATCAATACAGGCTGACCTGATCGTGTCGACAGGAATTCATAGAGCTTGCGTTGGCACTCATATGGATCGAACGCCCATGCGTGATCAGTCAGTTTGGCGTTATCATTGCCAAGTGGGGCAATACAAAGATATGGAGGCTGCACTCGAGCTTCGTTATGCCAAGTGCGCACGTCACTGGTATGGTTATGGTACGTTTTCACGGCTTGGGGATGGTTGATGACCTTCCCACCGACATACGCGAGCAGATGCAGGATCCTATTGTCGCAACCGGCTTTCCCAAGTGGGAAATCGAATGCTTTCCGCTGTTCGGGGTGTATGTAGAACCTATCTGTGCGCCAAATCCATGTATCTTGGCAATCTGTCAAAGGTTGGGGGATCTGTGCGTTTGATAGTGGTTGTCCTGGGTTAAATTCATACCGAAGTTGCGCCATGATAATCGGTGAATCAACTGCTGCCTTAGTCGCGAACGTGCCAATAGATGCATCGAAAAAGATGTCAGAATTTGACAACGCAACTACGTGCTCCTTCAGGTGATCGTAGGCATAGTCGAAAGCATCTTTGTATGTCATGCGGTGGCCTATCACGACCTGCGTTATCTTCGCGTTGTCAGTGCCAAGCTCTTCAACTGTGTATGTGCGCTCGTTCAGGAGGATTATCTTGTCGATGCTCGAATTTGCAGCATTGAGAGCAAGAGTTTGAAGTACCTCCATTCGACGACTGGCGTCAGAAGGAGTATAGAACTGCTGAATGAGCGCAACTGGTATTGATGGTCCTGTGCTGTCTCTAGCAATGTTATCGCTTAACGGACTAGACAAGAAGACGGGCCACCTAGGGACAACGCTATTTTTCATAATCTCTACGAAGCTATTTGAGAATGGATCCCCTAACCATCGTCTGATGTTCTCGGTGTACACTCCTCTGTCTGTCATCGTCTAATATGCAACCAATCACCGAAGACTTTAAATCAATAGGAAGAGAGAAGTGTTAAAGAGTCATACTCCATTTCTTGCGGAAGTAGCCACGCTGTACCTTCACCTTCCCTGCTGTTGGAGCTCTGATATCAATAGTCGTCATTTCACCTTGTTCTGGTGTTCTAGGTGTATCGAACCCGGTGATGTTCACGTATTCATTGACACAACTGTACGCAAGCGATCTAATATCACTGAACCCGTCGAGTTGCTCTTTGAACTTGTACATAGCAACCTCGCGGTTTGATGGATTCCGCGTGTATCCGTCGAAAGGACGCCAGACTCGTTTGTCCCGGATAGGGACGAACTCTGATCTATCTACCTTGAGCCCGCTCGCAAGCACACGCTCATTGATGACATTATCTTCGAGTCCCCATCCCCAGAAGTTCGGAAACCCACCAGCGGCCGCAAAATCCGCTCCTTTAATGGCGAACATCCCACCAAGTGCAAATGCATACCCATAATAGTGCGACACTGAACCTTTAATTGCCTCGTACCGAAACAAGTCAGCAGTCGATGGTATACTATCTACATCGTGAAATACAAATGTGATATTTGGCCAAGCCTCTGGATACTCTTGCTGCATCGCTAAAAATCCAATATTCTTCACCGCACCGCGGTTGAAGGGCCTGGTGTCACATTGATGAGAATACACGATTCTGACATCGGATGCTGACCATCCCTTATGTGTCTTTAGTTCCTCGAAGAACTTGTCGAATCGGGCTTTATGTTCTTGCCTGTCGCGGTAGGGCACGATGAATATCGTATGTGGCGCTGCAGACATTGATTGTTATATAGTCAGAAAACAGTTTAATGTGGAGCAGTTCACGAATAATTCTGCACGTTATATATACATATACGATGTCTGGCTCATTAACATTTGGATATTGCTGTGATGGCCAAACAGGCTTCGGACCAGGTGCTCAAGGGCCACAAGGGCCGCAAGGACCACAAGGACCGCCAGGGCAGGACGCAAGTGGTGGTGGTGGCGGCCTCGGTGCGCTTCTGGTTGGCATAACGGGCGACTCTGGTATAATCGGTCCATACGAGACCGAGCAATTGTTCTTCAACAGCAATGACGGATTCACGTACACGGCGATAACCGGCATCAGTGGAGGGATCATAGGGAATCCACAAGTGCAGCAGAACGCTATCGACATATCAGGCATCGAAAGCGTGTTATACGACCAGCCACCTCCTGTCGAAAACCCTACGTACTCATCTACTTCGAACCAGATCACCTTGGGCTGGGATCAGTACACCCCCTTCCAACAGCAGTCCGCGTTTGCGGTTGCACCGTCGTCGCTAGGATCGAACTTCGATTGGCTGCCATATATTGCGGATTTCGAGCTTGGCGTACTGGACAGCACGAATCCGACAGTTTGGGATGCATACACGTCCTCAAGTTTTACAACGACTACTGGATCGTATACGACTTGGCCTGGATACGTCGGCACATATAGTCAGCCGAACCACCTCAACACGGTGGATGTTACGAAGGCGTCGACAGGCAGCGTCATATTTGGCATACAGAACCCACTCAAACTGGATCTGACACAAGCAGCAACAGGTGGTCAGTACAGATTTAGGTTCGCTTTCACAAACCAGTCTGCTCAGACTCCGAACTACGTGTACTTCCCAGACGCGAGCGGTTACCTCCTTTTTGGTAACTTCGGCCCAGCTAACCCACCATCGACTATCCAGTTCACGAGCGCCACATACAGCACATTGACAATCGGGGGACTGGGCGCTGCACCAGCACTTGGTATGGACGCAAGCACAAACGCGCCATACAACACGACCCCAGTGTCAACACTGGCAGTGCAGTACGGTGTCGATGTATCTGGTAGCGCCAGACCCGGTGCACTACAAATCAATGGGTTTGCGTCGGATATCTCTCTAGCAATTCTGCAGCCAGTCCCGGCGTCTAACCTGCAGGCATGGTCGGAAAGCTTGAACACCAACGCTTATCCTGAGTTCAACTACGAAACTGTGGTAGATCCTTCTCAAACCTACTATGCTATCAACACAGCTGCTGATTTCTCGAATACTCAGGTCTATGCTACACCTTCCCTCCAGGCTACAGTTAAGCTTCCGATCCCAACTAAGGCGCAAGTTGGAGGGATTTATTCCGCGTTCCCCGGCGCTACAAGCCTCACCCCATCCGTATCTGGCGCGACCCACGGCCTTACTTCTGTGCGTGAGAGACAGAATGGTTATAGTTCTGCAAACGTCTACTTGATGGATCCTGCTGACACACTTTCGATCGCGCCGTCCGGGACTACGTCATGGAATGTATATGCCAACTTCGGAGATAGCGATGGCACGACGACTGCGTACGTGAATACAGGCTCAGTGATTGGAACTGACGCAGTGAATGCCGATCTCTGTTTCTTCCTCGTAGACATAGATAGTCCATCGTCAACTGTATTAGACTTGTCGAGTGCTTACAAAGTTGGATTTACTGGAAATGACAGTGTTCAAACACCGTCGAACCCATACCTAAGTTTCTCAGTTGGCCTTCTGGGAGATGCATCAACTGATATTAAAAAGCGTGGATACTATGTCGGATGCAATCTCAGCGATGTCTCCGGATCGAATCTTGGTCTAACGCAAATACCGGATATTTGTAACAACGGCGTCTCTAGCGGAAACTACATCCCGCATCATTTCAGAATATTTCAAAGACTGAAACTGTCACTAGGGACACTGTCTAGTATTCTGAGAGAATACGACCTGTATAATGGACTGGCACCGCAGACAGACGCAGGTCTTACCGGATATAGCGCGACGGCTTCTACGACTGTGCCCACGAACGGCTCTTTCTACGGCGTGACTCTACCAGGAGATGTTTCGTTTCCTATTTCCATGTCGATCGTTGACCTTGACCCAGTTTGGGCGCCGCCGTCAAGTAGTAATACTCTTATGACGAACGTTCTATCGGCTCAAGGCTCGAGTGGGTTCTCACAGGTAGACTCGGCAACCCTACTATGGCCAACTACCGGAGGCAACACAACGTATCCATACAGTGTGACACAGATGTTCGACTACACGACTGGTAACGACAGTGACTATGCCCTCATACAGTACAGTAGAGAGCACGCAAACACAGCAGGTCACAGCATACCTGGCGAGCAGTTCAGAGTCGTGACGACTTTGTCGAACAACGTCACTAGACCAACCAATCCGATAGTGACGAACACAGTCGGGAACGATTTGTCATTCAACAATTTGCCGCTCTGGTGGGACTACACGTGGTGCGGCGGTAAGGCTGTCCCATCACCAAGCAGCTTCACACAAGGTGGTACCGGCGCGAAGATAACTGGTCCTGCAGGATGGCAAACGCTATCAATTGCGATGTCAAGTGTATCGCCTTTTCAGGAGACAAGCGCCACGCCTACGACCCATATACCTACTGCCTACTCGTTCAGTGATCCAATTGTGTTCAACCAGTTGATGTGGGCTGGCGACAAGACCAAGACACTGAAAGGAGGTTGGTACGGCGCAACATCCGGAGGCGTCCCAGCCGCGGCTCAGAGACCGTATGTGGACTATAGTACGCTTTACTACAACCAGACGCGTGACTATTCACCGTTCGATGGAAATGGTGAGACGCAGTCAATCTCGTACGGGTCACTTTACTGGGGAGGTGCTACGGCTCCATCAGCATACACCAATCTAAAATGGCTGATGATCAAGATGAACTCCCAATCAAGCTCTTCGTATCCGTCGTACTGGACAGTAGATGTGAAAGACGTTAATGGTACATCACTCACTCTGACAGCAGACTACGCCCTTTTCTACAAGGAACAGATTGTGACCGGAGGTGGTGGATCGCGATACACGTGGACTAACACCCCAAGTGGCAGTGTAGCTGCTGACTACTGCCCTTGGCTGGATTCATCGATCAGCACAGGCAATAGCACAGCTTTCAACACGTTCACATATGCTCAAGGTCTTGCTAATGGCGGAACAGGTAACGGGTGCTATGCCGCGGGTTCTGGATCTCAGCCAGCAGGAAAGATTCTCCAGAACACAGGCTATTCCGGTGTGCAGAGCGGAAAGGCAGTATCGTACTATTTCGCGATTGGTGTAGCCGAGGGGAAGAACGTCGGAAGCGTGATCATAAATACATCGACATAAATGTGGCTAACATCGTGGTTTATTGTCGCCTAACAATATATACGATGAGTGGAGCTATCAATGCTGACAATCAGCTATCACTACTATTCAAGCAATTCCAGGGAGTGTCCCAGACCGCTCTAACGGCTGATGCGCAAGGTAGTGCTTTATTCAACACGGAGAAATACAGTAGTCTGCAGGGCGTGTTCTCTGACAGCATATATGCAGAGAACGTACCACGCGACTTGTCAGACACATTGCTCGATATGGACAGCGATGACATCAACTACCCTGAGTCGCAGTGGAACAACAACATATGGGATCAGAGTATCGCTGCGTATCCTCTTAGCGACGCTTCTGGTACCGCGTTGCCGCTTACGTTCTATAAGAAGGTGTATCTGGCTCCGGTACAAGGCTCAAATCAAATGTGGTGGCTCCCTGATACCAGTAACGCTCTGCTACAGACGCCAACAACTAATGTGTTAAGAGACATGATTCCATGGAAATACAATGACGTGAATACATCAACATACACACAGCGTGTGTACTACTGGAATGGCAGTGCCTGGGTTGCTGGTGCAATCAACAACGAAAACTCGCTTGGATGGGTTATCGACTTCCCGACCGGGTTCGTCGGTGCGTACTTACCAACAACGACGCTGGCTGCATCACCATACAACCTCACGAACGTCACGCAAGATGATCTATCCCACAACAGGCTCAGAATCTCCTACATCAGCTATACAGGCACAAAAGGGGTAAGCGGTGGGGGAGGCGGTGGAGGCGGCTCCGGAACGCTCCAAGTAGGAACAGTAGATCCGTCAGGAGTTGTGCAGTCACAATTCGATGCAAGTGCCATATACTTCGATGATACACAGTTCTCGGTGTCCGAGGAGCCGTCTGGCTCAGGGCAGGCAAGAGTGCTCGCCGGCCCAGGATTGATGCGTATAGAAGATCTGTCTTATTACTTCTTCGATGTGCCAGATGCGTGTGAGAGCGGTGTCGGGGAGCTGTATAACGGGACCGATATATCTCTATCGTGGTCTCTCCCGCCGCAGACCCAGTCGGCTTTGCCATACGGCCTGACCACAACATACATCGATAGCAGTAACCTGGGAGTCGGGCCAATAACGAAACTTCCATACTTCCAAGAACTGAAGATCGAGTACAAAGATTGGGCGCAAGCAAATGACCCATTTACAGGCTGGTTTGATCTGTCTATCAACAATACGACGCCATCTCAGACACTGCTTCCACCGACGCTGACCCATGCCGAAGTTGGTTCTGGTGGGAACCCTGGCGAGCTGCTCAATAGTGTTGGATCTGGCGCAACACCACCTTTTGTGACCTTCGTCACGACTCCTCTGACACCAGGTGGACGGTATCAGTTCCGTGTATATCTCACGAACCTTGGTCAGGAGTCTGGAATCGTCGACCCAATATACGGGGGGTCTGCTCCATACAACTACTTGTACATACCCGGTGTATCTGGCGAGTTCATCACACTAGGCAACTTCGGTGGGCCAACCGAACCCACATCCTTACAGTTCCAGTTCACGACTAGTTATGACTTGCTCGGTATCCAAGGCTACAACGACAACGCAATTGGCGCGGACGTCAGCCTAAACGTTCCGTGGCTACCAAGCGGAACTGGCCCCAGTCAATCAGTACAACTATCGTTCGGTCTCGAGTTGATGTTCGGGATGGATATCAGTGGCTCTGTAGCTCCGAGCTCGATACAGATGCTTGACGCGCGGAATACTACAGATATGAGCGCCTCGTTCTCATCTAACTTCGGCTATGGAAACACGTTCACGCTAAACCAAGCTACCCTAGAGGCTTCAGGAATCGAATGGTACCCAGAGCACCTCTATCAGGCCACGAACTTCTACATGGAATCCAACAAGGGACCACCTGGTGGTTCTGGTGGCGTGAAGGCGTTCTTCCCCGGAGACGCATCGTATGTGTCGGTGATCCCATCACGCGGTAACGTATCGGCTCAGACTTCCAGGTTGCCAGGCGGCTCACTCGCAACGAATCTTGTAGGCGACGCAGTACTCGCTGATGCATATCCATTAGCAGCAACAACTGCATCTGAGCTGATTGAGGACATCTACTTTATGAGCGACACATCGTCTGTCTCGTTCACGCTGTCCACTGCGGCATCTCTCAATGGCGCGAATAACCTTGATCCGGCGGATACCACTGCTTGGCGCGGGATGGACTCGGTGGGTGAGCCTCTAACATTCTTTTCAATGGATATATCGGCTTCCGCGTCAGCTCTTCTTTACGAGGCTAGTACGAACGAGCTTGTGGGGTACTTAGACGTCAGCAATGCTTCACTTATTACAACGCATTTACAACTGGACGCGAGCGCACAGGAAGGCTCGACTGTCGTTCCAATTGAGCGAGGAGCAGGTTACTATACTGATGTGACCATCAACACAATGCAACTGCTCGACATATGCCTGAACGCCGTGCCGGACATCTGTAACAACAACTATCTGAAGTATACAATTGATGTCGCTGATAACTACCGAGACGCAGCAGGATCATGGACTGATGGGAACGCATATAGTGGAGAACTAGCTGTCGCCAGGACACCTCTTGCTGATACAACATACACCTTATCAAACTATACTAATCCAAACGTTAGTCTAAACTTTGATTTTTTCGGGCAGAAGCTTCCAGCACTAGGCGTTCTAAATAATATAGACTATAGCTACAATGTAGGTGATTTAGACCCATACTGGAAACCACATCTTACTCTCACAACTGATACACTTACATACGCACCAAGTACAGGTACAGAGCTTGATATCCAGCAGTCATCGGCAGCATGGACTGGTAATAATGTAATCAACCCTCTCTTCAAAGTTGGTTCAACTACACTATGGGCCATAAACGGACAAACAGACAGCAGACGCTATTCGCGGACAGTGATCCCAACCTCAGCGGCGGCAGGACCACAGCTTGAAATAACCAGCGTGGTTAACAACAACGTGATCAGAGCTCCCATATCAGTAACTTACACGCAGGATGTCTCATTCGGCACACCGGGCGAGTTCATGTGGTGGGACTACACGTGGGAGTCAGCTCCAGGAGGTACAGGCCCAAGCAATATGCCGACGAACTTCTTCTCAACACTTCCAAGTACTGATGTGTCCTTCACGGAAGTGGTCGGATATGCAGGTGGAGCTGGCTGGGCGAACGTAGGCCTCTATGATCATAGCATCAGTCTCCCATACAACCAGGCGATGTGGGCAAACCAGGCCTTCCGCGGAGGCGGCACCACAGGCTCAAACAGTCCATACATAGACTTCAGGCAGTTCTATGATCCGACGTCCGCATTGCTCGACTATACACTACTAGGTGCCAGTGGGGAAACCATATCTCTCCCTTTCAACAATGCGTCAAACACTCAGAAGTTTTGGGACGATCCATCGTTCTCTGGAACGATCGGACGGACACTGAAGTACTTCACGTTGCACGTTGAGATGCCGTACACAAATGATATCCCAAATCAAACAGGGGTTAGCAGCACGATATACCAATTCTCACTTGAATTGCTTGACGCGACAGGTGCGGTGTTGAATCCAGATAGCGATACTGGTTCGACTGGAAACGGATACTGGGTATTCCATAATGAGTCGCTAGCAAGTAATACTTACGGCCCGTATATAGGTCAGATGACAGTAGGAGGCGTCGGGTACAAGGGTTCATATGACATAACAACTGGACTACCTAGTGGCATACACTTCTATAGAATAGTGCATCCATCCGCGACATCATCAGGCGCTAAAACACAGCTGCAAATCAGCATAGGCCTGCCTAGTAATCTTGCACTCTCAGTCAAGAGTTTCGAGATCACATTCTGGAAGAAGTAAGACGTGACATTTGTTCGAAGATATCAATAATTGTCACGGCATATATAAAGTGATGGCGAGTGACCAGCAGAAGACTACTCTATTGTTCAAGGAGTTCACAGGCGTTGTAAATGCACAGCAAAATGCTACTTTCGAAGCTGAGACGTACCCTTTCCGCCCATTTGTCACGAACGAGGAAATATTCTCCAGCGACATATCCTCGAACCTTGCAGACATTAGCTACAATGTTGGGTCTCCTACGTTTCCAGTCTATGTATATGGCATTGCCGCACTGGATGCGAGCTATGGAACAGCTGGAGCTACGTACTTCGATGCTAGTTTCGTTGTAGCGCCAAACCTCGTCTACTACCATAAGCAGGAACTCACAAACGCTACAGGTGTTGATTCGCGTACTTGGTACGTAGATCCTGGTGATGGCACGAAGCGCAGCCTTGCAGCTGATACAATACCTTTCTTGTATGACCCTGAGTACAACTCATTCAAACAACAACTGTATGAAAACGGTGGCGCATCAGCCGACGCTATGGGTGAAGGTACGCTGGTCTGGTTAATGGATTATATGTCAGGATTTGTGGAGTTCTATGGTGAAGAGGCCGGAGTCAATGCATGGGTAGCAGCAAACGGTCCACCAAGGCTGTCCTACATTAAATACAATGGAGCGAAAGGAGCCTCAGGAGGAGGAGGTGGCGGTGGAAGTGGTGGAGACGCATCGTTCAACACTGTGGACATAAGTGGTGCTGGAATATTGACTCGATCAAAGCTTTCAGTCACGCCATACCAAATGAATTCACAGTCATATATCGGATTTGGCCGGACTTTCGCGATCATGAATGACCAGGCGTACCAAACACATACGAGAATCAATTTCAATGTTGCGATGCGCTTCGTTTTATTTGCACGACTTGACACTGGCGAATCACATAGAGTGGAGGGCTATGCGTCATACGCCTCTGAGGCCGAGTGGAATGGTGGATATCCTACCAGTACTTTCAAGAACAGGAGAGGAAGAATCCTTGTAACAGATAACATCGTTAAAGGTGCAAACCCAATTTTCGATTTCATCGAACTGTTAGACGGCACGGTCCATAATAGCGCAGTCCCATCCGATACATACTATGGCTGGCTACATGCGCGCACTACCACTGCGATCTCATACCCAGCGCAGTTCGAAGTCCTAAACATTGACACGTATGAGAATGATGCGAACGTGCCATACACAGAGTCCACTTTCCCAAACACTGATCCCAACTACTACTTGCCTGTTTATCCAGATCCTTCAAGGATTGAGTGGTGGAATCCGCTTCCGTATAGCAACCTACACATTGCGACTGTTCCGCAATCAGGGGATACGAGAGCGAAGACCTCCACGCTAACGACGAAGACGTTGATGTATGACACTGCCGATAGCAGCTACTTCGAAAATCTAGATGCTTCGATGGCAAACATCAGTGAGCTCAATGCAAGCATTGGAACGATAACTACTCTTACTGCTACTACAGCAACCGCTGATGATCTCATCGCGAATGATTCATTCACAATAGGCACATCTGTGGACCCACAAATTAAATGGAACACTGTGAAGTTCTATCTTTCTGGTTTCACGCCAAGTCCAGGTGTAAACGACTGGGTAACGATCGCGCAAATAGGTCCTGATGTCAACAATACTCAGGCAGCAATGCGTGGAGAAGCACATTTTCGTGTACAAGACAGACTATCTGGCCGCCACCAATGTATAGATATCTTTGTTACACAGGAATATAGCAGAGGTATCTCGCTTGATGCCAAAGTATCTGGTTATTCTAGTTCAACGCCACTACCATTCAAAGCTGTACGAATTGCGAGCGGTAATACATATGAGGGTGGGCTGTTACAGTTACAGGTAGCAGTTGCTGGTTTGACTGGCTCTAGTAATCCATACTATCTAATGCTCATGGACTCTACGAATAACCCTGGATGGCAGACTGTGGATAACGCAGCTTCTTTAAATACCGACAACAACCCAACTACGTATAACTCGGCATATGCTGGAAATCTTCTTAATGTCTTCACAACACTGCCGGTTGATACTACCATCATGACTACTACAAACCCTACACAGAATCGTTTCGTTGGTCGCTCGACTACTGTACCACAGTACTATCAAAACGCAAGACTTCAGGTACATGAAGAGGGGATATACGCGTATGCAGACGGTATAACAGGTGCTGGTAACATCCAGAGCATCGGTGGTTTCATAAGAGTGGAAGAGCCAATAAACAATGATGTCCTCGACATAAGCTTCGACTCAGTGTCAGGAGCTGGGCTGATAACCAACGTAGACAGCGCAACAGATCCTTTAGACATCAAGATTGTTGCTAGTGGTGGTGTAGACATATCCGGAAACAATGGAAATGTTAGCGTTCACAACGCTGGCAATGTCCTAGTAGAACCAACCGGAGAACTAAACGTTGTAGCGCCTGGTGGTATCAATATGCGCTCAGATCCAGGTTACATAGACATCTCTGGTGTTAGAGTGTCTGTTGTTGCTGACGGGGGCGGGGCAGCAAATGATGCTCTGTTACTTGGTACTGAAAGTACTGGGCATAACGTGAACATCCGCAGTGCTAACAATCTCTATCTGAATTCAGGTTTTCTCGCATCATCAGGTGGAACTGGAAATCCAGCCGGTACGGTCTACATCACTGGCCAGGGACAAGTGTACATCTATGGTCGCCGACAGGCTGCGGCTCAGAACATTCCTGGGGTCGTACTAGGATCCTCTAATTCCTTATTCAAATACTGTATCGATGTTGTTGAGCCACTTCGCTTGTGGGACACTACGCTTACAAATCTTACAACAGCGATTAACTCACTAGATGCAGCAGAGAGGTATGGCCAGCTCGCGTTTGCAACTAACACAACAAACTATTCTAGAGCTGGCCTGGTGCAGTCGCTACAACAAAGTCCTTCAACAACTGCAGATGCGCGAATTCAGTCCCTCATGCAGTGTACAACTAGGGGGTTTTGCGCAAATCTCACTGCAAGACGGCTTACTAGTGATACATACTCTACCGTCACTGGAACAGGTGCGTCCTTCCATTATGTGGCGCGTGAAGCTGACACGGTGTATTCTAATGGTCTGGTGCAAGGTGATACGTTGAGAATGTATCCAGAAAAAGAAACACACGATATCTGGGTAAATGCCATTACAATTAGCCCATACGAGCATTATAATCATACACCTTCTACTAGTGGAAGTGGACCACACGTAGTTTATTTCGAAGTATGGATTGGTATTCCTGGTCCAACATCTGGTTCGTTTTATCCACTCAATACATCATCCGCAAATCTTGATGGCAAAATATCTGGTTCGTCATCGTGGTTCGATGTTGGCGCAAATTGGTTGGATCCAAATATAAGTGCAGATACCAGCTGGCATCCAGTTAATAATCCGACAAGTACGGCAGTCAGAGTAAGTAGGATATCTGTGACTGTTACTGGAAACAGTCTGTACATGCCTTTTACACGCAGTGGTGCTAATGCCACCCCTAATAATGCTGATTTAGCACCATTAGTTGTAAGTCTTCAGTACCCATTTCGAATTCCGGCTAACACCAATTGGAGCGTTTTCGTTGTGGAGAGAGCAGGCAACACTTCAACAAATGTAAATCTTGGCGCTAGCGGTCTCGGATACGAGAAATATGGAACAACTTCCTTACCAGCTGCGACACAGCCTGACTTCGCCAAACTTGGTATTACCGTGAACTATACGTATAATATGGCTGTCTTATAGGCATTGTAGGTTATATCAGAGTATACTCCATGCTGCAGAGCATACTCTGAATAAAAGAATTTTGCATCAGCTTTTGTTACATGATCCTATGCCACATACTTGTCGAGAATTTGCTTCGGCACCAGTGTGTCGGTCAATGCAACCAACTTCTTGTAGCACTTATTGATCGTGACCTCACTGATCTCGCTTATCCTGCTAACGTCGTTCTTTCCAATATTGACCTTACAGATCTGAGTCACGAAGTACACGATACCCGCTGCGATGGAGTGTGGTGTGTTCTCAGGAATCAAGTTATTGCGCTGTATCCGGATGGCGATGAACTTGCACACTTTGGTCAGCTCCTGGTTCATGTTCAGCTTGCTACAGTAGCGGTCTATGAACGAGGCAGGGGTCGTCTGGCAGAGGGTAGTCTTGTCGCTGTTCTCCATATCGTGCTCAAGCTCGTTTAGGATCGTCACAGCGTTCTTGCAGCCGCGGGTAGCAGCCGCACTATCGAGGTGGAAGATCGTCGCGATCTCTTGCGCTGTTCTCGGGAAATTATTGACACGCGCAGCGATGTAGACAGATGCGGCGATGATCCCGTCACGGTTGTCACCCCTGAACGTTTTCTTCTCGGAGATCTTCTTGTGGTATCGCAATGCATCGTCCACAATCAGCTTCGGAATCCCGCCTTGGCTAGCAAGCAAGCTGATGCGCTGGAATTCATCATATCGGGCCTTCTCATTGTAGGGCATTCCTAGCCAACCTGTGTACCTCCCGATCATGCGCATTTCGTAGCTTGACCCTCCATTGCACATGACTTTGCAACCGAAAGACGATTCCTTAAGAAGCGGATTGATCGGCATACCGCATCTAGTCGGATCGCTGGAGCCGCTATCTTCTGCACCGTAGTACCTCCATTCGGCGCCACAGTCGAGCGTATCAGTGTACACAACACCACAAGTAGGGTTCGTGCACGCAGGAAACCCTTCTTCGGTAGTCGCAAGCATAGATGAGCAACAGTCGCATACTTCACGTGCGCTGGTGCCTGCAACACCGTCATATACACATTCCACTGCTGGAGCAGTGGTTCCCATAGCTGCGTCGAACTTCGCCCACATATCCTTCACTGGGCGCGTCTTCCGAACTTTCTTAGTTTTCTCGCTCATCTTCGTTGTGGAGAGATAATTAATCCGCGATTCTAACTTCAATTTTATTCTCTTTTGCAAGTATAACAATGGGAACCACCTCATCTAAACAGCCCGCAACTGGTAACAAATCGCTCTCACAGATTGTCGATTACATAGCCACTAACTACATTCTTACCCAGAATTTCCGTGATATGGAGAAACTGGCCGACACGGAGTACTGTAATAACCTAGTTGTGTTAACTGCAGATGTGATTGCAAGAAACCTCCACGACGAGGATATTACATATCTCGCACAGCGACTAGAGAATGGTGTAGAGATAAACGAGATGACGAATGAGAAGGTGATATTTCTGAAGAAGAAAGGTCTCGACTCGCTTGATATCTCCAATGCGACCAAGAAGCGTCGTGTGTGTATCGGCATCGCTAAATTCTACGTGCTAGTTGGCCACCTATTCGCTGCGATAGTCACCACCATAAACCCAGTCTACACGTACAAGGACGCGCAAGGGGCCACAATGAAAGCCTCTCTTCTAGATAAGCAAGATATCCCGAAAGACGCTAAAACCAACATCAAAAAGCTGAATTTGTGTAGCCAGCGCCTTAATGCTCTTGTGAACAACCAAGACTTCAACGTTGCCCAGAGTGTACAAGTAACTGTCAAACCTAAGTTCTGCGGAATGAACTACGATGCGACTCGTGGTCGCGACCGCAATCTGGCCGAAGAGCCGGGAATTCCGGAGCTTGAGAAACTCTACTTCGATAAATATAACCATGATACAGGTGGTTTCACAGAGATGTCACCAGAAATGATGAAAGATGTCTACACACCAGATGTCCAGCGTTTTTACACCGCGTTCACAGGCAATAAGACCATACCACTCGGTCCAGACGGCACACCCGCGGTCAAGAAGTTCAGTGACATCCCGCTCAGAGACTTCCACCGAAGCAAGGGTTGTTCCAAGGACGGTGTTTATACACAGACGTTCACTGGCACACTGAAGGATAAGCTATTCGCTGATTACGCCGAGCACCTACGTAGTATGATGCAGACTACATCCAATAACCAAGATGAGTTGATCGCGGTGTTAGACGAGGTTTTCGTTATCGCTTACAACCCCAAAACTCAGCGGAAGGAGACGGTCATCAGCCCGGCACTTACGCAGAAGGAATTGGACGACCTCATCGTGAAGACGCGCAACATCATAGTTAATCTGTACATCAAATGCGAAGAAGACTTCATCAAAGGTCTTGAACTTTTTGAGGCTATTGTAGAGGGCCAGATAATGGACACTTCACAAGCTCAGATAAAGCGGTTGGAGGCAACGATTCAGCAATCTATAGCCGAACCTCCTTCCGAAAGCGTAAGCGATTCCGACAAGCCAGTCGAGCTAGGCGTAGAAGGCGAACGACCAGAGCGCCCTACTGATGGTGCGGAAGGTGATAAATTAGATGAGGCTGTTGCGAAGGCAGCCATGACAGAAGCAAGTGAGGCTGCAGAACTCGCAAGGATTACAGCCAAGCTCGAGGAAGACGCTACAAGGGTTGTGGCGGACGAGGAGAAGGCAGCTGCAGCCGGGCCACCTTCTATCCTAAAACCAGTTGGGGATGTTAAGGCAGCTCCTGTCCCAATGCATGCCGCGTACTACCCGCCACCGTTCTTCATGCCTGCCGCGTACGGACACCCGAAGCCCATTTCGGAGGAAGACGAGTGAGCTTCAGAAATTATCTCAGCTAACTATATAATGGCAGGAAAGACCATGAAAGCAGGAAGGCGCGTGCGCCGTGATATGAAGAAGGGAGGCAGCAGCTGTGGTTGCGCAGTTGATGCCGCCCCTGTTGATGCCCAGTCGGCTGGTAAGCGCAGAAGCCTGCGTTCCAGCGCAAAGCGCTCTTACCGCAAACGCATTGCTGCGTCCAAGTGCCGCGGTCTGCACACCGCTAAGTGCCGCAGCGACAAGTCTTGCAAAATGGCTTTCGGCAAGAAGCGATCCTTCTGTCGCAAGGTCCGCAACACCCACCGTGCTAAGAAGCATTAAGCTTATGACACACTTCGATCATTTCGACTAACACTAGTTGAAATGATTGTCTAACTATACAAGATTGTCTTAATCGTGGTGTTCCATGAGTTCTCACTATGCACGTTGCGCTTGTACCACTCGACACACGCTTTCGACATCTCTCGCCATCTCTCTTCGCTAACAGAGTTAACCACGCCATGGAGGTCCTCTGGTGCTGATACCCTAAGGAAATGAACTCCTTCCACCGGTGGATCAGCATACGAACTTACGCAGACACTAGGCGTCACGATCGGAACAGTTCCCATCGCCATCAGCTCAACCTCTCTATGACACTTGCTGCCATAACCACGTAAACAGAGACCGAATTTTGCGTTCCTCAAATGATCGAGGTATTCCTCTTGAGTGAACTTGTGTGTAAGACCCTTAGTACATGTATAGTCGTCAACAACCGCTTCCCATCCAAGATTCTCTCGGTGCGATCTTTGTACCGCGTTCTCCATATTCCCTATGAACGTAACTCTGTGTTGCCTATCGGAGTATGCTACTGTGGGTTCCATCTTCTTTTCAACAACAGAAGGGTTTCTTGGCCAGTAAATCCACGGCTTCGCCGGCACGCCAACCTTCGAGAAAATACCTGCGTCTTCGGAACTTGTAAGATCGCAGTTACCTACTAGGGCCATTATGCCTCCAGCGACTTCTCTATCCATCCATCTCGTAGCATTGTCCCTGTCGTAGAGCACGATCCCACCACACAACCAACAGTGTCTGTCATTTGCTTCAATGACTTGGATGTCCTTGTTCTTAATAGCGAGCATTCTTACTAGCTCCCGGAAAGCGTCATTACTGTGCTCATATGGGAATGGCTGTGGTTGTCGAGGAATCTTGATGGTCCACTTATCATTTATTACACGCATAATGATCGCGAGTTCCCTGGCGAGGCCGGCGCTCGCCATCTTCTGGATAAATAGATTATTCACGTTGCCGAACTGCGGTGATCTGAAATGAGTGTGGACAAACTTCAAGTGTCTATCGCCATAAAAGAGCCTTCCTGTCCGCGGCACAAGCTTTCCTGCAATGGTCTGTGCGGAGTCAACCCCATATGGAAATCTCCAAGTTTGAAGGTTGTAGTGATCCCCATATTCAAAAAATGTGAACTCCTTCACTAGACTCTCGATAGCAGCCTGCTCGTAATACCGTGAGTTGACACAGTTAGCTCTCCACCTAGATGGGAGCGTTGGAGCAGAGCTCCACAGCATTCCGCCGTTGTAATACCCTGTCCTGTCAACATGCTCCTTCGTAATGAATTGTGGCGATACCCCAAGTTGTTTTGTTGGGTCTTCTACGAGCAACTTATCCAGTATAATCGTGTCGCTATCGATGCAGAGTGAATCACCATATTTGTTTATCGCATACTCAAGTGCGTGTGTTTTGATTTGCATGAACTCGTCCCAAGTCCCAGCTCGCTCCATCGCACCACGATCAAGATGAGACCATTTGTCGAGCTCAATAACCCAGTCTATATTCAAATCTGGTTGTGGTGTACTCTCGAGTATGTAGTTTCTGGTAATTGTGTCGCAATAAACAACAACGTTCGCGCCTCGATGATGCAAGGATAGCGATAGCAGAAATCCGAGCATCTCATGCTTGCACGCGTGTGTGCACATTGTGCAAAACGATTTTGGTTCAGTCATCGCCTTACGTAGTTGTGTAGTCATCCTTTAAGTCAAGACCCCATGTTCGTTCTAACGATGTAGCGCCATACGACTGATGCACTAAACTGTATCTAAGCGATGTCTATGAACTGCGCACATATTTATCCTACAATGATTGTAATAACCGTATTGCGTCTACATAGTTGTAGGTGGTGTATCAGATGTGCACATCGTCGCTTATGGAGGCGTCTAAACAAATGTGAAAAAAAAACGTAGTTTGAAAGTCTATTTGGAAAAGTTGGAATTTTTGGTCCAGATTTCTCTCTATGGAATTTGACTTTCAAACTATGAAAAATTCTCATTTTACTTAGACGTGTAGGTCTCTTTTTGGCAACTTGTTGAAAACGATGTAGGCAGTTTATGTAGGACTGAAAAAAAGGCACTGCGGAGATTTTCGTTTGAAGGGCTGGGCCTTTTTCTGTGTATCATATAATGATACACGATGATACACATTTAGGGCCAAAAGCGGCCGAAAACGGCCTCGAAGAATACCGTTGCGAAACGTGTGACTATACAACGTCACATTTGAGTCATTGGAAAAGACATATTAAGACGAAGAAGCACAATGATACACAAATGATACACGATGATACACCAAAAGAGCCAAAAAAGGCCCAACAGCAAATTAGCTGCATATGTGGTCTCACATACAAGCATCGATCGAACTATTACCGTCATAAACGGACATGCGTTGCTACAACCAAGGAGGTAGAGACTGCGGTCGAACCTGCTGATGTGCCTACACAGAATGTAGCGAGCGCGTCAGAAGATGGGAAGATCACATTGGCAGAACACTATGCGCAGATCATAGACATCAAAGACAAGTACATCGCTAAGCTAGAAGAGACCGTAGACAAAGTGATAGACAATGGTGTTGGCAGAGGCAATCAGGCAAATAATTCGAACAGCTTCAACACGATAAACAACGTGCACGTCTTTCTCTCTGAGAAGTGTTCTGATGCGATGTCGCTAAGTGATTTCATTAGCCAACTAAAGATTACGATGGACGATTTGAGGGTAGCAAAAGACAATTCCGTGAAAGGCATTGCACAGATTGTCGAGAAGAACTTGCAGCCATTGGCTATAACCAATAGACCGATGCACCATGTCAGCAATGACGAGTGGTATGTTAAGAATCCAGAAGGCTGGCAAGAAGACTCTGGAGAGAAGGTTGTAAGTGAGGCGCGCGTTGGTATCCAGCGACAATGGCCGACCGTATTTACAGACGATCACCCGAATTGGATGGAGAACGACAAGCTATCTACCGAGTATGTAGAGATGGCTGGAATGGCTACACGCGAGCTTTCAGAGAAGGAGAAAGCAGCTGTTAAGCGTACGATAGGTAAGAAGTGTGGACTCTCTCCACAAAAGACTGAGTAGGCGATTTCTACTTCGACTTGTCCTCAATGCGTTGCAGAAGCGTTTGGTTGTAGATGAGGTTTCCGGAGGGTTTGTACGTGTCTATGGAGCGATATTCTTTGTCATTCTTCTTCACACTAAGGGTTTTCCCTTTGCCTCCGAACATCAATGCATTTGGGTCTTGTGGCGCTGGATCCGCACTGGTTTGATGAGCCTTCACTTTCTCTCTGCCATTACCATCAATAGTTATACCAGTCTTCTTCCTAATCTCATCGCGCACGTACCCTGGCATCCAATGTTGCCAGGATATGAACAACAAGTTTGGATGGGTGTATCTAACCACGAACTCATTATCTCTGAGTTGGTCTATCAAATACGCTATGCACGCTCCATGATCGTATCTTGGAACACCGATTATCACCTCCGGAACAACATACCAGCAGTGTTGCGAGTTCGCTTGTTGGCGAGCTGTAGTCTTGATTCGAGTATGAACTCTCTGCAATATCCGCTTGTACACTGATAGTGTATTGAGGTCATTACGCTTCTTCTTCTCGTACAGGTCATCAAGATTCAACTTGATGTCGTCGATGTTATCGTCGCGCAGTGTAAATATCGTGTCCATTGATTAGTGATAACGCAGAAAAAACTTTTTAAAGAAATACGATCATAACATGTAGATGATAAAACACATCGTAATCAGCGGTGGTGGGCCTACAGGATTTGTTTCTTATGGAGTGATTAAAGCTCTTCATATGGCAGGCGCATGGAACCGCGAGACTCTGCAGACGGTATATGGTGCATCTATTGGTGGTATTGTGGCTGTTATGGCCATACTAGGTCTTGAGTGGAAAACGTTGGACGACTACATAATTAAGAGGCCTTGGGAGAAGGCATTCCAATCAGTAGGGTCGGACATCTTGAGTCTAATAGCTAACAAAGGAATAGACGGGCGAGCTGTGATTGGAATAATAATGGAACCGCTTATGCAATCTGCTGGGCTCGAGCTGCATTCGACGCTTGAAGAGATGAAGCAGATGACGGGCGTGGACGTGCACTTCGCTACAGTAGACGTGAATGGACAGAAGGTCGTAACAGCAGTTGATTTGTGTGCTGCAACCCATCCTGATATGCGGATATGCGATGCTATGGCAGCATCACTTGCTGTGCCGTTGCTATTCCAACCAGTTATCATTGATGGTAGCTGCTATGTTGATGGAGGCCTTCTAAACAATTACCCACTATCTCCTTGTCTTGAGGCTCATCCGGACGACACAGAAGCTGTGTTCGGTATAAAGAACGTATGGCGCACAGAAGATCTGGCAATACGATCTGAAACATCGTTTGTTGAGTTCGTGCGTACACTTGTAAGGAAGCTGCACAACACGATCGATAGTACGCTGCGCCAACCTGATCTGGCGCAAGAGGTGATCTGTGATGTCAGCGATCTCTCGAATGTGGAGAGATGGGTTGAGGCGATGGAAAGCCCAGAGCTCAGAGCATCACTCGTGCAGAAAGGAGAGAATCTGGCCAACGACTACATCAAGACCGTCACTACAGAGCCTAAAGAGACGTAGAAAGGAATTCCTTGAGCGTCTCAATGTCGGGCTTCGCATCATACTCGATCACTTTGTTTCCATACACGAGTTTGATTGTTGGGTAACCTTCCACATCGAAACGATCTGCAGTCTGCTTGTCTTCTTCGCAGTTTACAGGTATGTAATTAACCGTAACTCCATTCACAGTGTTATCTTGGCTTGCGAGGTATTCCTGCAGTTTGGCCATAATAGGCTTGGCGGTCTTGCAGTGCGGGCACCATTCCGTATAAAAGAAGTAGAGATCCGCAGTACCACCTCGAGCACCTTCACTACCATCAGTCACGAACTCCTTGTTCGGAACGTAAGCGGCATTCATTCTGGGCTTCACATATGCGTTGTAGGTGTACACCGCAGCCGCGATGAAGAGAGCTGCTACCAACAGTAGAAGGAGGAATTTCTTGTTCCCTAGCGCGTTTCGCACATAGCTTGAAGCATCCTCGAGAATCGTCATTATACTATACGCGTCGAGAATGTTGCCTATTGCTTAAACGAACTAGCCTAAAGCAGGCATCGTAATGATATGCAACTATGTTATACAGAGCTAGATCAGGCGCACTTTTCAGGTGCGAGCGTTCACTCTACGTGAGTGACAAGGAGTACTATAGAGCTATTATAGCGACAGTCTTCCAAGTGCGGCACAAAGACCCGCGTATGGATACCGAATCTCTAGAGGCGGACAAGATCGCAAGCCTTGTTAAAACACAAGTGTGTAAGTCCCGTACGCGATGATCGCTAGAACAACGAGACAAAGACTACCGCACGCAGCAACGCTGCTGAGCGCGCCTCTATCTTTCGTAATATCTGGTGAACTGGCGTACAGTATCTGCGCGTTGCTGGCGAGACTAGCCACAGCTATCGCTAGTATAACTATACCGAGCAATCTGATCACGCTTGATACCAGTCTTCCTGTAAGAGTTCCTGTTGTCGCCGCTGCTGCTATGACGAACATCCCAGCAGTTATGGCATAACAACTTGTCTTGGTGTCTTCCGAAAACTTAACCAGAGCACTTGACATTCAGTATAATATGTGTGAACAACTTTTTCTAACCGCAATACAGTACAATGTCAACGCGACACAGAAGAAATCGTAATAGCGTGGGTAAGCACACGCGGCGCACTAAGCACACTCGGCGCACCAAGCACACTCGGCGCACCAAGGGCGTTTATGACAAGAAGGACTACTCTAGTGGGGATGGTATGCTTACAACAGTGTGGGGACCCAGCATGTGGCACTATCTCCATACTATGTCGTTCAATTACCCGGTGAATCCGACCGACGCGGACAAGCGTAACTACAGGGACTTCATACTGAGTTTGCAATACGTTCTTCCATGCAGGCACTGTAGAGAGAATCTCACGAACAACTTCAAGGTGCACCCGCTTCAGGAGTGCCACCTTAAAAACCGGGATGCGTTCTCTCGGTATGTATATAAGCTGCACGAGGTTGTGAACAAAATGCTAGGTAAGAAGTCAGGTCTCTCATACTGCCAGGTCCGCGAGAGATATGAGCACTTCCGCGCGCGTTGCACAGATGAGAAACCCAAGTTATTCAAGTTCGAAAAGAAGAAAAAGGAGAAAGGATGCACTGAGCCACTGTACGGAAAAAAAGCGAAGTGCGTCATCAAAATAGTACCGCAAGAGGAACGTTGTGAGACAATGCAGATCGACGAGAAGTGCGTTAAGTATCGCGGTAGTCCGAAATAATCTAGACTATTTATATAGCAATGGCAACCTGTGCAGATGCGAAAACAATATTGCAACAGCTTACATCAGAAATGATGAGTGTTGACGCAACGAACTTCGATAAACGTCCAGATCTTCAGTCCAGTCTCTTTATGCTAGGTGTGCTTAGCAGCGACGCAGGTTTCGCAGATGAGCTTCAGCTAGCATTGTTCAGAAGCACCAGGACTGACCAGAAAGCAGCGAAATGGTTCATGTCACACCCCGTGTACCAGCGCGGACTTACTCTAGGCCAAGCGATGGCTCAATCGATGGCTCAATCGATGGCCGGTGGGCGTAAGGGACGTGAAGGCCGCAAGCAGCGCGGCGGGCGAAGTCA
>Ga0222714_10001772_pt1 | contig 23996 bp, 25 predicted proteins | sample C33_3DmetaG_FD_165048 | JGI IMG/M metagenome (GOLD analysis project Ga0222714, IMG submission 165048) | Estuarine water microbial communities from San Francisco Bay, California, United States - C33_3D | ecosystem: Environmental > Aquatic > Marine > Unclassified | place: USA: California...
CCAAACCTTTGACTTGATTCAGGATGATAAGATCCTAAAGTTAATCTTGTATTTGAATCCCATTCAATATAATTTGTATATGGATCCGTATCATTCCAATCCCCACCACTTCTAATTTGTTTTCCCTTATAGTAAGTTCCTTCACTGTATTTGTGGAATGATGCATCATCTGGTATTGTTACTGTTCCAGAACTACGACCAGTGCCAGATGTGGGAGGAACAAAAGCGTCATCTACACGAACCCATTCTTCTGTTTGAGTTTCTGTAGTTGTCTCTGTGACTACTGGTTGGGGTGGTGCAGTAATCCAATCCTGTGTACTAAAAACTTTTTTATCAATTTTGTTTCTCTTTGCAGTATCTTTGTTTTCAACTTCAACCGTTATAGTATGAGAACCCTCTTCCAAAAAGAATTTTTTCAACGGTGGAGAAGTTGTTCTAAATCCAGATAAACTTGTCACATCACCCGAAAACTTAGCACCAGTAAAATAACCTCCCTGTAAAATTACGTTACCATCAACAAGGATTCTACCCCCATTATCAACAGCTCCTTTAAGGGCATAAAATCCTCTATAAGGTGCTTCAAAATTCCAAGTATTTGAATAGATAATTCCACCACCATCAGTATTGGGAGTTGCCAAAGGAGGGATAGGTGAGATTGCAAACCTATTCATAAACTTGGACCAAGATTGTGTTCCGTCTTCATATATGTGTGTTACTGGCCACCATTTTTCAGTAGCAGCTGGAAATCTTGTTGTCCAAATAGGATTGTTAGGACATCTACCCTCAGACTGAAGAGTAGGTTCTTGTGGGATGGGTGGCAGTGGTGCATCAATGGTAAAAGCAGCACCCATAGGGTTTTCATTAAAAGACCTTGCAGATACTCTATTTTGTTCAGATTCAGCAAGAGCAATGTTGATTGCTAATGCCATTGGATTGATCCCTTTTACAGATCCTTTTTGCTGGTTTTTTATTTTTTTAATAAACAGTTCACCATTTGTATCAGATCCACCAGTATCCAAGAATTGAATACTATTATTCTTGACTCTTGGATCCCCAACTCCACTTGATGCACCAAAAACTTGGACAAGATATTCTTTTCCAGCCTCAAAAGTTGCAGATCCTGTAATAGTTTCCTTTTCTTTGTATCCATTACCAGATCTTGTTCTGGATAGTGTAACAGACTCATTAGAACCTTTTCCTATTTTTACTCTACCCAAAGAATCACCAGCAACTCTTGGATTGTCGTCCATCTTTAACGAAAATTCAATGGTCGCAGTTCCAGATCCATCAACAACCATATAAAGTTCACTACCCCTTCTTACAAATCTGGCAGAAACATTTGATGCTTCACCTTCAGCACCGAAAGCAAAGTTTCCTCCTGGTTTTTGATATAACTCTGCTCTAATTCTATACTGTCCCTTCTTAAAAAACTTAGTATAAGTACTCTTTCCAGTTCCTTTATTAGTACCCTCAACAAAACCATTCTTCTCAATGATAACTTCATCACCACCTTGCTCTACTGAAATGAGACCATTACCAATTTCAGCTGCACCAGAACCTTCACGGTTACCAATATACAAAGTTACGTTATCATCGACTTCAACTTCGATGTTATAATTTCCATCACTTGGGAAATTAACATGCTCCCAACGAATTACATGAGTTCCTGAGTATGGATTTCCCTCTAATGGTTTGGTAGTATTAAAAGGACAGACACCATATTCATTAAGAAACCCCCCTCTACCATAAACATTAGTTCTCCAAAGTTTTCTATCTGCTTTGTTTAGATAGTCAACAGTATTAAATATTTTTTTGGAACTTTTTGACTCAAGTGTAGTATTGGATAAGTCGATCTTGATTCGATGCACACCCTCTTTAATCGTCTTTTTGAGAGTATCCTTTGGTTGTATGTTGCGTGCATTAAGTCCACCAAACAGACTAGTTGAAATAAGAAGTTCATTATCAAGATATAGTTTTGCAACATTATCTGCCATGCCACGAAAGACATACTCTCCAGTATAAGGAAAGTTTTCTTCCCATTCCATAGTTGCTACACGTCCAGCATAGTCACTACCACGAACATTTGATTCTGGGACAGGAGCAACCGCATACTGATTCATCCAGTCCGACCAACCATGGTCTGTTGTATCTCCATTATCTTTTCTTATTTTTCTGTATCCTGCATCAGTAACATTGTGAATAACATTAGAGGTTTTATCTCCAAAAGTAACTGAAAGTGGTTTTTCCTTTCTTGTATGCCAAAAAGGATTAATTCCTTGTGCTAAGAAGTCTTGATACTTTTGAATCTCAATTCCAATTGGATCTTGTGCAAAGGTTGCGAAAAGATTGGGATCCCATTCACCAAGATTTTCTCCATTGGGTCCAAATCTAGAACCATATCCAGATAGTTCCCCTCCAGGTGGAGTTAAATCATAAACTTCAAAGTCTTCTTCTTGATCAAAATACTGAACTGTTGGTGCAACTTCTCCAATAGAAAGTTTAAGAACAGCACCAGATCCTCTTCTACAAGTATCATATATTGTTGCCTTAGGGGGAAATCTGTATCCAAATCCACCTCTTACGAGGTCACATGCAAGCAAGGAACCATCAGATCCAAAGATAGGATTTGCCGCGGCACCTACACCACCTCCACCACTAATGTAAATGCCTCCAACACAATCATTAGTTCCACCAGTTTTAGCTTCAAAACCCCCAACCGAATCTGTTTTTAATACTATTCCACCATCTGCTCCACACAAAACTGGTTGACCATTAATTTCAAGAGGTTCTCCCCCAACATATACTTGATCTCCACCATTTCCACCAACAGTTACAATGGATCCACCTTTAGCACCACACTTTACTTCATTCTTTCCAGACATTAAAGGAACACCACCGGCAGTGACTTTCGTGCCACCAGTTCCACCACAAGTTATAGGTAATCCACCCCTACCATCAAGTGTAACTGATTTTCCACCACAAGCTATTAGAGTTCCACCTGAAGGATAGGTAATCGTCTCTCCACAAACCAATCCTCTTATACCATCACAAGTTCCAGAAGCATTTTTATCTGGGGTGATATCATCTGGTGTTAAGTTATTGACCTCATTAATTGTTAAATATCTAACTCTATCTCTTGTCTCAAGAATAAAAACCGATCCAGGATTTAAGGACGCATATACATTAGCATCATAAATGCTAGCGTTTTTAATCAAACCTCTATCAGGATCAATGTAACTAACCCTGATATCATTTTTTGTTGCTGGTCCAAAAATGTTGAACGACATTATAGATTATATTTTGTCTTCATATGGTGTATTTATTATATTCCAGAGAATGGTGCGATTGGTCCAACATTTCTGCCAACATAAGGAAGTCCTGCTTCAACTCTCTTGTCTTCTGGATTATGTTCAAGAGTAGATTCTGCTTTGGTTGGTTCAACGTAGGGTTCAGATGGAGGTGCTGGTGCTGCAGATTGCGTTTCTACACCATCAGCAACTGATTTCTCACTAGGAGTTGCTGCTGGTGGTGTAGAATCTCCACCCGAACAGAAAGTGTATATGTCAGAAACTGCAACATTTGGTGTCAACTCGCATCCAAAAACATTCAGTTTAATATTTGTAAAAGAAAGTGCTGAAGTTAAACTACCACTAATATCTGGAATCAGATTTTGAATATCACTTACATACCCTTCAATACCAGCAAGCATTTCATTCATATCCTCCAGGTATGCATTCAAATTATCTATCAGGTTATTGTTTGCACTATCAATCTCTTCTTGTGAAGATGCGATTACTTGAGCAGTGATACTTTCGGCATAACACATAGGAACGATAGGATTAGTTGGACATCCTACTGTTGGATCATTGTTTTCAATTGCATCTAAAACATCTTGCTCTAATTGTTCTGGATTGATAGCATCATTAAGAGCACCTTCAATCTTTTCACAAAGACCCTCCATCATTTGATTATATAAACACAAAATAAGTTCTGTGAGAACTTGTTTCATATCAGCAAACTGATATCTTTGACTGGATGGAAGTGCTGCAACAACAGCATTCAATCCCTTGTTCAATTCTTTCATCGCATATTCCATGATCTTATCAAAGATAATCTTCATGTATTTGGCAATCTCACATGCTATATCATTGATAATTCTTTGAATCTCATCAACTACATTTGAAACAGCATCAATATAACTTTGCAGAGCCTGAAGATATGAATCAATCTTTTTAACAAGATTATCGATAGCAGTTTGAATTCCTTTCAGTGCAGACTGAACAAGTTGATCTGGATCTGGTTTTAATAATACAACCTTTTCTTCACACTTTGCTTGTCTCTTTGTATCAGCAGCAGTGGTTTGGTGAACACCATCTGCATTCTCATTAGTTGCACCAGACTGTCCTGGTGGTGGTTGAGTGACACCTAAGTCACTATCTGGTGGAGTTTCTCTTGCAGATCCCTCCTTCTCTTTTGTCCCATCAGAATATCCACTCTTCGCAATACTTCCTGGTTGAGTATCTGTAACAGAATTATCAACAGTACTGTTCTTTTGAGATAATGTTGTTTGGGAATTGTTGCCAAGTATTCCCATGATAACAGGAACTTGTCTTTCTTGACCATCAAGAAAGAATCCAAACACCATATTTCCTTGACGGATCTGTGGAGTTTGTTTTGCACCTGCCTGTCCACCACCAGCAGTCACAGGATACATTACCTGTGCCCATGGCAATTGATCAGATGGGATTGTATCCTCACCTTGATCATGTAAACCAATGATTCTTACTTTATATCTTCTGCCCCATCCAGGAATACTATTTTTATCATCATACTTTCCTGAGTGAATATTATCTCTCCACGTTGAGTCGTCAGGGATCTGACCAACCCACCAAGGAAAAGATGATCCAAGGAAACCAGGATTAAATAGTGTTCCTCCTTCCATTAACCATTAATCCTCATAGATTCTGCATTCTGATGCATCTGGGTGTTCGTCACAATACATTTCAAATGATGTAGGGTCATGATCCTCGTCTGGATGATTTGCCTGATACTGTTCAAGATGATCCAATTCATCTGCTACATGACGACGCATCTGTGGAGATAATGTTCCGTTTTCTAACAGATCTTTATCATCATTAATGTGTTGTTGAATACTTTTTTCAGACATCTTTAATTACCTTGATACTGGTTTTCTTCCGATAGAATCTCTTGATAAATTACATCTAGTAAATGTAGATTTAGCAGTTATCGTGTGACAAATATCAGTTATAATATATAGTCCACCATCCTGATCGTCTGGATCTGTAGTTTTCTTTTCTTTAAGACCAGGAACATCCATATGAATCATATCACCTGCATGAAGTGAAAAGTTTCCAGGAATGACAATATCTGCTTGTGAAGAGAAGAATTGATTATACCTCATAATAGATTGATTTTCAATCTCAGAACCCTTATAGTTTTCTTCCTCTGACTTTGATATTTGTTGATCCGTATCCCCTGTAGGAAGAGTGCCCTTATCAACTAATCGATAAGTTGTTCTTGTGTAATCCTCATTCTTTCCCGTCTTATCAAACTCTTTGTTTCTAAGTTCACTTGAGAGTGCCAATCCTTTTTTACCAGCAGTTTTTAAACTACCTTCAGTATCATCCGTTTTTGGATTGATTACTTCATAGTAACAATTGAATGGATCAAATATAACTTGTCGAGTTGACAATGCACCCATCTTCATTTTTTCTTGAACATTTACATTATCTTTTTTAGAGTAATTAACAACTTTAAAATCTTTTCCTTCAGGAGTATTTCCACCTCCAGTGTCTGGAGTTTCATTATAAATTGTCTTTGCTTTTGGCTCTTGATCTAACAGTCCATCTATTGACTTAAAGAAAAACCCTTCAGAAGTTTCATAAAAAATATATCCAGCAGTTTTTCCAAGAGTTTGATTCTTTGCAGACACAGATTTTTTGCAAAGATTACTGATAAAGTAGAATGGTTTAGAAGAATTTCCTATGATGTTTAAATTATTTACTGTTTCTTCCACAGTTATTGTCTTATCACTTTCAAGTACATTCTTAACTACAGACTGAACATGCTCTGATGGTTTGCCATCATATCTTTTCTTTACTCTTGATTTTTCATTCATCAAATATTCTTTTGATACTAAATCAATATTCAAAATAGATTTTTGAGTTTGATTACTGATTGGAGTGATTTTATTTACATATAATGTAACTGATATTTTATTCTTCACATTGTCTTCAAACTCCAGTTCAACTTTTTCTTCTCCAACCAAAGGCAATCCTTCTCTTACACTTTTACCATCAACACTAGCACCACTATCAACAAATGAAAAGTTAGCATGAATAGTATCATCCATGATACTTTCTCTGTAAACTAATTGAGAAAATCCTCCCAAAAGACTTACAGATTGACCCGTAGAGTTGGATGTTACATCTATTTTAGTTACCTTGCATGGTTCTGAAGATTTTCCTGCTACTTGTGTTGCCATTCTGATATTACCTCGTACTTATATTTACCCTTGATAATCCAAGAACTCAAAGGAACCATCATATCCAGATCCACCACCCATTACCATCATACCACCACCAGATGACTGAGAAGGTTGTTGCTCTGGAGAATCCTGAACAATGATTGTTTGTTGTGCTCCCTGTTCATAAGAGGCATATTGTTGAAGAACTTTCGCAACACCTTCCCTATTTTTTGCTTGGTTTAATGCCATCATCAATCCTGGTGCCTCTTGTCTAAGAGCAGCAGTGGAGTCAGCATCAGTAACAAATTCAGTTCCACCAAGGTTGGCAAACAATCCTTTACCAATAAATCCACCCTTATCTTTCACCTCAATGTGCATATGAGTTGGGTGTCCATGCCCACCAGGACCTTGTTTTGTTCCTGGTCCACCATACATACCACCCCAACTATCATGAATCAACATCTTGATAGCAGGATTGTCTTGAAGTGATGTTAGAACAGAACGATATCTTGCTTTAGAATCCTCCATGGATCCTCTGTGATCAGTAACATCAAGTGCTCTACCTTCATAATGTCCTCTACCTCTGTGAACATTAGAAACATATCCTCTCCCCGGTGTATATTTTCCTCCAGATGTAACTTTAGTAAAGTCTGGGTGCTCAGCAACAGCAAATCCTTTACTTGCAAGGTCCTTGCCAATGTTGACAATGTTTGAACCACCAACTCTAATGTTTGGTTGACCAGATCCACCAGAAAGTGCAGAACTTGGAGTGAATGCTTGTCCAGTGGAGGCTCCTAACAATTTTTTCCAATCCTGAGGAACACTTGCTGGTACTGGATCAGTTTTTCCTATCTGCTCAGAATAATGATAAAAATTACCTCTTGAATCAAACATAATATCAGTGGCACCTTTATTTTCAAGTTGAGATTGTCCTTTGAAATCTGTTCTTCCCTGAAGTTTTTCTAGTGCCTCAACAATTTTGCCTTGATTGTCCTTTAACTTTTTGGCAAGTGCTTCATCTCTTACCGCAAGTCCTTTATAAACTGCTTCAAATTGACCAGGAGCCGTACCAACACCCATAATAGTGTTTGGATATCTGGGATCAGCAACTCTGTTTAAAACTGCAGCAGCAACACCATATTCATCATCCGTTCCTCTAGCAGCTTCTCCACTTACAATGTAAGCAAGATCACTAAAGTCTTGATCAGACATGTCTTTCAGAGATCCTCCACCAGATCCAAGTGCTGTTATCATACCAGTAACATAGTCTCTTCCACCCCCATCAGATTTGCGTCTAGAAGTAGAATCTGATGATTTGATATCCATTTCATAGTTTTTATTAATGGCAGTTGCCATGTCTTTTCTAAAAGTATCAGTTACCCATCTACTAACATCAACACCCGTCATTGCAGCTTGAACTTTACCACCCTCAGCATATCCCTTTACACCTTCTGCAATCTTACCTTCATCAACACCATCACCGATTAACATATTAATACCATAACCAATATTTTTATAATCTCTTTCTGTTGGTTTTTGTCCCAGAATAAATTTGGAAACAAGAGACAACATTGGTCCAAAATATTCTTCTCCACCAAATTGGTTACCAACATCTACAACTCTTTTGGCAAGAAGTTGACCACCAGCATCAAGTTTAATAACCTCATCTTGACCACCAGTTCCTGCCCATCCCATGAAATCCCACCAGGCTTGTTCAGTTTTTTCTCCAGTTTTTATTTGCCCACCTTCAGGAGGTTTGATTTTTTCATAGGATGGTTTCTTTCTTTTAGTTTTTTTCTTTCTTTCTAAAGTTGCTTTTGAGAAACCTCTACTTACTTTACCACCTTGATTATATGCTTTTTTACTTTTATTTTTATTTTTGACTTCAGTTTTTCCTCCAAAGAACGCGTCATACATGGCACCTGCTAGCTCTGCTCCACCAGCACCACCAATAAATGCACCAATAGCAGTTCCAACAAATGGAATAGGAATTAAAGAACCAAGTGCTCCACCAATCCAAGTTCCAAGTCCAGATCCAACTGCTCTAAATGCTGCCTTGCCGACAGGTTCTCCTGCCATCATCGACAAAACAAATTCCATCACACCACCAATGATTGGAATTCTTCTTACTAATGGTTTAACTACTTTAAGTGCTGCTCTAGTTCCACCCCTTCCAAGAACACCAACAGCAGCTTTTCTTGCAAAATTAGTGGCACCAGAACGAGCATATTTTCCACCTAAACTTCTTACACCCTGCTCTCCAAATCTTCTTGCTGCTGCATCTCTGCCAAATCTTTGAGCATATCTTCTTGCTGCTTGTGATGAAGTAGTTGGTGTTCTTCCAGCACCTCTTCCACCAATACCAGTTCTTCCTCCACCACCTCTACCTCCTCCACCACCAAATCCACCAAGAGATTGTGCTCCCAAAGCAAATGCTAATACTGTAATAGCAGTGTCAACTACTTTCATCAAACCATCGAAAGCACCTGCTAATTTTTCCCCACCAATATTTTTTAAGAAACCTTTTGTGGCATCGTATGCTTTATATCCCCAGTTAATAAATGTGGCAAGACCATCTATAAGTTTAATTCCAACATCTGCTACAAACTCAACCACACGCATCATAACCTTAGCAATCTCCATCAATTGTGGGAGATATTTTATTAACCTCACAGCAAAGTATCCAAGAATGACATTACCAATAAAGTTTTTAATCCAACCAAAAATTCCCATGCCAGGAGTTTTTGGCATTTCTAACTTTTTCTTTTCTGGATTTTTTGTTTTAGTTTCTAATTTTTGTTCTTGCTTTTCCCTATCACCTTTCTTATCATCTTTTTTCTTCTGATTAAGTTGATCTTTTTCTGCAGCAAGAGTTGACTTGAGAATTTTTTCAATAATAATAACATTACTATAAATTGATTTTAGAGGGTCGTTTCCAGGAGATACAGGAGAACCAGTCTGCAACTCTTTTATTTCTTTTCCGGAAACAAATTTAGTCTTTGGTCTTACTACAAGGGCACCACCTCTACCACCACCTTCTCCACCCTGTCTCGGACCGGGTCTTCCTGGTTGTGCATTTTTATTTCGTCCTAATATTTTTGAGGCAGCAGCTCTTCCACCTGCCTTAACCATAGATCCACCAATTGCCCTTGCCCCTGCTCCTAGTAATGCTGGTAATGCCATATCTTATCTCCCTCAGAAAGGCATTGGAATACCCAAGATATTCCATTTTGCTTTATTACCATTACCAGTAGGTGCAGCATTTGCTTCAGATCCAGATCCCTTATCTTTATTTTGAGATGTCTTTGGAGCAGGAGCTCTAACAACAGTCACATTACTTCCACCTCCAGGTGGTGGACCTGGAGTAGAAACCTTTGGTGGAGTTGGTGCTATTTTTGCAGATGTTGATGTCCTCTTACCACCAAGAACCATATCAACATCACCTTTTCCTTTAAAGATATTCAATTGGTGTGCAGCCTGAAGTCTTTGTTGCATTGTTTTCCCCTTTCCAAAGACTCCTTCATTAATAAGTTCATTCCATTTCATATCACGCATTTTGCCGGTCTTTTCATCCTTTTTCTTCATCTTATCAAAGTCATACTTATCTTCAATACGATATCCACCACCTTCCTCTTTGCTTCTTTCATTAGCCCAAAACTGACCAAGAATATTTTTTGCGTTCTTTGCAGACTCGCTCATCTGACCCTTTTCGTCAGCATAATCAGTATACTGAACTCTGATGCCACCTGCTTTTAATTTCTTTAAGAAACTCTTCTGAGTCTCAAGTGCTGGATTTCCATCCTTTGCTCCTTGAGCGCGAAGTTCTTTAATCTTTGCTTCTGCTTTTGAAATTTCAGATCCAGTTCTTTTCTTTGCTCTTTGTATTGCTTTTTGAAGTTCTGCTTGAGATTCCTTTGACAAATCTCTTTCACTTATTGGACCACCAAATCCACCAAGCATTTGCTTTGCATAGATTGCTCCAGCATCTTTATACGTTGCTGCTCCAGATCCAGATAATTTTTCTTGAAGTTCTTGGAAAAATCCTTTTTGATTTGGTTTACCTTTTTCTTTTGATCCTCCTCCAAATAAATTAGGCATTTTAAAATTACTAGGAAGTGTGGGCATCTTAAACCCACCAGAACCACTAGGTAATGTAGGCATCTTAAACCCACCAGAAATATTTGGGGTTTTTATTCCAATGTTGTTAGTAATTCTTGTAATTGCACCAATAGGATCTGTTAATAAAGAACCAGTTGAAGCACCTGAGGGTCTTGAACTCTTACCCCATGTTGACTTATTATTAATATCCGATCCAAAGTTATATTTTAAGAAACTATTGAGGCTATTAAAAGCCCGCATCATATCCTTCGAAGTTTTAAGAATATTCACTCGACCAGAAGGAATCTTAGGGAATCCTTTTAACGGATCAGGAGTTCCTCTCTTACCAAAATCTTTTCTATTTCCAATGTAACCACCAACAGATGCATAAACAGTATCATCCACTATCTTTGGTTGATTCGTTCCACCACCAGCAGCATTCATTGCTTCCAGTGTGTCCACACCATACTTTTGAACAGCACCTTTACTCATAACAAACTCACCATCGGTGAGCATTGCTGGAATTTTATCAGTGCCCTTAGCACCATTTACTTTACCACCACCAGTAAATCCCAACATATCAGCACTGATAGGAGCACCAGTTGTTCCACCAAAGGCTTGAGTATCATCCAGTTGGGTCTTACCTTTTTCTGCTCTCTCAGGATCATTTGATGGAGTCAATGACTGTGCTATACCACCAATGGCAGCACCACCAACAATTGCAGTTATTGCCGCAGCAGCAGGATTAGCTCTTGCAAAACCAATTGCAAATTTAGCAGCTGCCATACCCAATTTGGCAGCACCTTTAATCAGAGCAAATGATAATCTGGTGACAAATCTACCAAGTCTTGTTCCAAACAACAAGTATGCTGCTAAAAGTTTAGGTCCAAAATCAACTAAGAATCTAATAATAGAATCAACTTTCTCTTTATTTTTTGGATCAGCAAACCAATCAATAAACTTGATAAGGAATCTTCCTATTAAAATATTCAGAAAGAAATCAAATATTCTATCTAAAATAGACTTAACAGGAGCAATAACCCCTTCTGCTACTTTCTTTAAACCAGAAAATCTTTTTTCTAAATTAGATTCTTGGAGTTTTCTTCTCTCATTTTCTGCTTGTTTTCTATCATAACTGGCAGATTTTTTCTTTAAATTATATTGTTCCTTTAGAATGTCAACAATGTTATTGACACTCTTTGCAATTCCTACAAGTAAATTTTGTTCTTTATTAGTTTCTCTTTTTGTCCTTGCTTTTTTCTTTTCTTCCTCTTCAGGTTTATCAAATATTCCACGAGGGATGATTGAAGTTTTTGGTTCTATACCAAATGGTAATGCTTTTCTTCCACCAGTAGATACTGTTGTTTTTTTTGCTTTAAACTTTGTATCTGATACCTTTCTACTCCTTCTTATCTTTACTACTTCTTCAATCAGAATTGTTGACTTCTCATTTCCTTTCCCCTTTGTTTTATATAATATTGTTGCAATTGCTTCCTTTAGAGCACTAAGATAATCCTCCTCTTCAGAGAGGTTATCTAGGTCTATACCCATCTCTAAGAGTATTTCTATTGGATCGGTAGTAGTCCTAGATGCCATGCGCTTGTTGATGTTTTAATTTTTCTTCTTCAAGATGCTGCTGTAATAGTGCTACATAAATGTCCCGTTCCCACGGAATCATATTTTCAATCTCTGTTAGTGAATATTTATGGTACTGCATCAACGAAAAATTAAGACGATAATACCCCTCAAGATTCATATGAATGAGGGCTATGCGAAAAAACTAGACAGTCCCTCCAACACAACTTCACTTTCGACTTTAGTCTTTGGATTTTTAACAGTAATAGTATGAGAAAGTTTGGGCATTGTATCAAAGAACTTCTCAATACCTTTAAACTGAGATGAATTCATTGACTCAAGAAATTCTGTGACTTCTTTCTTTGTACAATCTGCTGCTGCCCACACTTCTTCTCCACTACAAATAGAATCAATACAAGATGCAATCAATTCAAATGATTGATCCATTGCACTTTGATCTTTGAAATCAAAGTTGTTTTTAATAAATTGATCCAAAGATGGATATTTCATTACCATCATAATATTATCATCAACTTTCACTTGATTAGTATGTTCGTCGTCCTTCTGAACTTTAATTTCATCAAGATCAATCGTCACAGAAACTTGAGTTTCTTCATCATCGGGACAGATGACATTAACTTCAACAGTTTCTCCAACAGACTTTCCACGAATATTGAGGAACAAATATTCAATATCAAAAGTTGGAAGTGCTTCTACTTTAATTCCCTTTGTGAGAATGCAGTTTTTAATAACTGTTTTGATTGCTGTTGTGATTTGCTTTGTCTCTTCACTTTCTAAAGCAATCACGAGAACCTTTTCTTCCTTAACTAGAAAAGGTCTATATTGAATCGTTTCTCCTGTTGATGGCAACTCAAGTTCATAAGTTGGTGTAGAAATCTTTGGTAAAGGCATGATGTCCTATAGGATGTTTCAGTAGGATTATTTATACTGGGTAGACGAAATCACAAGTGTCCACCCACCAATCAAAACGTCTTAAAACCGTTGTATAATATGGAGACAAACAAACAAAACCATGAAGGGAATTCTAAACTTCTATCTTGCTTCTGCTTTATCAGTAACAACTGTTGCGACTGGTGCATGTTTTGTATGGTATGTTCAAGAGTATGATGCCGCATACAAATACCATAAAGTTTCTCCAGAAGTTTCTCAAATCCACCGAAATAATTCCCTGTGGTTGGGATTGTGGGGGGGAATTTATGGTCTTACTGGTGTCGTAAGCGCAATCGGTCTCTCTCAGGGAATCAAAAAAGACCAATGAAAACATTCATTCTCTCTTTGCTTTTAGTACCTTTTCTGTTAAATGCTGGAACAATAATTTTATTCTCTGTTTTGCAACATGCAAAGGTTGAATTTCCAACTCCAAACTAAGAGGATTAATTAAAAGAAAGATTCTCTGGCAATTCTTTCAGCTTCTGCTTCTGGAGTACCCGATCTAATAAGACCTTCCCTCATTTTATTAGCTTCATAAACTCTACCACCTGGCAATCTATCAGCAGTAGATACAACAGTTGCTTGTCCTGCTGCCTCTTTTTGTTGTGCTGGAGTTTGCTTTGATGCCGATGTTGATGATTTATCAGTAGACTTATCGATAAAGTAACGAATATACGACATAGAAACTGTACACTTCAATAATGAGGATGCATCATAACTAACTGGCATTGAAGTCATTGTTCTTGGAAATGCTCTCACAAAAGTATAAACAAGAGCTCCTCCAGTTGGGCTAAATCCACTACCTAAAGGCAAAATTCCTGTAAGACCTGAGTCTGGTGCAGAATAACTATCTCTTTCAAACTTTGTTATCTTTAAACCTTGTGGAGAAGTATAATCATTAGAATAGTTCATTCTATAATGATAATTTGCATCCGCCTTATTACCTCCTTCATTTCCTCCAGTGATGTAATCCATCCATGCTTCAAAAAATCTGATAGGAAGATAATTATCAGCATTGACATAAAAAGTCAAATCAATTCCCTCATCAAACATTCTTCTATGAACATGTTTTTCAGTAACTCCAGTGCGATCTCCAGTGAGTTCTAATGTTGCTAAAGAAGATCCAGGAAGACTTGCTTCAGAACAAAGTAAATTTAATGTATACTGATCTCCACCTTCACCACTTCCAAGAGACACTCCTTTTGCAGACAAAAAATTATTAAAATCAGAACCTGTTGGGAGACCAATCTCAACATAAAAATTAGATGTTGTAGCAGGTCTTGACAGTTTTGATTTAAATTCTGAAATTGGGACTACCTTTGCCATCTATAAATAGTTTTTACCTTATATATTATGTATGGCAGAAAGTATTAAAAGCAAATACAAACCGTCATTTCCTAAAAAATATAAAGGTGATCCAAGCAATATCATATGTCGTAGTAGTTGGGAGAGAAAGTTTTGTCGTTACTGTGATTTAAATGAGAACATTCTTGAGTGGGGTAGTGAAGAGTTTTGGATACCATATATCTCACCTGTAGATAAAAGAGTTCACAGATACTTTCCTGACTTTATTATCAAAGTAAAAGAAAGTACAGGTCAAATCAAAACTTATGTGGTTGAAGTAAAACCAAAAAGACAAACCCAACCACCAAAGAAAAAGTCAAGAGTCACTAAATCATATCTGTATGAGTGTAAAACTTATGCAGTCAATCAGGCAAAGTGGAAAGCAGCAGAAGAGTTTTGTGCTGACAGATTGATTCAATTCAAGGTAATCACAGAAGACGAATTAGGAATCAAGTAATGGCAAGACGTGCTAAAAGAAGAACAGGTGGACCTTCTTATGAAGAAGTAAAGGCACAGATTAATGCCAGAGAAGAAGAAAGAAGATTAAAAAAACTAAGAACCTCATCCAATCGCATCTTACCAATACTTCCCGAGTTGAATGATACTCATGATCAAGAGGATCAAATGCTCATAATCATGGATGCTTTGAAAGACACAGTAACTCCCATACCAGAAGAGGGTGGATTATATACCTTTGTTTATAATGCAAAAACACCTGGCATTGAATATGATCAACACCCTTTGATTGCTTGTGTAGAATTAAATGCATGGGGATTTAGAGGTATTAATTTTCACTGGAGAAAGTATAGGAACTATACCTGGAATGAAGTAGCAGGACAACTGTATGAAATTAGATTCGAAGAACTTGATGATCTTCTTTCAGTTCAGTATGGAAAGTTCATACTAAATAGATAAAAAAGTAGTGCGTAATGGCATCAGCGACTAGTAAGGTAAGCAAAGTAGAGACTGGAACTAGTGTCCGCAATAGAGAAAGTAACTTCTATAAGACAGAAGTTACTACACTTGCTGATGGGTCAGCAAAAACTGAAACTTTTAGAACTGATAAAGACGGAAATAATTCAGTAAAAATTAGAGAAAGTACAACTGATAAAGACGGAAAAACTACAACTGAAACAACTTCCAATGCAACACAGGAAGAAAAAAGAGCACTACAAAATCCAGATTCTCAATTGAGTCAATCGGTAAAACAACAAGTTGAAAGCACCAGTGGTTCTCTTGAGGGACAAGACGGTGTTACTAAAGAAACTCTTGAAAAAGCAAGTGGTGCTGATGGAAATTCTGCAAAGACTGAAGAAGAGGGGGATTCACAAGCCTCAGAGGCAACCAATGATAGGTCTAACAATAAAAACTTTGGTACAGACCTGAGATATCCAGCAGACATTGCATCAGACCAAGATGTTATCCAATTTACTGCTCTTAAATATGAGGTAAAAGCAATCGAAGGATTTAGTTTTGGTGGAAGAGAAAGAGTATCAGCAGGTAGTAAAGGTTCCAGAAGTCTTGGAACAGTAACTCTTCCCATTCAATCTGGTATTAAAGATAGCAACATTGCTGGTTGGGGTGAAGATGAAATGGATCCTCTTAAATTATCTGCGGCTAATACAGCATTAAAAACTATTACTCAAGGCATTCCAGGATTTGATAAATCTATTACACAATTATCCAATCAATTAAAAGGAAGTAAGGCAGATTTTAAAACATTTGCTGCATCAACTTTTGCAGAAAAAGCTGCTGGTGTTCAAAATCTTTTGTCAAGAACTCAAGGAAAAGTTCTTAACCCAAACCTTGAACTTCTTTTCCAAAAACCAGCACTAAGACCTTTTACTTTTCAATTTAAATTGTCGGCTAGAAGCAAAGAAGAAGCAGATAAAATCATCAAAATTATCAGATTCTTTAAACAAAATATGGCACCACAAAAAGGTGGTGGTAGTGGAGGAGCAGGTGCAAACCTTTTCCTATTAGCACCAAATACTTTCCAAGTACACTATCTTTATAGAGGTGGAGATGAACACCCATACATAGGTAAAATGAAAGAGTGTGCAATAACTGGTTTTGAAGTTGATTATACTCCAGATGGAAACTACTCCACATTGAAAGATGGTTATATGACATCATATGCCATATCAATAACAATGAAAGAACTTGAACCAATATTCTATGAAGATTATGACGATATCCCAGACACTGAATTAGGATTCTAAAATGTCAGATTACTTCAGCAGAGTTCCAAACTTTGAGTATGTTAGCAGACTTTCCGATGCTAATATCTCCGATTATATTCCTGTAAAAAATCTATTCAAAAGAGGACAACTTAGAGAAGACATTTTCCAAGACCTTGCATTCTTTACTAAGTATCAGATCAAAGGAAATGACAGACCAGATAATGTTGCAAATGATTTCTATGGAGATTCAAACCTCGATTGGTTAGTTTTAGTTTGTAATAATGTTCAAAACATCCAGACAGAATGGCCACTGACTCAACAGGGATTTGATACTTTTCTTTTAGAGAAGTATGGTACTTATGCAAATATAAATGCAACTCATCATTATGAAACAACAGAACTTAAAAATTCTAAAGGTATTGCAATTGTGAAAGCTGGTCTTAAAGTTCCATCAACTTATAGTATCACATACTTTGATGATGGACAGCAAGGATATGTTACTGCATCTCCAGTCGTTGAAATTACAAACTATCAGTATGAAGAGAAACTTCAGAACGATAGAAGAAATATCTTCTTACTGAAACCAAGATACCTACAGATTGCATTAGATGATCTTGAAATTCTTATGACATATAAAAAAGGATCCAGTCAGTATAAGACTGGATCCTTGAAGACTGCTGATAATATCAGACTATTTGAATAGTAGATTCACATATGCTGCCACCACTAAAAGTGTGAGGCAGATCTGGTTATAGTTCACTCTTCAGCAAGACGTTGGAAGTAGGACAGTGCATCATCTTCATCTTCATCAGACTTAGAAGAACCAAGAGAACTCAATTGAGCACTGATATCCTCAGGAAGTTCAGACTTATGAGAACGTGAAGAGAAGTCAGGAGAATAAGAACCACGATCATTATCCTCATCATCAACCTCTTCATCAAGACGAGGACGGGAAGAAGACTTCTGACCGAGAACCATCTTCAGACGATTCTCCAGTTGCTCATAGGTCTTAAACTGATCTTGTGTGGTCAAAGCAGTCAGTGAATACTCCTTCTTCCACAGTGCTTCCAGTGCATCGTCATCATCCAGCAGAGGACCAGGACGATCAAACTCAGAAGAGTCATAGTTCCAGTAACCTGCAACCTTCTTCAGTTTCAGTTTGAAGTTAGCACCCTGCCAGAAGTCAAAGGGATTAATGGGAGTCTCATCTTCAAACTCAGGTTGCATGGATTCCATGATCTTGTCAAAGATCTTCTTACCAAACTTGTAAAGGAAGACTTGACCTTCGTTCTGAGGATTAGCAGCATCCTTCACAACATAGATGTTGGCATAGTAAGACAGTTTACGTTTCTGCTTACGAACAGTGTCCTTATCAGCATCGATACCACTGTTCCACAACTCACGGTTGTGCTCAGAGACAGGATCCTTCTGATTCAAAGTGGTCAGAGAGTTCTCAATATACCAACCACCAGGACCTTGAAATGCATGAGAATACATCTTTGCCCAAGGAAGTTCTTCTCCTTCAGGAGCAGGCAGGAAACGGATGACGGCATAACCATTACCGGTCTTATCCATTTCGGGTTTCCAGAGACGGTCATCACCACCGCCACCAGTATTATTCATCTTCTCAACTTCCTTAACCAGTTTGGAAGTCAGTGAACCAAGAGAAGATTGCTTCTTAAGATTTGCGAACGACATTCGGATTACCTCGGATTTGTACGGATTTGGCTTGTGTGTACCCAGTTATTCTACAGGTCAGAACCAGTCTTGTCAATCTGGTCCTTCATCACTTCAAGCATTTTGGACATGTTGTTGAATATTACACTCATGTCAGTCCCTTTCGGGAGACCCATCATCACTGCAGATTCAATGATTCTTTCTTTCATTTGTTTTGCCTCAGGGTCATCAGACAAACTCAATCTTGTATAAAGAACTTTCTGTTTATCCAGAAGTCTTTCCAACATACTCACATGAAACATTTTCTCTTCTTTATTCATTGAAGAGAACTTAAAGACATTGCGATAAATGTCTTCTTGTAACTCACTAATTTCTGTCATCTCTGCACGGACGACATCAGAATCAAAAAAACTCATTTACCCTAAGACGACCTGTTTAAGAATTTGTTTGTAACGGGATACCTCAATATTTAGGAATGGAGAATATTTTTTCATTCTAAGACTGACGGTTTCCCACACTGGATCTAAAAGTTTACTGTCAAACTTATTCCCAAACAGGAATATTCTATCGTATATCACTAATGTTTCTATACTAATTGTCCCGTTCAGGAACTTTTTTAGAACAGGTGGATGTCCTTTTGAGCAATCAAAAACCTCATCTACCTTTTGATTTTCAAACAACCTTTCACTCTCTTCCTTAAAAACATAAGAGAGTGATTGGTTTCTTTTTTTCCATGCAGTGTATCTATCTTCACCTTCTCGTATCATCTCTCCTATCCAAAGCTTACTTGGATCAGTGCAGGTGATAAAGTTAGATACAAAAAACTCAATGACTTCTTGATCTGATTTATTTCGTGCTAGTTTTTCAAACCAGAAACGATCTTTCCGTTTGTAGAAAGATTGAACGGTAGCACGACTTTTCCCACAATACTTGTGGTAGTCATACTTCTCTTTGGTGAAGTGATTCTTCAGAGAGAGGTATTGTCTGTAAGCATCGAACGGCATCATCAAAAAAGTAATATAAGGATTTTTTGCCGGGAAAATTTTTTACCCTAAAATGAAATCAAAGTGGCAATTTAGCACGGGAACTTCTCTTCAGAAAGTTAAGTTCCATTGCTTCATACTTGATCTTTTCTTTCAATGGTTTAGAGATTAATTTTGGAACCGACTCAAGATCGATGCTGTTCTTTTCACAGAAGTGAACAACAGCATCAATATAACTCATCTGCGTTTCGTTGTGAACAAGAGACTCAATCTCTTGTGCGAATCGAGAAGGGCAGAAGAATTTATTTTCTAGTGCTTTTTCCAGTTCATTCTCCATTCTCTGTCCTAAGATTGTGAGATACAAATTCTTTAATATATTGAACTAATAACTTAATATAATCCCCTTTGTTCCTTTTGTCAAATACTTTCACTTCACCACCTGGAGTAACCATAAGAGTGATGAGTTTCTTGATAGGGATTCCAGTCATCTCATAGTATGCTGACGCATAAAACATCTCTTGAACAAAGTAGTTCTCAATCCATTTTTCAGGTTTGATTTTCTCAGATGTTTTAAAGTCAATGACTGCTAACTCTCCTTCATACTCTGCGATACAATCAACTCGTCCTGCAAGTCCGAAGTATTCAGAGTAGAGAGTTCTCTCGATAGCATGAATATTATTTATCTTGTCTAGTTCAGGTTTCAAATGATAAAACATAAACTTAGATGCTGGAAGATAATTGTTCCAATCAAGTTCTTTATTCAGTAGATAGTCTTGTGCTACCTCGTGAAAGTCAGTTCCACGGGTGGTTGCTTTCTTAGTGATACGATTTGCTTCTTCAATACCAACTCTCTTACGCCAGTCAATAAAGATCTGTCGGTTATAGAAAGAAGTCACAGACGTAATAGAAGGCACCCAGTCTCCATTAGGTAAGTTATAGAGACGGATGCCATTGGTTTCTTTTTTGTTTAGTTCAATGTCACCGAGATAATTATGATGAATAAAGGTCATAGATTAAGTTCCATCTTCGCAAGTAAGTATTCTTTCACCAGTCCAGAACGAACAATATCTTCGACTCCAAACTCAATAACATCAACAGAAGGCATGATACGCAGAATCTTCATGAAGTCAGCAATACCATTTCTCTCTCTGTCTTTGATAAGGTCAGATTGAGTGGCATCACCGCAGAACATAATCTTGGAGTCTTGTCCAATCCTTGTAATGATACTATCCAGTTCATGATAGTTCAGGTTTTGGAATTCGTCAACGATAATGATTGCATTATCAAGTGTAGTTCCACGAATAAAGGATGTAGACCAGAATGAAATCGTACCTTGTGTTTTAAGGTTGCCGTAGAGCATCTCAAAGTCAGAGTCTGTTGGCATCTCAAACATATACTTTACCATATTCTTATAAGGAATCTGGTAGAGAGAAGACTTATCCTCATGGTCACCTGGCAGGAAACCGATCTCTCTGGTTGCTACAAGGGATCTAACGATGTAGATCTTCTCATAGGGTGTCTTCTCATTCAACACGTCTTGTAGGGCATTGTAGAGGGTGATGAAGGTCTTTCCTGTACCTGCACACCCATATGCTACAAGGTTCTGATCATTTTTATAGCATCGGAAGAGTTCTTCCTGATTTTCTGTCAGGGGTTCGATCTTCCGCATGAGATCGAGATTGATTGGTTTCTTTCTTTTCATTTGTCGGTTAGACATTCCAAATGGAACTGGAGTTTGAGTCTTTCTTTTTGCTGGCATAGAAGAGAGAGGAATCAGAGGGGTTTAACACGGGATCCTGGTGCTTTTGATGCTTTCTTCAAAACATCATTCCAACCAGGATTCTTTTGGATGAGTTTGTTTTGCCAATCTCCTACTTCCCCTACGTTCATTTGAGTAGGAATGAGTGGCTTGAGATGTGGGTTGTCCTTAAGGTATCCTTCCTTGTCAGACATATACATCCACTTCTCAAAAATCTCACCAGTGTCGGTGTTTTCAAACCTATACGTTGGCATAAAATAAATCCGATTTCAGTTATTTATTAAACCCATTCCATTGCTTCAGCAACAGCAGGGAACTGTTCGATAAAGATTTGCTTTGCACCATTAGCAATATCCATGTGCTCCTTCTGAGTACCATGTCCAGACCTCAGATCAATGTAATGAATCCAAGAACGTACTGTACCAGTCATATATATTCTGGTTGGTGTTGCCAGAGGAAGAACAAAACGAGCACACTCTTTAGCAATACCAGCATCAAGCATATCCTGATACAGTTTCATTGCTTCACCAAAATGATGTTGCATTAGAATCTGATACTTCTGAACAGTATAAGGATCTACATCATCAATACTATTCTGTCGATTCTTGGTATCCTGACGACGGAGTTCTGGAAGAGGAATAGTTTTTCCAAGCAGAGAACTATCTGCATACCTCTGTGAAAATTCTTGATATGTGAAAGAACGATGACGTAGAATCTGAGCTGCGATACCACGAGTAGTATTAATCTCCAGAGTCATTGTTGCTTGTTCAAAGATACTCCAGTGCTGATGTTTGATGCAATACTTCAGCAAACCAGAGAAGTTATCATTATCTTGGTTATTTGGATTACTTACCCGAGCACAGTATGCCATGTGTTTCTCAGCATCTGGCGTGACACTAATCAACTTAGTCGGGGTATCCATCATCATCTCCGTCATAAAATACTTCGTCGTAATCTGTAATGTGTTGTGAAATTTCTTCGTAGTTCATCTTGTAGGAGTCTACATCAGAATAAACTTCTGACTTTAGACATTCTACCAGAGACTCTAGGTTTTTGACAATCAGTTTAAGCTTTTCTTTGTCCATCCTTATCAACCCTGACAGAGTTATTATACACAAAAAAAGAGGGGTGGTCAACCCCTCAAAAAGACTATTGTAGAATCCTCCTACAGATTCGTTTACACGTTCCTTGGTCGTCATCGCATTCAATTAGACAATTATAGTAGTCGTTAATGAGATCTGCTTCCTCCACACTCCTATCTAAAGTATTCTCCAGTCTCATTAAGCTCTCGTTCCATCCTGCTAATTGATTGTATGAAATAAGATTATGCATGATAACCTCCACGATTGATTTAACACATAATGTAGATCGAACTTTCAGTACACTTTTCTCACCTCTTAATTCTATCACTATCTAGGTAAATTGTCAGGAAACCTTAATAAAAATTTATGCCTACGAGTTTATACCTAGACAAAAAAAGAGGGGTGGTTAACCCCTCTGTCTCTTCTACTTGGTGTAAACGTGTCCACGATAATGGAATGTGCCGTGACTCTCTTTGGGTTCATGGTTGCCCACACAAAACTCACATCCACGATAGGTGGTGTGGTGAATCTGGGCATCATGAAGAGCATTGGCTTTATCCAATTGCTTCTTAATCATTAGAAGTGTGTTCATTGTTAGTCTCCTGAAATACTAGGGTGAAGTTAATCTCCCGTTCCTTCAGTCGTTTGCGTCCTTGTTATCAAAACATGCAGGGCTAGTATGTTCCATCCAATGAAGGGTGATATCCAACTTTTCCACGGGTGTGAAGAGACTACTCTCTTCCAACCCTTGCTTTAACCAAAGATAGTCTTCACACCTGAGAAAAAGATCAGGTGAGACATGACTGGCAAAAATTAGTGCTAATGATAACATAGGATGAACGCTCCGTTCCGCGACTTACTTGCGTCCCCGAAGGGATGAACGTACTGGTATTATATACCAGATACTGTATATAGTCAAATAGTTTTGTAAAATGTGATACAGTTTATGCAAATAACCCTTGTTCGTTCATATACTGAAGTGTTTCCTTCAGACTGCCAATGTGTTTAGATCCAATAGCAACCTGAGGATACTCTGCCCCCTCACCAAATTCAGATTCAAATGCTCTCTGAGTAAAGTGACAGTCGAGTATATACTCATGATATTCACTGCCAAGATGTTTCAGTAACTCACAAACTCTTTCACATTCTTGAGATCCGTTTGTATAAACTACGCATGTATTATCAATCACGTTGCCTCCAATCATCTGGTTTGTCTTGCTTGAACCAATCTGCAATTTCTTCTGCTGATCCAAACCCCGTTCTATAATTAGATGGGTCGGGGTCACCTATTCCCATCTTATTCATAAAATCATCCATACTGCCCTCCTGAATATCCTGAGCAGCCTGACGACGTGCTTTGTTTAACCAGTCTCTTGCAGTTGTATATGACTTGGCAAGTTTCTCTGCCCAAATCATTTCGGATAATTCTACTTCCTTCTTGTTTGCAATCTTATTACAAATCGACTCTAGTCTCAGACGGTATGTAGTTGAAAGCATTGATGTCTTCCGATAGGTAGTGCTCTAGTTGGTTGATCCTTTGAAACTCAGCATATGCTGCTTCAGAACGAGCATGAAGAATATCCCGAATGTCATCCACAATAAATGTTGGATCGATACCATCGTCTAGATATTTATCAATTGCCTCTTTGAGGTATCTGTATCGATGCCACTCTTGACTGTAAGGTTTATACATGATCAGAATAATACATGACCGTATCTTACTAGTTTTTCTTGGGAATGTCAACCATTCCCAAGCTTCTTAATTTGAAAGAGATTAGATCTCTCACTCTTTTTAATTTTTTTATATTGCTTGATGATTTTATCAATCTCCTTTTGAGAGACACTAACTTTCAACTC
>Ga0222714_10001773_pt1 | contig 23996 bp, 22 predicted proteins | sample C33_3DmetaG_FD_165048 | JGI IMG/M metagenome (GOLD analysis project Ga0222714, IMG submission 165048) | Estuarine water microbial communities from San Francisco Bay, California, United States - C33_3D | ecosystem: Environmental > Aquatic > Marine > Unclassified | place: USA: California...
TTGTCGAGCTCCGGGGTGTGACCGTTGACGCCGGGCGCGACCATGATCGCCGCCGGAATCGACAGGTTACGCATGATCGTGCGCTTGATGGCATCACGATCGATGGCCATGTTCAGGGCGCGGCGTACCCGGATGTCCTTGAACGGGTTTTTGCCCTTGCTGCCGTACTTCAGTTCGTCGCTGCCCTGGTCCAGCGCGATGAAAATCGTGCGCACCTCCGGGCCGTCCAGGATCGACAGGCTGGCATTCGAGCGCAGACGGGCAACGTCCTGGGTGGGAAGATCCGTGACGAGGTCAACGTCCCCGGCCAGAAGCGCAGAGATTCGGGTCGCGTCAGATTTGATCGGCGAGTAGACGACGTCGGTCACATTGCCCTCGGGCTTGTCCCACCAGGTCTTGTTCGCGGTCATCACGATCCGCTGGTCCGGCGTCCATTCCTTGATAACGAATGGCCCGGTGCCATTGGCAGTGCGTGAGGCGTGGGTGACTTCCTTCGCCTTGAAGTCCTGAACCTTGTCGGTCTTGTTATTGACCGCCCAGTCCTGGTCCATGATGAAGAAGAACACCAGCGAATTGAGCAGCGTCGGGTTCGGCTTGCTCAGCATGACGTCGATCGCGTAGTCGTCGACTTTGACGATCTTGTCGATCCCCGCGACATAGATCTGCATGAAGCCCTGCGGCTGGCGGATCCGGTCGAAGGAAAACAGCACGTCGTCGGCGGTGAAGGCCGAGCCGTCGTGGAATTTGACGTTTTTGCGAAGATTGAATCGCCAGGTGGTCGGGTTGACGATCTTCCAGTCAGTCGCAAGCGCCGGCTCGATCTTGTACTGCTTGTCGTAGCGCACCAGCCCCTCGTAGGCATGCCCGACGATATTGTTCGTCGTCGCATGGTTTTGCGAGTGCGGATCGAGCGTCATGATGTCGTTTTGCGCGGCCCATTTGAGCGACGCAGCACTGGCGGAAACAGCGGCCAGCATCGTCGCGGCGGCAACCACTGCGCAGGCGCCAAGCGCGCGCAGTCTTGATCGAATCGGCATGGCAGGCTCCAGATCTGGAAGGTTGGATGTTGCGCTCGGCCAGGACGGCCGCCGCGGGATGTTAGCAGTTGGTTTCACGGATTTGAAGGGGCGCTTCAGCGCGCACCGAATCCCGCGTGCGGACAATGCCGACGGGGGTTCAGTTTCGTGTCAACAACTTGTCGACGACTTCCTTCAGGCGTGCCAGTCTGACTGGTTTGGTCAGGTAGTCTGAGAATCCGGCCTCCATGGCCGCGTCCACCTCGCGGGTCATCGCGGCAGCAGTGAGCGCCACGACCGGGATCGAGGCGGTGATCGATTGCGCGGCGAGTTGTTTCTTGACGTCCAGCCCGTGCATGCCCGGCAGGCTCATGTCGAGCAAAATCAGATCCGGCGGCGATTCTTGCGCCAGTTTCAAGCCGGTTTCGCCGTCCTCGGCGCCTTCGACGATGTAGCCCCCTTGCAGTCCGAGATACATATGCACGATCTCGAAATTGGCGGGCGTGTCCTCGATATACAGAATGTGTGCTGGGGCGATCTCAAGCCCGCTGGCGTCCTGCTCGTCCGGGGCGAGGAGGTTTTCGTCAGCCGGTTGCTGGGGGAGCGCTGTGGCATCCGATGAGGCGATGGCGGGCGCGCTTGCTGCAGGGCTCGCAGAAACCGGGGTGGATTCGCGGTTTACGGGCTCAACGGAGGCCTGGTCAGTTGACGCGCCGGGAACCGCTTCGTCGAGCTCGACGCTGAAACTCGAGCCCTTGCCCGGTTCACTGCTGACGCGGATGCACCCATTCATGTTCTCGACGAGCCTGCGACTCAAGGCCAGGCCAACGCCCGAGCCGGTGATCGTCTCGTCGGGGCGTGTAAAGCGGATGAAGGGCTGAAAGAGCTGCTGCAATTGCTCGGTGCTCATCCCGCGGCCGGTATCCTGGATCTCGATCAGGATCCGTCCCGCTCCCCCCGGACCGACCCGAACCGTGACCGAGCCGCCCGCGTGGTTGTACTTGATTGCGTTGCTCAACAGGTTCATCAACACCTGGCGCAGGCGTCGCGGTTCGGCCATCACACGGATGTCGCGCTCCGGCATCCGAGTTGGCTGCAAGCTCACGCCATGCTTGTCTGCCTGGTATTGCAATTGCTCGCGGCATGAGCGCAGTAACGGGACCAGGGACACGGGTTCGAGCACCACTTTCTCGGTTCCGGACTCAACCTTTGCCAGATCGAGAACCTCTTCGATCAGTCCAAGCAGATGCCAGCCGGATTGCATGATCCGGTCGGCGTGCTCGCTGACCGAGGCTCTGTCGAGGACGGTTTCGCCACGGATGTTCTGTTCAGCGCCAAGTAACTGCGCATGTCCCAGGATCGCATTGAGCGGTGTGCGCAGCTCATGACTCATGTTGGCCAGAAAGTCGCTTTTCAGCTGGCTGGCGGCTTCGGCCGCCTCTTTCGCGTCGCTCAGCGCCTTCTCGGTCTGCAGCGCGTTGGTAATGTCCCGGATGACCGCTGTATAGATCCGCGTTTGCGCAGTGCGCGTTTCGTTGACCGCGATATGAATTGGGAATTCCTCCCCGTTGCGACGTCGGGCAAGAACCCGCCGGGGTTCGCGCAGGATGTGCTTTTCGCCGGTTTGCTCGTACTGACTCAGGTAATGGTCATGCTGAGCCGCAATCGCCGCGGGCATCAGCAGCGAGCAATTGCGGCCGAGCAACTCGTCGCTCGCATATCCGAACATCTGCAGGGCCGACTGGTTGATCTCGGTGATGATGCCGTGCGAGTCGATCACGACGATGCCTTCGAGCACCGCATCGAAAATGTGCTTCAGGCGGGCTTCATGCCCATTTGGCGATTCGTCGGAAGGAGTTCCTGCGCTTGGTTGGTTCATCGGTCTCGGATCATCGATTGCCATTGCAAAGCCCAAGGGTTCCCTTGAACAGTGCATGGGTCGGGTCTGCCAGGGCATCCAGCACCGTGAAGTGATTGCGGCCCGGTGCCGGGATGTCGGCAAGCAGAGTCGATCGCCAGCGTTCGCCGAGCAGCGCGTTCTGGCGCTTGAACTCGTCGCTTTCGTCGCCGCCAACGCAGGTGATCAGGGCGGCCTTGCTGGCTGCCGGCATCCAGGCGGGGCTGAGCCGGAAGGCGGATTGCGCGTCGAGCTGGAGGTCGACGTTCAGAAAACTCGCATGCCGGATGGGTTCCAGATCGTAGATGCCGCTGATCGCAACACCGCCCTTGACCAGGTCGGCGGGCAGATCCGGATCCCAGACCGGCCAGGGCGTGCTCATCGCCATCGCGGTCAGGTGCCCGCCGGCCGAGTGGCCGGCGACGACAATGCGTGACGCGTCGTAGCGATGTTCTTCGGCTGCACGCCATAAGCATTCGATCGCCCGCAGGGTCTGCAAGACGATCGTATCGATGCTGACCACCGGGGCCAGGTCGTAGTCGATCAGCGCGACATTCACGCCTCTGGCCGTGTACGCCGGCGTCAGCCAGGCATATTCGGTCCGGCTGCGCGAGCGCCAGTAGCCGCCATGGATAAAGACGAGCAGGGGGCCGCCCTCGGTGTTGGCCGGGAACAGATCCAGGCGTTCGTTGGGCGAACTGCCATAAGGCAAATCGAGCAGGCAACGGGCGGTACGGCGCACTTCGTGCGACTGGGCAACATGCGCGGCATGCAACTGTTCGTTGCCGGGGACGCGCGCGCGATTGTTGTATTCGCGGTTGCAGAATTCTTCGGTAAAACGCGGTGCGGGCATGGCGACTACTGTAACCGCTGCGACGTCAGAGTGCGAGTCTGGCAACGCTCTGCACAGGGCAATTCAGTTATAATCGCGACCCTTGGGGCGGTAGCTCAGCTGGGAGAGCGTCGCGTTCGCAATGCGAAGGTCGGGAGTTCGATCCTCCTCCGCTCCACCAAGACAACAACCAGCAAGAGCCAAAGTGGTAGTTCAACCGGCCTGAGTGCCGGTTTTTTATTGGGTTTTCGTCCGGCTGTGCATAGGATGGTCCAACGACAGCCAGCTTCCCGTGTGGGTAACTCTGCGGGTAACTGGCGATTGGTCCGAGGAGTTACCCACACATGGCCCTCACGGATACCCAGGTTCGCAACGCCAAACCCGCTGGTCGTCTCGTCAAGCTGTCCGATTCACTCGGTCTACGGCTCGACGTAACGCCCAACGGCGGCAAGTGGTGGCGGTTCCGCTACCGGTTCGCGAGCAAGGAAAAGATGCTCTCGTTGGGCACGTACCCCGAGATCGGGCTCGCCAAGGCGCGAGACCGCCGCGACGACGCGCGCAAGCTGCTCGCCGACGGCATCGACCCCGGCGTCCATCGCAAGGCCACCAGGGCCATGCGCGCCGAGCGGGCGGCCAACAGTTTCGAGGCGGTCGCGCGCGAGTGGTACGCGAAGATGGCGCCGAACTGGGCCGAATCCCACGGCGAGAAGGTCATCCGCAGGCTCGAGCGCGACGTGTTTCCGTGGATCGATGGCCGACCGGTCGCCGAAGTGAGCGCGCCGGAGTTGCTTGCCGTCCTGCGACGGATCGAGTCGCGCGGAACGGTCGAGACGGCTCACCGGGCGCTGCAGAATTGCGGGCAGGTGTTCCGCTACGCCGTCGCCAGCGGCCGCGCGCCGCGCGATCCGTCAGGCGATCTGCGTGGGGCGCTGCCGCCGATGAAGCATCAGCACTTCGCCGCCATGACCGAGCCCAAGGAGATCGGCGCGCTGCTGCGCAAGCTGGACGGCTACCACGGAACGCTCGTGGTGCGGACCGCGCTCGAGCTGGCGCCGATGGTGTTCGTGCGGCCCGGCGAACTGCGCACGGCCAGATGGGCCGACATCGACCTCGACGCCGCCGAGTGGCGCTATCGCGTGACGAAGACGGGCACCGACCACGTGGTTCCGCTCGCCACCCAGGCCGTGGCAGCGCTTAGGGAACTCTTCGCGCTGACCGGCCACGGGCAATACGTTTTCCCGGGCGTGCGCGCTCACGAGAAGCCGATGAGCGAGAACGCGGTCCTTGCGGCCTTTCGCAGTCTCGGCATCCCGAAGGAGGAGATGAGCGGGCACGGGTTCCGGGCAATGGCGCGAACCGTGCTGGACGAAGTGCTCGGATTCCGCGTCGACTGGATCGAGCACCAGATGGCCCATGCGGTTCGAGATCCGAACGGCCGTGCCTACAACCGCACCGCGCACCTGGCCGGTCGCCGCAAGATGATGCAGGCGTGGGCCGACTGGCTGGATCGGCAGAGGACAGGCGCGAAGGTGATCCAGTTGAAGACCAGGCGACGGTGAAGCCTTCGCCGCGCGAGGCGCGACGCGCACGTGCCCAAGTCGATCGTCAGGTCGTTTCCGTCTGGTACCCCCTCTTCGAGTTTGCGTTGCTGGCTACGTGCTCTCGATGCTGCTGGTGTGTGATGCGTGTCCGGTTAGCGTATCTGTCCGTCCCGACCGCCTTGGCGATTCGGGAACCACGAGGGACGCGGGACACCACTCCCGCTTCGTGCCGTTGTCTTGCTTCCGGCCGCCGCGGCACGCGGCATTGGCCTTCGATGGCGGTCGCGGTGCGAATCCGGTCCATCGAGTCGAGCCGTTCACCCAGGGCTCGCGGGTGCGCCAAGGGGCGCGGAGTAGCACGAGGCCCGCGATGAGCGGGCGGGGGGCGTACCGCGTTGCACGGTCTGTCTTGACGATGGGCGGGGAGCCCGTCACTTGGGGCCGTCACTTGCGCCAGCACCCCTGAGAGCCTTGCCGGCTGGGGCTTTGGGCGCGTCGTCACTACCGGTTGCCACCGGGTAGTGACGACGCGCTTGGCGCAGTCATGCCGGGGCAGGGTGCGGTGCGAAGCCTTACGTGTACCTCCAGGCCTTTCGGCCACCGGCTATCAGGAGATGAGGCCGGTTTGGGCGATGCGATCACGGGCATCAACCGGGCTGACTTCAGCCAGCGGAATTCTCGGCGAGCATCCGGCGCGCCTCGCGACCGATTCGTCGGACGGGCTCGCCGGTGCTTTCACGTTCGGCAACGCGCACATCGCAGCGTGCGTTGCCGTCTCGTTCTCGATGATCCCTCAAGTGGGGGCGGTCTCGGCGTGGTATTTCGGGCGATCGGGCCGCAAAGAAATCCTGATTCGATCGTGACAGGTGATCCAGGCGCTCCGCCCGACGTCGTCGGACTTTGCTGGAACACGCGTGGGCCACGGCGAGCCTGCATCGAGATCGGATTCGTACCCCAACGAAGCACCGATTCGGGCAGAAAGCGGCGCCTCGTGCGTGGAAGCATTGTTTCGTCTTCCACTGCGCACCACGAGGTGACCACCATGAACGAGACGAACCCCCGAGGTCCGAGCATCCTTCGCCGGGCGCAGGTCCAGGCGCGCACCGGCCTGTCGCGCAGCACGATCTACCAGTACATCCAGGACGGCCACTTCCCGGCCCCCTTGCAGCTGGGCCCGCGCGCGGTCGGCTGGCTCGAGTCCGAGGTTAGCGCCTGGATCGCCGGGCAGACCTCGCCGACGCGTTCCGCGGCGAAGGCGCCCGGGACGACCGGCGACGAGGGGCGCGATGGCAACAGTCGCTGAGTGGCGCGAACCCGAGCCGCTGTACGAGCCCGTCGAGGGCCTGGCGTATCCGGATGGATTCCTGCCGCCGATCCTGTGCGAGGCGGTGCGCGAGGCTCAGGCGTTCGTACAGGCGCCGATGGCGCTGGTGAGCGCCTCGGCGCTCTCGGTGCTGTCGATCGCGGCGCAGGGCCAGGTCGACGTGCGCCGGGACGCCCAGCTCGTGGGGCCGGTGTCGCTGTATCTCCTGGCTGTCGCCGACTCGGGCGAGCGCAAGAGCACCTGCGACGCGATCTTCGGCAAGGGGCTGCGTCAATGAGAGAGCGCGCGCCGCGAGGCGCTCGCCGAGGACCTGCGGCGCCACGACACGGCGGCGGCCGTCCACGAGGCGAGGAGGGCGGCGCTGCTCGAGGCGATCAAGCACAAGCGCAGGCGCAGCCAGCGGACCGACGCCGAGGAGCAGGCGCTCGAGGAACTCGTGCGCAGCGCACCGCCCGCCCCAAGCGTTCCGCGGCCGCTGTACGCGGACGCCACCCCCGAGGCGCTCGCCCACGGCCTGGCGACGGGGTGGCCCGCCGGCGGGGTGCTGTCGGTCGAGGCCGGCGCCGTGTTCGGAGCACACGCGATGGGGGCGGAGACGATCCTGCGCAACCTTGCGCTTCTGAACGTGCTCTGGGACGGCGGCGAGATCGCGATCGACCGGCGCACCAAGCCCTCGTTCCAACTTCACGCAAGGCGGCTGAGCGTGGGGCTGATGGTGCAACCCGAGACGCTGTGGGCCTTCCTTGGGCGTGCCGGCAACCTTCCGCGCGGCAGTGGGTTCCTCGCGCGGTTCCTGTTCCTAATCGCATGGCCGTCAAGCACGCAGGGCACCCGCGCCTACCGGCCGCCGCCGTCGACGATGAGCGACGTCGAGAAGTTCGACGCCCGGATCCGCGACTTGCTCGATCAGCCGCTGGCGACCAACGCGCAGGGCGGACTCACCCCGCACGTGCTCGAGCTCTCGCCCGAGGCACGGCGCGATTGGATCGCGTTCCACGACGCGATCGAGGCCGAGCTCGCTCCCGAGGGCCGCTTCCAGGACATCCGCGACGTGGCTTCCAAGGCCGCGGAGAACGTGGCGCGGCTGGCCGCGCTCTTCCATGCGCTGCAGCACGGCGTACACGGCGAGATCGGCGCCTGCGACGTACAGGCTGCGCTGAGCCTGGTGGACTGGCATCTGTCGGAGTCGGCTCGGCTGCTCGCAAGCCTCGGGGTGTCTCCGCAGATGGCCGCTGCGATCCGGCTCGAAGACTGGCTGCGCACCGAGGCGCGCGCCTTGAACTCGGATCGGGTGCCGACCCGTCATATCCTGCAGCGCGGGCCGAACTGCATCCGGCTCGATGAGTCCTTCCGCAATGCGCTGGTGATCCTCATAGAACGCGGTCGGGCACGCCTGGAGCAGATCGGTCGGCGCCGGTATGTCGCGGTCAATCCGTGGTTGCTGTCGGGCACGCTGTGAGGCGTGGCGTCGGCCGGCGCGGCCCGTCCGCGATCACGCTTCCAGGGTGGAGACCCCCTGCTACGGTTGCTACAGTTGCTACACATCGCAGTGCGATCGGCCAACCGTAGCAGCTGTAGCAGCTGTAGCAGGGGCCCTTGCCTCGGATATCGTGATCTTTCGGCTCGCGGGACCTGAGGGCGCAAGACGGTCGGGTGTCTCCGCTCGGCGCGCGCCGGAACCGTGAGACTCGGATCCACGCCTGGCTTGGCGGTATCGAGCCATCGCTGCATCGAAGGCTCCTCCCCTACTTGCATGCTCGCCCCCCGGAAACGGTGGGCATCGCGCTTGGCTTTTCATAGCTTATTGGAATGATTTTGAAAATATTCATGCCTTTTGTCTAGATTTCCGCATTCCTATAATCGAACGGACCAAGCGGCGATCGACCCAGAGCACGCTCATGCCCGGAGCGAGTCAACCAGGGGCGGTCGCGATCACAACGGGAGAGTGCTGTGAGTCTAGAGAAACGAATCATCCATCTGCTCTGCTTGTGCGTCGTCTTTCTTCTGTCGGCGGGTGCATCGCACGCGGCTGATTTCCCGACCCGGACGATCACCGTCGTGCTCCCGTTCGGCACCGGCAGCGGCCTGGATGCCTCCGCGCGGATCCTCGCCCGCGGCATGCAGTCGCTGCTGGGCCAGCCGGTCGTGGTCGACAACAAGACAGGGGCGAGCGGCACGATCGCCGCCAATTACGTGCGCAGCGCGGCGCCCGATGGACATACGTTGATTCTCGGCACCACCAACCTGTTCTCATTTCCGCGTTCGGTGCTGCCGGGACGAACATACGACCCCGTGAACGACTTCGTGCCCGTCAGCGGCGTGTACCGCTCGGATCTGGTGGTGATCGTCCCGGCGGGCTCGCCGATCAAGACCATGGCCGATCTCGTGGCTACCGCGCGGAGCAATCCTGGCAAGCTGAGTTACGGTTCCTACGGCGTCGCCACGACCACGCATTTCTGCATCGAGGAGCTCAAGCGCCGCACGGGCACGAGCCTGGTTCACGTGCCGTATCGCGGCGCACCGACGATGGACGTCGTCGCTGGTCAGATCGACGTCACGTGCGACGTGATTCCGCCGGTGATTCCGCTCGTGAAGGACAACAGGTTGAGAATCCTCGGGGTGGCGGCAGCGACCCGGTCGAAATTCCTGCCGGACGTACCCACGGTGGCGGAACAAGGCTTTCCGGGATTCGCGGTGTTCACATGGTCGGCGGTGCTGGTACCCAAGGGCACCCCGCCGGAGGTCGTGCGCAAGCTGAACGATGCGATCGGGACCGTCATCCGGTCCCCCGAATTCCAGGCTCAGGCGCGCAACCTCGGCTTCGAACCTTGGGCCACCTCACCGCGTGAGTTGTCCGATTTCATCCAGGAGGAGACGGTGAAATGGCAAAAACTAGTGACGGAGGCGAACATCAAGCTCGATTGAGCCTAGGGGATCCTGAGCCATGGCCGTCGATGACATCTGGCGTCTGAGCGCCGCGGGCATCGCGAATGCGGTGTCCAATGGGTCGCTGGGTGCCGAGCAGGTGGTTCGCGCGATTGCCGATCGGATTGCCGCGGTCAACCCACGGATCAACGCGTTCGCACTGCTCGACATCGAGGGTGCAATCGATCGTGCGCGAATGCGGGATTCGGCGCGAGTGGCCGGTGCGCCGGCAGGACCGCTCGAGGGCGTCCCCTTTCACGTGAAGGACCTCATTCCGACCCAGGGCATGGAAACCGCTTACGGGTCCCATACGATGGCGGGCAACATTCCGGATGTCGACGTTCGTGCTGTCGCGCGCCTCAAGGCTGCGGGTGCGATCCTGGTCGGCAAGACGACCACGCCGGAGTTCGGCAGCAAGATTCTGACGCACAGCCCGCGGCACGGTCACACGCGCAATCCGTGGAACCTCGACCGCACCTCCGGAGGATCGAGCGGCGGATCGGCCGCCGCGGTTGCGTCTGGCATGGGGCCGGTGGCCGTGAACACCGACGGCGCCGGATCCGCTCGAGTTCCCGCCGCCTGCTGTGGGGTTCTTGGTTTCAAGCCGACGATCGGCGTCGTCCCGAACGACATGGCGGCAGCACTGTTCGAGAACAACCAGTACATCGGCCTGAACACGCGGACAGTGCAGGACCTCGCGTTGGCGCTGTCGGTGATCAACGGGCCGGACGCGGGCGACCCCTGGACGCTCGGCCGTACGCCGGTGCAGTTCGCCCGTCCGATCGATCCGGTATCCGCGCTGCGAGGCCTGCGCATCCTGTATGTCCCGACGATGGGCAATCGTCTGGTGGACGCAAGCATCTGCGCTCTGCTCGAGGGCGTGCTCGATCGCCTAGCACGGCAGGGCGCCGAGGTGCGGCGGATGGACGGCGAGTTCGACTGGGGTGCCGCGCTCAGCGGCGCCTGGCTTCGGGCAATGTTGCACGCGCGCATCGGACACCTGCTCGCCACCGATCGCGAGCGGCTCGAGCCGAACCTCGCGGCCGGGCTCGAAGTGGCCTCGCGCACACCGCGATCCGAAACCGAGAGACTCCCGTTGGAGCGAACCCGGCTCTTCCACCGCGTACAGGCGTTGTTCCAGGCGAACGATCTGATCGTGACGCCCACGGTGGCGGCGCCGGCGGTCGCGGTGGATCACGCCGCGGACGCCCCGCTCGTCATCGACGGCGAGATCGCCGGTCCGCTGCGCGAAGCGTGGTATCCGTACACGGGCCTCGCGAACCTGACCGGCCATCCGGCGATCAGCGTGCCGATGGGCTTCTGTGCCGACGGGACTCCGGCGGGGCTCCACGCGATGGCGCGTTTCCACGAAGACCAACGGCTGCTGGACCTTGCCGCCGCGATGGAAGTGCTGGCCCCCTGGGCGCAACATTGGCCCGCATGCGAGAGCGCCGAGAGTGACAGAACCTGAAAGCCCTGTGCGGGTGGGCGAGGGCCGGCACGGGCCGGGGCGTCCGGCGACCGCCGATCCCGGCGTTGCGGCGATGCGTCGGCTTCACGAGCGTGTCGCAGCCATTTGCCTGCCTGCCAGCATCGGCGAACTGTATCGCGCGCGATCGGCGGCGATGGGCGACGCGCCGGCGGCCGTGTGGTTCGAGAGCGGCCGGGTGTTGACCTATCGCGAGATGGACGCGGGCGCCGACCGTGTCGCGTGGGCGCTCCTGGCGCGCGGGGTGCGCAAGGGGACCCACGTGGCGATCATGGCCGCGGGCGGTCCGCTCTGGCTCGTTCTCTGGGGCGCGATCGCGCGCCTGGGCGCGGTTCTGGTGCCAGTGAACGCCGCGTACACGAGCAGCGAAGCGGCCGCGCTGCTCGAAGGCGCGGACGCCCAGTACCTGATCATTGACGACAGCCTTCTGCCCGTGCTGGAAGGCTTCACGCCGTGGCCCCCTCTGCTGGACGAATCGCGGGTCTTCGTGCACGGGAAGCGCAGGCAGGGCCTGCAGTCGTGGTCGGACCTGCTGGAGTCTCCGCAGCACGGTCGCTTCGCGGCGCCGTGGTCGGTCGAGCGCAACGATTTCTTCAACTTGCAGTTCACGTCCGGGACGACCGGCCAGCCAAAGGGCTGCATGCTCAGCCACGAGTACTGGCTGCTCACGGCTGCGATCGAGGCCGAGGTGTTCGGCCGGCCCCTGGGCGTCCGTCGGACTCTCGTCTGGCAGCCGATGTTCTACATGGCGGCCCCCTGGCGCGCGTTCATGGTCTTCATGCTCGGCGGAACGATGTTCATTCCCGATCGCATGAGCGCATCACGGTTCTTCGGCTGGCTGCGCGACTACCGGATCGAACAGTGCACGTTCCCCGAGTGGGTCCTCGAGCACAGCCCGGCGTCCGTACGCGAGGGCGAGCTGGCGTTGCGTCACGTCCATGCGTACGGATGGAATCGGCAATCGCACGTCGAATTCGAGCGACGCTTCAGGTGCGCCGCGCGCGACTCGTTCGGCATGAGCGAGGTGGGCATCGCAACGGAGACCCCGCTCGAGGCGAGCCACATGGTGGGCACCGGCAGCTGCGGCCTGCCCAACCCGTTCAAGGAGGTGCGGATCAGCGACGATTCCGGCAAAGCGCTGGAGGTAGGCCAGACCGGCGAGCTATGCATCGCGGGCCGCGGCATCCTCACGGGCTACTACCAGCGACCGGATGCCAATGTCGCCTCGTTCCACGGACGCTGGTTTCGCACCGGCGATCTCGCGCGCATGGACGACGCGGGGTATGTCTACGTCGTCGGGAGGATCAAGGAACTGATCCGCCGTTCCGGCGAGGGCATCTCCGCACAGGAAGTCGAGGCCGTGCTGCGCGGCATCCCGGGCATCTCCGAGGCCGCGGTCGTCGGTGTTCCGGACCCGCAACGCGTGCAGGAGATCAAGGCCTACGTGAAGCTGTCGCCCGGCGCGGAACCTGGATCTATCAGTCCGGCGTTCATCCTGCAACACTGCGCACGAACCCTCGCGCGGTACAAGTGCCCGCGTTACGTCGCGTACGTCGACGACTTCCCGAGGACCCCGACCCGCAAGATCGCCAAGGCAGAACTGCTCAAGGAACGCACCGACCCTCGGTCGGGCGCATACGACACCGTCGATGGGATCTGGCGGTGAGCGTCGAGCCAAGCAGGAGGACGGCATGATCACCTCGCGCCAGCTCGAGGCTTTCGTGATCCTCGTCGACAAGGGAAGCCTGACCCGGACGGCCGAGAAGATGGAGGTGTCCCAGCCCACGGTCAGCAAGCTCATCCGGAACCTCGAGCGGGAAATCCGGATGAAGCTCTTCGTCTCCGAGCGGCAGCGTCTCGTGCCGACCCCGGAGGCGCTCCAGCTGGCCGAGCGCGCAAGAAGGACGGTGGACGATCTCCAGACGCTGCAGGAGTTCGCCAGCGAGCTGCGCAACCTGGACGCCGGCCGGCTGGACCTGATCGCCATCGGGGCGCTCGGCAATCACGTGCTCGTGGACGTGCTCGCGCAGATGGCCAGGGAGACCCCGGAGGTATCGTTCTCGCTGTCCGTCTCGGTGGAACGCGACATCGTCGACTGGCTTGCCAGCTCGCAGGCCGATTGGGCGCTTTGCATGAGCCCGGTGGATCGGCCTGACATCGTGTGCGAGCCGCTCGTGCAGCTGGCTGCGTGCTGTGCGCTGCCGGTCGGGCACCGGCTGGCGCGCCGGGCGGTCGTGCGCCCCGAGGACCTCGAGGGCGAACGTTTCATCTCGTTCCGCCGCGACGGCCGGTTGCGGCCGATCATCGACCGCATCTTCCTCGATCACGGCGTGCGCCGCCGGCTGAACATCGAGGTGTACGGATCGGAGCAGGCGTGCGCGATGGTCGCGCGTGAAATGGGCGTGGCAATCGTCGAGCCCCTTTCACTTCACAAGTACGTGGCCATGGGGCAGCTCGTTACGCTGCCTTTCGAGCCGGTGGTCCCGTACACGGTGTACCTCCTGCGAAACCGGCAGCGTCCAGTGTCGGCGTTGGGGCGCCGCTTCGTGGAACTGCTGCACAAGCGCCTGCCTAGGATCCTCGCATCGATGAGAATCCACGCTCTCGACCGTCAGAACCCGAAGAGATGATGAAAGTCGACTACGCGAGCATCCCTCCGACCGCCGCACTCGGACGAGGTCCGTCGCGCCACATGGCGAATTACGACAAGGTCTTTGCCGCCAGCCTCGCGCGCGCCGCGGACGAGACGGCGATCGAGTCGAGCCGCGACGCCGACGAACTCGCCGACTACCTCAAGACCTATGACGAGCTCGGAGTCGACCGCGTCGTGATCCGGGCCCGCGACGTGGAGACCACGTTTGGCGTCAAGATCTCCAACGAGACGGTCGCCGAGTTCTGCCGCGCTCACTCCCCGAGATTCCTCGGCCTGGCCAGCGTCGACCCGCACAAGGGCATGACGGCGCTGCGCGAGTTCGAGCATGCGATTACCCGCCTCGGGCTTCGAGGCCTGCACCTGCCGTGCTTCGAGCACAAGCTCGACGTGAACGCGAAGGAGCTGTATCCGCTGTACGCCAAGTGCATCGAGCTGGACGTTCCGGTGAATGTCCACGTGGGCATGTCGTTTTCGTCCGCCGTGCGAATGACCTACGGCCTGCCGCGCTACCTCGACGAAGTGATGGTGCACTTCCCCGAGTTGAAGGTCGTCGCGTCGGTGCCCGGTTTTCCCTGGGTGCTGGAGTTGATCGGCGTGGCCTGGCGCCACCCCAACGTGCACATCGCCCTCAATGCCCTTCGGCCCAAGTACCTGCAGACGGCAGGCTCGGGCTTCGAGCCGCTGCTGCAGTACGGTCGCACCGTCCTGCGTGAACGCATCCTGTGCGGATCCAACTGGCCGCTGCAATCGGTACGGAAGTACTTCGCCGAACTGGACGTGCTCCCCCTGGAGGAGGACGTCCGCGCGGGCTGGGTCGGCGGAAATGCGGCGCGCTTGTTCAGGATCGAGGAGGCGGGGCGCGCCGCCGATTGCTCCGCGCAAGCGGCGAGCGCGCAGCGATGATGCACGGGCCGTCGAGTGCGGCGACGGGAGAGCCGCCCGCGCTTCCCGCCCCCGATCCCGGCGTGAGGCAGATGCGGCGCCTGCAAGAGGCAATGGAGGTTGCGGAGGACGTTCCCGCAACGCTGGGTGCGCTCATCCGCGAACGCGCGATCGCGCTGGGTGACGCCGTTGCCGGACATTGGTTCGAGGATGGCGTGGAGTACACCTACAGGGAGCTCGACACCGCGGCCGACCGCCTCGCGAGCAGCCTGATGGGCCGCGGTGTCCGCAAGGGCGCGCACGTAGCTGTGATGCTTCCGAATGTGGCCGCATTCCCTATCACCTGGATTGCGCTCGGCCGCATCGGTGCGGTGATGGTCCCGGTCAACGTGACGTACACCAGCCCCGAGCTCCGTTTCGTGCTCGAGGACTCCGATGCGCAATTCCTGGTGATCGATGTCGAGCTCTTGCCGGTGCTGTACGGCGTGAGGCCGCTTCCGCCGCTGTTGTCCGACACGCGCGTCATCGTGCACGGCGCCAAAGCCAACGCCAGCGCCGGAACGCTTCACGTCGATTGGCAGCAGCTCGTTGCGGAAGGCAAGGCCCCCTTCTGCGCGCCGTCGCCTGTCGCGGCCTCGGATCTGCTGAACTTGCAGTACACGTCGGGCACGACCGGCTTCCCGAAGGGTTGCCTGCTCACGCACGACTACTGGATGCTGATCAGTCGTCTGGCGGCGTTGATGCGCGGCGCGGGCGGCGAGGTCCGAAACGTTCTCGTCTGGGCGCCGTTCTTCTACATGGACGCCCAGTGGCAATTCCTGATGACGCTATGGCTGTCGGGCACCGCGTTCGTTGCGCGACGCATGAGCCTTGCACGCTTCCATGACTGGCTGCGCGAACACGGCATACAGATGTGCATCTACCCGGAGGCGGCGCTCAAGCAGCCAGCGACGCCCGAATCCGACGTCCAGCTGAGCTTGAAGTACCTCTCCATCTACGGCTGGGGTGCCGAGGCGAGGCGCGAGGTCGAGCGCCGCTTCCACGTGGTCGCGCGGGAGGGTTACGGGATGACCGAGGTCGGCGGTGCGACCCACGTGCCGCCGGATGCGACGCACATGGCCCATACGCGCAGTTGCGGGTTGGCGATGCCGTTCCGCGAGTTGCGCATCGTCGACGCCGCAGGCAACGACGTCGGAGAAGGGGAGGAGGGCGAGCTGTGGGTGGCCGGCCGAGCGATTCTCTGGGGCTATTACAAGCGACCCGAGGCCAACGCCGAGTCCTTTCGCGGCCGGTGGTTTCGCACGGGCGACGTCTTCCGTCGCGACGCCAATGGCTACTACTACATCGTCGGCCGCATCAAGGACATGATCAAACGAGCGGGCGAGAACATCGCCGCGATCGAAGTCGAAGCGGCGCTGCGCGCCATGCCCGAAGTCGAGGAGGCCGCCGTCGTCGCCGTGCCCGACCCCCTGCGACGTGAGGAGGTTAAGGCCTACCTGAAGCTGCGCGAGGGCCTCACGCAGGCGGAGGTGCCGCCGGAGCGCGTGTTCGCCCACTGCGCTGCACACCTTGCGGCGTTCAAGGTGCCGCGCTACCTGGCGTACGTGACGGTGGACTTCCCGCGCACGCCCACGCGCAAGATCGTCAAGCGAACCCTGGTCGAGGGGGTGGACGACCTTCGCGTCGGAGCATTCGACCGCGTCGACGGCGTGTGGCGCTGACCGGACGCCGGCATTCAACTCCTCTGGCACCGATGCGCACCCGGCGCCTGCTCGGCGCGTCGCCCCGGACCGTTCAGAACCGGGAACAGGGCAGTCGCGGCCGACCGGCCCGCCAGGGCTCCGCTGAGCGTTGCTAGGTAGACGTCAGCGACACGCTCGTCCGCAATTCATCCCAGGGCGCCGAGAGCTTGCGTCCCTCTCTTATCAGCAGCCCGGCGGCCTGCAATACCTGAACGTCCTGGTGGACGTTCTTGTAGTCGCGGCCGACCGCCTGCGCGAGGTCGCGCACGTTTCTCGCCCCGTGCATGCGCACGTGGCGAAGCAGTTGCAGTCGCTTCGGCGACAGCGTGTCGAGCATCGTTTGTACGTCCAGGAACGTGACGTGGGTTTCGTCCACGTCTTCATCTGCGATCGCACGGTTCCACGCGCTCGAGAACCGTCGCCCCATATCGGAAATGGTCCCGACATTGACGTGTACGTTACTCGCCTTCTTCATTGCTCGCCCTCTCCACGTCTTCGAGAAAATCGGCGATCATCTTCTCGACGCTGACGAATGGATACGTTGTCTCGACGCCGCGATAGTGACGATGGTCGCCTTTGCCCCGCTCGTTGTCGTAGCCCACGATGCGCTGGCCGTCGCGACCGAAGTACAGGCGGTACTTCAGGCCGTGAGGCCGCTCCGGCGAAACCTTGGGAAGCTTCCATATGACCATCTCGACGATCGACCCGTCCGCCAGGACAGCCTTGTCGTAGAAGATCCGGTTGGCCTTCATATGGTCATTCTAACCATAATAGAATATGGTGCCAAGCGCCATCAATTGGTTCTCGAACGACACCTTCGCCCACGTGACGATCCGAGGACGGGCAGGGGAGCTCGGCCGAGGGTAACTTCGAGGGTAACTCGACGTGCCCGCCTGACCCAGAGGCTCGATCGGCGCGGCTCTTCGAGGACTATTCGGGTGTCCTCCGCTCCACCACTTTACTTCTGCGCGTTACAGCGCGCTACAGCGCAGTACGTAGTAATTGCGCGGCAAGGTTTTGCGGGTCATCTGGCGGGCGTTCGTTACCTTGCACGAACCCTCCTCCAAAAAATCTATTTAAAACAATTGCCTGCGCGAGCACTGCATCCTCATCCTTAGCTCGGAATGGCATGCCGCAACGGCTCGCAGTTAACTGTAACCGTCAGCGAAGTCTGGAACGTTAGGATGCGAGCTACCTACCTGCTGGTCCGCTGCGCTTCCTCGAACGCTCTGACATCCTCTAAGACATATAACACCCGACCGCCTATCTTCACGAAGCGCGGACCTTTCGAGTCCAACCGCCAGTGCTGTAGGCGGGACCGTGAGCAGTGCCATCTGGCGGCGAGCATTGCCTCAGTGAGGAACGTGTTGTCGGTGATAGGGGATGTGCGTGCCGGACCGCGAGCGCCTCGGCGCCGCGGCGACTTCGAATCCAGCGCCTCCAGTTGCGCACAAAGGCGACAAATTGATCGAAAAGTACTGAGCTCGTATGTACTAAATGCATATCAAAGCTTCCGGAGTCGGAAATGCCAAAAGAGGCCGTGTTTACGATGAAACTCGAGCCCGAGCTTCGAGAAGCCTTCATGGCCGAGGCCGAGGCGAGCGACCGTCCGGCTTCGCAGGTGGTGCGTGAACTCATGCGTGGATTCGTCGCTCGCCAGCGACATGCGCGCGAGTACGACGCTTTCCTGCGCCGCAAGATCGATACGGCCCGTGCGCAGATCGCGGCCGGTCAGCACGCCAGCAATACTGAAGTCGAGGCGCGTTTTGCTGCCCGGCGGACCAGACTGCGCGGCAAAGCGCGTGGCACTGATGCATGAGGGTCCTGTGGACCTTGTCGGCCGAGCAAGACCGCGCCGACATTATCGACTTTATCGCCGAAGACAATCCGCTCGCCGCTGTTCGTATGGACGAGCTGTTCGCAGCCGCCGTTGAACGGTTAGCCAATCATCCCCTGCTGCCGCGCCGGGGACACGCGCTTGTACCCCATACGGCATCGATCCCGGTCACGATCAGGGTGTGCTTCATGAAACCGAGCAATCGTCGGAAACGCGAGGAGAACTTTTTCTTGCCTCGCACTACCCACCAGACCGCAACAGCGCCTCCGTGTGTCGCAAAACTCCGAGAGCAGCGTTAGCCTTAGCTTCAAACTTCACCACCACTTATTCCCGCGCGAATCCGCACACGTGGTAGGAAACAGCAGAAAACCGGTTTGACGGTTTGTCCTGCCTGCCCAATGCGTCTGTCGAACCGTCGAGTAGTGAGGAGTCATTACTCAAGGGTTTGTGCGTGTCCGGACTTGTACCGCATAGGTTCACTTCATAGTCCGAGGCTTCGCCAGCCGTCGTCGCCGTAGTCTGCTGCGCCGCAGGTTGCGAGCGCCCGGCAAGGGCATGCCGGCGGAGAACGCCCGCTCGTGCGCAGAGCAGCTCTTCATCGATAATCACGCGTGCCGTTAATGACGCGTCGCGTTATCATTTCTTCGTGACGATCAACACGTTCAAGTGTGCCGACACCGCAGCGCTGTTCGGGTTGCGGCGCGTGGCGCGCTTTGCAAATATCGAGCGCCCGGCGCTGCGCAAGTTGACGCAACTCGATCTGGCGCGGCGCATCGAGGATCTGCGCGCGCCGCCGGCAAACCGTCTTGAGCAGCTGAAGGGCGATCGCGCGGGCCAATGGAGCCTTCGCGTGAACGATCAGTTCCGCATCTGCTTTCGCTGGACGGGCAGCGATGCCGAAGACGTCGAGATCGTGGACCATCACTGACGGAGACCGACATGGGCAGGAAACTAAAACCCGTAGCGCCCGGCGAAATGCTCGCCGAGGAGTTCCTGAAGCCGCTGGGCATGAGCAATTACCGGCTGGCGAAGGAGATCGGCGTGCCGGCGCAGCGCATAGGCGAGATTCTTGCCGGCAGGCGAGCCATCACCGCGGACACCGATCTGCGGCTGTGCCGCTTCTTCGGGCTGTCGGACGGTTGGTGGTTGCGGTTGCAGGCGGACTACGATACCGAGGTCGCCAAGGCAAACCTTGCCCAGGTGCTTGCGAAGATTAGGCCGTGGAAACAGGCCACCGAGCAGACCGCGGATGCACATTGATGCGCGGCGGCTGCAGCGGTGCCTCAGGATGGCGCTCCAAGAAGGCTCGAAGAGCGATGGTTTTGTGGAGACTTGGGCTGCGGTCAGCGGGCGGAACCCCTTGAAAAGCGGCGCGCATCGGTTAGGCCTGACTGAGGCGCCAGGCGCCTTGTTTCGCCAAACGGTTATTTGAGCAGCATATTTGCATAGTTTCCATGCTGCTGGACACCGCGTTTTTCTTATTAGGGCGCGGTCCATCATCCCTCTGGGTTAACAAGCTCATGCAAGAGCACTTGCGACGCTAGATGTCGCTTGCTATTATTACGACAACATATTTACATGTTGTCGGCCTGGGGTATCCCAACTCTCGGCAACCCCGACCCGGAAAGGACCATCATGCAACGCTTTCAGGACAAAACCGTCATCGTCACCGGCGGTGGCGGCGGGATCGGCGGGGCGACCTGCCTGCGCTTTGCCAACGAAGGGGCGAAGGTCGCCGTCTTCGATCTCAACTTGGATGCTGCCCAGAAGGTGGCCGAACGCATCCGCGCTGAAGGCGGCCAGGCTCAGGCCTTCCGATGCGATATCACGGATCGCGCCAGCGTTGACGCGGCGCTGATTGCCGCCGAGGCCAGCCTTGGTCCGGTGGATGTTCTCGTCAATAACGCGGGCTGGGACGTATTCAGGCCGTTCACCAAAACCGAGCCGTCGCAATGGGAGCGTCTGATCGCGATCAATCTGACCGGTGCCTTGCATATGCATCACGCGGTGCTGCCGGGCATGGTTGCGCGCAGACAAGGGCGCATCGTCAACATCGCCTCCGATGCGGCGCGGGTTGGCTCATCTGGTGAGGCGGTCTATGCCGCCTGCAAGGGTGGGTTGGTGTCATTCTCCAAGACGATTGCCCGAGAACACGCCCGCCATGGCATCACCGTCAATGTGGTGTGCCCGGGGCCGACCGACACCGCCTTGTTTGCCGACTACAAGGAAGGCGCTGGCAATCCGGACAAACTGATGGAAGCCTTCACGCGCGCGATTCCGATGGGTCGGATCGGCCAACCACAGGATCTGCCGGGCGCGGTGCTGTTTTTTGCCAGCGAGGACAGCGCATACATCACCGGGCAGGTGCTCAGCGTGTCCGGCGGCCTGACAATGAACGGCTAAATGACGCCCGTCCTCGGCTCATGCATGTTGCAACGGAGATATCAATGAACTTTGAAGACATTCTGTACGAGGTCCGCAACGGGGTTGCCTGGATCACGATCAATCGCCCTGAAAAAATGAATGCGTTCCGGGGCACGACCTGCGACGAACTGATCAAGGCGCTGAACACCGCCGGCTATGACCGCAACATCGGTTGCATCGTGCTGGCGGGCGCCGGAGACAAGGCGTTTTGCACCGGCGGCGATCAGTCGGCGCATGACGGCAACTACGATGGTCGCGGCACCATCGGGTTACCGATGGAAGAGCTGCATGACGCGATCCGCAATGTTCCGAAACCCGTGATCGCCCGGGTGCAGGGCTTTGCGATTGGCGGTGGCAATGTGCTGTGCACCATCTGTGATCTCACCATTTGCTCGGAAAAGGCCATCTTCGGACAGGTGGGCCCAAAGATGGGTTCGGTCGATCCGGGCTATGGCACCGCGTTTCTGGCACGGGTCGTCGGCGAAAAGAAAGCACGCGAGATCTGGTATCTGAACAAGCGTTATTCGGGTGCCGAGGCGGTGGCGATGGGCCTGGCCAACATCTGTGTGCCGCATGAGCAGCTCGATGCGACCGTCCAGGAATGGGCCGAGACCATCTGCGAGCGCAGCCCCACCGCAATTGCGATCGCCAAGCGCAGCTTTAACGCCGACACCGCTCATCAGGCTGGCATTGCCGGCATGGGCATGTATGCGCTCAAGCTTTACTACGATACCGATGAGTCTCGCGAAGGCGTGGCCGCGCTCAAGGAAAAGCGCAAACCGGATTTTCGCAAGCACACAAAATGAAACCGGCGCGCTGAACGCGCATCCATGGGCCTGTGCGATGGCGTGTGCTTGAGGTAAATTGCCGCAACCACATTCCGTCCGCACCCATGTCCACTGATACCAGCCGCTCGTTCTTCGCTCCACGCATGAGCCGGTTCAAGGCCTCACCCAGCCAGCTGGCTGCGGTGAAGGTTCGCGAACTGATTGCGCAAGGACGCGACATCGTGAAGTTCACGGCTGGAGAGCCGGACTTCCCCACGCCAGATCTGGCCAAGGATGCGGCGCGCGCCATCATGGACGCGAATGACATCCGCTACACCCCGGTCAATGGCACGGTCGAGATGCGCAAGGCGATTCAGCACAAGTTTCGCCGCGACAATGGCCTCGAATTCGCGCTCGATGAAATCGCGGTTGGCGGTGGTACCAAGCAGGTGCTGTTCAACGCGTTGATGGCCACTGTCAGCGCCGGGGATGAGGTGATCATCCCGGCGCCGTACTGGACCTCCTACCCGGACATGGTGCAACTTGCCGGCGGCACTGCGGTGATCGTCGCCTGTCCACAGGACCAGGCTTTCAAGATCAGTGCCCAGATGCTTGCGGACGCGATCACGCCGCGCACCAAGTGGTTTCTGTTCAGTTCCCCGAGCAATCCAACCGGCGCGGTCTATAGCGCCGCCGAACTGTCTGCGCTTGCCGAAGTGCTGCTCGCGCACCCCTGGGTGCATGTGCTGTCAGATGATGTCTACGAGCATCTGGTCTTCGACGGCCGCCAGTTTGCGACGCTCGCCAGTGTAGAGCCTCGACTGGCCGGGCGAACAGTGACCTGTAACGGCGTATCGAAAGCCTATTCGATGACCGGATGGCGAATCGGTTTTGCCGGCGGGCCGAAGGCGCTGATCACCGAGATGTCGAAGATGCAGTCGCAAAGTGCTTCAAGCGTCTGCGCGGTTAGCCAGGCGGCGGCGGCAGCGGTGCTGCTCGGCCCGCTCGACTATGTGCGCGAGCGCACTGCCAATTTGCAGCGCCGGCGCGACATCTTGTTCGAAGGGTTGAATGCGATCCCAGGGCTGCGCTGCGATCTGCCCGAGGGGGCGATGTATTTGTACTGTTCATGCGAGGCCTTCATCGGCAAACGCACGCCGCAAGGGGGCGTGATCCGCAATGACACCGATTTCACCGACTATCTGCTTGATTCGGGCGTGTCGGTGGTGCAGGGCGCGGCCTACGGACTCTCCCCGTTTTTCCGGGCGAGCTTCGTGGCGCCGGAGGCCGATCTGACACGTGGCGCGGAGCGTATGCGTGTCGCTTGCGCGGCGCTGACCTGATTCACCGTTGTTGGCAGCACCTTGATAAAAACCTGAGAGGAGACTCACGATGAAGACACCTGGCAAGGGCCGCCTGGCCGCACTGTTGACTGCGGCTGCAATCGGAGGCGCACTCGCGCTGACCGCTGCGCCGTCGTTCGCCCAGCAAATGAAGTTCTTTCGCATCGCCAGCGGCGCTGCCGGGGGAACCTACTTCCCGATGGCGGGAATGCTCGCGAACGCGATCAGCAATCCGCCGGGCTCGCGACCCTGCGACAAGGGCGGCAGCTGTGGCGTACCGGGCCTGGTCGCGGTTGCGCAATCGGCCAATGGATCGGTTGCCAACGTGAATGGCATCGAGAGCGGATCGATCGAGTCTGGCTTCTCGCAGTCCGATGTTGCCTATTGGGCCTACACCGGCACCGGCACCTTCGAGGGCAAACCGCCGCTCAAGAAATTACGCGTCATCGCGAATCTGTTCCCCGAACACATTCACGTTGTGGCGCGTCAGGACGCGCCGTACAACACGGTCAGCGATCTGCGTGGCAAGCGCATCAGCATCGGTCTGCAGGCGTCCGGAGCCAAGGTCGGTGCGGTCCTGGTCCTCGACGCGCATCAGATGAAGGAAAACGTCGATTACAAGGCGGAGTACCTGAACACTGCGCAATCGATGGATCGTCTGCGTGACAACCAGCTCGACGGCATGGTGACCGTCACTGGGTATCCGTCTTCGGGCGTCGCCGAGATGTTCTCCACGGCGGGCGGCAAGCTGCTGTCGGTTGGCAAGGCCGAGCGTGATGCGATCATCGCCAAGGCGCCCTTTTATTCGCATGGCGTGATTCCGGGCGGAACCTACAAGGGATTCGACAAGGACGTCGAGACGCTGACGGTTGGTGCGCAATGGCTGGTGAGCGTGGATACCGACGAGCAGCTGGTGTATGACATCACCAAGGCGCTGTGGAACAAGAACAGCCGCAAGCTGTTGGATAACGGACATGCCAAGGGCAAGTCGGTGCAGTTGCAGACCGCGCTCGATGCAGTGGGCATTCCGGTGCATCCGGGTGCTGCCCGGTTCTATCGCGAGCAAGGCATGAAAGTGCCTGACATCAAGTAAGTTCTGGCGCCACTCAACACGGGTTGTACATGACTCAATCACAGATCGATCTTGATCGGGCCGAAGCGCTCGAACAGGAGTACGACCCGGAGATGCGCTTTCGTCGCGTGCTCAGACCAGCCGCCTGGCTGGTCACGGGCATGCTGGTGGCGCTGTCGGTGTTTCATTACTACACCGCCGGCTTTGGGATTCTGGCTGAGCACTGGCACAAGGGTATTCACCTGGGCTTCG
>Ga0222714_10001774_pt1 | contig 23979 bp, 33 predicted proteins | sample C33_3DmetaG_FD_165048 | JGI IMG/M metagenome (GOLD analysis project Ga0222714, IMG submission 165048) | Estuarine water microbial communities from San Francisco Bay, California, United States - C33_3D | ecosystem: Environmental > Aquatic > Marine > Unclassified | place: USA: California...
ACCTTTTCCTCATAACCAACACGAAGTTCGGTTTGAGAACCTTTGTAGGTGCTCTTATCACTGGTAACAGAGATACCAGAGGTGGTCTTACTTTCTACATACGGACCAGCAAGGGCAGGTGCCGCAATCATAGGAAGTGCCATTGCGGCAAGAGCGATTGCTTTCATAAAAATCTCCTTTTTTGGAATACTTTGTTTGTCTTTTGAAGACCTGTCTATTTTAACAGAGTCTTTATGTTTTGTCGTTAAGGGTTGGTTAATCCTATAAGAAGACAAAACCTTCGTATATATGGAGACTTAACTTAATTTTAACTTACGGTAAACCATAAAAAAGGACCTCTTGTAGGAGGTCCTGATGTGTGTATTAATGTGGACAGTTAGGTTCAATAAACCTTCTATTTCAGAAGGTGTACTTCACACCAGCCTTGATGTTGCTAGCAAGATCACCACCAGTGGTGATCGCAGCATACTCACCATAAACGCTCAGCTGCTCGGTAGCGGCAACAGAAGCGCCAACCTTACCAGAGATACGGGTTTCAGTGTCGCCGCCATCTGGAGTTACCAGAGCAGGACCAACCTGACCGTAGTAAGCAACTTTGCCAGCTGTTCCTTCATAACCGACATGTGCTTCGGTTACAGTGCCAACGTAGTCGCTACCAGACAGACCAGTATTTGCTTCAACGTTCACATAAGGACCTGCAAAAGCAGCGCCAGCGAAAAGGGGAGCAGCAGCCAGAGCTGCGAATGCGGATTTGATCATGAGAAATACCTCGTTATTTTTACTTGTGGAATGATTACCCACAGATGAAAGAAGACTCGACAAGTCTTCGTTGTTCACAAACCAGTCAGCGAGTAATTGAGGCTTCAGGATTGTTGTAAATCGTAACATTGTTACGACTGTTTATTTATAATACCTTAACTTCCTAAAAGTGTCAAGGGTGTGCGGATATCCCATTGGTACCCGTTATAGAAGTATTCATCTACTTGATGAACTTCTTCATTATTATTACATATTTCAAGCATTTTGTCAACATCTACAAGATCAGGATGAACCCACCAATCCTCAAAAGAACTCCATGGAGTAGGAGCAACATCAGAAACGATTAGAAGATATCCCATCATCTTCAAATACTTTCTAGACCGTTCTCGATATGTTCGTGAGATGTCATTATAATAATCATGCTCATATGTAATAACACCAAACTTATATTCATCGAAAGGTATTGAAAGAAGAACCTCAAATGTAGTTCTAGATGGTTCACAATCCAATTGAAGATAATCAATCACATTACCATCAAAATGAGATTCCAATAATTTCTTATAATTCAATTCCGTAGCATCTCGACAGTACACATCATTCTTTCTGACTGAACTGTATTTTTTACAAAGATCAGAATTAATTTCTACAGATACACCATTCCAATTATATTGAGATTCTAAAAGATAAGTATTGTTTAAATGAATAGGATCTCCACCACCAATTTCCAAATATGTTCCATTTTGTTTACCATTATAAGTATACAAAACAAACATATCCTGAAGTACTTGAGAGTGATTTCTATCGATTTTTTCTATACCATCGAACTTCATCTTAAATTCTTCGTATCTCTCCCTTGTATAGGGTCTGAAAGCGTGGTTAGCAGGAGCAGAACCTAAATTCATCACCAAGGTCCTAATTTCCTTTTGATGATATTCATCCATATCTTCCCAGTATTCATCAATGAGTTCTTGAAGAATCTGACGTGTTTCTAAACCTCTACCCCACCAATATCCCGAAAGTGCTTTCTCGTATAAAAGTGCATACTTTCCAGGATACTCTTCATAAGAAATAATGGAATCTTTTGTATCGCAGAAAGTCAGAGCAAGATTAGCGTAAATATATGCTTGCTGCCACTCTTCTTTTTTTCGATAAAATTTTGAGAGTAAGTAATATGCTTCTGGTCTTTCTGGCAAAAAAGTTATTGCATTTTCTAATAAAATTTTTGACGATGCATCTCTAGATCCTTGTTTGTCATAACAAAAGAATCCACGAATCAAACAAATATATGATAATAACTTTTCATCCTTGTCGCATCTTTCTGCTGCCCTAAGAAAGAAGGTTAAAGCAGGTGCAGTATGATTTTGATTTTCATACCACAGAGCCAGTTCATAATTCTTTCTTGCATTTTCAGTATCCAATGCATATGCAGTTATCTCATCCATAGATAAACTCCTCCACAGCTTCTTCAGAAACTTTTAGAATATATGATGCATTGTCCTGAACACCGAAAGTGATCAAGAAATCATCATTATATCGATCCATTCCACAACAAAATTCAATCTCAGTATTTAAGAAAGATAAAACTGGAGAGATTGTTTCAATATTCCAGTGCTGATCCCACACGACAAATCTATGTCGGTACCTAGCATTCTTTCTTCCCGCTTCACTATTATATAAATCAACTTCATGAACAAGGCATACACGTTTTCCTTTCCAAGGAATAACTTGCGAACTCCCTCTTAGATCCTTATAACCAGGAATAAATTTACCACTAAAAATAGTGTCGCATGATTCTTTCTCTGGTCGTGCTTTAACAACCTCAGTAAGATTAGTCCATTTGACAAACTCAAACGGTTTATCCAAAACAGGCATCCAATTTTTTTCACAATAAGAACTATTGTCTCCAGGAGTAGGAATACGGAATCTAGATACTTCCTTTACAGAATTCCCATCCACTACAATTTCAGACAACTCCATTCTACCCGTGCCAATAGTATCCAAGTCTCTGCGAACTCCACTCAGATAAAGTTTATCATTCCAAGAAACCAATCTAGAATCTTCTAATCCAATGAAAGTCCAAAGGGGTTTTACATCAAGAGAAGATGTGTCTACCTTAGTGTAGGATAGTATGTTTAGATTAGAATCTAATGCACAAATTATATTAGTGGTTCTCAATGTCACATCATTCTCAGGATGAATGTATGACAATGGTCCCCACTTATGTTCAAATATACTCTTCTCAGCATGATAAAGAGTATAGTTTACGTTTCTAAGATTAACTACAATAGTATCTCCCAAGACTAAAACAGATGGATTAGTCAAAGAAGGTCCATTTGCATATTCAATGGGAATTAAAAGAGGGGCTATCTGCCCCCCTTTCTCCAAAGCATAATTAACAAAGTTCATCATTGTTGTTGTTCTTGTGCTTGTGCTTGTTGTGCCGCACTATTTTCAGTAATACGTCCTAAGTATGGATCATACTCCATTTGCTCTCTAATGTTCATAGACGCTCCAGCCTGTTGCCAGTATTGCATTTGAGCATTGAAATTTCCTCTGTGAAAAATATCAATGTGTTCAGGATGAATACTAGAACCAAGTTCAGTTCTATACAGTAAAAGAGGCATTGAAAAAGTATTTCCAGAATTGTAGATTAGGTCGTCTGCAACTGGTCTTGGTTTTACACCATTATCAAGTTTATACTTTTCTCCACGACAGTGAAGCCTTACAAGTTTTTCTGCATGATGTCTTGTAATCATGTAACAAGCAGTAGAGAAATCATTTACAAACCTCTTATGAAGTTTGACATGAATATCACCTGTACAAATAATTGCAATCTGGAACACATCCCAATCATATGGAATATTTGCATACATATCATTCCAAGAAAAATTCCAGTAATGAACTGTATCCAAAACACAATCATCTTCCATGATGATTGCATAAGGGCTATCTGAAGTTTCTAGGAAGTGCTTAAGTGCTTTCAGATGCGAAGTTGTGCATCCAATTTCTCCCGAAGAAATATTATCAGGATATCTTCCGTGAAGGATATCACTCAAATCATCATTTCTTCCATCGTAAGAAGAGATACGTTCATAGTTCTCCAATTCCCAATACTTAAATTGGGATTCCATGTATTCACGACGTTCTGGTTGTCCATCCAAATTGAGATAATAAATTGGTCCAATACCTTTCAATTTAAAAGCAGACTTATTCTTATCCAGTCTTGCAAATTGTTCAGAAATAGAAATTTGTTCTTGTTCTGGTGCTGGTGGTGCAGTTTCTACTACGCTCATAACTCGATACGAAATACTTCTTCTTGTGGTTCTTCAAAAGATACTTTCTTTTTATATTTCTTTTGATAGGATTGCATGATCTGACCTGTGGCTTGCATATTGTTTCTTCCAATATATACTTTCTTGCCAGAATCGAGCAAGTCAGTAGCAAGGCGTAATTGCTGACTCTCTGTTAAAATATCAGTTCCAGGTTTATATGCAATGTCTTCGATATAAAAAGGAAGTTTCTTTTTATTCTCTTCAATAAATTTTTTGCAAAGAAATTCTGCATGGTTATTATTGATTTCATCTGTAGTGAATCCTAATCCATGCTCAACTCCAAGTGCTTTAGCATATGCGGCAAATGCACGATTATCTCTGGGAAGACAAGGACCACCAAATCCATATCCATATTTCAGATACTTTTTACCCACTCTGCTATCAGATCCAATTGCATCTAAAACAGAATCGATTTCATCACCAAGTCCAGCAAGAGTTAGAGTTTCTCCAACCATATTTGCGTAACTAATTTTGGTAGTCAAGAAACAATTAGTTGCCAATTTAACAACTTCAGCTGCAGTTACACTCATGAAAGAGAACACTGGTTCCTTTTTCATAAACTGATAATACAATCGACAAATTGCATTCCTATGCTCAGTCTCAGGTCCACCAATAAGAACCATATCAGCATATCTCAAGTCTTTGACGATAGATCCTTGAGCAATAAATTCTGGATTGTAAAATACGTTTACACCGAGTTCTGACAGTTCATCCTGAATCTTTTGACAATCACCTGGATTAGTCGTGCATCCAATAACAAAAGATTTTCCAGAAACATCTCCAGCAACTTTAAAGTCTTCAACAACTTCCCAAACAGCACTCACATCATAATCTCCACTAGGTAAAGATGGAGTCGCCACAAGAGTAAAGATAATATCAGACTCTTGAATTACTCTAATATTATCAGTTGTTGCCTTAAATTTTGTGGACCTAGACAATAAATTTGCTACGTCTGGTTCATTAGTGACGATATTTTTTGTCGCTAGTTGGTCAACATAATCCTTACGGACATCAGAAACCAAAACAAAAGATCCAGCACTTTCACATAAAAGTGCCAAACAAATACCGAGTCTGCCAGCACCAATTATTCCAATTTTGTTCATAGCTTAAATGTAGGGATAGAGATCATTTTATGTTTATTTTGGGTGTTGAATTTTTGGTACTGTCTAATCGCATTCTTTTGATCATCCGTAAGAGTTATACCTTTCCATTGAGAAAGTTCTTCTGGATTTTTTTCGTAATCAAAGATTTCAGATTCCATCACCCATTCAAGCATTTCATAAGAAACACCAAGTTGAGTTTCATCTGTACGACTATCTTCCCACAGTCCATCTGTTGGAGAAGCATCAATAATACGTTGATCTACGCCAAGATGCCTTCCAAGTTCCCATACTTCAGTCTTATACAAGTCTGCGATAGGGGCGATATCAACACCGCCATCACCATATTTAGTATAGAATCCTACACCATAATCTTCAACTTTGTTTCCAGTACCAACAACAATACCTCCAACAGTTCCAGCAACCTGATACAAAGTCACCATGCGAAGGCGAGACTTTGTATTTGCATTAGCAAGATTGTTAGAAGTGTATGTGCCTTTTTCTCCACCTTGAGCATCAGTCCACCAATCAATAGCATGGTGAAGTGCTTCATATGTACTAGAGAGTTCAACGTTTAATTTGGTTACGTTGCTATAAGTTTTCTCCAAATACTCTGCATGAGCATTGGAAAGAGTGGTGTTATCCACCTTAGAATGCAATGGCATCGTAAGAACAAATGTCGGAAGTCCAGTCTCAGCACAGAGAGTGGAGACAACAGCAGAATCAATTCCACCAGAAACACCAATAACAAGTGCTCTTATCTTATTTTCTATAGCGTAATTTTGAATCCAAGTTACAATGCTGGTTTCTAATTCAGCATAGTTTTCAATTCTGTTCATAAAACTATCCAATCAGGGCAATAAAGGTCTTTAGTATCTTTGTCTGCATAAGCAGGACCGAACCAATTTTTTGGAGCGACTACTTTTTTATTTGGGTTTGTTTGAAGCCATGCTCCCCACCAACTCATACTACTATTAGCAATAATAGCATGAGAACATAATGACATCAAGCAAAGATCTGTGTATGGAGTATAAGATCCATCAGAATATTTGTCTGTAGGTTCTGATACAGAAAATCTATCGGCAGAGAAAAATTCTTGTTCCTTTACCCAATCTACTGAATCAGAAAAAACAATTACAGGTTGATCATCATCAAATTCAGCAAGAGCTTTTTCATAATATTCAATTGTCTGAGTTGGATGTTGATCAGAACATTGAGTATAACTCCATTTAAATCCGCGAGGATCTGTAAGGTTAGCATCTCCCCTACGAACATGAAGCATGATTGGTTCTTGACCTTCAAATGCTTCCATCATTTCTTTGCATGGTCCAAGATGTTCATCATGAAAAGTATATTCTTTTCGGATAATATCTTCAATGTGTTTGAAGTATTTTTCTGATTGAAAGAACCCATACAGAGACATTCCATCACAGCAATTATCCACATATTTTTGACTGTAATGAAAATGCTCCTCCTGATAGTATTTTGCATTTGGATAGATGCAAAGATTTTCTGGTTTTACATCTTCCATTTTAAATGCATAGTGGAGACTATAATTTTCAATTCCTTCTTGTTCATGTGGAGGAATTGACCAATCAAGTCCATGTTTAGCAGCAATGCCACGAAGGGCAGCATACTCAAACATCTGATTTCCCAATCTACCAAGATTACCGATGTGGTTGAATGATAATGTCATACTTTTTTAAATACTCCTGTCCCGAATAATATTCAATCAGTTCTTCTTTGTTCATCACCTTAATTTTTTCCCACTCTTGGGTATTGTTTGCCATATGGGGATTATTAAACCAGGAGTTTTCTCCTCTCGCGTGTTCTAAATGATAAACAGTATTGTTTACTCTTCCAACATTATAACCTAATGTTTGAAACCTGTAAAATCTTTCCAGATCTTCTGGAGCATAGGCTCGGAAATTTTCATTTTCCAATCCTCCATCTATATATGCTTTTCTTCTGAAGAACTGTGCCCATCCATAGTCAGATGTATGATCTTTTGAATTCTTATCAAGGACATTGAAATCAAATTCATCTAAAAACTCAGACACTACATTATCATCTGGGACAACTTGCTTTTGATACATTCCCTGACCATATGGATAAACCATATCGTACTTACCGTCAAGAATAGAATTATATGATTGCAAATAACTATCAATTGGGAGAATGACATCACAGTCATAATTTACAACAATTTCTGTTTCAGATTCCATCACCATTTCATTTAAAATCCTTTGTCTATGAAACAAAGGTTCAGTGGAATATTCAAAAAGATGTTTAATTGAGTTATAAGATTCTCCCAAATATTCTCTAATTTGCGGAGCTACAAAATTCTCATAAACAGAATTATCATCAACTTCTTTAATGATGATATTAGTATCAAAATTTTTTAAAAGAAATATTGTAGATGTAATTACGTTTCGCATTCTATCTTGAGACTCAATGCGAACAGGTATGATAAAAGTTGCTTTTGTTAAATCATGCTTCATCTGGATATTTCCAACTTGTATGATAATCTGGGTGCAAGTCTCTTAGAATATAATCTAGTTCTTGTCTATTAATCATCCAATTTCCTTTTGGATGTTCAATCGTAGCATTATAAACAATCCTACTGGAACTAGTTCTATTCTCATGCTCTCTTGTAGATGTCAATACATCTTCAATAATAAAAGGAAGGCCGTAAGCAATTCTCATTCTGTGATAAAGTTCAGTATCAACTAGAAGATTAATATCTTCATTCATATACATTTTACATTCATTCAGAACAGACATACCTGAAGGATTTCCAAGGAGATTTCTTCCTTCTAACATGCAGTCTTCCCATACTGGAGTTTTTTCTTTAAAGAATTCCTTACCATCTGTAGTGTGACAAAAACCATTGAAGGTCCACTTGCAATCGTTTTTATCGTAGGCATCAAAAATCTTTTGCAGTGCTTCATCGTCAACAAAAAGATCATCTTGATACTGAATTTTGCAAATAGTACCCTCCGCAAGTTCTAATGCACAATTAGTATTAGGTCCAAGGTTTCCTCTGCCATTAGGATTTTTGGCATATGTGATATCAAATTCATCAGAAACACTTTCGCAATAGTTCATAATTTCATCATCACGACTATGATCAGAAATTACAACATCAAAATTTTTGAATGTTTGTGTTCTAAGAGTGTCAAGTAACTCTGAAAGATATTTGACACCATCACCTTTGAATTCATATGTAGGAATACAGATAGAGATATCGCTCATACTTTTACCTCTCTTCCCACTGCCTCTGCTTCTTCTACAGTAGAAGGACAGTCATCAAAACTAACATCCAGATACTTCCAACGATCCACAAAAATATCTTTTGGATCTGCTCCATCGGGACCGAACCACATCGTAGGACCAACTACATTGTCATGTCCAGCTAACCATGCTCCCCACCATGAGAACGTGGAATTTGCCATGATGTTGCCAGTACACATAGACATAAGGCACATATCGGTAACATTGTCACCGCTCTCAGATACTAAGAATCTGTCAGAGTTAAAAAATGGTTGCTCAAGGCACCACTGAGGATCATCAGAAAAAACGAAAACCGGAAGATCATCGTCAAAGTGGCTGAGGGCTTCTTCATAATAGGAAATAGGAAGAACTGCGTGATAGGTTGGTTTAATCAGGTGATCAGTTCTACGCACATGAAGAGCGATTGCTTTACCATCTTTAGATGCTCCATCATACATTTCCTTGCAGAGGGAATAAACATCATCTCTCCAGGTAAAGTCTTCTCTGATCTCTTTCTCAATGTGCTTAAAATACTTTTCAGACTGAAAGTAACCATAAAGATTTATATTGTCTTTGCAGTTCTCAAACAGATCTTCATCAAAAGTAAAAGATCCTTCTTGAACATATGGCGCAGGGAACATTTCTACCTGCTCAACACCAGTCATTTTAAATGCCATGAAGAGTTTATGTTGATTCTCTTCATCGTCAAACATTTCATCTGCAGCAGGTCCGCCAGGAATACAGAACTTATATCCATGCTTAGCAGCAATACCTCTGGTAGCTGCGTACTGGAACATCTGATTGCCAAAGCGTCCGTTTTTTCCTAAGTGATTGTGTCCGATAGTCATAATTCAGTACCAGGGGGAAGATGATAATGGAAACCAAAAGGAGTAATTCCTTGTGTTTCTGGAATGGGTTTTTCGTGGCCAAACCTAGCCGCTACTTCGATTGGAGCAAATTTACATCCGAGTGCTTCATAGATATGACGATTATGAACGCAAATATTTCCATCTTCAGATGTACTCTTAGCATTCATGTGCTTGTAAAAATCGCCCCAATTCACATCGAAGTGAATGTATGCACGTTTGGGAACATCTAAAAGTTTTTTACTACGGAATGAAAATCCTCCATTGCCAACTCGATGTTGCTTACCCCAAGGATCGATGTATGCATCAGTGGCTTCATACCAAGGAGGACCAATGTAATCATAATTAAAGAACTCATCTTCCCATTTGTCTGGGTTGATTACGAATCCATCTGGTTGAACGAGCAAACAATACTCTGTATCAATATGATCGGAAAGATTATAGATGCAATAATAATTGTAGTCATGGATAGAAGTGATTTCATAACATTTAGAAAACTCAATTCCATCAGGAAGTTCTTCTGGTTTTTCATGGGTGATGAGTTTTACTGCTCCAAAATTAATTCCTTTCATACTATGTTGAAGGGCAAAAAGAGCACCTTCAACATTATCAGAAGAAATGCAAAAAAGAGTTACATTAGGAAGATCAATCTTTTGCATAATATTTCACTCCATTGACGAAATCATCCGCAGATTCAATATCTTTTTCGATTAGATCTTGATGATACAGTTCTGGATGTTGTTTAATATATTCTACAAATTCCATTCTGCATTGTTCTGGAGTAAACAAGTTTCCATTAAGATCCATGTACTGACTTACAAAACTGTAGATGCTGCATCCAAGACTCCACCATCCATCGGAAAGATTGTGATGGAACCAATACTTAGGAGCAATACAATACTCTAAGGTTTCGCTAGTCCAAAGAGGGAAACATGCAAAAGTAGAAGTTGATGCAATTACATACTTAGCATTCTTAATTGCACAGTAATCCCATGCCACATCTCTGTGATATGCAGGATATTCTGGAAGCATTTTATTGGCAGTTTCAACATCATCAGTAACGATGCAAAACTGCATATCTGGATTATATTCGACCATTCTTTTGATCGCATTATCCCAATATGACCTAGGAACAAATCCTCCAGCATTTCCAACCATATCACCACCACGGAAATTCATAACACAAATGTTATCTCCGTATGTATCTTTATGATCATACTCTTCTTTAACTTTCAACCACTCTTTTACCTTATCAAGATTTCCGCAGAAATAATCTTCAGATTGAAAGTTTCCGTCAATCTTAGTATTATCTTCAAGATTGAACATACCTTTATCTGTCAATCTGATATCAGTATGCAAAATTTTATCTGTGGGAAGTCCATGACGATATTCAAAATAATGTTGTTCAATACCCTCAGGAAGTTTGGTAGGAGGACCACCTGGAGGACTTTCACCTCCCTCTGGATTCAGACCGAGATCCAAATCCATGAAATACAATCCATCTTTATTATGCCTAGGATCTCCTAGATTTTCTCTTCCAATAATACCATAATCATATCCATGATATTCTGCCAGCATTCGTGTAGTAACGTATGCGAAGAGTTGATTACCTAATCCTTGCCCGTGATATAGTTCAGTTAATAGCATTTTCAAAAAGAGTAATAGTTTTGTCGATGTATGCAATCATTTCCTCTGTGATTGTTGGAGAACAACCAAGGAAGAAAACTTTTTTTAATGTCTGATTTGCTTTTGGATATTTAGTTGCGTCGTCAAGGTGCGAATATCCAGGATGGAGAAGAATGTTTCCAGCAAAATAATTTCTAGTTTGGACTTTATTCTTTTCCAAATGTGCAACTAATTTTGCCTTTAGTGTTACGTCATCACAGACAATAGGAACACCAAACCAACTAGTCTCTGCTTCTGGTCTTTCATTGACGACCCTGACTCCAGGAATTCTTTCAACAATTTTTTGAATTGCTTCTTTGTTCCTACGTCTCTTATCATGAATCTCCTCAAACTTTAAGAGTTGAACAGATCCAACAGCACCTTGCATATCAAGTGGTTTGAGATTGTATCCCATATTGGAGAACACGTATTTGTGATCAACAACATCTTCATAACTATCCAACCAAGTGTCAAATCTTTTACCACAGACTCCATTGGACAAAAGATTTTGTTGTCCGACACAATAACATCCTCTACCCCACCATGCAAAACTTCTTGCAAGATCTATGATTTCTTTAACATTGGAAGATACCATACCACCTTCAATGGTACAGATATGATGAGCAGGATAGAAAGAGCATGATGCAGCGATAGCATGTTTAGTAAGATATTCTCCCTTCCACTTACTACCCAAACTGTCGCAGTTATCCGCAATCAGTTGGATATTATTAGTTTTGCAAAGGTCTACAATCTGATCAATGTCATACGGATTTCCAAGAACAGGAGAGGAAAAAATTGCTCTAGTCCGTTCATTAATTTTTGCCTCAACTTCCTTGAGATTCCAGTTAAGATCTTGCCAATCAATATCAACAAAAACGGGTTTTAGACCACACTGAACAATTGGAGCAACAGTGGTAGCAAAACCACAAGAACAGACAATAATCTCATCTCCATCTTTCCACCCAAAATATTTCTTAAGAGCAGCAATCATGACTAGATTTGCAGAAGATCCAGAATTGACCATGACAGAATGCTTGAAATCAAACTTCTTTGAAAACTCATGTTCAAACTTATTAACCTTTTCTCCAGAAGAAAGCCACTTACCCTTCATTACAGAATGAATAAGTTCTCTTGCCTCTAAATCATCCCAATAAGGACCAGAGTAATAAACATTATTCCCTTCTTTCCAATTCTTATTTGCCATAAAGGGAAAGATGTCATCATCCATTTCCTTTGCTGACTCAAGAAAAGTGTCAATTAATTGGTACATAACTCCTCAATGATCTGTTGTATAGATATTTGCTGCTCAAAACCAAGATTATTTAATTTAGTGGTATCAAGCCACATGTCTTTAGTTTGACAGATCTGATGGAAGCGTGGAGCTTCTCTAGATCCTATACTTGATTTTGAATTTAGATATTGTTTTGCAACACTTATTATATCACCAATCCTAGTTGGTTGTCCACTGCCAATATTGTAAATCTCATTGAGATTTCCTTTATCCATCACCAATCTAATTGCTCTGCAAACATCTTTGACGTGCATAACATCTCTGATTGGAGTTCCTGCATCATAAACATCAATATCCTCATCCCTTTTCATTTTATCAATCAAAAAGGATAAGGCATTTTTCTTGGCAGATGATTTGCTATCTCCTCTTCCCATAACATTACAAAGTCTCATAATTCTATAATCAACTTCGTATGTTCTGCAGAAAGAAATCAATAAGTCTTCCGCACATTTTTTTGTGATGGAATAGAATCCTTTAGGATGACATTCATAGGATTCTTTTGCAGGTAGTCTACTATCACCATAAACGAACCAACTACTAATAAAATTAAAAATAATAGAATCTTTTCTACAGTAATCGAGTACTTCACACAATACTCTGAGATTGGTTTCAACATCTAAAGTAATGTCTGTGTGAATATTATAATTGTCTATAGTCGAAATAAGATACAAGATATTGTCGGTAGCTGGTTTTCTTTGATTTCTATGCATGATGAGAGTATCTTCATACATGTTACAAAAAGTACCACCAACAAATCCAGTGCCACCATAAACTGTTATCATTCTACCAATTCCTTCATAGTATCTGCGACAGGGAAATTACAATTCCAAATTGTATACATTGCACGTTCAATCATTTGTCCTTCACCAGATACTCTAGAATGAGAAGTAAATGTATACAAGTTCTCATAAAAAATCTTATCATATCTTAAAATTTGATATTTTGGAACGATAAAATTTCCTCCGGGAGGGAACCTAATGTATTTTGGATGAACAGGATTTACAAAGCAAAAAGATAAAAACTCATTATAAGTTTTGAAATACTTAGTTGGATGTTTCTCATGATTAAGATACCAACTAGTATTTGCTTCCATCCATCCACCTTCACATGAAATCATAGCATATCCATCTTGAAGTGCTTTTTGATTCAGATCATGATGTTCCCAATCTTCAATACAAGTGAAATGTTTATTGTCAATCAACCTATCAAATGCTTCTTTACTCACATGGCGATTGACTGTATTTGCTTTAATAAAGACTACTGTTTCTGGAAGATTATCATAATTATCTACGATGTATCTCATATAATCTGCCATATTATATCCATTTAAATTTCCATTAACAATGTTAAATTCGGGATATTTTTCTTTTAGATTAGATGGAGGGAGCATTTCTGTTTCATCATTATCCGCTGGTCCTCCATCCCAACATTTATCATAAATTACATGTGGATAATCTGAATATGATTTTAACCAATCTAGATCGTTATTATATGCAGAAATACATAAAAAGTTCATTTTGCCAGTGCCTCCTCTATTACAGATTGGAACATCACATCTAAATTCAATTTAGATTTTCTAATGCTATTCCCCCAAGATTTTTCCCATAGATGTTCATTTTCTTCTAATAGTTCTTTAGTAACTTCGGAAAAATCATTAACAAATAAAGCAGGATAATCCATCCACTCAAACAAAGATCTCATATATGGATGATCAATAAGAACTGGAACTCTATTCATATATGCAACTTCCCAGTTTCTATGGCAGTCAATTGCGTTTCCTTTTGGACAAAGAACAAATTTAGCATTACCAATACCTTCAAGATATTGATGATAAACTTGTCTTTCAATCGCTACATCTGCCCATTCTTTATCTACAAATAAATCAGAAACTCCATTTCTTTCTTCATTAGAATCTTGCATATAAGAAACATATAAAAGATTTTCGGGATGATCTGGCCATTCTTCTGTATACTTTTTTAAGATAGTTGTTCTCAAATCAGTTTCATACATTTTTCTCTGAAGTCCATATGGAGATGGAATAACTTTTCCTCCATGTGCAATAGCGTTTACTGCAGATACAGCAAGAACGTTATCTGGAATGGCATCAAAAATATATTCATCTGTAGGAGTATCTTCCAGATTAGTAAAAACGATGAATTTCATCATCGGATAATTCTCTAAAAGTTCAAAGAGAGTTCCCATTTCCATAAGATAGTTGACAAAATCTTTGTCATCTTCTTTGACAGATTCTATATCTCTTTTATACAGTCTTATATTATCAATAAAGACTGTCATATAATCTCTTTCTTTTGCAACTTCAAAAACTTTAGATGCAAATTCAGTATTAACGAGACTACATAAAATCATTTCCCAACCAGGACAATTTCCCCATTGCCCAGATTGATCCCCAAAGGAATAGTCACATTTTTTTGCTAAAAGTTCTCCGTCAATTACTTCCATGGCTTAATATAATCTGAGTATTTTTCTTGATTTTGTTGAATGTATTCTGGATAAGATTCATCAACAGGAACAGTTTGAATGTTAATTGCTCGACCAAAAGGATCAATTCCTTTTTCAATCTTTTCTTCTGCGGTTTCTCTTACTTGCTGAGTGTTGTTTTCAGTATGTTCGTAAGACTCAATCTTAAGTCTAAAGTTGTCTGCATTTCCAAAGAAACTAAAATGCCATCCAGCTTGTTCAATCTTATATGATTTCTGATGTTGTTGACGAAGGAAGTCAACTGTAGTTCCTTTTAGGGTCTTTAAACTAGAAATTCTAGAACCCATCCAATCCTCTTCGTAAAGGTAGTTCAGCTTGTAGTAGAATGCCCTCTGAAGGCATGTGTAGTGATTGTCGGGGTCAAACCAGTCCAAATCTTCTAATAGATATGGGTTGACGATTTCATCAGCATCACTAGTGATAATGAAATCATTATCTTGAGCACCTGCATCAAGAATTCCGTACATGCTACATTCACGATTGTAGATTGCTCTTTGGAATCTAATTGGAAGTTGAATGTAAGGAGTTCCATAAGGATCGGGATCCTTGTATGCTGTATGATATGGTTTCTTTTCTAAGTATTCCGAAAAATCATTTGGAATAGTTTCTGTGATATTATAATGAATTTTATTTGCCCACTTTGCAAATCTATCTCTGTTAGATTCAAAATATAGAGGTTTTTCATTGCCACTAACAGTGAAAGGAGACTCAGTGATAACAAAAGTATCAACAACATCCCCAAGGATGTTTAGTCTCATTTCAAGCAAATCTAGTTCATTAAAGAAGATAAACGAATCAAATACTTTCATTTCCAGTACTCATAAATGTCTTTTGTGATTTCATAATCCATATGCTTCACTTTTCTATTTGGTTGCTTCATTGCCCAAACAAACATGCTTTCAACTAACTCATCAAGATGAGTTCCATCTCTAAAGTTCAACATTGTTTTTGCCTTTGTGTGATCGCAGTAGGCATGTTTTACTTCGTGTCTTGGTTCCCCATGTTCAATCGGAACTTCGTATCCATATTTCTTACCAATACGTTGAACTGTTTCTGCAACAGAATTTAAAGTAAAGTGTTTATCAGCGCCAATATTAAATATCTCCCCATCAAAATCAGTTAAGAGTTTATCAAAGGGTTCCATATAATATTTGATATCCGAAAATGCACGAGTCTGTTCACCATCTCCATACACAAGAATAGGTTGCCCATTCAAAGTCTTACGGATAAAGATGCCAATTACGTTGCGATATTTGTCCCAGATATTTTGATAGATGCCTAATACGTTATGGGGACGAACAATATTGTACCTAAGACCAAATTGCTCATGTGCGAGTTTAAGATCGCACTCTACAGCATATTTAGCGATACCATATGGATCAATTGGTTGTGGACGTTTATCCTCAGTGAAAGGTGGTTCCTGTTCACCGTATACTGCCATACTTGATGTAAAAATAAATTTAGTATTATGCTTAACGCATTCATTAATCAAGTTCGCAGAACAAATAAGATTGTTGCGGTAGTTGAAATTACGAATGAAAGGAGATAGACCTTCAGCAGCATATGCAGCAAAATGTAAGAGGACTTCTGGTTTGTGTTCTTCAAACAATTCTACTACCTTTTTTCTCCTTTCAAGATCGAACTTAGCAAAAGTAAACTTCTCTCCCTTTGGAAGAAAGGCTTTGTATCCACCAGAAAGATCATCAATACCAACAACTTCATGACCATCGGCAAGTAAGTGTCTTGTATAATTAGCGCCAAGAAGACCAGCGCATCCAGTTACAAAAATTTTCATCTGTATTCTAAAATAAACTTACGTTGTTCTTCTGTGTTTGCCCAACTACATGGATAGACTGGGATATATTCTTCAAGATGCATCGTATGAACTGAAACGTCAGTATCATATAGCATAGAATAATTTAAATGTTCTGTCAAAAGCAAGTCAGTAGTATATAAACTTCTTATATTGATTGAACATAAAGCAGCAGCCATAGCAAATGTTCCTACTCCCGATAATGCAACATTCTTCGCACTCATTAATGTAGCAAAGTCATCTTCAACCGTGGAAGATTGAATTTGAACCTTATCAATCTTCTTCAGTTCATGAACGATTGGATTCTCTTCATCTGGTTCGGTAATAAGAATGCACTTATCAAAACTATCGATTAAATTCAAATAGTAAATAAGAGGATTTGGAACATAGTTTGTGGGAGGATCAAATACTTTATGATAATTATCCCCACTCCTCAGGTGCATTACAATTGTATCATCTCCAATAATATCCTTTTGAGGAAGTTTTAATTTTGGACGAACATATTCTCTACAAATTTCTCTCATGCGAGAGTAAACATATTGAGGACTCACTCCAATTTCATTGCCACCTTCTTTAATTCCTTTCTCACAGTGAACCATTTGTTCCCATGCATAAAAACGTCCAGCAAAGTTGTTTTCATTTGGACCAAATGCATAATAAAATTTATCAATAATCGGATGATCAAGAACTTGTTCCATTACTCCATTAGTGGACTTAGAAACCATTATGCAATTTGCTACTTGTTGAATATTATTTCCTAAGCGACCACTCCAATGGGATATCTGATAAGACATTAAACAAATTCCTCACTCATGTGGTAGAAAACTTTAGCGATTCCATCTTGAATAGATGTTTTAGGTGTCCACAATTTTGTAATATACTTATCGGCTTCGTTTCTTTTATCTTTTTGAACTTCGTCTTTTGATTCTGCGGGAGAAAGAGTTACTTCTTTACCAATACTAGAGAAAAGAGTTTGAATAATCTTTCCAATCTCAAGAATACTAGTCTGTTCAAAAGAGGTAATATGAATATTATCTTCCGAATTGAGTTCGCTGTAATTTAACATTACTGACTCAAGTGCTTCGCAACAATCTTCCGCATAAAGAAACTCACGTTGTTCAGTTCCATCAGTCAGCATGGAGATATCACTTGTCTCAAATCCTTTCTTAATGAAATCAGTAATGACATGTGCTTTGTCCATATCCTTCTCAATGCCATAGACATTCCAGAAATGAACGATAAGACCTTCAAGAGACTTAGTATAAAGTTCACCAACTCGCTTGAGAACACCATAAGGAGAGTAACTCATGTTACTCATCTGAGATGATGCAAAAACGAATGGTTTATTATATTCCGCAAGATAACCAAACACGTTTGCCATCATTCTGGCATTATTATTAATGAAATCAAATGTGTGCTGATACTTTTGCAGATAGCGAGAACCGCCAACATCAAAAGCAAGGAAGAACACAAAATCAGCAGTGCGGACATCATGCATTAATTTTCTGTTAGGAATAATCCTAAGGTCTTCTTCTTGACCATTTTCAATATCAAATTCAGTAACTTCGTGTCCTTTTTTACGAAGATATTCTGTCAGGTAAGCACCTACCTGACCTCCAGAACCAAGAACTAATACATTCATTTTTGATCAATCTGCTGGCAAATCCAGGTATAAGTTTTACGAATTCCCTCTTCAAGGGTTTGAGAATAATCCCAACCAAGTTTTTCACGGATGAGATCATTGTTTGAGTTGCGACCACGAACTCCAAGAGGACCATCAATGTGAATCTTTTGAACTTCTTTGTTAGCAACACGGGCAGCAGTTTCCACTAGTTCATTGATGGTAACCATTTCCTCAGAACCAATGTTAACAGGACCCATAAAGTCGCTGTCCATCAATCGGCGCGTTGCTTCGATGCACTCATCAATGTACAGGAAGGAACGAGTTTGTAGTCCATCTCCCCACACCTCGATTGCTCCCCCTTGCTCTGGGAGGTAAGCGACTTTGCGGCAGATTGCAGCTGGAGCTTTCTCTCTTCCTCCATCCCAGGTTCCCTCAGGACCAAAGATATTGTGATACCTAGCAACACGGACAGGGATGCCATAGTTGCGATTATAAGCAAAATAGAGTCTTTCCGAGAAAAGTTTTTCCCATCCATATTCGCTATCAGGATTAGCGGGGTATGCAGATGATTCACGGCAGTCAGGATTGTCGGGGTCAAGTTGATTATGTTCTGGATACATGCAAGCAGAACCAGAATAAAAGATTTTAGTTTGATTTACATCATGACTTTCATTTAATTTGTGTTGTTCATCAAGAACATTTAAATTAATAGACACGGAGTTATGCATGATGTCTGCATCGTTCTCGCCACTAAAGACGAAACCTGCACCGCCCATATCGGCAGCAAACTGATAGATTTCATCAAAAGGTTGTACAAACTTTTCCGCAATCTGTTGATAGAAATTGCCAAGATATCCAGTAAACCGAATGCAACGAGAAACAAACCTTACATCACGAAGATCTCCACGAATAAATTCGTTTGCCTCACTAATACCATATTCGGGATATTTAAGGTCCACTCCACGCACCCAGTATCCTTCGGCACGGAGTCTTTTTACCATGTGACTTCCAATGAATCCACCAGCACCAAGTACAAGTGCTGTTTTCGTATATTCACTCATAGAACAATTTGTTTTTCAGTAATAGTATATAGTATAGCAAAAGGGGACGGTTTTTACAACCATCCCCTCTTAAAATTAGAAACTCATTTTTCTTTGAAGTCTTACAATAAGATCTTCTACTTTTGCTTCTAGTGCAGCGATTCTATCAGAATCTCCACCACCTTTTTCATTTGCTTTTTCTTCCAATGCCTTAATCCTTGATTCGACTTCGGAATTGTTTTGCAGAGGAGGTGTTTCTTCTATACTGGAAACAGATTTAGTTGATTTTGCTTGTGTTGCCATTTTTTTATTTTTTCAACATCAATGATATTTAGTTTTAAGGGGTCTTATGACTCCACCAGTTCTGTTATAGTCCGTCCGTGACTAAGAGAGAAGTTTGATTTGCTCCTCAATTTGACGACTAACAGCTTCAGGAGTATATGCTCCAGTTGCTTGTTTGCGTCGTTCCATCTCTTCTTCAATCTTTTGAGTGATAGAAGCATGGCGGCGGATTTCTCCACCCATAGACATATTCTTTTTTGTTAGTTGCATACAGAACTGAAGTTGCATCAGTTCCATGTCATCAAATTCCATTTTCATAATAAAAATAAAAGGGGGGGTATCCCGACCAGGGCAGGTTTAGAGTCACTCCGAGACTACATCATCTTTGACATAAGCAGGAACGTTATCTGGATCCAACCAACAAGTATAATCGTGATCTTCCATAGCAGTGATAAGTTGCATTTCATTATCGCAAAGATACATGTCGCGATAATGTCCAGTATAAGAATCTACTTTCTGAATACGGCAATCTGGTTTTCCATTGATTTCTAATGTACCAACCTGTACATATCGATAAGGAAACCGTTCAAGAAGAACGGTGGGTTTTTTAGTGACTTTCATCAAGCAACCTCTACGGATTCAAGATCTTGAGAGAGATAATCAATCAGAATCTCATAATCATCCAGAGGATCGCCAGAAAAAACTACGCCTTCACCTTCGTAATACCTGCGAACTTTTTTGTAAAGTTTCGGATTCTTCACATCGAGATAAAAATCTCCGTTTGCTGCAGCCCGAAGGGTTTGAATGTCTTTCTTGAATTTGCTAGTCAGTGTCATTGTCTTGAATGTTGACCTTAGTATTATAAGGGTTTGACTCCAAAGAGTCAAGTGCTCCTTGCGTGGATCGAACACGCCTCAGGCGAATTATGAGTTCGCTGCATTCACCAGATTGCTAAAGGAGCAAATGCTAATATAGGACTTACTAGGCACCGTCTGGTGATGCCTATATTAGCAATAGGACTGCGGGGAATTGAACCCCGTTCACACCGTTATAAGCAGTGGGCCTTAACCAATAGGCGACAGTCCCTCAAGTTGCTTCATCGTGATCTGTATACAAGCGTATGAGTTCATCATCCGCTGGTACCATTACTGCTTTATTTCCACTCTCGTTTTCTATACCTATTGTTTCTCCATTTTCTACTCTTGTGATAAGCGAATCCCAGTGTTCTTGCCAGTACTCCACAGAATAAAAATCCATAGTTGATAGTATGTATATGAGTCGGGGCGATAGGATTCGAACCTACGACTTCTGCTTCCCAAAAGCAGCGCTCTACCAAGCTGAGCTACGCCCCGTTTTTGTTTACCTGAATATTATAGCACTATGGATTATTGGGGTCAAGTCCCAACTCGATCAAATAATCAGTCCACCATTGAGGATCCTTTGTCACCTTCCATTGAGGAACCTCCATACCTTTCTCAGAGTAGTATTCAAACAAAGCATCATCGATAGTCTGTGCGATCTCCATATTCCTCTTCCTCTTCATCAACGTCCTCATATGGGTTTGCCACATAAGGTCCGTGTGGTTTGAGTGATTCTTCTCTGACATACTCTTGTTCAGAATTTACTGCCGCAATCCAAACGGACAACTTCATTACTATGTAGATAATAGCAAGAGGTAAAAAACATCCAATCAGAATTAGTGTTTTCATTAGTCTTCAGGATAATCTTCTTCGAGTTGAGTTAATCTCTGTACCCAGGTGACGCCACCTTCCATACCTACGCATGGATTGATACAAGTGTCATCACCAAGCTTATTACACACCAATCCAGCAAGATCCAACTCATTGCCTTTCTTCCCTGTTCCAGACCAGTAGTGCTGACCATTAATCCACACAGCACCACATTTAGGGCATTCCTTTCTTTCAATGGAAAGATCGGACAGCTCTTTATTAGTCATTGTTGTACTCCTTAAGGAACTTTTGAAAATCGGTAGTATCCTTAACGAGTTGCCTCTTAAGTCTCCACCCCATCCATTTCATTTGAACTCTTATACCAAGGTAGCGGATCTGAAGATCTATGAAGTTTACCAATCTCATAGTTTCATCATACCCTACATATGCGACTAATGCTAGAATTGTCAGCATTAGAAGATAAAAGAGAGTCATTTTATGTCTCCATATATCTTTATATAGAGATTCAATAATTTCTTAATGTTGTAACATAATGATACAATAAACGGAAGAGGTGAGATTCGAACTCACGGATGCTTGCACATCGACGGTTTTCAAGACCGTTGCCATAAACCACTCGACCACTCTTCCTTAACGAACTTCAAAGTCCAGTCTACGAACCTTACGTCTTCGTCTCTGTTCCTGATAAAGAAGTTCTTCTGTAGAGAAATGACTATCAATCTTTTCCTCTCTGTCATATGTTACCATGACAACCTTGTCTAAGTCAATAGCACCAATCTTATTATCTGCAAGTCTCATTTGATTGGGGCATCCACAATACTGAACTTTATTGCTACTTGTCAGTTCTGTGTTGCAATTTTTACATCTTACGATAATCATTTTTCTACATTTTGAAATCTTGTTATGGAATATTTATGCCCTTCCATAATCATCAGATAATCTGACGATATCTTCTTCGTTACATATTCCTCTTTGAACTTCTATGAAAACCAATCCTTCAGGACCAGCAGAAGCACGATGTACATGTTTTGGTGGTATATGGAACTTATCCCCTACAATACAATTTTTTTCATTTTTATCTACAGTAACAACACCTTTTCCTTCAACAATCATCCACTCTTCCCACCTGTTATTGTGATACTGAAGAGAAAATTGCTGATGTGGATTTAAAATAATTCTTTTTACTTTATAGGTGTCTTCTTCCAAGAGAATTTCATACGTTCCCCAAGGTCTTTCGTATAACATAAGAAGAATAACTCATCTTTCTATTTAGTATGGGCGATGAGGGATTCGAACCCCCGACCCTCTCCGTGTAAAGGAGGTGCGCTACCACTGCGCTAATCGCCCTAGGCTCCACAACCTGGATTCGAACCAGGGACCAAGTGATTAACAGTCACCGACTCTACCGCTGAGCTATTGTGGATTACAGGGGTTTAACACCCTGTTCCTTGCAAAGTTTAAAGTAGAGTTTATAATACCTCTGCTTCATCTCATCAAGGATTTTATTGTCCTCTTCAAAACCTAATCTCTTGGTGTGGGTGTAACACCCCTCAAGTTCTCCAATTAGTATTAAAACTTTTATCGGATTGATTGGGTCCATAACGAAAGAAGGACAAGAGCGGAGTATCGGAATCGAACCGACGACATCTAACTTGGAAGGATAGCGTTCTACCGCTGAACTAACTCCGCAGTTGGAAAGATCAGTTGATCTCTCCAAAGCCACAAGTCGGACTTGAACCGACGACCTACGGTTTACAAAACCGTTGCTCTATCCAGCTGAGCTATGGTGGCAAGGCGACTCAGGTTGGGGTCGAACCAACGACCGACTGCTTAGAAGGCAGTTGCTCTATCCACTGAGCTACTGAGTCATGAGACAATCATACTAGATGTAGTGTTGATTGTCAAGTGGGCAGAGTTGGATTTGAACCAACGTAGGCAGAGCCAGCGGATTTACAGTCCGCCTCCTTTAACCACTCGGACATCTACCCAATGAAAGGATTAACTCCTTTCAAGATAATCATCATACTCTTGTTTAGAGATTTCGTCAATGCTTACAATTTCAAGATCGTTTGATTCTGGTTCAATCCATTCCGCAAATTCTTCATAAATTGCATATGCATCATTAATATATCGATCATCGTAAAGTCTTCCATCAAGTTTTTCATGAATGGTGTCAATTTTATCAATTGCCCACCCACGAACATGAGCAACAATGTCTTCAGTCTCCATAATCATAGTAGTCCTTTCTGAAGTATCTTGAGAGGATGTTGCTATTATAGTATCTTGGAGTTCCGTCGTCAAGGGACTCGGTGAGGACATTATTGGTGAAGAGTTGTCTTGTTTCTTCGTAGTTTGTTTTGCCAGCTGTTTTATGTAGAGACAAGATAGTTCGACTAAAATTTTGTCTCCCCACTCGTTCAATTTCTTCTTTAAGTTCTGGACAAGACCCATAATACTTTTTCCAATCAGATTCCTTTTTTACTCTGCGTTTTTTTCCTGGCGGTTTTCGATGACTCCAAAAATACTTTCGCCCAATGTACGCTCGTCCGTTGGTGAGATTGGTAATGAGATAAACAAAACCATAGTTGTCCCCAATATCATCACTGGTAAAAGCACTCTCATTGTACATCCAGGGATTTTCATAATCAATATCTATACTCATCAATCATATCAAGAACCTTGTTCAGATATTTATCAGCAAGATGAGAGATGCCCTGAGACCATCCTTCTTGATGTAATTCGTT
>Ga0222714_10001777_pt1 | contig 23945 bp, 17 predicted proteins | sample C33_3DmetaG_FD_165048 | JGI IMG/M metagenome (GOLD analysis project Ga0222714, IMG submission 165048) | Estuarine water microbial communities from San Francisco Bay, California, United States - C33_3D | ecosystem: Environmental > Aquatic > Marine > Unclassified | place: USA: California...
CAATCGACCCGGGAAACTATGGATCGGATGGCCAGTCAGGTGCAGCGGGCCAAGGAACGAATCGAGTCGCTTACGACCCAGATTCAGCAATCAGAAACGCCGATGACGACGATGCGCACGGATCTCCAATCCTTGTTGCAACAGCGGCTGGAAGTGGAGAAGGAGCTGGGAGAAGCCAAAGCCCGCGTTGATGAAAACGAGCACACAATTCGTAGTCTTGAGCAGCAACGAAACGGCATCCAGGAGCGACTGAATGGCACGCGGGAAGCTTTGATGCAGCGCCGACTCAAGAGTGAAGGTGCTTCAGTAAAGCGGGAAGGCGTTCTGGAACAGCTGCAGGCGGCCAAATTCGATCTGGAAACGGTTCTTAATGCCCTCCCGGAAGAACTCGATGTAACCACGTGTGAAGAGCTTTTGGAGAAATTGGGCAATCGCATTCAGCGACTGGGACCCATCAATCTGGCGGCGATTGATGAATACAAGCAGCAGTCTGAACGCAAGGTTTATCTGGATCGCCAGAATGAAGATCTGGAAAAGGCTCTGGCGACCTTGCAAAACGCGATCCGCAAGATTGATAAGGAAACCCGGGCACGTTTCAAAGAGACGTTTGACAAGATCAATAACGGTCTGCAAGCGCTGTTTCCGCGGATTTTTGGTGGCGGTCACGCTTACCTTGATATGACGGGTGAGGATTTGCTGGATACGGGAGTGGCGATCATGGCACGTCCCCCAGGCAAGCGTAATAGCACCATCCATCTACTCTCGGGCGGTGAGAAAGCGATGACGGCCATCGCGCTGGTATTCTCCATCTTCCAGCTCAACCCGTCTCCTTTTTGTATGCTGGACGAAGTGGACGCGCCACTGGACGACGCCAACGTTGGCCGCTACGCTAATCTGGTGAAGGAGATGTCGAAGAACGTGCAATTCATCTTCATTACTCACAATAAAATCACCATGGAAATGGCGAATCAGTTACTCGGGGTCACCATGCATGAAGCAGGGGTGTCGCGCATCGTTGCGGTGGACATCGAGGAAGCAGCCGAACTGGCAGCTATGTAACCCGGTTACCGCGTAAAAAAACCTTGTCGTTCGACTAAAGAAAAACCGGTAACTGTAAGATAACCCTATAAATTTTCAATAATTGTGCGAGCCTCGCCGCAGGAACTTGCCAAAATCATGAACCCACGAGAACTTGTAATCCTCTGCCTCGGATTGGCCATCGTCGCCGTTGTGCTCCGGGGGCTTTATGTGGCGCTCAGAGCACGACGCGGACAATTGCGCCTTGCCATCGACAAAAATATTCCCCAGGACATCGATCTGGATGCGTTGGAACTCGCCGAACTGCCTGGTGGCGGCGCGCGTGTGGTGGCCAGGAATCTGGAAGCCGTCAATCGACAGAACAGTGCAGTGGAATCCGCGAACGCGCGAGCCGCGTCGATTGCGCTTGGGAAGAAACCTGCGGTTACAGACGCGGTTCCAGTGCTGATGGATCCGGTGGAGATCCGCGACATTGAACCAGCAGGGAGAGCCGATGAGGCCGTCGCTGAAGAAGATCCGGATGCTATTTTGTTCGACTATGCGGACGCCAATGCACGCTCAAACCCGGTTTCTGATTCTGCACGTAGCTCCGAGTCAGATTCCTCGTCGCGAACTGCTATCGACACAATGTCGCAGGTGGCTCCTGATTATGATGACGATGACTATGAAGACTATGACGAGGACGAAGAGGAATTCGACGACTACGATGATGAGTCGTTGGATGACGAGGATGATTATGACGACGATCATTCTGAAGACGATTATGATGAAGACGAAGATGATTTCGATGAGGAGTCGGAAGATCCTGACGAAGACTTCGACGACGACGATGACTACGATTCCGACCTCGACGAGATCGACGACGATGATTCCGATTACGACGAGGATCTCGATTTCGAGAATGACGAGGACCTCGATGACTTTTCGATGACTGCCGGTGAGCGCATAGGTTTCTCTGAACCATCACGCCCAAGTCAATCTGCCGCCAGTGAAGCCGTTAACGCAGATGATGAGGCAAAACCTGGGCGAACTGAAAAACAGAGACGCCCATTGTTTGCGGCTTTTGGTCGCGCGCTCAAAGCGAAAGACGTGGAACCAGAGCGCGAACCCGAAATTGCTGTCGCTCAGCCACAGCCCCAGACGCGACTTCAACCACGCCCCCAGATACAACCTCAGATACAACCCCAGGCAAAACAGAGTTCATCCAGACCAGTACCCATCACTGCTCAACAGCAGCGGCGTAATCGAACTGACGAGACTTCAGCGCCCGCCGAGACCATGCAGGTGCCCAAGAATGCGCCAGAGTATGTAGCAACTGAGCCCTCCGAGGTGGTTGTACTGAATGTAATGTCAAAGCTGGGTCGTCAGTTTGCAGGCGATGATTTGCTGCACGCGCTCATCACGTCGGGCATGAAATTTGGAGACATGAATATTTTCCATCGCCGGCTTGCAGGAGAAAGCAAAGGCCCGGTAATTTTCAGTGCGGCGAATATCCTAAATCCCGGTGTATTCGATCTCAATCGAATGCACGAGTTTACGACACTCGGTATCAGTCTGTTCCTGGCATTACCGACTCCGATAAATAATCTCGAAGCTTTCACTCAAATGCTCGACGCGGCAAGAAAGCTCGGTGATGCCCTCGATGGAGAACTGCGAGATGACAATCGCAATCTTATGACAGCGCAAACCATCGAGCATTATCGCCAACGCATTCGCGACTTCGAGTTGCGCCGCCTGAAAGCCGTCGGCACCCGAGGCTGACGCCATCCGCTCTCATGCCCGTCCCTGAGAAAATCCAGCGGGAAGTTGACTCTCTCCGCCAACAAATCGAACACCACAACCGGCTGTATCACACGCTTGATGCGCCGGAAATACCCGATGCCGACTATGACGCCCTGTTGATCCGACTCGAACAGCTCGAACAGGAGTACGGATTACAGACGCCCGATTCACCAACCCAGCGGGTTGGAGGCGCGCCTCTCACCACATTCAAGCAAGTGACGCACGCGCAACCGATGCTCTCACTCGGCAAGGCTTTCACTGCGAAAGAACTCGAGGATTTTGAAGCCAGAATCAAGAAACGCCTCGAGTCTGACACCGAAATTGGCTATAGCTGTGAGCCCAAGGTAGACGGGGTTGCCGTCAGCCTGCTCTACAGGAATGGCATCCTTGAACGAGCAGCGACGCGTGGTGACGGAGAGACGGGAGAGGATATTACTCATAACGTGCGAACGATCAGGTCAATTCCATTGAAACTCATCGGTGATCGCGTTCCGGATCTCATCGAAGTACGAGGGGAGATCTTCCTCGGAAAGCGAGGTTTCGCTACCGTCAATTCTCGAGCCGCCAGCGAGGGCACGAAACAATTTGTGAATCCGCGTAACACAGCTGCCGGCGCGGTGCGACAATTGAACGCCAGGTTAACCGCGCAATTGCCTCTTGAAATGTATTGCTACAGCGTCGGCGTGATAGAGGGTGGCAAGATTGCATCGAGGCTGAGTGAGGTTTTTGAAGAGCTAAAGAGTTGGGGCTTGCCCGTCAACCCGGAACGTGCACTGTGCAAAGGAATACAGGCATGTCTGGCCTACTGCGAATCGCTGCTTGCCAAACGCGATGCACTGGATTTTGAAATCGACGGTGCCGTAATTAAAGTTGACGACTTGTTATTGCAGAAGCAGTTGGGAAGCAATGCCAGAACGCCGCGTTGGGCATTGGCATACAAATTCCCGGCTGAAGAAAAATCGACCGAAGTGCTTGACGTTGAGTTTCAGGTTGGGCGCACTGGTACAATTACTCCCGTTGCGCGCTTGCAACCTGTTTTTGTTGGTGGGGTAACAATCAGCAACACAACCCTGCATAACATGGATGAAATTGCGCGATTGGGATTGCGTATCGGGGATACGGTGATCGTGCGCCGGGCTGGTGATGTTATTCCCAAAATCGTGAAAGTCATTCGGGCAGTTACGGAAACATCGAAAACCAGGCGAAAGTCGATCAAGGTACCGGCAACTTGCCCCGCCTGCGGATCACCTGTTGAGCGCGATGGCGAAGTACTTTATCGCTGCAGCGCCGGTATCATTTGTCCCGCGCAGCGCAAGGAATCCATAAAACATTTCGCCTCGCGTTCCGCGCTCGATATTGAAGGACTCGGCGACAAACTGGTGGATCAACTGGTCGATAACGGTCTGATTTCCAATGTCGCGGACATCTTCAACCTGAATGCCGAACAGTTGGCAGGCCTCGACCGCATGGGAGCAAAATCAGCGACCAAGCTGGTTGCTGCCATCAACAAGAGCAAGCAGACGACGCTGCCCCGATTTCTCTACGCGCTTGGCATACGCGAAGTGGGCGAAGCCACGGCGCTCGCCCTTGCTACACACTTTGGTGAGATCGAAAAGCTCCTGTTGGCTTCGACGGAGGCACTGGAGGCTGTCCCCGATATTGGCCCTGTAGTTGCGCAGCACATCCAGACTTTTTTCAGCAACAAGTCGAATCTGGCTCTCATCCGGCAGCTTCAACAAGCAGGGTTGTCCTGGCCAATCCTGGAGGTGACCGCAACGACGAAGCCGTTGGCAGATTCAACTTTTGTGCTTACCGGTACCTTGGAGACGATGGATCGCAACGCCGCGAAGCAGCAGCTCATTGCATTCGGTGCCAAGGTTGCCGGTAGCGTGTCGAAGAAGACCAGTTGTGTTGTAGCGGGTCCAGGGGCAGGGTCGAAACTGGACAAAGCGATTGAACTCGGAATCAAGGTAATCGATGAGGCGGAATTTACGGCTCTGTTGGAATCGCTCTCGGAAGCTGCAGGCAAGTAGGCAAACTTTTCCGCGAAGTTCAGAGTCAAATTGGTAGTCACGACGAACGCCCTGGGGAATTATGAGCAGTTCGAGTTACATTCTGCGTCTGAACAGGTTGGGATTACCGGTATTTTTGCTGCTGGTCCTTGGGGCGTGCGCAAGTTCACCTCCACGCAATACCGCCAACGCCTGCGATATTTTCCAGGAGCGCCGGGGTTGGTATAAAGATGCGGCCAGATCGGAGCGTCGCTGGGGCATTCCGATTGGCGTCAATCTCGCGTTCATCTATCAAGAGTCTTCGTTTCAGGCGCGCGTAAAACCCGCTCGTTCTCGCTTTCTCTGGATATTTCCTGGTCCCCGGCCTTCGTCGGCCTACGGTTATGCCCAGGCTCTGGACAGTACCTGGGCAGAATATGTGCAAGCCTCAGGCAACAAAGGTGCGTCAAGAGCTGATTTTGGCGACGCGATCGACTTTATTGCCTGGTATAACGCGGGCTCAGTCAGGCAGAGCCGCATCGATCGAAATGACGCCCGCGATCTGTACTTTGCCTATCACGAAGGCAATGGCGGTTATCAACGCGGCACACATCGAAGTAAAGAGTGGTTGCTGAGCGCTGCTGGCCGCGTGCAGTCCAATGCCGACCGATTTACACTGCAGCTCGATCAATGCCGTCGGGAACTCGACAAGAACTGGTTGCAAAGATTGTTATTCTGATTCGCATTCTTCGGTCGAATTAATCCTGGAAAAATACAGAGAGATTGCCAATGAGTTGGTGGGGAAAAGTTGTCGGTGGTGCATTTGGATTCATGATGGGCGGACCCCTGGGCGCTCTCATGGGGGCGGCGCTGGGCAATTACTTTGATGGCGGCTTGGACAATTCGCTGAGTCTGGGCAATACCGAACGAGTCCAGTCTGTTTTCTTCTCGACCACATTCACGGTGATGGGTTATCTGGCCAAAGCTGATGGTCGCGTGACTCCGCATGAAATCCAACTCGCTGAGCGGGTTATGCAGCAGATGCAATTGAGCGCCCAGCAAAGGCAAGTAGCCATGCAACTCTTCAATGAGGGCAAGAAGTCGGGCTTTCCCCTGGATGAAGTATTGGAACAGTTCAAGCGCGAAATGTTTCGCCGCCACAGTCTCATTCAGATGTTTCTGGAAATCGTTATCGCCACTGCGCTTGCCGATGGAAATCTGGATTCGACGGAGCAGCGTCTCATTCAACACATCGCTACTGAACTTGGATATTCCAAGGGTCAGTTTGACGATTTGTTCAGCCGTTTGTCGGGGCAGGCGCAATTTTCGAGCCCGCAGTCGCAGCAGCAACGCCTCGAAGCCGCCTATGAATTGCTGGGAGTCGACAGCAGCATCAGCGACGCCGACCTGAAGAAAGCCTATCGACGACTGATGAATCAGCATCATCCCGACAAACTGGTCGCTAAGGGCCTGCCTGAAGAAATGATGGAGATTGCAACTGCGAAAACGCGTGATATCAAAGCCGCGTACGAACTCATCAAGTCGCAGCGGCAGTGAGTCTGCTAGCGGAAGGTGTGATTGATGTCCGCCAGGGCTTCATTACCGGGGCACAATTCATGGCTGCCCAGTGTATTGAAAGGCTTGTCCACAGTGTCCTGTAATTCGTGCAAATCAGAAGTGGACTGATTTATATACAGCAGTCCAGTGGCAATCTTGCCCTGTTTCTTCGAAGCGTTGATGTGATGCAGGGCATTTTCCCGGTCATAAGGATCGTATTTGTTGCTCGTCTTGTGCAGATGAATGACCGAACCATCATGTAGTGTGATCTCTTTGACCTTGCCCGGGGCATAGCTTGTAGTAATTTCCTTGCGCATCGGCACGAAGCCCACCGCACTCAGCGCTATATAATTTTCCCAGGTATTCTTGTAGCCATGCGTTGAGGCATCGGTGTTATTAAACGTCACACAAGGCGAAATAATATCGATGAATGCAAATCCTTTGTGGCTCAGCCCGGCCTGCAATAGCGGAACGAGTTGCTTCTTGTCTCCCGAGAAACTGCGAGCAACAAAGCTTGCACCAAGTTCAATGGCAAGCGTTGCCATGTCGATGCTGTCGTACTGACTCTCTTCACCGGATTTGGTCTTCGAGCCGAGATCCGCAGTCGCTGATAATTGCCCCTTGGTCAATCCATACGTCCCATTATTGGCGACGATGTAGAGCATGTTAATGCGTCGACGCACGATGTGGCAGAACTGCCCCAGTCCGATTGAGGCACTGTCGCCGTCGCCGGAAATGCCCACGTAATACAATTCCTTATTGGCGAGATTAGCCCCGGTGGCGACGGAAGGCATGCGTCCATGTACGGAGTTGAAGCCGTGAGCCTTGCTGAGGAAGTAGGCAGGAATTTTGGATGAACAGCCGATGCCCGATATTTTTGCGACACGGTGCGGCTCGAGTGACATCTCGGCAGCAGCCTGTATGATTGCCGCGCTGATGGAATCGTGGCCACAGCCGCCACATAATGTAGTCAGAGACCCTTCATAGTCGCGCCGGGTCAAGCCAAGTTCATTCGTCTGTAATCCAGGGTGTTTGAATTTCGGTTTGGTGATGTAGCTCATTGTTGTAGTTCTCTCGTGCGCCGACTCAGGCCGAGACGTCCCCGGAGCTTTCCAGACCAGGCAGGGATTGTAATATCGCTGCCTCGATGGTTTGTGCTGTGATCAGGACGCCGTTGTAATTCAGAATGGATTGCATGCGCTCGGCATTGATATCGAGTTCAATTTTCAACAGGCTCTTTAACTGTGCATCTCTATTCTGCTCGATGACAAAAACCCGTTCATGTTGATTGATAAAGTCCCGGACGCCGTCATGAAATGGGAAAGCGCGTATACGCATAGTATTCAGGACAATACCTTTTTTGGCCAGGCTGTCCAGAACTTCCTGGATAGCGCTGGTCGTTGTTCCGAGATAGACCAGCCCGAAGGAGTGGTTCTCCTTAAGAGCGATTTCGGGTTTGGGTAAATAATTAACTGCTGTGCGGAATTTCAATGCCAGTCGATACATCACTTCGGCATAGACATTGCCGTCTTCTGTGTAGGCCGCGTAGGCGTCGTGAGAACTACCGCGGGTAAAATAACTGCCCTTGTCGGGATGAGTGCCGGGATAGGTGCGGTAGGGAATGCCATCGCCATCGGTATCCAGGTAGCGTCCGAAACGTTTGATTTCTTCCAACTGCTTGCCGGAGAGAACCTTGCCGCGATCATACTCACGCTTGTCATTCCACTGCAGAGGATCGCAAATCTGTTCATTCATCCCCAACTCGAGATCGCTCATTACAATCACCGGAGTTTGAAGTCGATCGGCGATATCAAACGCATCGGCCGCAAAATCGAAGCACTCTTTGGGGGTGGAAGGGAACAGGAGTACGTGTTTTGTATCGCCGTGTGATGCATAGGCACAGGCAAGCAGATCGCCCTGCTGTGTGCGTGTCGGCATCCCTGTCGAAGGTCCCACGCGTTGTATGTTGAAAAGGACTACGGGAACTTCAGAAAAATAGGCCAGCCCAAGAAACTCCTGCATTAAGGAGACTCCAGGCCCGCTGGAGGCTGTAAAGGCGCGAGCCCCGTTCCAGCCAGCGCCGATCGCAATACCGATGGCAGCAAGTTCGTCTTCCGCTTGCACAATTGCAAATTTTTTCTTGCCACTGCCCGGATCGATACGCAATCGGTTGCAATAGGTACTGAAGGCATCGACGACAGATGTTGATGGGGTTAGTGGATACCAGGAAGCGACCGTTGCGCCACCATACACGCATCCGAGTCCTACGGCAGTATTGCCATCAATCAGGATCTTGCCAGTGGTCTTGTTGCTAGCTTTTAGCGTCAGGTTCAGCGGACAATTGAAGTTGTCGCTCGCATACTGATGACCTAATTCCAGAGCGTGAATATTGGGTAGAATGAGGCGCTCTTTACCCCGGAACTGATCACTGACCATATCGGTCAACACCTTGAAGTCGATTTCGAGGAACGCAGCCAACGCTCCCACATAGACTATATTCTTGAAGAGTTGTCGCTGATTGGGTTTGTCATACTCTCGCAGACAGATGTCTTTGAGGGGAATCGGTAAATAATTGATATCGTCCCGGATCAATTCGGTTGGCAAGGACTTGGAAGAGTCGTACAGGACATAGCCGCCAGGTACCACAGATTCAATATCGCTTTTAATGGTTTGCTCATTCATCGCGACCATCAGGTCGACACCTTCGCGTCGTCCCAGATAGCCGGCTTCGCTGATGCGAACCTCATACCAGGTTGGCAAGCCCTGGATATTGGAAGGGAAGATGTTGTGCGGACTTACCGGGATGCCCATGCGGAAAACCGCTTTTGCGAACATATTGTTGGCGCTCGCCGAGCCAGATCCATTGACGTTTGCAAATTTGACCACGAAATCGTTGACCTTCGTGATCGTACGAACTTTTGACGATTGAATTATTTTTGGCATGCGTGAACAGCTTTAGCAGTATTGAACAGGTATTTGCGCATATCCCATGCGGCAGTCGGGCAACGCTCGGCGCACAGACCGCAGTGCAGACATAAGTCTTCATTCTTGGCCATCACACGACCGGTTTTCAGCACATCGGATACATAAAGATCCTGCGAGAGGTTTTCCGCCGGTGCCAGCAGGCGTGTACGTAAATCTGCCTCTTCGCCATTTGTGGTAAATGAAATGCAATCGGTAGGACAAATATCGACACAGGCATCGCATTCGATACACAGCTTGTCAGTAAAGACTGTTTGCACATCGCAATTCAGGCAGCGTAAGGTTTCCTTGTGTGCCAATTGCGCATCAAAACCGAGTTCAACTTCCATATTGAGGTCATGCAACGTTAATTCCTTGCTGGCGTGAGGAACAGCATATCGCACGTCGTTACTGATATTGTTGTCATAGGACCATTGATGGATGCCCATTTTCTGGCTATCCAGACTGGTGAGCGGAGCGGGGCGTTGTTTGACATCCTGCTTGCTGCACAGCAGGTGAATGGAAACGGCGGCTTCGTGTCCATGAGCAACGGCCGTGATGATATTGTCCGGTCCCAGTGCGGCGTCACCACCAAAGAAGACGTGCGGGTTCGTCGACTGGAAAGTGGCTTTATCGAGGACTGGCAACTCCCATTTGTCGAACTCAATGCCAATATCGCGTTCGATCCAGGGGAAGCTGTTTTCCTGACCAATCGCACACAAGACATCATCACAGGGAATAATCACTGGATCATCTCCGGTAGGTACGAGCTGCCTGCGTCCATCACTGTCAATTTCCTTGCGTACCTTCTCGAATTCCATCCCGACCAATTTGTCATTCTCTACGAGATAACGCTTGGGAACATGCAGGTTGAGTATGGGGATGTCCTCTGCCATCGCGTCTTCAATTTCCCATGGTGAGGCTTTCATTTCTTCGAAACCGCTGCGGACAACCACACTTACCTGTTCGCCTCCGAGGCGTTTCGACGTGCGGCAACAATCCATTGCAGTATTACCGCCACCCAGCACGATAACGCGTTTGCCGATGTTGGATACATGCTCAAAGGCAACGCTGGCGAGCCATTCAATTCCCGTGTGGATATTGGATTTTGCCTGTTCGTAGCCAGGCAGTTCGAGATGCTTGCCAAGTGGGGCACCGGTGCCGACGAAGATGGCATCAAAGCCCTCCTGTAGCAGCGCCTTCATGCTGGTAATCTCCTCACCGAACCGACAGGTGACACCGAGATCCAGAATATAGTTCAGTTCTTCTTCAAGCACTGTTTTGGGTAAGCGAAAACGGGGTATTTGTGTGCGCATGGCGCCACCGCCCACCTGATCCCGTTCGAAGAGAACAACTTCATAACCAAGGGGCATCAGGTCGCGAGCAACTGTCAGGGACGCGGGACCGGCGCCGATCAATGCGACGCGTTTGCCATTCTTCTTCTTCGGAATCTGCGGCAGTCTGTCCTTTATGTCAGACTTGAAATCGGCCGCCACCCGCTTCAGGCGACAGATCGCTACGGGCTTCTCTTCAACACGAACGCGTCGGCAGGCCGGTTCACAGGGACGATCACAAGTGCGACCGAGAATGCCGGGGAACACATTCGAGTTCCAATTGACCATATAGGCATCGGTATAACGCTTCTCGGTAATAAGGCGAATGTATTCTGGTACCGGGGTATGGGCCGGGCAAGCCCACTGACAGTCGACTACCTTGTGGAAGTAGTTCGGATCGGCGATGTTGGTTGGCTTCATTCTCTCTACTGCCGCTGGTCGCATCTTGAGTGCGCTGTTTATGGAGCTATCGAATCTGGCGGAACCCGCCAAGTATAGGCAAAAGGACCTGCCTTGTAATCAGCTTATGACAGCTGTCGCTCGCGTGGTGATTCATATAATTTGTGATAGATGCGAACTCCAGCTATGAAATTCAGGGTCTGGACTGCCCGTTCGAGTTGGCTGATTAACAGGGGAGAGACCTCAGCCCGAAAAATCGTCAATTCTATCTCGATGCCGTGCTCCAGATAGTGCAAGTCCATACGTTCTACATCGTCATCCTTGAGCAAATCTTGCCACTGGAGACGGATCAGGGCCATGACTTCGCTGCGTTCGGGAAAATGTTGTGCAGGTCTGGCCGCTGGGTCTAGCTCATCGTGGTTGTGAGGATCGATATGGACAATCACATCGCCAATATCGCTGAACTTGCCACGCAGGGTGCGACTCACAATTTCGCCCAGTTGGTGTCCCTCGGAAACCGAAATTCGCGGATCAACCAGAATGCGCACTTCCAGAATCATCTTGCCACCCGAGAGTCGGCTGCGCAGGCTGGTAACGCCTCGAATGCCATCGATACCGAGGACACAGGCGCGCAGTTGTTGTTGCCGTTCATCGGAAACAGCCGTATCGACCAATTCCTTGAGGCTGTCCGCGCACAATTCCCAGCCTATTTTGGCAATAATGAGCGCGACGAAGATAGCCGCCACGGTGTCCATCCAGACCATTCCCTGTTGAGCGCCGATCAAGCCGATGAGCACGGCAATCGATGAAATCGCATCGGAGCGGCTATGCCAGGCATTGGCTTTCAACAGGCTGGAATTGAGTCGCCGCGCGACCCGAATGGTGTACTGGTAGATCCATTCCTTGCTCGCAATCGATATCAGGGCGAGGGCGATGCCTCCTAACGCAGGAACGGGCAGCAGGCTGATATCCCGCAGGCGCTGATAACTGTCATAGAGCAGAATCCCCGCGCTTGTGAAGAACACCATGCCCATCGCGATGGTGCCGAGGGTTTCGAAGCGGCCGTGCCCATAGGGATGCTCCGCATCGGCATCGGCGTGTGCATAACGGGCGACAATGAGGACGAACACGTCGGTAGCGGCATCAGTGAGTGAGTGAATGCCATCGGTAATCAAGGCGAAGGAGTTAGTGAGAACACCGCCGAGGATCTTAGCCGCCCCCAGAATGATATCGATCACCATACCGACGAGAGTGACGCGTATTGCTTCCTGTTTCGCGGAATCTGGGATCATTTACCTTGGATTTGGATGAGGAACACCGGAGCAGCCATGACTGCGAACTGAGTCGGATGGAAAAGGCTAACTACTTGATAAGGTTGAAGAAATTGAGCAGAAAAAAAGCCCAACGACCAGAGGTTGTTGGGCTTAATATACTATCAAGGGAGAGATAAATGAAACAAAACCCACAATTTTGTGTGACATCTACCTACACTTACTCAGACTGTGCCGCTCTGCGAAAGTTCCAACTCTGTTAAAAATTATTTTTCCTGGTTGCGAGCATAGAAGAAAGCACTCTAAAAAACATCAATAACTAATTGAATAAATTAAATATTAATTATTTCAATACCTGAAATTGTAGTCTTTTCCAGGGTCTCCTGGCTGGCGATGATGCCGATACTCGCTGAGGCGGGGTCGAAATAACGCTCGGTAACGGCGCGCAGATCCGCCAGAGTTGTCTCCAGTACCCGTCGCCGAAATGCCATGCGACTCTCGAGTGTGCGGCCAAACAGGTGGTTATAGAAAGCCTGCTTGGCTTCACCGGCCGGAGAGGAAGGTTTATCCATGGTAGCGATTACGCCAAGAATTGCCTCCTCAATCTGATTGTCCTTGTGTGTTCCCGTCATTACCCAATCCAGCGACCGGTCGAAGTCTTCCAATGTCGCTTCCAATCGTGGATCCCGATAGGAGAAGAAACGGAAAGACGCAGAATTACCATCCTGATTGGATCCCGCCCCATAAGCACCACCTTGTTCGCGGATCGCCCGGTGCAGATAACCGTTGCGGAGAAAGCCGGCGAGCACGTGTAATACAGCATTGTCTTCGTGACCGGAGGGAGCTGTGGCGTAAGCCTTGGCGCAAAAATTCACTTGAGTCGAGGTAGTCCAGCCCTGACAGACGCGTTCACGGATTTGTGGTAGATGCAGGCGGGCAGGTTCGGCCTGTACGTGTCTGTTATTGCCCCAAAAGCGATCCAGGTCATCCAGCGTGCGATCCTTGAAGGGCTCCTCTGCGACGATAAGGAACTGTTTGTCGCTCGCCATAATCTTTGCATGCAACGACTCGAATTGTTCGAGCATGGCTGCAGAACCGCCGGCGACCATCTGGTCGCGCCAGGCTTTCAGGCGGCCAATGCCCTCAAGCCCGCCGAAGCGATGAGCGAGTTGGGCGGTAGGACTCATGCGCGAAGAGGCCAGATTCATGGCGAGACTGTGACCATTGCCGGTAATGCTGTTCTCTTTGCGCGCACACATCTGTTCAATCAACTCCTGCAGACGCTGGGACTCATCAAACCGTACCGCGTGGCAGGTTTCGTGCAGCAGCTCAGTCATCGCGTGGTGATTGTCTGCCAGTGATTTGGAGGAAAAGGTGAGTGTTGCATGGGTTTTCTGCACGTCGTTAAGAGTGCTGCGAATGCTGCTGAAACAGGATAAGCCACCGCTAATGCGCGCCTGCCAGGTTTGTACTTCTGAATAATCTCTGTTTCCAACACCAAGTTCAGTAAGGCAACTCGTGTACAGGGGCAGTACATCCAGCAACTCCTGTTCGAGAGCCGGCAAGCCCATCACTAGCTGCTGATAGCACAGTCCGTTTGTGCCTTGGGCATAGAAGGAAACGGGCATGCGGGCTCGCTTGAGCTGTAGATCAATTCGCTCGGGTTCCGCGAGTTTCTCCGGGACATCGTCCAGACCGACCTTGGGCAAAATCTCCGGACTGTCGATCTGCGCCTGACGGGCATTCAGCTGTCGCGTCCTCTTGACGATCTCGGCCTTGTCTTCTGCCGACAGGCTGCGATTGATAGCGGCCAGTTGCTGAATTTCTGCCTGGGCCTTGCGCGCAGCCAATTCCGGGTCCGGATTCAAGCTCAATGTGACTCGATGCGGATTGTCCAGAATCAATTCCTGAATCAGATCAGGTATGAAACGATCGTCCTTGATCTGCTCCCGCAGACTGGCCAATACAGGATCGATGTTCAATAACTTGATCGGATCGCCACGGTGCATTGCCGTGGACAAGCTCGCCAGTATGAGCTGCAGTCCAAACGGGTAACTGTCCCCGGAAATCTCTCTCTGCTGGAGTTCAAGTTGATGCAAGGCGGCTTCAACCTGGTCTCGGGGAATACCGGTTTTTACCACGTCCTGCAGAGTATCGAGGATCAATTTTTCCACTGACTGAGCCGAATCTGCACTGCAGCCTTCCAGTCCAGCCATGAAACTCATTTCCCGATTTGAATCTTCCAGGCCGCACATCGGCGAGGGGGAAGAGCCGAGGTCGGAAGTTTCCAGTGCCTTGATCAGCGGGCAGGCACTGTTGTCGAGCAGGACGCTGGAGACGAGTTGAGCCTTGAACAATTCGTCGAGATTTGTGCTGTGGCCTAATAACCATCCTACGACAACATGCGTCTTATTTGGAGCAGCCTGTTCGACGGCATAGGATTCTTCTACACGAATCGGAGAGAAATAACGCTTCTCATCAGGCACTGCAATTCGAACATCGAGTTGTTTGAATCTGCACAGTGCCAGTGACTCAATTTTTTCGTGATGTTCATGTGCCGGAATCGTGCCGTAGGTCATAAAAACCGCATTGCTCGGGTGATAATGCGTGCTGTAAAAATCTCTGAGTTGCTGATAGGTGAGATCGGGGATGTGTTCTGGTTCGCCGCCGCTATTGTAATGATAGGTAGTTGTCGGGAAGAGGTATTTACACATCGTGTGCCATAACACACTGTTTGTGGAGCTCATGGCACCTTTCATCTCGTTGAATACAACACCCTTGTAGGTCAGTGCACTGTCGACATCCTCCGGTTCGGCAAACTCGAGGCGATGGCCTTCCTGGGCGAAATCCAGTTCGTGCAATCGAGCGAAGAAAGTGGCATCGAGGTAGACTGCCAGGAGATTGTTGAAATCTTTTACATTCTTGCTTGCGAACGGGTAGGCGGTCCAGTCGCTGCTGGTAAAGGCGTTCATAAACGTATTCAGCGAGCGGCGAATCATCATGAAGAAGGGGTCTCGCACCGGGTATTTCTCGCTGCCACACAGGGACGTATGTTCGAGAATATGGGCAACTCCGGTGGAGTCCATCGGTACTGTGCGGAATGCCACTAGAAAGACGTTCTCGGGATTGTCACTTCGCAAGTGGTAGTGCATGGCACCTGTAGCTCGGTGCCGGTATTCCTCCATCACTACATTGAGTGAGGGAATCAGCTCACTTCGGCGCCATTCATAAGCGGCATGAACTTGGTTGGGCTGAAGGGAATTGCGATTGAGACGGGGAGCGATAGCGGCTACTTCATTCATTAATTACTGCCTGTGCAAACCGGATTGGGCTTGGGCTGATACATTGCGGAATATCGGGTCAGACAGGAGGGGTTTCCAGACTGAACTTGCCTAGTTTACCTGACCGGAAATCATTTAGTAACACTTCGGCGGCTTTGTGCCAGTTTATGCTGCCTCCAGAGCCCATTGCACCGCGAGTTGCGGCGATAGTTTCCAGCAGTTGTTCGGCCGTTTGTACTGATTCGCTGATGCCATAACGCTTAACCAGAGCCGCGCGGTATTCGGCAATCAGCAGTTCGGCAGCCATCCAGCCGACATCCTCGGTGGCAATGGCGGTATTGCGGATAGTGCCGGTACAAGCCAGCTTTGCGGCCGCCACCTGATCTTCCAGCTTGGGCCAGAGCAGGCCGGGCGTGTCTATCAGATGCCAGCCCTCGGCCAATTTTATCCGCTGTTGTGTCTTGGTAATTGCCGGTTCATTGCCGGTTTTCGCCAGTTTACGCTGCGCCAGCAAATTGAGCAGTGTGGATTTGCCGACATTGGGAATGCCCACGATCACGAGTTGCTTATTGCGAGCTGATCCACCTTGCTCGCCCGCAGTTAAAGCCTCGGCAGCCGGTAGCAATGCCTCGGTAGTCAGCGGTAATTCACTACTGCTAATGAGGCAGCGCATCCCGGGTTGTGCATTGAAATAGTGCTGCCAGCGCCGAGTGACTGTGCCAATCGCCAGATCCGCCTTGGTGAGCACCTTGATGCACGGAATCTCGCCGCGCAAGCTTGTCAGGACCGGATTGGAGCTCGCTGCGGGCAATCGGGAGTCCAGCACTTCGATGACGACCTGTACTGACGCCATGAGCCGGGTGAGCTCTTTGGTCGCCTTGTGCATGTGTCCTGGGTACCAGCCAATAGCCATAACGAGTCTCACGGAAAAGGCGTCATAGTAACGAGGCTTTTCCCGTAACTCCAGAGTGGTAATGCATCGTTCGGGAATCAGGTATACTGCGTTCGTCTCAACCCTGTTGCAACAAGTGAGCATTTTCACAGCAAGTTGCCATGCCGAGGAACTTTTGATGTCTGTGCAGGAAAAAATCCAATCGAAACTCCAGGAAAATCTGTTTCCACAGATGCTGGCAATTGAAAACGAAAGCCATATGCACAGTGGGCCTGCAACAGAGTCACACTTCAAGGTCATTGCGGTTGCAAAGGAATTCGAGGCGCTCTCACTCGTCAAGCGACACCAGCGAGTCTATGCGCTACTGAAAGAAGAGCTCACTGGCGGCGTTCACGCCTTGTCCCTGCATCTGTATACGCCGGCAGAATGGGAAGCGCGCAATGCCCAAGCTCCAAGTTCGCCGGACTGTCGTGGCGGCAGTCGAGCTGGCCGGGGCTCCCAATAATGACCGTTCGTTTATTTACGGGCCAAGGGTTTGGTCGGGAAAGCCGTAGAAAGGGTTTGTCTCCGATTACAATGGGGTTGAGCTTTTGTGCGCTGGCGCGCATTTCCTGCTCGTAAATTCCGGTATTGTGCTATTCTTCCCTCGGCCGATAAGCCTAAATAAGGGCGGTGCGCCGAGTAATGAATTGCTCGGATCCAGGACGAATATTGCAACTGTTACCGTTATGAAAAGCTTCAAATTCAATTAGATGAGATCAACTTCTCTTTCTGGTTGGTCAATGAATATCACATCACCCGAAATCGTGAGAGTGGGGGGAGCTGACAGAGCGACTCTTGCGAATGCAGACACTGTATACAGGCATGGCTGAACCAAAACAGTATTCCAGAGCATTGGAGTTGAGTCTCGCCGCGGCTATGACGCTGGCGTTGGGCATGCTTGTCCTCGTCGTTCAGCGCCTTGCCATACCCCCGCCAATCCAGGTCGAGGAATTTGTGCTGCAACCCATCGCCGTGTTCCCTGATTTTGCCTCGATCGAAGACGTCGACGTGAAAAAGCAGCAGTTTTTCGATTACCTCGAGGGCTACGTTATAGCCGAGAATGAGGCGCTTATCGCGACGCGCGAGCAGCTACTCAATTACGCAACGATCATCCGTAATGGAGCGCGTTTGAGTCGGCGCGAACGGGCGTGGGTTGCGCAGCTGGCCGTAGAGTATGAGGTGGATCCCGAGATAACTTCCGATCAACGCATGATAAATGCGCTGCTGCTGCGGGTTGATACCATACCCATTTCGCTGGTCCTTGCGCAGGCGGCAAATGAGTCCGCGTGGGGAACCTCACGTTTCGCTCTCGAAGGCAATAATATCTTCGGTCAGTGGTGTTACGAGGAGGGCTGTGGCATGGTGCCGGAACGGCGTTCCAATGGGGCAACTCATGAGGTAAGACGTTTCGATTCAGTAGGTAGCGCGATCCACGCCTATTTCCTCAATATCAACTCGCACCATCTCTACCAGGAATTCCGGGACATGCGCGCGCAAATGCGGCGACAGAGAAAGACACTGGACTCCATGGAACTGGCCTACGGTCTAGGGCGTTATTCCGAGCGCGGAGATCATTATGTTGACGAAGTGCAAACCATAATAGAGCAGAATCAACTCCAGCAAAGAGACCGTACCTGAATTCTCAGAGACTCGGATCTATCCACTGCATTGAATACCAATAATAGCGATTGCTGCCGGGTGCAGGCGCGGTACAGATATAGCGCCAGCGGCGACCGCTGTATGAGGCCGTCGGGTTTAGTTCCAGTAATCCTGTTGCCCGATCCACCCAATGCATCGGAATGGGCTCGCTGTCGGCAAAACAATTGATTTGCTCAAGTTTGTAGTCGCCGGGAGCAAACTGCAGTGTGACGCTCGGGCTATGGCTGGATGTGACCGGTGTATCCGGTGCGAGCTGTTTTACATTGAACGCCAGCGATGAGAATTTGGTGATTGCCGTGTCGAGATTGGCGTAGATGCTCGCCAACGGATAGCGGGGGATAGCGAGAAAATCCGTACTCTGGTTCACCGCTCCGGAGTTCTGAGCCAATCCCCAATACCCTTCCTCTTCGAGCAAATCCTTGATCGCCTTATTGAATTCCCCATACGGATATGCCATCAGTTTGTGACTTTGACCGGTGTGCAGTTTGATGTCGGCTTCGGCCTGCAGCAATTCTGAGCGCAATCCAGCCAGCCATTGTTGATCGGTTGCATCGTCATCGCGCTCTAGCATGTAGGGATGCTCCACCATGTGATTGGCGATAATCACCCCGGAACGCGCCATTGCTTCGATCTGCTCCCAGGTCATGTAGTTGCGCAGCCCGTCATTGATAGGGCCGGTGCTGAGAAAGAGGGTGAACGGGAAGCCGTACTCCTGCAGCATAGGAAACGCCGTGTCATAAATCGAGCTGTAGCCGTCGTCGAATGTGATGGCTACTGCCTTCTCGGGCACCGGCCGGCCTTCGTGAAGCGCCTGCAGCAAGTCATCCAGGGGCACGACGGTGTATGCATTGTCACGCAGATAATCGAGGTGCTTGCGAAAGTCTGTCGGTGAAATGCTGGTCGAAGGAGGAGTATCAGTCGCCACATGGTGGTAGAGAACAATTACGCCGCTGTCTGCCGCTCTGATGGGTGAGGCCAGCACGGACAGGAAAAACAGGCTTAATAAACTGCGATACACGTGTGAGCCCCCTGAGGTGGAAAACACCATAATAACTGAATTCAGGCTATCCGGCTCCTCCGCTGCGCCTTTCACAGGGGTGCTTGAGGGCGTTATAATGCCGCCCCCGAGGGCTATCGGAGCAAGCCCGTTTCATTTGGAGTGAGCTAATGATCTATTCTGGCAAGACGCTCAGCGTCGATGTTTTGCCTTCTGGCACTGCCCAACTGACCTTCGATCTGGGTGGTTCATCGGTTAACAAATTTAATCAGGCAACACTGCTGGAATTGCAAGAAGCGGTCAACGCACTGCGAACGAGTCAGGCACGGGGAGTGATCTTTGCCAGTGCCAAATCGACCTTCATCGTGGGAGCCGACATTACCGAATTCACGGCGATGTTCAAGAGCTCCGAGGCAGAGATAAAAGCCTGGTTAGTTCAGACCAATGCGATCTTCAATGCTATCGAAGATCTGCCGATGCCTACCATCAGTTTGCTTAACGGCACCGCTTTGGGTGGCGGCTTCGAATTGGCGCTGGCGACGGACTATCGGGTCGCGATTGCATCAGCGGTGGTGGGTTTCCCTGAGGTCAAGCTCGGTATTATTCCTGGATTCGGAGGCACCGTGCGCTTACCGCGCCTGATCGGCGCAGACAACGCCAATCAGTGGATCAGCAGCGGGGCACATATTCCGGCAGACCAAGCCTTTCGGGAGGGAGCAATCGACGCCATCGTGGACGCTGCCCAGCTGATCGCTGCAGCAGAAAAAATGATAGCGCAGTGCGTCGAGGGTAAACACGACTTCGAGTCCGTGCGGCAGGTAAAGCAGTCACCGCTCACTTTGCCGCCGGTCGAGCTGAACGTGGCATTCGAAACTGCCAAGGGCTTGGTGGCGGCGCAGGCCGGTCCGAACTATCCAGCGCCGATTACTGCCGTGAAGACGATGCAAAAGGCGGCGTTGTCGGGGCGAGCAGAGGCGCTGCTGTGCGAGCACGATGGCTTCACCAAGCTCGCGACCTCCGAAGTTGCAACTAATCTTGTGCAGATGTTCCTCAATGATCAGTTCCTGGCAGGCAAGGCCAAACAGCATCTAGCCGGCGCCAGATCGATAGGACAAGTTGCGGTGCTGGGTGCCGGCATCATGGGTGGTGGTATCGCGTACCAGTCAGCTCTGACCGGCACCCCGATAATCATGAAAGACATTGCCCAGGCCGGCATCAATCTCGGATTGGCAGAGGCTCGCAAGCAGTTGGACAAGCGAGTCAGCCGCGGCAAACTTACGCGCGATGGCATGATCGATGCGCTTTCCAATATTACTCTGGCACTTGATTACGCTGGCTTCGAGCGAGTGAATTTTGTAGTTGAAGCCGTCGTTGAGAACCCTAAGATCAAGAAATCGGTGCTCGCCGAGGTGGAAGCTGAACTTGCAGACGACGCGATCATTGCCACTAACACCTCGACAATTTCCGTCGATGAGCTAGCCACCGCGCTGAAACGACCAGAACAATTTTGCGGTATGCATTTCTTCAATCCTGTACCTGTGATGCCGCTGGTCGAGGTCATTCGCGGTGAGCACACCAGTGCAGAGACCATTAGTACAACCGTTGCGTTTGCCAAGAAGCTGGGCAAGACGCCAATCGTCGTTAACAACTGCCCAGGTTTCCTCGTCAATCGGATTCTGTTCCCGTATTTCGGGGCTTTCTCCCAGCTGATCAATGACGGGGCGGATTTTCGTCAGATTGACAAGGCCATGGAGCGCTTCGGATGGCCAATGGGTCCTGCCTACCTGCTGGACGTGGTAGGTATCGACACCGCAGTGCACGCACAAGCTGTCATGGCTGAAGGATTTGAGCGCATGCGCCTGAACTTCACCAGTGCGATCGACAAGTTATTTGAATCCGGTGCTTATGGGCAGAAGACCGGAAGCGGTTTCTATCTGTACCAGGCCGACAAACAGGGCAAGCCAAGGAAAATGCCCAATCCGGAGATTGACGCCCTCATCGCCGGCGTACATTCAACGCAACGACCCTTTGATGATGCCGAAATTGTCGAGCGCATGATGCTTGCTATGTGCCTGGAGACGGGGCGCTGTCTGGAAGACAACATCGTCGAAACTGCGATTGAGGCCGATATGGGGCTGGTGCTTGGACTCGGCTTTCCGGCGTTCCGGGGAGGCGCCTTGCGCTATGTTGACAGCATGGGAATGAAATCATTTCTGATGATGGCTGAGAAATACTCGAAGCTCGGCAGTCTCTATCAGCCAACCGAGAAAATGCTCGCTTCCAACGCGACTTACTACAAATAATCAGCAGGTAAATACGATGAAGTTACATGCCAGAGATGCCGTAATTGTAGATGGGGTGCGTACCCCGATGGCGCGATCCAAAGGCGGGGCGTTTCGACACGTCAGGGCTGAAGAACTTTCTGCCCGACTCATCGATGCTCTCATACAGCGCAATCCCGCCGTTCTCCCTGAAAGCGTCGAAGATGTAATTTGGGGATGTGTCAACCAGACGCTGGAACAGGGCTGGAATGTCGCACGCAATGCCGCCCTGATGTCGGTTTTGCCGCATTCAACATGCGCGCAAACCGTTAATCGCCTGTGTGGCTCATCCATGTCAGCTCTGCACACGGCTGCCACCGCAATTTTGAGTGACAACGGTGATGTCTTCATGGTGGGTGGTGTTGAACACATGGGGCATGTCGGCATGACCTGTGGGCTGGACCCCAACCCGAAAGCTTCCAAGCACATTGCGAAAGCCTCCTGGATGATGGGTGTTACTGCCGAGGTACTGGCAAAGATGCATGGCATTTCACGTCAGCAACAGGATGAGTTTGCCGTGCGATCCCATCAATTAGCGCACGCGGCCCACAGCAATGGCGGTTTTGATCGTGAAATAGTGGCAATCGAGGGACATGACGAACACGGTGTCCTGAGCCTGATTGAGGCTGACGAAACTATTCGGCCGGAAACCTCTCTGGAAGGGTTGGCACAATTACGCCCCGTGTTTGATCCGGCGGCGGGTACTGTAACGGCCGGGACTGCCTCGCAGATATCGGATGGGGCTTCGGCGATGCTGGTGATGTCTGCAGAGCGTGCCCAGTCCCTGGGTCTGAAAATACGTGCACGCATCAAGTCAATGGCCTATGCCGGTGTTGATCCATCCATCATGGGTTACGGGCCTGTGCCTGCCACTCAGAAAGCCTTGAAAAAAGCCGGGCTGACGATTGCCGATATTGATGTAGCAGAATTGAATGAAGCGTTTGCGGCACAGGCATTGCCTGTCCTGAAAGATCTGAATCTGCTCGATGCGATGCAGGACAAGGTCAACCTCAAGGGCGGTGCAATTGCGCTGGGGCACCCGCTGGGTTGTTCGGGAACGCGAATAACTACAACTCTGCTGAATAACATGGAGGATCGTGATGCGAATCTAGGTCTCGCAACCATGTGCATCGGTCTGGGGCAGGGAATTGCGACCATACTAGAACGGGTTTAACGATATCGTTCCGGACTTTATGCCCATGAGCACAGCCAGCAAAGATCATTTTAAGCTCAATCGCTGCCGCAAAAACTTGCGCCGCGATGTCGGGCGCGCGATAGCAGATTTCAATATGATTGAAGCCGGGGATCTGGTCATGGTCTGCCTCTCAGGGGGCAAGGATTCCTATACTTTGCTCGATATTCTGCTGAATTTGCAGAAACATGCGCCGATCGATTTTCGCCTGCACGCGGTTAATCTTGACCAGAAACAACCGGGTTTTCCTGAGCATGTGTTACCAGACTACCTGACTGCGGAAGGGGTGGACTTCACCATTCTTGAGCAAGATACCTACTCGGTAGTGGTGGATAAAATCGATGAAGGTAAGACCTATTGTGGGCTCTGTTCACGATTGCGACGCGGAATCCTCTATAACTATGCTGAGAAAATCGGGGCGACGAAGATTGCCCTGGGACACCATCGTGACGACATCGTGGAAACCCTCTTTCTGAATATGTTCTATGGTGGCAGGCTTAAGGCCATGCCGCCAAAGTTGCTCTCAGATGACAAGCGCAACGTCCTTATCCGTCCTCTGGCGTATTGCAAGGAGAAGGAAATTGAACGCTACGCCGAGTTGCGAAATTTCCCGATAATTCCCTGCAACCTGTGTGGCTCTCAAGACAATATGCAGCGACAGGCGATCAAGTCCATGTTGCAATCCTGGGATCGGGAATTTCCCGGCCGGGTTGAGAGCATCTTCCGGAGCATAGCCAATGTTTCTCCTTCACAACTGGCAGATAATAATTTGTTCCCGTTTAGAGAACTCGGTTTGAGCCGCAAGGAGAGTGCGCGACTTGAGTTGCTTGAACTCGTCTGATGGAAATTCCATTCATGGCGCTCTCCAGCGACACCTTGGAGGCAATCATCGAAGAGTTCATAACCCGCGAGGGGACCGATTATGGTGAACGGGAATATTCACTGGCCACAAAAGTGGAGCAAGTAAAGCAACAATTGCAACGCGGCGAGGTGATCATCAATTACGATGCCGAGACGCAAACATGCCAGCTCGCCCCGCGTCGGTGAGTGATCCGATTGCACGCATCCTGCTGACTTCGAAGTTTGAATCACAAAAATTTAACTTGAAACAGAGCCTCTGGCATGAGTAATAACCCCTCTAAACCCCCATCAGATACTGACCCGGAAATCGTACTGGATGCGACTGGATTGTATTGTCCTGAGCCGGTAATGCTGCTGCATAACAAGA
>Ga0222714_10001778_pt1 | contig 23937 bp, 27 predicted proteins | sample C33_3DmetaG_FD_165048 | JGI IMG/M metagenome (GOLD analysis project Ga0222714, IMG submission 165048) | Estuarine water microbial communities from San Francisco Bay, California, United States - C33_3D | ecosystem: Environmental > Aquatic > Marine > Unclassified | place: USA: California...
TAGTTTTATTTTATTTTTTTTTTGAAATTTATTTTTTTTTACTTTTGTTTTAAATTTATTTTTTTTATTAGTTTTTTTTATTTTATTTATTTTTAATTTTTTTTTAATAATCTTAATTTTTTTTATCTTTTTATAATTATTTTTTTTATTAATTTTTTTATTTTTAATAACCTTATTTTTTTTTAATTTCTTTTTAGACAAAATGTATTTTTTTTTCAGTAATTTTTTTTTTACTAAACGTATTTTTTTTTTTATTTTTATTTTTGTTTTTGTTTTTGTTTTTGTTTTTTTCTTCATTTAGATTTTTCTAGTGCTTGAACCAAAACATCAACTGGTTGAGCTCCTGATAACAAAATTTTTTCATTAAAAACATAAAAAGGAACTCCGGTTATTCCCATTTTTCTACCAATTTGATCCATTTTTTTAATTTTATTTTTATTAATCTCTGACTCAAATTCTCTAATTAATTCTTCAGATTTGATACCATGATTTGCTCCAATTTTAAGCAGATTGTTAATGTCACCAATATCTATTCCTTCAACAAAATAATTATTAAAAATTTCAAAAACAACCTTATCTTGAACATGATAAGCTCTAGCCATATCTATTAATATGTGTGAACAAATAGTGTTGGGTGTAGTCTTAATTTTTTCTAGATTAAAATTTAAATCATTTTTTTTAGCTTCAAGAGCCATATGGTCATACATAGGTTTTGCATTATCTAAGCTTCCAAATTTATTTATTATATACTCTGTACGATTTAATCCTTGGTTGGGCATTAATGGATTTAACAAAAAAGGTACGTATAGTATCTCACATTGATTGTTAAATTGTTTTAAGGCTAGATTAAGTCGATTAAAACCAATAAAACACCAGCCACAAATAGTATCTATAAAAATTTCTACCTTCATGGATATTAAAAAAATTATTTAAATTCTTTTAATAAGTTTTCTGCACTTCGGGCCATTAAATTAGTGTCACTATTTACAGCAACATAAGTGAAGCCATCAGAAACATATTTTTTTGCGTAGTCTATTTTTGCTGTTAAAATTCCCGCTGCTTTTTTATTTTTTTTACAATCTTGCAATCCTTGCATTATTAAGGATTGGACCTCTTCATCTTCAAATTGGCCTATTTTCCCTATTGAAGCTGACAAGTCACTTGGTCCAAGAAAAATTCCATCAATTCCCTCAATTGCTGCAATTTTAGAAATATTTTCTATTGCTTTTTTTGTTTCACACTGAACTAGAACACAAATTTCATGTTCGGCCTTGGTATAATAATCTTTAACAGTTCCATATTTATTCATTCTTGCAGCGGACATCACACCTCTCACTCCTTTAGGGGGATATCTAGTTGATTGTACTGCTGCTAAAGCTTCTTTTTCGTCTTCTACATAGGGAAATAAAATTGTTTGTGCTCCCATGTCTAATACTCTTTTAACCATAACTGGTTCGTTCCATGGAACTCTTACGACGGGTTCGGATTTAAAACCTTGAATAATTTGTAATTGATTTAATACTTCCTGAATATCATTGGGAGAATGCTCCATGTCAACGACAATCCAATCAAATCCCACAACTGATAAAATCTCAGCAACTGTATTATTTGCAAGGCAGCTCCAAATACCTATTTGTTTCTCTAATTTTAAAATTTTTTGTTTAAAAATATTTTTTCTTATTTCCATAAATACAAGGTAATTAATATTAGATTTAATAACAAATATTAAAAATATTTTATAGAAAATAAGTAATTTATTTAATTTTTTAGTTGTCTATATTAACATTTACATGAAAGTTCTGATTATACAGACCAGACCAGGAATTGGTGATTTGTGTGTTTTTTTACCACCAATTCATGCTATCGCTAAAAACCTAGATTCTGCGGAAATAGATATCCTCACCAAAAAAAGAACATGCGCGAAGGAGACACTAAAATACGATCCATTTATTAAAAATATTCATTTTTTAGAAACTTTTAATAATTCTAATTTATCTTTAATAAATTTTATCAAAAAGAACTCCTATGACAAAGTATATATATTTCACTACGGTATTAGATACCCGCTCATATGTAAAATTGCTGGTATAAAAAATATTTTTTTTTATGGGTGGTTCAAGAAAAATGAAAATATAGTAGAAAAATCAAAAAACGCTTGTCTTACTTGGCTTGTAAAAAAAGATCTTGAGTTTCCATATAAAATCTACAGACCAGAAATAACAACGATTATAAATGACAATATCGTCATTGGTATTGGTGGAAGTGGTCCAACAAAAAAATGGCCTACCGAAAATTTTATTAAATTGATTGAACAAATTGAATTAATAAAAAAACATAAATTTATTTTAGCTGGAGGAGATAATGAAAAAGAAATAGCAAAGATAATAAAAGCTGCTTTACCAAAAATTCACATTGATAGTCTTTGTAATCTCACTATTGAAGAATCCATTAAATTTATTTCTGGATCAAAATGCTATATTGGCAATGATACAGGGTTTATGCATATTTGTGCAGGTCTTTCAATTCCCTCCTACGGGCTCTTCGGAGATACACCAATAAATTATTCGAGTTATACTAATAAAATTATTCCCTTATCTCCTGCTGATAATAAATTTATAACTCATGGCTCTTTAGCCATGGATCAAATAACGGTCAATGAAGTGCTATCTGAGGTTAAGAAAGTTATTTAAATAATTTATTTAAATGTTTTATAATTTTATTTGAATCAGACCCCAGCATAGATTTTAACTTTTCGTCACTTAATAAATTTTTTAGTTTAGTTTCAAATTTATTTTTTAAATTTTCAACAATAATTTCATTATTAATTTTAACTGCCATATTGGTAACAATCATAGCCATTACATCTTTGTAATGATTTGAATTTTTAATATTGCCCACATTGTCAAATTTCATTTCATCTAAAACTATATTTTTTTGATATTGCAGATCCTTCGCAAGAACGGACATGGTAATTTTTGGTAAAATTAAAGTCTTTATTAAAAAATCAATTTGAGGTCCCTGGCTGTTATTTGGTAGGTTAGGTTGTGGAGAATTGGTTTTTGGATCATTATTTTTTTGATTACTTGAACTAGTTGATATCTGTTGTTTTTTTAAAATTTCCCCAATTAAATAAAAGCTATCAACAATTTTACCGTCTTTAACTATTACATCATAATTTACTGTAGGATTGTAAACAAAAATTTTATCAAAATAAATCTGTCCCGAAAATATTTTAGAAATATCAAGCTTAGCTTCAATAGCTGGGATGAAAATTAAATCTTCTCTAGGAAATATTTTATCATTTTTAATTTTTATATTATTTATATTAATAGTTCCGTTTAAAAAACTTGTTTTAACAGTCTGTAAAATAACCTGCCTATTAACATCTCTGCTTAAATTTTTTTCAATTATATTTTTTGCCACTACATCAAAAAAAAAGAATAATAAAATTAAAAAAAATAAAATAAAGACCAAAGAATATACTATAATTTTTTTCATACCCTATACTCTCTTAACAAAACTTCTCTGGCTTCATTAATTTTACTTGCTAAATAATTGTTTCCATTTTTATCAGGATGCATATTTTTTATTAAATTTTTATGAGCTTTTATTATATCTTCTTTGGTATAATTAGACGATAAGCCCAAAACCTTGCACGCTTCTTCTTTACCCATTACAGAATTAGGTGATCCTCGATTACTTGAATAGTTGGAGTTGACCTTATTTCTGGATAAAAGTCTAAAAAAATAAAAAATATTAAAAATATTAAACAATCTTTTTTTGAAAGCGCCAAATATTAATGCAAAAAAAGGCAGGGATAATAAATACCTGCCAATCATGAATAAAAAAATAATTGCTACAATAGAGGCCAAAATAGTAGAAACTCGAAAAAAATTTGAAAATGTTTTTGACTTCGCATTGGCCATTAACCACAAAAAACCATATACAATTAAAAAAACTAAAATACCTAAAAATATCAAATTCATAATAAATGACTAAAATACCCAAATTAAGAAAAGAGATAAGTATCACAAGAATTCATAACAGTGAATTATTAGATGAGTATTCTTGGATTAAACAAAAAAATTGGCAAGAAGTTCTAAAAAATCCCGAAAAACTTCATGAGGAAGTTAAAAATTATTTAAATGAAGAAAACAATTTTATTAAAACACAACTTCAAGACCAAGAGAGTCTTAAAGAAACAATACTTTCAGAATTAAGACAAAGAATTAAAGACAAAGATTCTTCGGTTCCTATGAAAGATGGCAACTTTTATTATTATTCAGAATTTGAAGAAGGATCGGAATATCCATTGTTTAAACGACTAGACCTTCTTAATAAATCAGAGACCATTCTAGACGGGCCTAAAAAATCTGAAGGGCAAAAATTTTTTAATATTGCATCAGTTAGTCATAGTCACGACCATAAATTACTAGCATATAATATTGATTATAATGGAAGTGAAAATTACTTACTTTCCATTGAAGATATAAGCTCCAAAAAAATAATTACTAAAGAAATACCTTATACCACTGGAGAAATAATCTGGCATACAGATAATCAACATATTTATTATATTGCCCTCGATCACAATCATAGACCTAATAAAATTTATAAGCACAAAGTAGGCACAGATTATAAAAATGATGAATTAATATTCGAAGAAAAAAATCCTGCTTTTTTTTGTTCTGCATCATTAAGTCAAAATAAAAAATATTTACTAATTAGAACTGGAGATCATCAAACAAGTGAATATTATTTTCAACATATTGCAAAGGGTCAAAAATTAACGTCTTTTGCTCAGCGAATAGAAAAAGAAGAATATGAAATAGATCACAATGATGAATATTTTTATATTTTAACCAATTCCAATGGATGTAAAAATTTTAAAATAATGCGATGTCATGAAAAAGAAACCTCCAGAAATAAATGGCAAGATTTTATTATCTATAAAAAAAATATTTTCATCATTGATTTTATTCTTTTAAAAAATTGGATTATCTATTTACAAAGACATGAGGGTCTTAATCAAATTATCATTCAGAATTTAATAACAAATGAATCTCATGCAATTCAATTTGAAGAAGAGGCTTATGATCTGGGTTTGTTGCATCAATATGAGTTTAATACTGACTGGATACGTTTTTCATTTTCATCTCCCATTACACCCAGAACTATTTTTGATTATAATTGTTTGACAAAAGAAAAAGTTTTGAAAAAAATTCAAGAAATTCCATCTGGATTTAATTCTGATCATTATATTTGCAAAAGATTTTTATGTACTGGTCATGATGGCGAACAAATCCCTATTACAGTTTTTTATAAAAAAGATTTGGTATTAAATGGCAATAATCCTCTTTTGCTTTATGGCTATGGAAGTTATGGAATTACTATCCCGGATTCTTTTTCATCTAATAGATTTTCTTTAATTGATCGGGGTTTTATATATGCAATTGCACATATAAGGGGAGGGCGAGAAAAAGGCCAGGAATGGTACGAAAATGGAAAATTATTAAATAAGAAAAATACTTTTTTAGATTTTATTAGTTGTGCTGAATTTTTATGTGAACACAAATACACATCACCTAAAAAAATAATTGCCCAAGGGGGATCTGCAGGAGGTCTGCTGATGGGCTATATTGCAAATGAAAGGCCTGATCTTTTTTTAGGAATTATTGCCCAAGTTCCTTTTGTAGATATTTGCAATACCATGTTAGATGAAGAGCTGCCATTAACAGTTACTGAAATACCTGAGTGGGGAGATCTAAAAAATGATAAAAAGGCTTTTGATTATATCAAGAGCTATTCTCCTTATGATAATGTTAAAAAACAAGAATATCCTCATATGTTAATCACAGGAGGGGTTACTGATCCTAGAGTTACTTATTGGGAAATGACTAAATGGGCTGCTAAAATTAGAGACTTTAAAACGGATAATAATTTACTACTTCTTAAAATGAACATGGATGCAGGACATAGTGGTGCTAGTGGCCGATATGATTATTTAAAAGAAGTGGCCCTTGATTATATTTTTTGTTTAAAAATTATAAATTATTAATTAATAAAAAAAACCACTTGAAAAATAAATAGCTCATTCCTATATAAAAATTGTAGGTTGCCTTATGGGACTTGCATAAACTTGCTTAATCAAAGGAGGAAAAATGAGTAAGAATGCTTTATCTATATTTAATCAACTAAGACCTGTATCGGTAGGTTTTGATAATATCTTCGATCATTTTGAAAAAATGTTTGAGGGAGATTTTTTTGAAACACCAACGATTAATTATCCACCATACAATATTGTCAAAACAGGAAATAATAAGTACGATATTGAATTGGCATTAGCAGGATTTAATAAAAAAGATGTGACAATTGAATATGCCAACAATCTTTTAACCATTAAATCTGTTAAAAAAGATAAGACAGAACAAAAAGATTCTGAAGGAAATGTTCTTCACAAAGGAATTTCACAAAGATATTTTAGTAAATCGTTCACTATTTCTGATGATACAGAAGTTAAAGGTGCAGAATTAAAGGATGGTCTTTTAAAAATTTCACTTGAGAGAATTATTCCTGATTCAAAAAAACCAAGAACCATAGAAATTGATTAATAACGAAACTATAGATAGAGGCGGTTTATCCGCCTCTTCTATTTAATTTTTTTTCAACCTTATCCCAAAATAACTTCTCTAAATTTGTTTTATTCAATCTATTTATTTCCTGAATTCCCGTTGGAGATGTAATATTTATCTCCGTCAAATAATTTCCGATTACATCTATCCCCACAAAAAATAATCCATTTTTCTTCAAATAAGGGCTCAAGGTTTTACAAATTTGCTTATCTCTAAAAACTAATCCTGTTTTTTTAGCTACTCCCCCTGCATGAAAATTAGCTTTAATGCTATTTTTGGCAGGAATTCTTGCTACTGATCCTGCATACTCTCCATCAATCAATATAATTCTTCTATCCCCAGAAGAGATATCTTTAATAAATTTTTGAACAACAATTGGCATCTGATATTTTTTTAACAAACTATTTATTAATGTTTTGCTTCTCATTAAATTAGAGTCTAACTTTTCAATACCCTCGCCACCATTGCCATACAAAGGTTTGATAATTGAAATCTTATTCACTTTATGAAATTTGATAATTTCATCTAAATTACTAGAAATTAAAGTTCTTGGGATAATTTTTTTAAAAAGAAACATGGATAATTTTTCCGGATAATCTCTTATAGATTTTGGATTGTTCAAAATTAATATTTTTTTGGATATGTGCTCCAATAAATAAGTAGCCGTAATATAATTCATATTAAAAGGGGGGTCTTGTCTTACTAAAACCACATCAAAACTATCCAGATTTATGGTTTGAGTTTTTTTTAAATGATAGAAAATTTTTTTATGAGAATAAAGAGAAACAAAATTTCCCGTTGCTTTAACAACACCTTGGTCTAGGGATAAATTACTCGGTTGATAACTAAATAATTCATAGCCTCTTCTTTGCGCTTCAAGTGCGATTAAATACGTACTATCCGTATTAACATTGATAGCACTCCAAGGATCCATTTGAATGGCAATTTTAAAACGACTCTTCATCAAAAATTTTATTTATATTTTCTTTCCACACTCCGTTAAATTTTTTTATCAAAAAAGATGCTGGTGTTTCTTTATTATGTATCATTTTTTCAATTTCATCTAAAAATATAGACTCGCTTTTATTTTGTTTGTTTAAAATTGCCCTTCGATCCAATCCTTGTTTAGCAGTAGAAATAAAAATTTTTGCATATTCATAAATTGGTTTGCCATATAAATTAACATTGAGTCCATTTTTTGCAGCATCTAAATAAGCATTATTTACATCTTTAAAGTTCCAACTTTTAGTTATATCTAAAATGAAGTTTAAACTTTCTTCATCATACAAAAGCCCAGTCCAAAACGCAGGTATAGAACATAGTCCCGACCACGAGCAAGAGTCTGCGGATCGAATTTCCAGATAAGTTTTCAATCTAATTTCATTAAATATAGTGGAAATATGAGACTCCCAATCTTTTAGTGTAGGTTTTCTTGTTGGTATTTTTTTTAAATTTCCTTTTAAAAAATCGTTAAAACTTTCACCACTAACATCTATAATTTTACCTTCCTGTTGAGCAAAATACATTGGAACATTTAAGGCATAATCAACATATCTTTCAAAACTATTATCCTTGCCCATAAAAAAATCTATTAATCCAGATCTTTGCTTATCCGTATGTTGCCAAATGAATGCTCTGTAAGAATAAAATCCATTTAACTTAGATTCGGTAAATGGAGAATTTGAAAATATAGATAGGGCAATTGGAATTGCACAAGTTGCAGCTCTTGTCTTTTTTTTAAAATCTTCCTCATTTTTATAATCTAAATTTATTTGTGTCCCACATGTCCTGTGCATCATGTCTAATCCGTGTGAACCTACCTTAGGCATATACGCTCTCATAATTTCATATCTTTTTTTGGGAAGTTTACCGATCTCATTAATTGTTGCATTCGGGCTAAATCCTGAACCCAACAAACCAATATTAAGTTTATTACAAACTTCAGATATTTCTTTTAAATAATCATTTACTTCTTTGCATGTTTCATGGATGCTATGTAAAGCTTCCCCTGATAATTCAATTTGCAAACCTGGCTCTAAAGTGATGCTTTTATTATTTTTTTTTAGACCAATTATATTGTTTCCATCCTGAATAGGAATCCAGCCATTTATCTCTAATAATTGAAATATTTTTTCAATACTTTGGGGGCCTCTATAAGAAATTGGCTTATTATTTTTTGTATTAAATAAAAATTTTTCATGCTCGGTACCTATTTTTAAAAAAGAGGGTTTAGAACCTGCTCTAAAGTAATTAATAAGCTGTTCTTTATCAGTTATAATATTGTCTAAGGGTTCCATGGTCATAATGTAACAATTATTTATTACATATTGTTAATTTATATTAAAAATCTTACAAGAGTATCCATTGTAATAGAGTTTAAATTTTAATGAGCCAAGAAATAACTAACAATATACCAAATTCATTAAATGAACATTGGATGCCTTTTTCTTCCAATCGTGATTTTAAAGAAAATCCAAGATTAATAATTGGGGCTAATGGAGTTTATTTAAAAGATCATTTAGGTAGGTATCAAATTGATGCCAGTTCCGGTCTTTATTGCAACCCTTTGGGACATGGTAGAAAAGAAATAATATCTGCTGTAACTAAACAACTTGAACAGCTTGATTATTGTCAGCCTTTCCAACAAGGTTTTGGGGGTTCTTTTGAATTAGCAACTAAAATTGCTAGTAAAACTCCTGGTGATTTAAACAAGATTTTTTACACTATCTGCGGTTCTACCGCCGTAGAAACGGCGATAAAAATTGCTTTCACCTATCAAAGATTAAAAAAAAATGAAAATCGATTTAGATTTGTAGGAAGAGAAAAAGGATATCATGGAATGAATATTGGAGCGATGAGCGTTGGTGGAATGGCAAACAACATCAAGGGGTATGATCCTATTATGATGCCGGGTGTATTACGTTTGAGACATACTCAGTTGCCAGAACATCAATTTATACAAGGACAACCTGAAACTGGAGCAGATCTTGCAAATGATTTAGAAAAATTTGTTCAACAACATGGCGCTGATAGCATAGCAGCATGCGTGGTAGAACCAATATCTGGATCTGTAGGAATATTGGTGCCACCTAAAGGATATTTAAAAAGACTTAGAGAAATTTGTGATCAACACAAAATACTTTTAATTTTTGATGAAGTGGTTACTGGATGGGGAAGAACCGGATCAATGTTTGCCTCTGAAGAATTTGAAGTGACACCGGATATTATAACTTTGGCAAAAGCAACAACAAATGGCGTCATGCCGATGGGAGTAGTTGCCATAAAAGATGAAATTTATGAATCAATAATTAATAATGCACCTAAAGGAATGATAGAATTATTTCATGGCTATACTTATTCTGGGATACCAGCAGCTGTAGCTGCAGGATTGGCTGTTCAAGAAATATTTGAAAAAGAAGATATTTTATCTAGAGTTAAAGAACTAATTCCATACTTTCAAAATAGTTTGTTTTCATTGAAAGATATTCAGGGTGTAGAAAATATACGCGGCTATGGATTGTTAGGAGCAATAGATTTAGATAACAAAGGAAATCCGGGCAGTGCTGGATTTGAATGTTTTAAAATTTGCTATAACAATGGAATTAATCTCAAATCAATTGGAGACTCATTAATTCTAGCTCCACAATTCATTTGTGAAAAAAAACATATAGATGAAATAATGGAAAAACTAAGAAAATCTATTTCAATTTATATAAAACAATAATTAATTTTGAGTAGCCGCTGTTCTTACAATCGGTCTTTCATCGATAGGAAGATGAACTAAACCTGCAAAAATAGACAGCATTATTGATAAATACCAGGCATAATCATAGCTTCCAAATTCATTATAAAAATACCCACCTAAATATGCACCTAAAAATGATCCAACTTGATGACTAAAAAAAACTATTCCAAACAAAGTAGTTAAATATTTAGTTCCAAATATCTGAGCAACAATTCCATTGGTAGGCGGTATAGTTGCTAGCCACAAAATTCCAAAAACAACTCCAAATCCTAACGCTACATAAATAGATGAGGGTAAAAATAAAAATAACAAAATAGCCACGGCTCTTAAAAAATATAACCAACTTAATAAAATTTTTTTACTATACTTCGTGGACAAATAACCCATTCCCAGTGTTCCAAAAATATTAAACAATCCAATCAAGGATAAAATTCCTGCAGCTGTCCAATCTGGTAATCCTTTTTGCTGAATATATCCAGGCAAATGAGTTGCAACTAAAGTAATTTGAAAGCCACAAACAAAAAATCCAGCTACAAGCAATTTATAACCTTTGTGACTAAAAGCTTCTTTCAGCGCTCTATTGGCAGTCTGATCTCTTGTGTATTGATTATTAGTTTCATCAACATATTCTTTTCTTAAAAGAAACAATGAACAAATTGCTCCAAAAATAAGAAGATAAATATAATTCTCTAAAGTACTCTTCCAGCCGAATGAGGAATTAGAAAATTTTGCAAACATTGGTAATAAGAAAAAACCAATCGATGCGGAAGCAGTAACTAAGCCTGTTGCTATAGTTCTATTTTTATTTGAAAAAAATTTTCCTACTGTTGAAACTTGAACTGACATTGCTGTTCCACCTAAAGCAAATCCAACTAAAACACCTAGGCTCATTTGAAAACCAAAAACAGTTTTTGGTTCTTGTAAAATCCAATAAACGCCAAGTATATAAAGTGCAAATGCAAAAATAACGATTCGATTAGCTCCATATTTATCTGCGAACAATCCAAACACAGGGGCAAGCGATCCCCAAAACACCATTTGAATTCCAATTGCCAATCCAAACTGCTCTCGACTAAATCCTAAATCAGTTTCAAAAAAATTATAAAACAAACCCCACGTTTGACGTATCCCCATAGACACCAAAACCACAAGTGAAGCTGCAACTAAAACGATTACCGCCTGTTTGTTTTGGAAAAATTTTTCATTCATGATGATAACTATGCATTCAAACTTTAAATATTACAATTAAATTCAACCTGAGTTTGTAAAATTTATATTTGGCTATCGATATTGATAAACTTTTGCAAAGAATCAAACTAATTATAGTGACTATTAATAGGAGGTTAAATGTTGGACAATTATTTTGAATATAAAAAAAATAAAACAGATTTTAAAACAGAAGTAACTGCCGGTTTTACTACTTTCCTGACTATGGCATACATTATGTTTTTAAATCCTGCCATCTTGTCTGATGGTGGATTTGATTTTGGAGGAGTTTTTACAGCTACCATTTTAGCAGCAGCAATTGCTTGCTTTATCATGGGCTTTTACGGAAAAACCTGGCCAATTGGGCTTGCTCCTGGAATGGGACTAAATGCTTTTATTGCATTTGGAGTTTGTAAAGGCATGGGATTCACACCAGCCCAAGCGCTTGGTGCTGTGTTTGTTTCAGGGGTGGTATTTTTAATTATCTCACTCACTCCTTTGAGAGCTTGGATTATTAATTCTATTCCTCGTAGTTTAAAATTAGGAATTGGAGCGGGTATAGGTTTGTTTTTAGCGATTATTGGATTTGAGATTATGGGTGTTACCGTCGATCATCCTGTAACATTGGTTACTCTTGGCAATTTAAAAAAACCAATTGTTCTTTTGGGATGCCTTGCATTTATATCAATGATTGTACTCGAAAAATTAAAAGTTAAAGGAAATATTATTATTGCTATTTTGTTTTTTAGTGCAATTTGTTGGGTATTAGGTATTGCAAAATTTAATGGAGTGGTAGGATCAATTCCACCAATGACTCATTTCTTTACTTTTGATTTGAGTGCAGCATTATCTGCAAGTATGGTTACTGTGGTTTTCACTTTATTCTTCGTAGATTTTTTTGATACCGCAGGAACTCTAACTTCTGTTGCTAACGTTGCCGGTAAAGTCGATGCAAAAGGTAATGTTAAGGATATTGAAAAAGCTATGTTGTCAGATAGTGTTGCTACAGTTGCTGGTTCAGTTTTAGGAACTTCCAATGTTACTAGTTATATTGAATCTGGAGCTGGAGTTAAAGCGGGAGGTAAAACAGGTATGACTTCTGTTGTTATAGGAGTTCTCTTTTTATCTTGTTTATTTTTCGCACCACTTGCAACATCACTTCCTAAAGAAATAGATGGTGCAGCTTTGGTGTATGTTGCTATCTTATTTGTAAGAAATATTGTTGATATTGAATGGGATGACATATCCGAATCTGCTCCTGCAGTGATTGCGATGATTGCCATGCCCCTTACTTATAGCATTAGTAACGGAATGGCTTTGGCATTTATTTCTTATGCTTTAATCAAAATATTAAGTGGCAAAGCAAAAGGAGTATCGCCAGCTATATGGCTTATAGCAATTCTTGGAACTATTAGTTTCGCTATATAATTTGTAAAAGTAATAAAAGGGCTATCTAAACATTAGGTAGCCCTTTTAATTTTTTAAATGAATTTTTTTAATGTCTTCAATTGATAAAAGCTCATAGTGTTCAAAGGGCTGAACAATCCATGGATTATCAGATAATTTATTAGCACAATAATCAGGTTCATAGCTAGAATGAAGTTTTTTCCAAAGAACTGCGGTTTTAATTTCTTTAATGGTGTCTTTAATTGGAGCATAATTATTTAACCACTCAATACTTCTGGTTAAAGTTACGCCGGTATCAGATAAATCATCACACAACAGAATATTACCACCCATTGAATGAACGGTTGAACTCATTTCTCTTGAAAAAACAATTTGTCCCTGCTGATCCTCCATCTCTTCTCCGCTGTATGACTCCACAGCCAAATAAGCACATTTAATTTTGAAAATTCTACTTAAAACGTCAATGATAGGTGCGCCACCTCTCATGATTCCAATTAACAAATCTGGCTTAAAACCGCTATCATGAACTTGGATTGCAAGTTTTTCTACCGTATGATTATAATCATCCCAGTTAACTAATAATTTTTTAACCATATTTAATTTTAATCTATTAGAAGGAGTTTTTAAATGAAGGGGTATTGGATTGCAATTTATAAAAAAATAGAAAGCCAGGAAAATTTAGGTGATTATGGAAAAAAAGCTACCCAAGCCATTATTGATCATGGAGGCAAACCGTTAGTAAGGGGTGGAAAATATAAAACGCTTGAGGGAAATAATATTCCAAGAACGGTTATTTGGGAATTTCCTAGTTATGATGCTGCGATTAATTGTTATCATTCAAAAGAGTATCAAGAGGCATGGGCTCTAGCAAAATCTACAACGACTAGAGATTTAGAAATTGTTGAAGGTGTTTAATATTTCACTGGAACAGGGTCAATACTTCTCCACATATACCAAGTAGCAACTGTTGCATATGGTGACCAAGTTTCTTTAAGACTAGAAAGTTTAGATGAGCTTGGCGGATATTTTATTTTATAATTTTTAGATATTGCTTTTAATAAACCAATATCCTGGATTGGAAAAATATTTGGTCGAAGCTGATTAAAAAATAAAAACATTTCTGCTGTCCATCTTCCTACCCCTTTTATTTGAATTAAATACTTAATTGCATCTTCATCACTCATTTTTTTTAGTTTTTTTATATCAATACTTTTATCTTTAAATTTTTTTGATAAAATTTTTAAATACTCAATTTTTTGTCTTGATAACCCACAAGAAGATAATTGTCGTTTATTCAAGCTTAAAATATTTTTTGGTGTAATTTTTTTAGATTTTAAAAAAAGTTTTTTCCAAACTGAATTAGCAGCTTGAACAGATATTTGCTGCCCCACTATGGATTTGCATAATGAAAAAAACGGATCACTACGAGATACTAAATTTCCTTTATACATTTTTATAATTTTTTTTAACACTTTGTCTTTTTTTGATAAGGTTTTTTTTGCAAGGCCCCAGTATTTTGGTTTTTTCATTACACTTGCCTTGTTACAACAGGACTAACTTTTTTGATTTGCTCTCTTTTAAAAATAATTAATGAACTTAATATAATTAATATAGCACCCACAAAAGTGGTCAGGTGAGGTATTTCGTTAAAAATAAATATACCTGCTAAAGTTGCAAAAACTAAACTTAAATACTTAATAGGTGTAACTGTAGACACCGATGCTCTTCTAAGTGACATGGTTAAAAAAATATTTCCTGTTGAACCAGCAATCCCGATAGGAATAAGAAAAAGCAAATCGGCAAGTGTGGGCAATTTAAAATCAAAAAACATTGATATAATTCCACAAAATATAAGAGTGATAGTAAAGTAAATAATAATTAAATAATCAGGCTCTGTTTTGGATAATTGTTTAATCATAACCGCAATACTGCCAAAAAATATACAAAACATAAGCGGGAAAATAGAATAAATAGTAAAAAACTCTGTTCCCGGTTTTAAAATTATGACCACTCCTAGCAAACCAACAATGATTGCAATCCATCGATATATTCTCACTTGCTCTCCTAAAAAAATCATGGAGAAAATAGTCGCAAAAATAGGTGCTGCAAAAGTTATAGTAATTGCTTCAGCAATGGGTAAGAATTTAACACCTAAAAAGATAGAAACCATTCCCAGTGTTCCAAAAATAGCCCTGCCTAAATGAAGTTTTAATTTTGTTGTTTGGAATAAATTTTTGTATCTCTCTCTTGGTATAATAAAAAAAATAGGTATTAATCCAAAAAAACCTCGAAAAAATACCAATTCTCCAGTTGGATAGGTTGCAGACATAAGCTTAACTAAAATATCCATAATAGAGAAGCTCATGGCACTTATAGCCATATAAAAAACTCCTATTTGATTTGACGAAAACATTCAATTTTATTTACCACAGTTCAAGACCTTAGTATAAATATTTGAAAATGAATAAAGCTATATTTGCCGCTGGTTGCTTTTGGGGTATTCAAGATTTTTACAGTTCAATTCCAGGTGTGGTAAAGACAGCGGTTGGATACACAGGTGGAACATCAAATAATCCAAATTACGAAGAGGTTTGTTCTGGTACAACTGGACATGCAGAAGCAGTTTGGATTGAATTTGACTCTACAATAGTAACTTTTGACAAACTATTAAATGAATTTTGGTCTATACATGATCCTACAACTTTAAATAGACAGGGACCAGATATGGGTACCCAGTATCGTTCTGCTATTTTCTATACTAATAATGATCAAAAAAAAATTGCAGAAGAATCAAAACTACAAATGAATAAGGAAAAGTTTAATGGAAAAATTGTTACAGAAATAAATAAATTTTCTACTTTTTTTCCAGCAGAAGAGTATCATCAAAATTATAATAAAAAATTAAAACAGAAATATGGGATTAGTTAGCACTGATTGGTTAAGAAAAAACTTAATCAATAAAAATATAAAAATACTAGATTGCTCATGGCACATTCCAAATACAGAAAGATCTGGTAAATTAGAATTTGAAAACGTTCACATTCCGGGAGCTATTTTTTTTGATATTGATGAATTTTCCGATAAAAATAATGAAGCTCCCCATGCAGTTTTGCCTGGAAATATTTTTTCAGAAATGATTGGTAATTTAGGTATTTCTAATCAAGATCATGTGATTGTTTACGATGCCCTTGGAATCTTTAGTTCTCCAAGAGTATGGTGGATGCTAAACTATTATGGACATAAAGAAGTTTCAATTTTAGATGGAGGACTGGTTAAATGGTTAAAAGAAAAAAAAGAAACAGAAGTTGGCAAGGGGAGAAAATATCCTAAAACTGTTTTTAAAGTTAATGAAAATTTATCCTTACTGAAAACTTATCATGATGTTAAAAACAATATTTCTCAAAATTCATTCCAAGTTATAGATGCCAGAAGCAAAGGTAGGTTTTTAGGAACTGAACCCGAGCCACGAAAAAATTTACAAAGTGGCTCCATTGACAATAGCATTAATCTACCATGGAATGAGTGTATTGACCCTGAAACGAAATGTTTTTTAGCAAAGCCAATTTTAGAAAAGAAGTTTAAATCATTGAAAATTAAACCGGAGCTTCCTTTGGTTTTTTCTTGCGGTTCTGGGGTCGCAGCTTGTGTAATTGGAAAGGCCTTTAATATTGTATCTGATAAAGAAGCAGTCATATATGACGGCTCCTGGTCAGAATGGGCGCTAAAAGAAGGTCTTTTAATTTAAATTAATCATTTTTTCGCCAAATTATGCGGATTTAAAGTAGCATAGGAAAATGATAATTAACTGCAAAAAAAAATGAAAACTCAAAATAAAATAATTTTATTTTTAACTGTCGTTACAATAATCATCACATCTATTATTGTGGGTAGATCTGTGATCTCAAAGAAAATAGAGGTTGCAGTTGCTGCTCAAAAAAAAGCTCCCGTTGGAGTAATTGCAACTAAAATTAAATATTTTTCCTTTTATGATCAAATTGATACTTTTGGAACTGCTATTGCCAATCAGTCTTTTTCTATACGAATTAAAAAAGAAAATTTAATTCAATCGGTAAATTTTGATCAATATCCATTTGTAAAAAAAAATGAGGTAATTGCAAAACTTACCAATGGAGAAAATATTATTGCTCCTTTTTCAGGACGAGTTGGCAAAAGAGAAATAACTCCTGGAATATTAGGTGGAGAAAACTCTATTATCGCAAATTTAGATGATATTAAATTTTTGAAAGTAGATATTAAGCTTCCCGAAAATTATTTTTCCATTATTAAAAAAGATTTAAAAGTTTTGGCTACTACAGGCGCTTACAACGAAACTTTTAATGGAACTATAACTTCTATAAGTTCTAGAGTTGATCCTACTACAAGATCTATTCTAGTTCAGGCCAAAATAGATAATAATGAAGAAAAATTAATTCCTGGAATGTTATTAAATATAAAAGTAATTTTTAATGAAAAAAAATCACTATCTGTTCCTGAGCAGGCTTTGCTAATTCAAGGTGATGATAAGTTTATTTTTAAAATAGTAAATAATACAATTGAAAGATCTAAAGTAAACATTGGTAGAAGAAATGAAAACAAAGTAGAAATAGTTTCTGGTTTGCAAGAAGGAGAAACTATTCTTTCCGAAGGAACAAACAAAGTAAGACCAAAAGCAAAAGTAAAAATTATTAAAACTGTAGAATAAAAATGTTTTTAACTGATCTTTCTATTAAACGTCCAGTTTTTGCTACGGTCCTTAGTTTAGTACTGGTATTATTTGGAATTGTTACATTTAATAAAATACCTTTAAGAGAATTACCTGATATTGAGACTGCCCAAGTATCAATAAGAGTAAATTACAAAGGAGCCTCTGCATCTATTATTGATGCCCAGATAACACAAAAAATTGAAGATAGAGTAGGTGGTACTCCTGGTGTGGTCAGCATAGAATCTAAAAGTGAAGACGAAAGAGCTACAATTAATTTAGAGTTTGATTTAGGAATTGATTTAGATACTGCAGCTAATGACGTAAGAGATAGAATAGCTAGAATTGTCGATAATTTACCTGACCAGGCTGATCCACCTGAAATTACCAAAGCATCTGCTGCCAGAACTACAACCATGTGGCTAGCTTTCCAAAGCCCCAACATGTCGGATTTAGAATTAACGGATTATGCAAATAGATATTTGAAAGATTATTTTGCAAACGTAGATGGTGTTGGCCAAATTAACCTTGGTGGTGAAAGAGAGCTCTCTCTTAGAATTTGGCTCGATCCAACCGCAATGGCAGCTCGTAATATCACTGTTCAAGAATTAGAAGACTCTTTGAGAAAACAAAACGTAGAGTTTCCAGCAGGTAAAGTTGAATCAAAAAATATGGATTTAATTATTAAGGTTCAAAAAGCCTACGTAAAACTCGAAGATTATAAGGACTTAATACTTAAAAGAAACAATGACGGATCCCTAGTAAAATTACGAGATGTGGCAAAAGTTGAATTTGGTGCTCTTAACACAAGTACTTTGTTTAAAGGAAATGGCAAACAGAATGTTGGTCTTGGAATCTATCAACAATCCACAGCAAATACCATCGAAGTAGCAAAACTTATAAGAGAAAAAATAAAAGAAATTTCTCCAACACTTCCTAGTGGATCAAGCCTAGAAGTAGCATTTGATCGTTCCACTTATATTGAAGGTGCAATTGAAGAAGTTTATCGAACCATTATTGTAGCTGTAATTTTAGTTATTATTATCATTTATTTATTTTTAGGAAATTTGACTGCAGTCATCATACCTGCCGTTGCCATACCTGTTTGTTTGATATCTACTTTTCTAGCAATTTATCTTGCTGGCTTTACATTAAATTTATTTACCCTTATGGCAATTGTAATAGCGATAGGAATTGTTGTCGATGATGCAATTGTTATGGGAGAAAATATTTATCGAAGAATGGAGGAGGGTGAGACCTCTTTAGTGGCTGCATTTAAAGGTTCAAAACAAGTGGCATTTGCAATTATAGCAACAACGGTGGTTTTGGTTTCTGTATTTTTACCACTTATATTTATTAAAGGACTTATTGGAAGATTATTTTTAGAAATGGCTGTAAGCATGTCTTTTGCAGTTATTATATCTAGCTTTGTTGCTTTAACCTTATCTCCAATGATCGGTTCAAAGTATTTAACAATCAAAAAAAAACCATCTTTTGTAACAGAAAAATTTAATAAATATTTTTTAAAATTTGAAAATTTTTATTCTGAAACTCTAGAATTTATATTAAACAGAAGAAAATCGATAATTGCTTTTTTAATATTAATTTTATGTGCAAATATATTCTTGTTTAAAATTGCAAAAAAAGAATTGATGCCAAGTGAAGATAGGGGTGTTTTTTTTGTTATAATTAAAGCTGCTGATGGCTCTGGATTTAATTTTACAGCAGGCAAAGCTCAAGAGATAGAAAATATGTTCTTACCGCAAGTTGGTAAAGGAGAAATTAGACGATTATTACTACGAGTTCCTGGTTTTGGAAGTAGCGCCAAGCAGTTAAATTCAGGATTCATTATTGTGCTGTTAGAAGATTGGGCTAAGAGAAAAAGATCTGGTCAAGAAATTTTACGTTCAGCTTTTGCCGAAATAAGCAAAATTCCTGGAATACTAGCTTTTCCAGTAATGCCTCAATCAATAAGAGGTGGTGGCGTAGAAAAGCCAATTCAGTTTGTTTTGCTTGGAAACTCCTATGAAAAATTAAGTGAGTGGAAAGAAATTGTTAAAGCAGAAGCTAGGAAAAACCCAGGTTTAAATAGTGTAGAAGATGATTATTCAATCACTAAACCTGAACTTAAAGTTGAAATTAATAACCAAAAAGCAGCTGATTTAGGAATATCCATTGATTCAATTGGCAGATCTATAGAAACCTTCTTTGGTTCTAGAAGTGTTACCAAATTCACTAATGATGGAAAAGAATATGATATTATTCTTCAATCTGATTTAAGTAACAGAAAAGATGCCAGCGGTTTAAATAAAATATTTGTTCGATCTAATAGTACAGGCCAACTAATTCCTTTATCTTCAGTAGTCTCTATTTCTGAAAGTGCCACAGCTCCATTCTTAAATAGATACAATAGACAAAGAGCGGTTACAATTTCAGCAAGATTAGGTGGGGAATATACTATGGATAAAGCTTTAAATTTTTTACAAAATGTTGTGAAAGAAAAATTACCACCGGAGGTAAGAATTGCTTACAAAGGAGAATCTGAGGAATATAAAAAAACAAATCTTGGAATATATCTCATTTTTGCTTTAGCACTTTTAACTGCATATCTTTCTATGGCGGCACAGTTTGAAAGTTGGGTACATCCATTTACTATTATGCTCACTGTTCCTCTTGCAATATTTGGTGGAATTATAGGTATACTTGTAGCAGGAAGTTCTTTAAATATTTATAGCCAAATTGGACTAATCATATTAATTGGTCTTGCTGCTAAAAATGGAATTTTAATTGTAGAATTTGCTAATCAACTACGTATTGAAGGGCAAAATATTCAAAAAGCAATTATAAATTCTTGCAAAATTAGATTACGCCCAATTGTAATGACTTCTTTATCAACTATCGTAGGAGTGCTTCCTTTGATTTTGGGATCTGGCCCTGGTGAAGCAAGCAGATTAACTATAGGTGTGGTTATTTTTTCAGGAATGATTTTTTCTACTTTCTTTACGTTGTATGTAATACCTGTGGTTTATCTTATGATAGGAAAAAATACACAGCGAATTGATGCAATCGATATTGAGCTGGAAAAGCAGCTTAAGTCTTCTCACTAGAATAAAATATATTTATTCCTATTCAAACTAGATTTGCACCTGTCTAACTGTTTCTTATATTTTTTAGCCTGATTATTTACTTCCCGCGCATAAGAGACAACATTGGGTTTTTGTTTATAATTTTTATAATTATTCCAACCCTCATGATACGCAATATATTGCCTGTAATAGTCTTTTTTGCTTATTTTTAATTTCTTATAAGTATTATGCACGTACCAACCAATAAAATCAGATGAATCATCGAAAGAAGCTCTTAAAGCAAAATCATTTCCTGTATCTTTTTTATACATATCCCAAGTACCATCCACTGCCTGGGAGTACCCGAAAGAACTAGAGGGTCTTGTCCATGGAATAACTTTAAAAATTTTTGTTCTTTCTGGTTTGGCTAACCAATCAAAGCTGCTTTCTCTTTTAACAATAGCCATTTGCAGCTCAATAGGGGCGCCCCATTTTTTTTCGGTAGCAAGAGCGCTTTTAAACCAAAAATATTTTTCAGAAAAAATATCACAAACATTTGCAACATTTCTAGGTATAGAGACACATCCTGATAACAAGAGGCTAATAAAAAATAAACTAGCAATATTTTTATAGCGAATCACAAACTAACTATAAAGCATGATATTGTTAATTATAATTCTTAATTTGTTTTATTTTAAAGATAATTTGGCTTGATCAAAAAACTCATCCATTTTTTTTCTTATTTCTGCATCACTTATATTTTTACCATCAAGATCGTGCTTTACTTTTTCAAATACATCTTCATCCCCTGCTTTTTTAAAATCAGAAACAATAACTTCTTGGATATACAATTCTTTTTGATCATCATTAAAGCCAAGAATATTAGCAACCCATTCTCCAATTAACTTGTTTCTTCTAGCCTCAATTTTAAATTTTAGCTCTTCGTCTAAAATAAATTTTTTTTCAAAACCTTTTTCCCTATCATCAAATTTTGTCATAATATTTTTTAAAAAACCTTACAATGTTAATACCAACTAATACACCAAAAAAATTTGAAAACATATCTAAAAATTCAAAATATCTATTGGGTATCCATATTTGTAATAATTCTAAAAAAAAACCAAGCGATACCAAAAAAATAAACAATCTGTAAAAAAATTTTTTTTCAAAATATGCGATAGATCCTACAATACTTAAAATAAAATAAGAAAAAAAATGATGCATTTTATCTGAACCAGGAAAAGTGGAATCGTCTCCAAAAAAAATCAAACCTATAAGATTACCTGGATAAAGAGAAAGTAAACTAATAATAAAAATATTAAAATAAAAAAAATATTTAAAAAAAATTATTTTAAACAATTTTGAATCCAATTGGTAAATAATTTACTACTTTTATCAATATTAAAAAAAACAATACAAGGATTAGAGTATGAATGAATTTTGAGCACCATGTTAATAATTTTTTTCCTTTTCGAATTAATAGTTTTAGCTATCAATATACTTTCTTTACTTTTTGTAAATTTATTGCTCCATTTAAAAATAGAAGTGACATTTGAAATAATATTTGAACAAGCCACGAGCTTATTTTTTAATAATTTTTTAGCTATATGATTAGCCTCTCTTGCATTTTTACAAGTAATATAAACTAATTTTATGTTGCTCATTTTTTTTTAATACAATAAATAAAATTATGAAGATGGCAAATTTAATATTGGTTAGACATGGTCAAAGTCAATGGAATCTGGAGAACAGATTTACTGGATGGTATGATGCAGAACTTACCGAATTAGGAAAACAAGAAGCAAAAAAATCAGGAACATTAATTAAAAATTTAGGAATTAATTTTGATTTTGCTTTTACATCATTTCAAAAAAGAGCAATTAATACTTTGGCTATAATTATTGAAGAAATAAATCAAAAGAACATTAAAACTATTAAAGCTTGGCAGCTTAATGAAAGACATTACGGGGGCTTGCAAGGACTAAATAAAGCAGAAACAGAATTAAAACATGGAAAAGAGCAAGTGATGACCTGGCGCAGAAGTTACACAACAAAGCCTCCCAAGTTAGACAAAAATGATCCAGCCCATCCTGTTCACAATCAAATTTATAAAAGTATCGATCCTGCTTTAATTCCTGATACAGAATCATTATTAGACACCTATAATCGTGCCGTTCCTTTTTATATCAATGAAATAGAAACCTTGTTAAAAAATGAAAAAAATATTTTAGTATCAGCGCATGGAAATAGCCTACGTGCGATTTGTAAAAAAATTTTTAATATTTCAGATACCATGATAACAAAATTAGAAATTCCAACAGGTAATCCAATTCTTATTAAAATGAAAAAAATTAAAATTATAAGTTTTGAATATCTAGACCAGTCGAGAGCTAAAGAAATTATTTCAAATCAATAATTGTAGAATTATTTAATTTATTAAAAACATCTAAATTAGTTGCATGCAAAAATGCTTGCTCTGAAACAAAACCATTCAAAGAATCAATTCTTATTAAGTCATTCCATATTTCGTTCATAGAAAATATTTTTTTTTTACATTTATTAAAAATATTTGGGTTTAAAACCTGACATCCAGTAAAAATATATTTTTTATTATTTTTATTTATAAAATTTTTATGGTCTAGATCAAAATCTCCTATTAAATTATGATCAAAACTATTTTCTTTTTTTGCAAGAAGTAGAGCTGCTTTTGCTTTTCCACTTTCAAAAATATCAATGAGTTTTAATATTTCTTGTTGATAGTGTTTGGTCCAAATTGTATCACTATTTAAAACTAAAAAATTTTCTCCTTGAAAAAAAGAAATTGCATTTAAAATGCCACCTCCTGTATCTAAAATTTCAGTTTCGAAAGAAATTGATACTTGCGGAAAATTAGAATTAAGAAAGTCTTGTATTTGCTGATGAAGATGATGAGAATTGACAATTATTTGATTAATACTGTTACTTAATAAAAATTCAATTGAATATTGTAAAAATTTTTTACCCTTCACTTCAAGAAGCGGCTTTGGGATACGTTGGGTAAGTGGTAATAATCTTTTTCCATAACCCGCAGCCAAAATCATTGCTTTTTTAATTTTCATAATAAATTAAATTCTTTTATTTTTTGGAATATAATAATTTAGAACATCATTTAGCTCATTAAATAAAGGATTTTTTAATCTA